>Ga0079226_10000843_pt1 | contig 22634 bp, 29 predicted proteins | sample Poulit2014_FD_76345 | JGI IMG/M metagenome (GOLD analysis project Ga0079226, IMG submission 76345) | Agricultural soil microbial communities from Georgia to study Nitrogen management - Poultry litter 2014 | ecosystem: Environmental > Terrestrial > Soil > Agricultural land | place: USA: Georgia...
TCTATTGATGAAATTTCACGTGAACGGATTCGTCGTGCAGCAGCTAAAATTAAATCTGATAATGACTTAACTTTACCTAAGAATTTTGATGGTAGCTTTAAACACTATAGAGTTGTTAATCCAACTAAACAAACACTTGAATTAGGTGATTAAACATGGATGTTAAAAAGGTATTAAAATTGTTTTATACCAATGGTACAAGTGGCGGTGGCAATAAAGGTGTTCTACCAGAAAGAGGGAAGGGACCAGCACCTAAACCAAAAAAATAAAACATTTGCTGATGAGTTACGTGAAATTTCATCAATGCCAAATAAATTTTAAGTGAGGGTTGTGGATGGGTTCGGATAGTAAATTTAAACAACATAAAGATTATTTAATGCAATACCGCAAAATACATACAAAGATAGATAGACTAAGAAACAAATTGAATAGACTTAATGAACGCTATGATTTGAAAGGTGTATCGTACTCATCACAACCATCTGGCTCAGTAAAGCAAACTTTAGATGATGTGTTAGCTCAAAAGGAATATATTGAGGACAGGCTTGGAAAACTAGAAGACGAATCATTTAGGATAAGAAACGAAATCCAAGATAAGTTATTAGATTTAGATAACCAACTGGAAGCAGAAGTATTAGACTTGTATTTCCTAGAAAGATATAGTCTAACTGAAATAGCTGATACATTATGTTATTCCGAAAGGCAGATTGAAAGACTGTATGCTAACGGAATAATGTCAGTCTAATGTCATGATAATGTCAGTGACTAACCATGTTATACATGCTATCATATGTATGATGATAATTGTCTAGAGTCATCTTACTAACTAGGAATAGAAACAATATCAATATAAATCTATAATCATAATTTATAAAATAATCCTATTATTTTATGTTGGTTATTGTTTCTCAAAACTCTTAACTTTAATTTCATATATTGTCAAAGGCTAGAGATATACTCTAGCTTTTTTGTTTAGAAAGGATAGTGATTAGATTGGCTCAAAGAGTTGTGCTTATGGATGAAAGAGAATTCGATGAAGTAATGAAAGGATTAGATGCATTACCATTTGAAGTTGATCATGCAACAGCAAGCAACGGAAAGTATGTTAATGCTTTGATTACTGTATCTAAATCTAAGGTAGAAGAATCTTTAAAAGCTATGGATTACAATCAATTGAAAGGCGAAGATATCAACTACCATGCAACGGTCAAGTGGGTAGATTAACATGTATGAAGATAAGTACATCAAGTTCTATCATAGCAAGGCTTGGAAGTTAGCACGTAAGCAAGCACTGACAAGAGACCACTATCTATGTCAAGAGTGTTTGAGACAAGGAATAGTTAGGACAGCTAATACAGTTCATCATATCGTTCCTATCAAAGATGATTTTAATAAACGATTGAAATTAGATAATCTAGAAACTATCTGCTTGGAACATCACAACCAAGAACATAGAGAGAAACCTAGTGGAGAGAAAGACAAATACAAGAAGTTGAAAGAAAAGAAACGTGAAGTGTTTGTGTTTAAAGCAAATCCAGACTTTAAATTATAGTCCCCCCCTAGGTCAAAATTAGTTAAAAATATTTTAGATTTCAACGGTGTTGGGGGTAGAAAACAATAAATTCGTTTTTCAATCAAAAAAAGTAATTAAAAATCTGGAAGAAAGGAGTTAATTTTTATGCCACAAGCAGCCAAAAGTGCGATGATGCATTTATACGAAGGGAACCCTAATAATCTAACAAAAAAAGAAATTTATAAACGTAAAAAGAATGAAGAAAAACTAAAAATTTCATCTAATAATTTAAAACCACCTTCTTGGTTAGAACCTGGAGCAAAAAAGAATTTTAAACGTATTGTAGAGCTTATGGAACCAACTGGAATTCTATCTGATGTAGACGTGGATATTCTGGCAATATATTGCGATACGTATTATGATTATTTATCCTATAAACGTAAGATTAGAAAGACTGGTAACATGATTGACGGTAGGGTTAATCCTTTAATTCGTGAAAAGAGAAATGCGTCAGCAGCATTAACTAAATATGCTAATATGCTTGGATTAACTCCTTCTGCTAGAGCGTCGTTAGCAATTCATTTAGACGATGAAAGTGATGATGACGATGACTTCTAAAATTTTACAATATAATCAAACCCAATTAGAAAAATGGTGGAATGATTATAGAAAATCAATGTTGGGTTGGGCTTATCTAGATAAACCGTCCCCAGTAGTTCTAACAACATATTACGCTAAGATGGTTGTTGAAGGAGATATTCCAGCTGGTAAAAATGTTATTTTAGCATGTAAACGACACTTAAAAGACTTGGAAAGACAAGGTGACGAAGATTTTCCCTGGGTGTTTGATGAAGAAAAAGCACATAGACCAATAAGGTTTATTGAGAAAAAATGTAAACCGTCAAAGTCGGTCAATGCTCAATTGATTTTACAACCATGGCAACATTTTATTGTTGGTTCAATGTTTGGTTGGGTGCATCGTGATACAGGTTTAAGACGTTTCCGTGAAGGGGTTGTTTTTGTTGGTCGTAAGAATGGTAAAACGACATTAGAATCTGGTTTAGCTGATTATATGGCTGGGTTTGATGGAGAACGTGGCGCTAATATTTATTTTTTGGCAAATGCTCAATCTCAAGCCAGAAAATTATATGATGAATCTAAAGCAATGATTGAGGCTAGCCCTTATCTAGATAAACGTTTTGTCACAACACGTTCTGAAATAAGATTTCCTAAAACAAATTCTACTATCGTTCCTATGTCTGCTGAAAAGAACAACAAAGACGGAGAAAATGTTCACTTTGCCGTGTTTGATGAAATTCATGAATACAAAGATTATTTCTTGATTTCAGCAATGAAACAAGCTAGAGGAGCTAGATTACAACCGTTAATTGTTTATATTTCAACTGCTGGATATGTTTTAGACGGCCCTTTAATGGACTTTATCGACAATGGAAAAGAAGCTTTATCAGACTATGACGCTCATGTTGATGAGAGAACATTTTATTATCTAGCTAGTTTGGATAAAGTCGAAGAAAGCGACGATCCAGAATTATGGATTAAAGCGAATCCTAATCTATGCTTGATGGATACGGTAAACTTGATATCTGACTACATTAAGGATAAAAGAACTCCTGCTGAATATGCTACTTGGCTGACAAAACAGTTTAATATCTTTAGTTCTACTGATGAATTATCATTTGTAACGATTGAAACAATTAATAAAAACAAGCGTGTAATTGATGAAGATGAATTACTAGGACGTTCATGTATAGGTGGATATGACTTATCAGAAACAGAAGACTTTACCGCTACTGGCTTAGAATTTAAGTTAGATGACGGTTCAATTTTTTGGAAAATGCAATCATTTGTACCAGAAGAAAGGGTCAGAATTGATAAGAATCCAGAACGCTTGAAAGAGTGGGAAAAAGCTGGATATTTAACAATTGTTCCTGGAGAATATGTTAATTATGAATATGTTTATAATTGGTTTGTTGAGCAATCTAAGAAATACAAAATTCAACAAATAAATTATGACCCTAACAAAGCATTGTTTTTAAATCAATCATTACAACAATATGGTTTTAACACTAAAGTTGTTAGACAGGGTTTTACTACTTTAGGTGGACCAATGCAAAATATGAAAGAGTTACTATTAGACGGTAAGGTAGTAACTAATAACAATTTGATGTTTAGATGGTATTTAAATAACGTCAAGCTTGTAACAGATAGAAATAATAACTGGATGCCAACTAAACAATCACGTAATAGAAAAATTGACGGTTTTGCAGCTTTATTAAACGCTCATGAATCGTTATGGGAAAACCTAAACGTTAAAGAAAAGAAAGCTAGAATAAAATTTGTCAGTCTAAGATAAGGAGGTGATGACTTGAGTTTTTGGAATAGAATAAAAAGTTTACTTACTGGAAATAAAAAAGTTAGTAGTCCAGGAAATTTAGTAACAGGTAATCCTTTTCCAATTAGTTTATCTGGTTCAACACTACAAACTAACGAAACAGTATTTTCAGTAATTACTCAGTTATCTAATGCAATGGCAAGCATGCCACTAAAACTATATAAGAACTATGAAGAAGTTACAGACAGTGATTTAGCGATGGAAATAAAATATCATCCTAATCCGTCAATGACTTCTTTTTCTTTTATCCAAAAAATTGAAACAGACCGTAACGAATACGGTAATGCTTATGTTTTGATTGAAAGAGATGAATATTGGCAACCAGTCAATTTATATCCAATATCTCCAACGTGTGTAACGGTTATGCAAAATCAAGATGATGATTCAATTTGGTATAAGATAACCGCTAGCAATGAGAACATGCTTGTTTCAGAAGCTAATATTTTGCACTTAAAACATATTTCTGGTTCAACAAGGTTATTAGGTATAAGTCCTTTAGACGTGCTTAAAAATGCCTTAGATTTTGACTTGGCGGTACAAAAATTTAGTTTATCTGAGATGAGCAAGATTGATAGTTTTAAGGTTACCTATGGTTCAAGCGTTGATGATGATGATAGAGAAAATGTTGTTAATAACTTTAGAGCTTTCATCAGAGACAACGGTGGTGTTTTATTTGAAGAGCCTGGTGTTGAAATCAATCAACTACCTAGAGAATTCCTATCTGGTGACTTGATAAACACTGAAAAGATAACTGATACAAGAATAGCTAACGCTTTTAACGTTCCTTTAGCATTTTTAAATCAATCTACCGTTGCTAATAACGAAGATTTGATGAGTCAATTTGTGCAAAGAACATTAATTCCAATTGCTAGACAATATGAGCAAGAACTCACTAACAAGCTATTAACAGAGCAACAAAGACGAGCTGGAATGTATTTCAAGTTCAATGTTAATAGTTTATTACGTGGTAATGTTCAAGCACGTACAGCATACTATCAAGCGCTAAGACGTTCTGGTATCTTAACAACTAACGATATTAGAGCGCTGGAAGATTTACCGCTATCTAAAGATGAATTTGCAGATAAATTATTTGTATCTGGTGACTTATATCCTTTAGATATGGACCCAGCACAACGAAAGGGGGTGAGTTCAAATGGTAATGGAACCAAAGAAACCAATCAAGTATTGGAAAATGAGCAAAACTCAAGATAACGTTGGCGAGATTTCAATTTATGGAGAAATCGTTTCTGACAAATGGTATGACGAAGAAGTTTCTGCCACGTCGTTTAAAGATGATTTAGATGGTTTAGGCGATGTAAAGACGATTAATTTACATATTAATTCGCCTGGTGGAAGCGTATTTGAGGGAATCGCAATCCATAATATGTTGAAAATGCACAAAGCTAAGGTCAATGTTTATGTTGACGGTTTAGCAGCATCAATTGCAAGTGTCATTGCTATGAGTGGTGACACTATTTTTATGCCTGAAAACTCAATGTTAATGATTCATAATCCGTGGACGGTCGCAATGGGTAATTCAAAGGAATTACGAAAGCAAGCAGACGATTTAGACCGTATTGCTCAATCAAGTATTAAAACTTACTTGTCTAAGTCTAATGGAAAGATTGATGAAGAAACATTAGTCAAATTACTTGATGAAGAAACATGGTTATCAGCTCAAGAAGCAGTTAATTATGGTTTAGCTGATGAAATTCTGGAATCTAACAAAGCTGTTGCTAGTTTACCAGGCGAGTTCTTAGAACGTTATAAACACGTTCCAAATCAATTAATTAAACAATCTGCTCCAGGTAGTTCAATTAACCGAGAGCAACTAATTGTCAAAGCTAAAAATAAAATTAATTATGTAAATGATACATTAGGAGGAATTAAACTATGACAGTTACACTTTATGAAAAGAAACAAAATTTAGGTACATTAGGCGCACAATTAAAGAAAGTTAATGAAGAAATTGCAATGAAAGCAGGAGATCCAACAGTTGCTGACAAAGATTTAATGCAATTACAAGAACAATCCGAATCTTTGGAAAATCGTTACAACATGTTAAAGGAACAAGTAGAACGTGAAGAAAAAGAACAACGTGCTAAATTCACAAAAACAAAAACACCTACTATGACAGTAGAAGAAAAATTAATTCATGCTAAAGCTGAATTTTATCGTGGTCAAAAGTTATCTTCTGACTACAAGCAAGTTTTAGGCGATGATGATTCCACAACAAACGGTTCTAAGTTGTTACCAGTAACAATTGCTAACGATATCATCGCAGAACCAACACAAAGCAATCCATTACGTGAAGATGAATTAGTAACAGCAGTAACAAACCTAGAACGTCCACGTATCGATGTAACAATTGATGATGATTCATTCGTAAACGATCAAGAAGTAGCTAAGGAGATCAAATTAAAGGGCGATACAGTTAAGTTTGGACGTAACAAGACAAAACTTAAGGTAGCAATTTCTGAAGCAATCTTAAATGGAACAGATACAAACTTAGTAGAACACGTAAATGCACAATTGCAAAGTGGATTAGCACGTAAAGAAAAAGTTGTAGCATTTGCTGAAAGTCCAAAATCTGGTGAAGAAGAAATGAGTTTCTACTCAACACAAAACAACATCAAGAAAGTTTCTGGCGATACAATGTTTGATGCAATCGCTCAAGCAGCAGGCGATATTGCTGACGATTTCCAATCAGACATCAAAGTTTATATGACACGTCAAGACTACATGAAGATGATTAAGGAATTATCTAACGGTTCAGTATCATTATTTGGTAAGGCTCCTGAAGAAGTATTAGGTTACCCAGTTCGTTTCACTGAATTAGCTAAGAAACCAGTTGTAGGTAACTTCAATTATGCTCAATTAAACTATGAAATTTCTTCTGCATTGTACGAACAATGGAAAGACTATGACAAAGGTGTAAACAATTTTCAATTAACAGCATGGTTCGATCACAAGATTTTATTAGCTAGTGCATTCCGTATTGCTGAAGTGTCAAAATAGTTTCCCCACAAGGCTCAGGCAGTAAACCAGTTGGTAGTGGACCTACTGTAGAGCCTGATAGTGGGGTTGCCAAATTTGACCCTAAGGGAAACGTAAAACCAACTGATAGTAATACAGTAACTGAAATTAAAGCTTATTTAGACGCTCATAGTATCAGTTACTCATCTAGTGCAAGCAAGGCTGACTTGCTTAAGTTGGTTCAATAAGGTGGTGTAGATAATGGACTTAGTTCGGCTTAAAAGTGCGATAGCGATTGATAGTAATGTGTTTGACGATGTACTTACATTGTGTTTGAATGCTGCTGAATCTAAGATACAAGGGTCGATTGGTACTAAGTATCCAGATTTCTATGCTGATAATTATTTATATAATTTAGCAGTGGTTCAATTAGCAGACCATTATTTTAAAAATCGTTCTGCTACAACTCAAAAAGGTGAAGTCAAAACTCTATACGGTGTCAATGAGATAATTCTACAATTAAAGCCAAAATATCGAATTTATGCTCAAAAACAAGAAATGAGTGATGAAGATGATAGCTGAAACTGGAGATTTGACAGAAATCATTAAGATTGTACGTCCAAGAGTTCCGAAAGTTGATGAATATGGTGATGAAATAGCAACAGAAGATGAAGTAATTTATCCAATGTTGTTTGCGATGCTGAGAAGCAAAAATGCTAATGATGTTGAAAATAATTTATCCACGTTATCAACATCAGCGCAATTTGTAATCAGACATAGATTTCAAAATGAACCTAGAATAACAACTGATATGGAGTTAATCCATAACAACGAGCGTTACAAAATTAATAATTTCAACATTGACACTCAATATAAGATGTGGGACGTCATTATTTGCCAGAAATCATTAGAATAGGTGGTGTTTTAATGAGTGATGAGTCGTTTAGTATTGATGAAAACATTACTGTTGAGTTAAAAAAATTAGGTGAAAAAGGTAGTAGAATTTCACGAAAAGCGGCTCGAAAAGCAATACCTATTTTTGAAGAAGCTTTAAAGAAAAATACACCTTATGAAACAGTTAGTGATCGTTCTTGGAAAGCTCAAAGACGAATGGATGAAAAAACAGGTAAGAAGTCTGAATTTAAACATATGAGAGATGATATCCAACTTAGTGGTATCGATCAGTATGGACACGTCAATGTTGGTTTTGGTGAAGATACTTACTGGCGTGTTCATTTTATTGAATTAGGGACGGTTAATCAGAAGCCTAATCCATTTATTGAACGAACAGTTGAAGAAACAAAAGACGATTATTTGAACAAAATGTCTAGCATCATAAGGAGTGAGTTAGGTCTATGAGAATTAGCGCTATTGATGTAGGAAATATCGTAAAGACTTTAGATGAATTTGATAATACAAATACGTTTATTATGCGTGAAATTCCACAAACGATTTTAGAAAGTAAGAAGTTGCCTTTTGCTCAAATTACTTTCTTAGGTAATAGTCCTTTTGATTATGCTAGTAACTTTAAACGTGGAGAATTATCTGAAAGTCAGATAGATATTTACGTAAAAGACAATAAAACAGGCGAAAAATTAACAAATTCAGTAGAAAAAGCACTAAAAAACAGTGATTTTGAAGTGTATTTTACTGATTTTGACACAAATTATGAGTATGATTTTCAAGTTTTGCATTTGCGTGTAAGACGATATCAAATAATAAAGTGAGGTTATAAATTATGGCAGATAATAAATTTGCAATTGGTACAGTTGGATTCAATAGAATTTTGTTCGGTATCATGGACGACAAAGAACAAGTAACAAAAGTAGTTGCTATTGATGGTAATTCTGGTGGTGCTGTAGAACTTAAAACAAGTGGTTTTCAAGGTCAATCCAACACTGTTTATGGCTCAAACATTGCTTATTATGTATCTGACGCTGGTACAGGTACTGGTAAAGTTGAAATTACAGCCGTTGAATTGCCTAGCGATGTAGCAACAGAAGTACTAGGTGATAAGTTAGACAACGGAATTTTAGAAACTTATTCAACAGTAACACAACCATATTGTGCTGTTATTGCTGAAGCAGAAGATTTACAAGGAAAAAAAATGTGGATTGGTATCGCTAAGGCTAAGTTTGCTACAGTTGACGCTGACAACTTAAAAACATCAGAAGATAAAGGTAAAACACCTAATAATGTATCTATTTCTGGTTTAGCAATTACACGACGTTCAGACAAGCTAGTTAAAGCTAAGGGTTCAGAAACATCAGGAGCCACATTTGCAACTTTTGTAACTAAAATGTTCCCTGGATTTAAAGATACTGCTTCTATCACAGAAAATTCAGTAACAAATCCAGCTTTAGGTGATGGAGGCGATCATTAATGATTTCAATTAAACTATATGATCCAGAAACAGATAAGGTAAATTACTATGAACAACGTAAGATTAACTTTGGAAAAATTAAGAAAATCCTTGATTTTAACAAAGACATTGAAGAGAAATCAGCACGCTTACGTATTTTAGAAGATAAATTAACTAATGGTGTTGTTTTGACAAAATCAGAAGAAAAAGAATTTGTTTCTTTATCTGGAGAAAATGAAGTTGGTATGTTAGAGCCAATGATTGATATTGTAGTTGATTTATTCAACAATCCTAACGTTACTAAAGAAGCTATTTATAATGGCTTAGATTTACAAGATGGTGTTGAAACATTGCGAAATATCATGAGTAGTGCAATGGGTGGAGTTAATAAAGACAACTCAAAAAAATAACATCGTCCGAAGCGCTTGAAACTTTAGATGATATAACTAAACAATTGTTAGAAAATGGTATTCCATTCCAAGATATTGAAGATATGGATAGTGAAGCATTTTTTAAATATTTAGAACGTCAATCTGAAAGTAATAGTAAATTAAGTGCTGAGGAATTCTACAATCAATTTTAGAAAGGAGGAATGTATATGGCAGTAGGTAGACCATTAGGATCAATGGTTGTTTCTTTAGGTTTAGATTCAGTCAAATTTACTGATGGTTTAAAGTCAATCCAAAATCAATTTAGATTAGCTAAGTCTGAAATGCGTGCTAACATGGCTGAACTATCTTCAACAGGTACAGCTTATGAAAAAGCTAGTGCAAAAGTTGAAGGATTAACGAAAATCATGGACGTTAATAAACGTAAGATTGAATCTCTTAGAGAAACATATCAAAAACAAGTAGAAATGCATGGTGAATATTCTACTTCTGCAATGCGTACAGCCTCCAAAATCAACGATGCAATTAGAATTCAAGAAAACTATAGACGTCAATTAAATGACGCTAAAGTCGCAATGAATGAAGCTAAAAGAGGAACTGATAGCCTTAGAGTTTCTTTAGAAACATTGCAAAAAACAACTACCGCTAGCATTACTGGATTACAAGCACAAGGTAAGACTAATGAAGCTAATTTAGTTAAATATCGTAGTCTAAAAGAAGAAATTCAACAATATAATCGTATTCTTGATGATGAAAAAGCTAAATTAAAAGAATTAGTTAATACTAAAGGTGCTGATGCCAGAGAAACCCAGGAACAAAAAGTAAGAGTTGCTGAGTTGAATGCTAAGATACAACAATCTCAAGCTAGTTATGACGGTATGAATTCTAAGTACAAGAATATGACTACTGCTCAAGCGCAAGCTAAAGATAGTGTTAATAAATTAGCTAGTAGTTATAAATCAATGGGTAATTCTGTTAAGTCTGCAGGGCAAAAGCTAACAGGTTTCTCAACCGTTGCTGGAATAGGTTTAGTTGCAGGGTTAAAAACATCAATAAGTAGTCTATCTGAGTTCAAAAATACTCTGAATGAAATTAAAAACCTAGCTGAAACAGGCGGAGAAAGTGCTAGTGAAGCTACTAGAAATGTAGCTAGAATTCAAAAAGACGCTACTCAATATTCAAATCAATACGGTGTTTCCGTTAATAAGATTGGCGATGGATACAAAGAATTAATTAAACGTGGTTATACTACTGAACAAGCTTTAGGTGCTATGAAATCTGAACTTCAAGCATCTGTTGCTAGTGGCGATGATTTCCAAGAAGTTGTTAGTGTTTCATCACAAGTATTAGATTCGTTTGGAATGAAAGTTAATAGCACTTCTGGAATGATGAAAAATACTAAATTAGTTACTAATGAAATAGCTTATGCAGCTGATGCCACATCAACATCTTTTTCTGATTTAGGTATTGGTATGAGTTATGCTGGAGCTTCTGCTAAAACAGCTAAAGTCGAGTTATCAGAAACGGCAGCAGCTATGGGTATCTTATCTAATAATGGGCTAGAAGCAGATAAAGCTGGTACTGGATTAAGAGATGTATTAAATCATTTGACTAAAGGCATTGCAAATATTGATTCTAAAAATTCTGTTCTAGCTAAACTAGGTATCAAAAAAGAAGATTTAGTAGATGCAAAAGGCAACATGAAAAGCCTATCTGACGTATTTGAAGTAATTAACAGTAAAGTCAAGGGAATGAAATCTCCAGAAAAAGCTGCAATATTTAATAGTTTATTCGGAACTACAGGACAACAGGCAGGTATAATTTTAGCTAATAACGCTAAAGAACTTGATAAATTAAACAAAAAAGTTAAAGAAGCTCCTAAAAAGAATTATGTTGGTGCATTATCTGAGAAAAATATGAAGTCTGCTCAAAATCAGATGAAAATATTTAAACAATCTGCTGCTAACATGGGTATGAGTTTAGCTGAAGTTCTATTACCACCTTTAGCTAGAGTGGCTGGTGCTTTGTCTAAATTCTTTCAATGGGTAGCTCAATTACCTAAACCTATGAAAAATGTTATTGTTGGTGTAACCTTATTTGCCGTAGCTATTGGGCCACTGTTGGTAGCTTTAGGTTCTATGATAACTGCAATCGGAACGATTAAAAAAGTAATGACTGGATTGTCAATAATTAAGAAAGTAAAAGACCTAGCCAGTTCATTTAGACTATTAACAATACTAAACCCTACAACATTAGGTATTGGAGCTGTTATAGCTTTAGGTACTGCATTCGTTCTTGCATATAAGAAGATAAAACCATTTAGAGAATTTATTAATGGAATTGGTAGAGGAATTATAAAGAGTTTAAGGCCAGTAATTAATATGGTGGGAACTATAGGTAATTCTTTAAAGAAACTATTCAATGCTATGAAGTCTTATTTTAGTGAGAATGGATTATCGTTCCTACAGGCTTTTGCAAATGTATTTAAAGTTGTAGCTATATCAATTGGAGCGTCAATGAGTGGAATCATCGTAACAATTAGAGTTGCTTTGAATCTGATTAAAAATGTATTCAGCACAACTTGGGGTAGTATTGAACAAATTGTCGGCGGAGTATTTACTGCAATCGGTAGATTACTTAAAGTGTTTGCTGGTTTATTCACTGGTAATTGGCAACTACTTTGGAGCGGTGTTAAGGATATATTCAGTGGAATCTGGAACTCATTCAAAGGAATTGTTGGCGGTGTAATTAATGTAATCATAGGTATTGTTAATAGTGGTATTGACGGTATTAACTGGCTATTAGATAAATTTGGTGCTAAACAAGTTAAAAAACTAAGTCCAGTTAAGTGGGCTACTGGTACTACTAGATATTATCCTAATGGTTTACCTGAAACTCAGTTAGCAATGGTTAATGACGGTGGAAAACGTGAAGCAATTGTATATCCTAACGGTCAAGTTGGTATGTTCAAAGGAATGAATGTAACGACAATCTTGCCTAAAGGTTCTCACGTTATCAATGGTGATGATACTGAACGATTAGGATTAGCAAACTATCCAGATACGCACTATTACGCTAAAGGAACTATTAGTTTTGGTTCGATTTGGAATGGTATTAAATCTGGAGCTAGCAAGTTATGGGATGATGTTTCAGACGGTGTTAAATTAGCAAAGAACATTGTAGCTCATCCTATTAAAGCTTTAGAGAGTGCTTTTTATGGTTCATTAAAGATTGGAAAAAGTGTTCAATTCGCAATAGATACTGCTAAAGGTTTAGGTTCATTCATTATCAAGAACATCAAGAATGGTATTGTTAAGGAAATCAAGAAATGGATAGATTCTAACGAAGATGAAGGAGATTCCAATTCAACGAGTCCTAAACCAACAGGTAGTCATAAGCATTGGATGGAACAAGCTGGTATTCCTAAATCTTGGTATGAAGATTTGAACTGGATTATCAATCATGAATCTGGTTGGCGAGTAAATGCAACTAACCCTGGTTCTGGAGCTTATGGTTTACCTCAATCATTACCAGGTAACAAAATGGCTAGCGCTGGTAGAGACTGGCGAACAAATCCAATTACACAATTAAAATGGATGTACTCTTACGTTAAAGGCAGATATGGTAATGCATCCAATGCTAAGCATTTTTGGCAAACTCATAATTGGTACGCTAACGGTGGTTTTGTTACTCGAGAACAAATCGCTCATATTGCAGAAGGTAATAGACCAGAAGCAATCATTCCATTAACAAATCGTACTAGAGCGATGCAAATTTTAGCTCAGGTTAGAGATAAGTATGGTTTGTCTGCTGGTAATGTTGTTTTGAATGGCAATGAACAAAGTAACAATGATTTATCAAGTTTAGAACATAAATTTGATACTGTTATCAGTTTATTGGGACAAATAGCAGGTTTGAGTGCTGAACAGGTTAATGCTTTAAAAGCTATGAAACCTAGTCAAAATTTTGATAAAAATAAGTTCTATCAAGATATGTTCAGAGACCAAACTATTAGTAACTATATGAATATGTGAGGTGATAATTCTTGGAGAAACTTTATTTAAAAATTGGTAATCAAGATGAGTTTGATATTTGTGAGAAAGTTCAAGGACTGCATTTTTTAGGCGATGATTCTACACCAGTTACTACTAATCAGTTTTTAGAAATTAGTGGTACAGACGGTAGCCAATTTCAATATGCAACCTTTGGCAAATATCAAGTAGTAGCTAATTTCTTTTTAGAATTTAAATCATGGGAAGATTACAAATTGGCTAAACATCAAATAAACCGTATTTTTTCAACTAAAAAATTAATTAGGATAAGAACTAACGTTGAGAGTGCAATTGTTAGATATGTATATCCTAATTTTCCAGAAATTAAACCTATTTCAGATGGTGCTAATAGTTCTACTTTCTCAGTTAATTTTGATAATCCTAGTGGATATCGTTATTCGATTGATAGGAGCGATGAATTATCCAAAGTTCAATATGGTATGTATTTGCTAGATGATATTTATCCAGAATATCGTTTTACTGATAAATCCTTTAGAGTTTACAACCCTAGTGATATAGCAATTGACCCTTATCTTGGTAAACACGACTTAAAAATTATTAGTAAGTTTAGTGGTAGTTCTCTAAAAATCATTAACACAACTAATGGAACTAGCTGGAGTTACAATAAATCATCTAATGGGAATGAAACTGTTCTACTAGACGGAATCGTAACAACTGTTAATGGTAATCCAGCAACAGTAAACACAGATTACGGTCATATCGTTTTAAATACTGGATGGAATGATATTGTTGTTAGTGGCACGAATAGCAATGATATCACGTTCAGTTTTCCATTTATTTATATCTAATGTTTCAAGGTAAAATTTTAGTTCAAGGGGTTAATCGTGCTGAAAAAGAACCCTTGAATTTATTTGACCCTAAGTCTGTACAAATTCAGTGGGAAGTAAATCAGACTTGGAGCTTACAATTTACTGCATATAACGACGGAAGCTTAGCTTATCAAATGTTGGAAAGCGAAGCTTCTATTTTTTTGGATAATCAAGAATATATCATTAAACAAGTTGCTGATGATTCATCTAGTGGATTAGATAGCGTTCAAGTAACAGCTACTCATGTTTATTTTGAAGTACAAAAAATAAGAAAGTATAAAGATTATATTGATCCAACAGACAAGGATAAACAAACAGATGTTAAAGTTTTAAAAGATGATACTGATTCTTCTAAGCCTGATACTGATGACGATAATGCTAAAACAGACACAAGCGAAAAAACAGAAGGTGATACCACGACTAAAGTAACGACTAAAACCACTGATGAAACACAACAGGATAATCAAAATCAAGTGACTTATTCAATTCAAGATGTGTTAGACCATTGGTTGAAAGATAATAAGCTTGGTTTTACCTATGAAGTAATTGGTAGTTTTGAGAAAAAAGAATTAGAAGAACTACAAGATGGAACTGGAGCTGATATGTTATCTAAGGTTTCTAATACTTGGGATAATGCAATTATATATCCAGACAATCGGAAAATTAGGGTATATTCAATAGATAAGTTTAACCTAAATCGTGGCAATAGAATAGATTACTTGAATAATGCAAGTGAAATCAAATTCAATACTGATTCAACATCATTAACGAACATGGTTTATTGTATTGGTGGCAAATATTCCGTTGAAACTACAACAGAAACCACTACTACCACAACAACTACTACAACAAGCGGTGGTTGGGGTTGGCCTTTTCCTAGTGTGGGAGAAGGAACTTTTATGCAAGCACAAAGATTTGGTAATGATGGTGGATATCGTCAAAATGGTTTTCATGATGGGTTAGATTTTGGTTCTGTAGATCATCCAGGACGTGAAGTACATGCTATTCATGGTGGAAAAGTTACAATCAAGTCCTACATGGGTGGTTTGGGTAACTATGTTGTTATTTCTGGTGGTGGATATAATGTTGTTTATCAAGAAGCATTCTCAAGCCCTAGTAATATCATAGTCAATGTAGGAGATACGGTTAAAGTCGGTGATGTTATTGGCTATCGTGATACAAGTCATTTACATGTTGGAGTAACCAAGGCAGATTTCAACGTTGCTGTTGGCAAGTCGTTTACCAACGATGGTACTTGGTTAGACCCACTAGAATTAATCAAAAACGGTCCTAGTGATACTGATACTGAAACATCATCAGAAACTAATTCAAACTCAAATACACAAGAATACTATTATTTTGCACCGTTTATGTATCGTGATGAAGAATCTATCAAGAAATATGGCGAGCATCCAGCAGAGCCAATTGAAGATGGTAGATTTAAGGATAAGAATGCAATGGTTGAGTATGTTAAAACCAAACTACAACCAGAACCGTCATTGTCTATTGATGTAACAACTACTACTGATATCAAACCAATAGCAGGAGATGTTATTCATGTCATGATTAAATCACAAAACATTTCAACTAATTTCACTTTGACAGGGTTTACTTGGTATCCATATTCATATCCAGTTGATAATCCAACGTCAATCACGCTGAATTCTAATGTTCAAAATATCCTTGATTATCAAAATTCAAGGCAAAGACAGTTTAGTAAGGCTATATCTGAATTAAAGAGTTCCACAAATATAGCAATTAATAACTCTAATAGTTTTAATGAGTTTGGTGGAAATCAGCAACTAAAAATGTGGCTCAATGATTTTGCTGGAGGTTAAAGTATGGATATTTGGAAATGGATTGAACAATTGACAAAAGGTCTGCAGAAATTGGATAGCAGAATCACGACAATCGAGAGCGTGTTATTTGATGATAAAACAGATACTAGAAATCCTATTGTTACTAAAGAACAACTTGAAAAGATTAATGATAGGCTAGATGAAATAGAAAGAAAGTTAGGTGATAGTGATGGAACATCTGAATCTTGATGATATTGGTTTGACTGATCGAACTCAGTATAACGCAACGGTTGCTAATTTTAATGAAATTCAGCGTACTTTTAATAGCAATACTGATGAGATTAATAGTGAACTAAACAGCAAAGCTAATTTGAATAATTTTAATGATGAAATTAAACGATTAGATGATAAAACAGATGCTTTAAATGAAGATTGGAAAGCAAGACTAAAGCGTGTAACTCTAGGAACTGACGAAGAAACAATTGAGAACGTAGTAACTAAAATTTTAATTGAGAAAGGAGTAATCTAATGGCACAAACATTAAAATACGTAATTGGTAAAGATTATCGACCTTTAACGGTGTTGGAAGCTAAAGGTGGTAATGCGTTTTCTCCTGATTATGACAAGGAAAACTGGGTGCAAGCACGTCAATATGAAGATAGCTTACGTCAAGTGTTTGTTGAGATTACCAACGAAGACGGTTCTGCTTATGACTTAACAGGAGCTAATGTGCTGTTTGAAGGTATTTTGCCAGATAACGAACACAAGATTTTGGATAACTCTCATGTTGTTTTTTATGAAGATCCAACAACAGGAAAGTTCCGTTTTGATATGCCAGCACAAGCCTTTAGTGTAGCAGGTCAATATAAGCAAGCCTTTTTCCGAGTAGTAAAGGACTACCGTAATATAGCAACGCTTGAATTTAAGTTTGAAGTATTGGCTGATATGGTTGTTACTGGATTAGTTCCAAGAGATTATATCAGTCCTTTAGATGATTTGTTTAATACAATCAAGGAAACTGAAACTAAAAATGTGGCTGAATTGAAGAAAATTGTTGATGATAAAATCAATGAAATCACTGATTTAATGACTACTTTAAACCAAACTAATACAGCCACCTTAGGCGAACTGAATAGTGCTAAAACAGCATTAAAGGCGTTGGAAGAAAAAATCAAACAAGATGGACTTTTTACTCAAGGTGAGGCGGAAGAATTTAAAGAATCAGTAAAATCAGATTTAGAAAATTTGTTTGCTGATGCTAAAAAGTCAATGGAAAATCAAACAGTCAATGATTTTTCATCTCTAGCAATAACTGATCCACAAAATATGTATGCTGAGGGAATGCCAACTTATTTCAATAATACGTTTAATCATGCCATAAACGTACCACACGGAGATAATATCGTGAATATCGCATTTATAACTGATAATCATCATCAAGAAGATGCTCACCCTTGGACTAAATGGGCTTACTCAGGTAAATCACTAGAACACTACCAATGGTTCGCTCAAGGAACATTACGAACTAAACCAGATGTCGCAATTGCTAACGGAGACAATATTAATGGTGATACGTATCGTCCAACATTGATATGGACTACAATGCATGTTTGGGCAATGCTTAGCACTGTTTATCTTAAAACAGCTTTATTCATGTTGCCAGGTAACCATGATTCTGGAATAGGTCAAACACCTAAATTGGTAGCAGAATATGCAATGACTGAGCAAGATTTAAAGAACGCTTATCACACTGTTAAGCCATTGTACGGTGAAGTTCGAAATGGCGATAGCTTGTATTTTTACAAAGATTTAACTGATAAGAAAGTTCGTGTAATTGGGCTTAATAGCTCAGATATACCTTGGACGACTGACAGTCAAGGAAATTATGTTCATAATCGCTTAGAGGAGGCTGGATTTGGCGTAGCTCAATTAAAGTGGCTTGTAGATGTAGCTTTAAAATTACCTGATGATAGTTGGCAGGTAGTATTTTTCTTCCATCATCCATTATCAAGTTCAACTTTCTACAATGCTCAAGCATTGATTGATATTATCAAAGCATTCAAAAACGGTGGTTCAGTAGTAATTAATCGTAGTGATGTAGATGATATGCAAATTGTAGGATTGAAAGCAGATTTTACAACACAAGGAGCTAGAACAGTGATAGGCGTATTCAATGGACACTATCATGCTGATAGTCAAGATTTAACAACACTAAATGGCACTCCAATTGTGATCACTGACGCATCATTAAGTAATTCTATTGGCGAACAATTGAAACGTAGGAACACGCCTAATGAAGATTGTTGGGAAACAATTAGCATTGATACTAATGCACGAACCATTCATTGTTACAGGTTTGGACGTGGAGCGGACAGAGAATTTAACTATTAGGAGGGGAAACAATGACAGAAACGATTGAGAATTTAGCTCAAAATTTAAGAACTGATGAGGCTTTAATCAAGACACACATAAATAATCAGTTTGCGCATCCAATTGCAGACCCTTTAGATATGTCCAAGATAGGATACGCAAATGGTCATGGCTTTGTTGCAAGAAGTCAAATTGGGCAAGCATTGGGTATACCAAGATATTTACCAGATAATACAGATGTTTTTAGTTTAGATCCAGGATATTATAAATGCTACAAACTTAAAGGCTTACCAGACAATGTATCAACCAAAGGACGTGTATGGATAATCAAAGTTAATTATCCATTAGATAATCATGATTTGGGACTAATTACTGTAACTAATGAGGTAGGCAGCGCCTTAGTGGCAGCACGTAGTCGTGGAGGAACTTGGTATTGGTTGCGGTATGGGGATAAATTGAAATTTGGAGGAGATTTAGCAAACAATAATAGTTACTATACTTTAATCCATACTGAAAACAAAATGCAAGTCCATATCCATATTGATTTTGATATTAATGTATCTAAGCTTTCATATAAACATATATCTACCCCTTACCCAGGATCGTTATGGTTGCCTGGGTGGAATGGTTCAATGAATAATGGATTAAATGTTGAAGGAAGTGCTTATTCAGGGAGTTCTTATAAACCTATTCAAATGTGGTTTGACTCATCTTTATACATTATCAATTATAATGACGTTGATATCAATCACGTATGGGGAGACTTTAGATATGAATTAGATAAATTTTAAGGAGGCAAAAAATGAAACGTTACTTATATGATGTAGAGACCAAGTGTTTTACAGGAATAATTGATAGTGATGAAACGTTAGATAATTCAACAGAAATCAGTCCGTTTGATGCTGACGGTCAAGCCAAAATTGGAACATGGTTTGATGTAGATAGTCAAACTTGGAAATCACCAGTAACAGAACCGACTCAAGATCAAAAGTTGTTTATGAATTTGTCGCAGAACGTGGCAACATTACAATCTATGATTATGGCTCAAAATCAACAAATAGCTCAATTAATGGTTAAGGAGGCGAAGTAGTATGATGACGCAAATGCAAATGCTACATATCTTCTGGAATATGTGGGGGAATCATGACTTGAATTTCTACCGTGTATACGTAGAATGTGGAGCAATTACGAAAGAACAGTATAAAGAAATTACTGGTGTAGATTACTAGAATTTTAGCGGTGGGTGGGAGGATATAGGAGTGTTGCAATGAAAACATTAACGATTAATCAGAAAGTTTTTAAGCACCAAGACACTCAGACTAAGCTCAAAATATCATTATTTGAAAATGATAGTAGAGTTAGTTTAGACAATGATGTTGATTATCAATTAAAAATTAAAAATACAAGCGGTTATCTAAAGTCGGAAACACTAACGATTGAAGATAACCGCCTTGTTTTAACAACAGACAAATTTAAAGATTTAACACCAGATACTTATAATTTTGAAGTTTGGGTTGATGAAAATAGCATTTATCCGAGCGATAGTTATGGGTATTTCAAAATAACGAAAAATGTTAGTGAAGTAGATGGTGAAACAATACCAGTTATCACAATCGAAGATTTTGAGAAACGATTTGATGAGGCAATTAAGAATGCCAAAGGCGATAAAGGTGATACTGGAACAATCATTTGGCACACAATGTTTTTTGACTTAAACGTAGACAATGCACCACTAGATTATATAAAACCAGTTGATTGGACAGCACATATATACGACAGAAATCCCCAAGTGAATGACTGGGTATATGATGACATTATGCGAGAATTATACGTCATAATATCTATTAACGAAGAAAAAGGAACAGCTAATTTACGTGAAATGGCAAATTTAGGTCGTGGCAAATCTAATTATGACATTTGGCTGGAATTAGGAAACAAGGGAACAAAACAAGATTACCTTGATTATATAGCAGCCAAATCATCAAAGATAGAAAGACACGCACCAACAGGTTGGTCTTTGGATATAAGCACAAAGCCGTGGACTGTGTGGTTTGATAATGGAGTTGGCTTACAATTTCCAGACTTTTATAACAACACGACTGTTCATTCAGATAGTGTAATTGGTAGTTTGCTGAAATTATCGAACAACGCTTTTGCATTGACGCATAGTTTTAAGAAAGTTTGGGATATAAGTTATAGCTGGGGAGATTTTAAATTCTATATAACAAGCAAAACGATTGTCATTAATCCAGTTAATACTAAAATCACTGATTGGGATAATCGAAATTATGGGATACAAATGGCTGACTCTATGCCTGGATATGGTGGTTATCCATTGTATAAAGCTGGAGATATTGTCCGTGTACTGTATGGACTTGGGATTGTTAATGACGCAATATTAGAAAGCATGGATAAGACAATGCCAGATGAGTACACATGGTTTGATAAATGGAATTAATAAACGAGGTAATTAATGAAATATATATTCTTTTATAATAAAGAAACGTTTGAATACATTGGGACAGATACCATTGCTGATAATGCTCAAGTACCAGCTAATGCAACTTTAGTTGAACCTGTTGATGAAAATGGTGTTGGGTTGTATGACCCAGTATGGAATACTGAAAAACAAACTTGGACTGGTATTTCAGAAAGTGAATGGCTAAAGAAACATGGTATTGCAGAAGAACCTACCTTAGAACAAAAGTTACAAGCTAAGCAAACGGTATTAATTGCTGGTTTAGCTAAAGATGTTAAGACACTACAAGGTGCAGTTAAAACATTGGTAATGCAAAATGCTATGAACTCTAAGGAGGAAAAATAATGCAATACAGTTATGAGTTCGTAAAAGAGTTCTATGATTTAGGGCTATTCTCTAAGGAGGATATAGAGTTACTTGTTGAAGTTGGGCAATTTAGCAAAGAAAATTATAATAAGATTTTTAATGTAGAATAAATTAAAAGGAGTAGGTGAAGTTATGTGCATACATTACTAGGATATTCATGGGCAGAAATTGCATCTATTGTGGCAATACTTTCCGTTCTTTTTAGTGGAATCTATTGGTTAATTAGACATGGTGCTAAAGTGCTGAACAATGCAATTAGTGCTGGAACATTCCCACTACAACAACAATTTAAGGAATTAACCAATACAATCAAACAACTTAATGGAAATTTTGAAGAACAACATAAAAACTTAAAAAGATTAGAGTATAAAGTAGAAGAACAGGATAAGGCAATTCTACTTCACGATGAAAAAATTAAACGATTGGAGGAAAGAAAATGAAAGTTATCAATGATATTATTGAATGGCTAGTACAGACAGGGCTATTATCTGTACTGGCTATTTTTTTACTCAAACAACTCAAACCAATTCTAGATAACAAAGCTGAACATGCATCAACAGAACAATCACGAGCATTGTGGACGTTGCTTGAGCAAGTAGCAGACATGGCAGTTACAAGTCTTGTTAGTCAAGATAAGAGTGGACGTGAAAAGTTTGATGAAGCCAGTATGATAGTAAATGACGTGATGAAAAAACAAGGCTATAAGCTAGACTCACAAACAATTCACACTGCCGTTCAATCTGCTTATGAGAAATCAGAATTAACACCAACAGTAAAGATTAAGGAGGATAAATAACATGGTTATGTACACAGTAGACGTTTATTCGGGATCTGAAGATTATATTATTCGTGATCCACATGCTCAAGGGGTTATCGTTAAAGCTACTCAAGGTACAGGATACGTTAATCCTAAATGTAACCACCAATGGGACTTAGCTGGAGAATTAGGTAAAAAACGTGGTTTGTATCATTACGCTGGCGGTGGGAACCCAGTAGCAGAAGCACAATATTTTATCAATAATATCAAGAACTATGTAGGTCAAGGTATGTTAGTGATTGACTGGGAAGGTTACCAAAATTCAGCA
>Ga0079226_10000844_pt1 | contig 22632 bp, 19 predicted proteins | sample Poulit2014_FD_76345 | JGI IMG/M metagenome (GOLD analysis project Ga0079226, IMG submission 76345) | Agricultural soil microbial communities from Georgia to study Nitrogen management - Poultry litter 2014 | ecosystem: Environmental > Terrestrial > Soil > Agricultural land | place: USA: Georgia...
ATGATCGAACCGAGCTTCTGCCGGTCTATTTCTCCGTCCGGGGCCAGAATATCCTCTCCGAACGCTTCGATTATCCCCGGGTAGGACGGGCCGCCCTTGGCAGTCGCCTTCCTCGAAAATTTATCTGCATCGAGTACGGGATATCCCTTGCCTTCTATATAAGCCGCTGCCGTCGATTTTCCGCTGGCAATCCCGCCGGTAAGTCCAATGATGCTGTTCATAGTATCACCTCTGGCATTTTGTACAGTAGAACGTATTCCGCGTTGCAATCACTTTTGTCTTCACGTCGCTGCCGCAGCTTACGCATTTTTTCTTCTGATATATTTTGAAACGGTCCTGCATGCTTCCACTCTGTCCCGAGACGCCTCTGTAATCCGAAATGGTCGAGCCTCCGCTCCGGAGGGATAGTTCAAATACACGGACAATCTCTTCGTGCAGTTTGGAAAGGCGTTTTACAGATAGACTGCCTGCCTTTTTCGTCGGCAGTATTCCTGAGGCGAATAAAGCCTCTGAAGCATAGATATTACCGACACCAGGAATGACAGAACTGTCCATGATGACCGCTTTTATGTTTTTTTTGGCATTTGCACCCTCTCTTGCCTTTTCCAGAAAATGGGGCAGGCTTTCCGGCTCCGTATATTCCGGAGCCATGCGGCTGAAGGGGGCAAAGTCAGAGAGTCTGTCTATGATGCTCATCTCACCGAATCTCCTGATGTCACAATATGAGAGGAGACTCCCGTCATCCAGAGTAAACAGCACATGCCAATGCTTTCTGTAACTCGCATCCTCTATTTCTTCCAGCGATTCTGTTATGAAAAACGCACCGGACATTCCCAAGTGACCGATCATATGAAATATTTCCCCGGATTTTTCCAAAACGAAGAAGAGGTATTTCCCCCTTCTTCCGACTTTGAGTATGGAGGCACCCGGCAGGGATTCCCTGAAAGCAGGAAGCTCCTGCTTGATGATTGTCCTGCGCCCTGATCCATGGCCTTTGTAGACTTAATCCGATAATTCGATATTCTCTATTGTTCTGCCTTCCACATTTCGTGAAAGCTCTCTTTTAACCAATTCAACTTCCGGCAGTTCCGGCATATTTTCACCTACTTCACTTCATACCAATCTGTACCGTATCCATATTCCACTTCAAGCGGCACGCTCATATCCATCGCCTGCTCCATTATTTTTCTGATAACGGGGATAAAATCCTCCACCTGATCTTTTGGAACGTCGAAAATCAGCTCATCGTGGATCTGCAGAAGCAGTTCAGCATCGAATTTCTGCGCCTCTTTTGAATTTGCGTATTCAACCATTGCAAGTTTGATGATGTCAGCAGCACTCCCCTGTATAGGCGAGTTCATTGCTGTGCGCTCTGCAAAGCTTCTGGCATTGAAGTTCCGGCTGTGGATATCCGGTATATATCTTCTTCTGTTCATCATCGTTTTGACATAGCCGTCCCTTTTGGCGTCCTGCACAATCGAATGCATGAATGCCTTGACCTCGCTGAATGAATCCAGATAATTGTCTATGAATTTCTTGGCTTCTTTTCTTGTTATACCAAGATTCTGGCTCAGTCCATAGTCACTGATGCCGTAGACGATTCCGAAGTTGACCGCCTTGGCATTCCGCCTCATAAGAGAGGTCACGTCCTCTTTTTCTGCCCCGAACACCTCCATCGCCGTCTTCGTGTGGATATCGGTATTTGAAGTGAAGGCGTTAATCATTGTTTCATCCTGTGTAATGTGTGCAAGCACCCTGAGTTCGATCTGCGAATAATCAAGCCCGAGAAGCACATGGTTGCCGTCTTTCGGTACAAAGGCTTTTCGGATTCGCCGCCCTTCTTCGATGCGGATCGGAATATTCTGCAGATTCGGTTCAACCGAAGACAGACGTCCCGTCTGGGCAAGTGTCTGGTTGAAACGCGTATGGATCCTGCCGTCATCCTTCACTTCTCCCTGCAGCCCGATGACATAAGTCGACTGCAGCTTGGAGAGCGTACGGTAATCCAGCAGATACTGGATGATTTCATGTTTGTCCTGGAGCTGCTCGAGCACATCCACAGCTGTTGAATAGCCTGTCTTCGTCTTTTTGATCACAGGAAGCTCCAATTTTTCAAATAGTACCACTCCGAGCTGCTTCGGTGAGTTGATATTGAACTCCCCGCCGGCGAATCCGTGAATTTTGGCCTCTATATCATCCAAACGTGCCTGTATCTCAGTTTCCATCTCAACAAGTCTTGAGGCATCGACGGTGATCCCCCTGATTTCCATCTCTGCAAGCACTTTTGCGAGCGGAATTTCCAAGTCCTTCCATAAATCGTACATTTCGTCGTCTCCCAGTGCCTGAATCACTTTATCCTTCAGCACATGGACTGCCATCACTTTGGAATTGAGGAATTCCACCCGTTCCTCATGTGCCGGATTTTTGGCTTTCTTCCCTTTGCCGTAATGGAAATCATCACTGTCGACCGAGATATCAAACTGTCCGGCAGTTTCGGCAACATCGAGGATTTTCCGTGATGGATCCAACAGGAAGCTCGCAAGCATGACATCCGAGGTGAAATCATTGAAAGTGACACCCAGCTGCCTGAGAAGGCCTGTCTGACGTTTCAGATCATATACGTTGATGCTTTTCCTTGTAGTGAGGAAAGCTTCCAGCTGATCAGCCTTAATATCTTCCGTGCGGGTAATGAAAGTACGTTTCCCGTCCGTAGCCGCCAGGTACTCAGGCGGAGCAAATAGATAATTGGCCGCATTCACTTCCAGATGCAGGGATATTTCCCATCCCAGTTCATCGATTGTTTCGACGAGCACGTCATCGAATGCGATCTTGTCTTCGGCCTCATTCGCCTCCATGTCACCAAGGAGGGATTCAAATTCCAGCTCTTTGAACAGCTCATACTTCTCTTCTTCACTGTCATCTGTAAATTTCAGATCTTCCAGGGTGAAGTCAAAAGGCACTTCCCGGTGTATAGTAGCAAGTGTCTTGCTCATCAGGGCTTCATCCCTGTGATCTGCCAAGTTCGCCTTCAGCTTTTTGCCTCCGACTTCTTCAATATTTTCCAGTACATTTTCAACTGTTCCGTATTCTGTGAGCAGTTTCAGGGCAGTCTTTTCCCCTACACCGGGAACACCCGGAATATTATCAGACTTGTCCCCCATCAAACCTTTCAGGTCAATAATCTGAAGCGGCTTGAGCCCGTATTTTTCTTCGATGAATTCCGGGTTGTAGAGATCGATGTCCGAAATCCCTTTTTTAGTATAATAGATGACCGTGTTCTCACTGGCAAGTTGCGTAAGATCCCTGTCACCCGTGATGATGATCGTTTTGAAATCCTCATCGGCATCCGCCTGACGGCTCAACGTGCCGATGATATCATCCGCTTCAAACTCTTCAATTTCATACCTTTTAATGCCGTATGCGTCAATCAGACGGCGAATCGGGGCAAGCTGCTCTCCGAGTTCCGGCGGCATCTTCTGGCGTCCGCCCTTATACTCTTTATACTGCTTATGTCTGAATGTGGATTTGCCAGCATCGAAAGCCACAAGGAAATGCGTGGGTTCCTCATCTTTGATGATTTTTTCAAGGAGGCGCGCGTAGCCGAAGATCGCATTCGTGTGCAGACCGCTCTGGTTGCTGAGCAGCGGCAGTCCGTAAAATGCCCTGAAAGCTACGCTGTTACCGTCTATCAGAATTAATTTTTTCATGGAAAATGCCTGCTTTCTTTTAGAATCCGTTCAAAAATATCATTGCTCCATCATATATGGATTATACATTTGACCCCTGTATTAATCCATTGAAAAAGACACAGCCAAAGCTGTGCCTTTTTGTTAACCTGGATAGTGTATTGGTGAATCCGGACCGAGCGGAAGTCCAAGCAATGTCCAAATGACAAGCATAATCATCCAGAATATGAAGAAGCATATGGAGTACGGAAGCATTACTGATATCAGCGTTCCGATACCGATGTTCTTGTCGTATTTCTGTGCAAAGGCGATGATGATCGCAAAATACGTCATCAGCGGTGTAATGATATTCGTACTGGAATCAGCAACACGGTAGGCCATTGTCGTAAGTTCCGGTGAATATCCGAGCTGCATCAGTATCGGCACGAAAATCGGTGCCATCAATGCCCATTTCGCACTCGCACTGCCGATGAACAGGTTGATGAACGCTGTCACCAGCATGAATCCGATGATGAGAGGTATACCTGTCAGCTGCAGGCTATCCAGGATCTGCGCACCATATACACCGATGACGATACCAAGGTTTGACTCTGTAAAGTATGCCACGAACTGGCCGGCTGCAAACGCCAGAACGATGAACATTCCCATGGAAGCCATTGTGTCGGACATCTGATTCGCAACATCTTTATCATTCTTGATGCTCTTCGTCACCATTCCGTAGACGATACCCGGTATGAGGAAGAGAATTGCGATGATCGGTACAAGAGAACTCATGAACGGTGACTGGATGATCGTATCCATGTAGTTCCCCGCTTCATCCGGACCACGCATCGGCGAGTTCGGAAGTACGACCAGAAGTGAAGCGAGAATAAGGCTGACTACTATGGAAACACCTGCCCAGATCATGCCTTTCTTTTCGATCGGACGGAGTGTCTGGATTTCCTCAGCATCGGCAAGAGTATTATTTTCATCGTTCTCGTCCAGCTCGAATGCACCGAGACGCGGCTCGACAATCTTATCAGATACAAACCAGCCGACCAGCGTCAGCAGGAAAACACTTGTGGCGATGAAGTACCAGTTGAAGGCCACGTTCATCGATTCTGCATATGCAGGATCGATCACAGCTGCCCCTGCAGCGGACAGTTCCATCAGCATTACATCCGTACCGCTCAGCAGCAGGTTGGCTGAGAAGCCGCCGGAAACCCCTGCAAATGCCGCGGCAAGACCGGCAAGCGGATGCCTTCCAAGTGCCAGGTACAGCAGTGCACCAAGCGGCGGCAACACAACATAGCCTGCATCTGACGCAACAGATGACATGATACCGGCGAAAACGAGTCCCCCAGTGATCAGGCTTTTAGGGATTGAAAGTACAAATCCTTTCAGCACTGCACCGATCAGGCCGGATCTCTCAGCAACCCCGATACCGAGCATCGTGACAAGCACAACACCAAGCGGTGCGAAGTTGATGAAATTATCCGTCATGCTCTCGAATATGTAGCTGATTCCTTCTGCATTCAGAAGATTTGTGACTGCGACTGTCTCATTATCCTCCCCTGGATGTTCGACAGTGACGCCACTCATTGAAAAGATTGCAGATGCAACGAGTGTCAATATTGCGAGTATTGCGAATAAAGTTACCGGATGCGGAAGTTTATTGCCTAGCCACTCCACAAAGTCCAGGAACTTCTGAAAAAAACCATGATTCTTTTTACCATTTTCCATTTTCAAAATATTCCTCCCATTAAAACAAATGAAAAAGCCACCATCAAGGTGACTTTTTTCAGTATAATATTCCAATTCACTTTTTTCAAAGATTATTTTAGAACATTCATTACATTAATCACTGAGTCTCTCGATTTATCAAGTTGTTTTCTTTCATCATCAGTCAATTCAAGTTCGATGATCTTTTCTATACCGGCTTCACCGAGCACTGTCGGCACTCCGAGATAGAGGCCGTCATATCCGTATTCGCCTTCAAGATAGGCGATGGACGGCAGGACGCGTTTCTGATCTTTCAAAATGGCTTCCGCCATCTGTACGAGGGCTGCTGCGGGCGCATAGTAGGCCGATCCGCTGCCGAGAAGGTTTACTATTTCAGCGCCGCCTTTGCGAGTCCGTTCAATGATGCTGTCTATTTTCTCCTCATCCAGCAGTTCTGTAAGAGGCACGCCCCCAACGCTCGAATAACGGATCAGCGGCACCATATCATCACCATGCCCACCCAGGACGAAGCCCTGTACATCCCTGACCGAAAGGTTCAATTCCTCGGCCACGAATGTTCTGAAACGCGCTGTATCAAGCACTCCGGATTGACCGATGACCCTGTGTTTCGGCAGTCCGGATTCTTTATACACTGTATAAGTCATCGCGTCCACCGGATTTGTCAGGACGATGATGGTACAGTCTGGGGAATGTTTCACAATATCACGTGTTACAGCAGCCATGACTTTCTGATTCGTCTTGACGAGGTCATCACGGCTCATACCGGGCTTGCGTGCGATTCCGGCTGTGATGATGACGATATCGGAACCGCTGGTGTCCTCGTAGTTGCTCGTACCGGTGATTTCTGCATCCACCCCCAGCACTGGAGTAGCTTCCATCATATCCAGAGCCTTCCCTTTCGTCGGACTTTCAGATTGTGGAATGTCTACAAGAACAATATCACCAAGCTCTTTTGCCGCAGCGATAAAAGCTGTAGTGGCACCGGTGAAACCGGCGCCGATTACAGATATTTTCTTTCTTTCCATGCTGTACACTTCCTTTGTAAACAAAGTGAATTACATATTTTTGATGAGTTCGTCTCCGAATTCTGAACATTTCACTTCTTTAGCATTGTCCATGAGCCTTGCAAAGTCATATGTGACAACCTGGGAAGCAATCGTCTTTTCCATCGCCTTTGTAACGAGTTCAGCCGCTTCCTGCCAGCCGATGTGCTCAAGCATCAGTACGCCTGAAAGGACGACAGATGAAGGATTCACTTTATCCAGTCCTGCGTATTTCGGTGCAGTTCCGTGTGTCGCCTCGAAAATTGCATGACCGGTTTCATAGTTGATATTCGCTCCCGGTGCAATACCGATTCCGCCGACCTGTGCAGCAAGTGCATCGGAAATGTAGTCTCCGTTCAGGTTCATTGTAGCGACAACGCCGAAGTCTTTCGGACGTGTCAGGATCTGCTGGAGGAAGATGTCGGCGATTGCATCCTTGATGATGATCTTGCCTGCGGCTTCCGCCTCTGACTGGACTTTATCGGCCTCTTCCCTGCCTTTTTCCTCAACGATCTTGTCGTATTCCTTCCAGGTGAATACTTTATCTCCGAATTCACGCTCAGCAAGGTCGTAGCCCCATGCTTTGAATGCACCTTCTGTAAATTTCATGATGTTGCCCTTGTGTACAAGTGTTACTGAAGGACGGTTGTTATCGATGGCGTAGTTGATTGCAGAACGCACAAGACGTTCAGTCCCCTCTTTGGAAACTGGTTTGATTCCGATGCCGGAAGTTTCAGGGAAACGGATATTTTTAGCGCCCATTTCATTCTGAAGGAAATCGATCACTTTTCCGACTTCGTCAGTACCTTCCTGGAACTCGATGCCTGCGTAGATATCTTCTGTATTTTCACGGAAGATTACCATATCAGTATCTTCAGGCCGTTTGATCGGTGAAGGTACGCCTTCAAAGTACCTTACCGGGCGCAGGCACGTGAACAGGTCAAGCTCCTGTCTGAGTGCCACGTTCAGCGAACGGATTCCGCCGCCGATAGGTGTTGTCAGAGGCCCTTTGATTGCGAGCAGGTATTCATCGATTGTTTCAAGAGTTTCCGCAGGGAGCCACTCGCCGGTCTTGTCGAATGCCTTCTGTCCCGCAAGCACTTCTTTCCATTCGATTTTCTTTTCACCGTTGTATGCTTTTTCAACAGCTGCATCGAGCACTTTGCTTGCAGCTTTCCAGATGTCAGGACCGATGCCGTCCCCTTCTATGAATGGAATAACAGGGTTATCAGGTACATTCAGTACACCGTTATCTGTAGTGATTTTTGAGCTTGCCATAATTCAAATACCTCCATGATTTTGTGTATTGTTTATCTGTTATCAATCGGTTCATATTTCTTGCCGGTCTGGCCGACATATTCTGCCCTCGGACGGATCAGCCTGTTATCTGCATACTGCTCAAGAATATGAGCGAGCCATCCGGACATGCGGCTCATTGTGAATATCGGTGTAAAGAGATCGTGGTCGATGCCAAGTGAATGGTATACAGACGCGCTGAAGAAGTCCACGTTCGGCAGAAGCCCTTTTTCCCTCTCTACAATATCAGCAATTTTAACCGATTTTTCATAAAGTTCAGGTTCTCCGCGTTGTTCAGTCAGTTTTTCGGACATGTCCCTCAGGTATTTCGCACGCGGGTCGCCTTCCTTGTAGACACGATGGCCCATTCCCATGATTTTTTCTTTGTTGTCGAATTTCTCCTGAAGGTAGCCTTCGACCGCATCTACAGAGTCGATTTCAGACAGCATGGCCATTACACGTTCATTGGCTCCGCCGTGCAGAGGTCCCTTAAGGGCTCCGATTGCTGCTGTAACCCCTGAATAGACATCGGACAGTGTCGCAACACAGACACGTGCTGTGAATGTGGAAGCGTTGAGCTCATGGTCCGCATGAAGTACAAGCGCCTTGTTCATCGCTTCAACTTCAATATCATTGGGCTCTTTCCCGTTCAGCATATACAGGAAGTTGGCAGCATAGCTGTATTCTTTTTTGGGACTCAGAATTTCTTTTCCATTCCTTGTCCTGGCAAAAGCGGCAACTAAAGAAGCAATTTGCGCCTGGATCTTAATCGCTTTTTCATGATTTGCCTCTTCATTCATCTCCTCTGTCAGCTCATCGAAGTGAGCCAGATAGGATACAGCGGTCCTGATTGCAGTCATCGGATGGACATCATCAGTGTTGTACGCTTCGAAATGACTGTGGATTTTAGGATCAAGAGTCATATATCCGAAGAGCTTGTCACGGAAATCATCCAGTTCAGATTGATTTGGAAGCCTGTCATTCCAGAGAAGGAAGACCACTTCCTCGAACATTGCATTCTCTGCAAGATCGTCTATCTCATAACCACAGTATGTCAACTGTGATCCGATGATGGAACTGATGCGTGATTCAAGCGCCACGACACCTTCCAATCCTTTTTTCTCAGACATATAGATTCTCCTTTAATTAAATAAAGATACAGCCTATTGGCCTCTATACCATTATAGCAAATTCAAGAACTTTGTGAACAAATCAAATTTTTGCAGAGATTGTGAAAATGTAATCGTTAAAAGCTCTGAAACCGCTTCAATAAAGGAAAAAGCACAAATCTTAAAAGATTTGTGCTTAGCATAAGCATGCGTTAATTAACTTATTGAAAGTTATAAGTTAATCTTATGTCAATGTGAAATTTCCGATGTGGAGATGCCGGTGGCAGCTTTGACCTGCACTTCCCTGTATTTCTCCACAGATTCCCGCTTTCCAAGGAATGTTCCAAGGAAAGCCCCGAGGAAACCGGCTGGCACAGAAATGATGGCCGGATTGTCAAGCGGGAATACCGGTGACATTTCTATAAATGCCGCACCTGTGGGATCCATGACGTTCGGTCCCAGGACCACAAGGATCAATGCGGCAAAAAGGCCTGTCAATATACCGGTGATTGCCCCTGCGGTATTGAAACGCTTCCAAAAAATCGTAAATACTATCACAGGCAGGTTTGCACTTGCCGCCACACAAAAAGCCAGTGAAACCAGGAATGCAACGTTCTGGTTCTGCGCAAAGATGGCCAGTATGATGGAGAACACACTGACACTGAAAGCCGCAATTTTGGCCGCAAGCATCTGCTGCTGCTCCGAAATCTTCCCTTTTTTGATGACCTGGCCATAAATGTCATGTGCAAATGCACTCGCTCCAGAAAGAACAAGCCCCGCAACGACAGCAAGGATGGTCGCAAATGCCACAGCAGCTACGAATGACATCAGGAGATCTCCCCCGAGCCTCTCGGCCAGAAGAGGTGCTGCCATATTACCTGCCGGATTGGCTGCGATGATTTCCTCCCTTGAAAGGAGTGCCGCCGCCCAAAACCGAGGAAGATAGTCAGTATATAGAATATGCCGATGATCCATGTCGCCCACATGACTGAACTTCTGGCAGTCTTGGCATCCTTTACAGTGAAGAATCTCATAAGGATGTGCGGCAGACCCGCCGTACCGAACAAGAGCGCGATTATAAGAGATATGTTATTGAGAGGAGAGGCTCCCTGGGAACCGGGATTCAAAAATTCTCCCTTGAGCTCCGGTGCGGTAATATTCTTCATCTCACCAAACATGCTGAATATGTTGAAGTTGAAATGGAGCAGCACTAAAAACGAAATGATTACCGTCCCGATCATCAACAGTACTGCTTTCACCATCTGGACCCAGCTTGTTGCCGTCATCCCGCCAAAAAGTACATATATTGTCATCATGATACCGACAATGATTACCGACAGAGTATACGGTATTCCGAAAAGCAGCTGGATAAGCGCGCCTGCTCCGACGAGCTGGGCGAGCATATAGAAAATTACAATGGTGATGGATGACAGGGCGGCAAAAGCGCGCACCTTCTTTAGTTCGAAACGTGCCGCAATCATATCAGCCACTGTATATTTACCCAGGTTACGCAGTGGTTCTGCAACAATGTACAAGACGACCAGATAGGCCGTTAAGTATCCGACGCTGTAGAAAAAGCCGTCAAACCCCCACAGGGCAATCGCCCCCGCGATACCGAGAAACGAAGCTGCAGAAAGATAATCCCCTGAAATTGCCAGTCCGTTCTGCCAGCCTGTCAGCCCACCGCCTGCTGTATAGAAGTCCTTTGTTGAATTCGTCCTTTTGGAAGCGAAATATGTGATGACAAGAGTCGCTCCGACAAACACTAAAAACATGATGATCACAGTTGCACTCATTACAGTTCCCCTTCCTGGTACTCCCTGATGATTTTGTCCGCTTCCCTGTCAAAGGCCTTCGCCCGTCTCATATAGATCGTGACAAGCGTCCAGACCATGATGAAAAGCAGCAATGCATAAATCCATGCCCATGAAATATTGCCGAATGCTTCATTATTGAGAATGGTCGTATAACCGGTAAGTACCGGAAAAAGCAGCGTTGCGATGATGAAGAAAATGCTGATCGGCAAGATGAATCTGTTCCGCTTACTGAGCAGATCCTTGAATTCCTGCTTATGAGCAATCTTCTCATAGTCAATTTCTTTCATTGTCTAACCCCCTTTATAATTCCATTTTATTTCTTCATCGAAATTATGTCAATTTTATGAATAATCAAAATGATAGATTTTAATAAAACCAAAAAAGCACTCCATAAATGAATATGGAATGCTTATAATCTACATATTTTTAGGCTTTTCAAGGACGTCAATTTCACCGATGCGCGTGTACTCCAGGTTGGATATCATATTGATTTCGCTGCCCTCATCTTCAAGCGTGAGGGTCATTTTACCACCGGTATACTGATATTCGTCATTCAGCATCACTGTAATCTGGCCGTTCATACTTTCGGCCCCATCCAATGTGTCCAGCACTTCCTGGTCAACAAAACCGGAAACATCTTCAGATGAATCGACCGGAAGCAGGATTTCATATCCTTCCTCCATCTTTGTGGCATCGCCTTCTTTGAAAGTCTCCAGGTTCTGGACGATCTCACCGTAGGTGCTGCCGTTCATATCGACATCGGACCCCTCTTCGTTGATGCTGCCGTCTTCATACGTGAAATGATCCCCGTCTATGACGTAGTGGGCGTCCACTTCACTGCCGTTATCGACTTCGACTTTCACTTCGTCCTGCTCACTCTGTGTTGTTATTGTGCGGACGACGTTCTGCGTATCCCCGGAGGAAATGGTGAAGGTCTGTCTCGCTTCGTAACTGGAAACTTCGCCCCATTCAGCAATCGCCTGATCTATGATTTCAGATGCGTCAGCTTCTGACTGCTGACCTTCTCCAGATTCTTCTGTCTGTCCCTGTTCTTCAGTTTCTTCGGATGTATTTTGGGCATCCTCTCCGGTACTTTTTTCCTGGCCGGAATCGCCCCCGCTGCCGCAGGCCGTTAGAACCGCCGACAGCAGTGCAAATAATAATATCCTTTTCATTTAAGCCACCTCAACATCATTATACCGGCCCCCTTCAATCTCCACAACAATAAAAAGTGCATATGAAAGCCCCGGAAACCAAGAATGTACCACAGTTTCCGGGGTCTGTGCCACTATGTGACGGCATTTATACTACAATACATTTGCGTGACCACTGAATATGCAGTTCTGTTCCGCATCCAGCGTAATGACCATACCATCCTCCAACACTTCGAAGGCATCGGATGCTCCGACAATTGTCGGCAGATCCAGGTTCAATCCGACGATTGCGCCATGTGAAGTCAATCCGCCTTCAACCGTTACGATGCCTGCTGCTTTCTCAAGATGCTCAGTCATTTCCGGTTCCACAGACTGCGTGACAACAATCTTGCCTTCTATATCCTTGTCGTTTATCTCCGAAGCGGAGCCAAGGACGACTGCTTCCGCTACAGTGCTTTTGTGCCCGATGCCCTGGGCACGGATGAGCACATCACCCACAATATGGAGCTTCATCAGGTTCGTAGTGCCGGCTTCGCCTGCAGGGACACCGGCCGTGATGATCAGCAGATCCCCGTATGTTGCAAAACCTTCTTCGAGGGCAGCTGATACTGAAGTGTTCAGTAGAGCATCAGTATCCCTCCTGCCTTCTTTCAGCACAGGATGAACACCCCAGACGAGCTGAAGCTGCCGGGCGACCTGGTCGTGCGGGGTGACGGCAACGATATCTGCATGCGGACGGTACTTGGAAATCATCCTTGCAGTATGGCCGGATTCTGTCGCTGCGACTATTGCCTTGCACTGGAGGTTCAATGCCGTATGGGCAACCGAGACACCAATTGCTGTAACCATATTCGTCTGCAGTGATTTCGTCCGTTCGGACAACAGCTTCTTATAGTCCTGTGCATCTTCCGCCGATAAAGCGATGCTTGCCATCGTCTGCACAGATTCAAGCGGGTAATCACCAGCTGCTGTCTCGCCGCTGAGCATTACTGCATCCGTACCATCATATATCGCGTTGGCCACGTCACTCGCTTCAGCGCGCGTACATCTTGGATTATGCTGCATAGAATCCAGCATCTGTGTGGCAGTAATTACCGGCTTTCCTATCATATTACATTTTTTGATGAGCTTCTTCTGAACCATCGGCACAGATTCAGGCGGAATCTCAACACCCATATCTCCACGGGCAACCATGAGGCCGTCGGAGATCTCAAGTATGCTGTCGATATTATCGATCCCTTCCTGATTCTCTATTTTAGGGATGATCTTGATGGATTCTGCCGACCTTTCCTCGAGCAGTTCACGGATTTCTAGTACATCGCTGTTTGTACGGATGAAGCTTGCCGCGATGAAGTCGATGTTCTCATCTATGCCGAAAATGATATCTTCACGGTCTTTGTCAGTGATGCCCGGGAGCTTCACGGATACACCGGGAACATTGACCCCTTTTTTATTTTTAAGGACGCCGTCGTTCAATACGCGGCAGTGGATTTCACCTTTGTCATGCTGGATATTCTCAATTCTGAGTTCCACAAGGCCGTCATCCAGAAGGATGCGGTCTTCGGTATCCACATCATCGATGAGTCCCGGATATGTGATGGAGAACTTTTCGCTGTCGCCCGTGATCTCGTCCATCGTGACGATGATTTCCTGGCCTTTTTCAAGTTCCACCGCTCCGCCTTCCATACTGTGTGTGCGTATTTCGGGCCCTTTTGTATCAAGCAGTATTGCCACTGTCTTACCCAGTTTATCTGCAGTTTCCCTGATATTCCTGATGCGCGAACGGTGTTCCTCGTGATCTCCGTGGGAGAAATTGAGACGTGCCACGTTCATGCCTGCTTCAATCAGTTTTTCAAGCGTTTCCGGATGTTCGGAAGCCGGGCCGATGGTACATACAATCTTTGTATTGCGCATTTATGATTTCCTCCTAAATAGATAGCTCCTGAGAGAGTCTGTATAATCTTTCATCGATCTTATGGTGTTCTTCGAATACCTGGTCGAAACTGGTTTTCGACAGGCTGTTGTTTTCTATGCCCACAGCATGACCGCTTACATCTTCGAGCAGCAGTTCAACGGCAAAAGCACCCAGTCTTGAAGCCAGCACCCTGTCGGTACCGGTCGGCTTTCCGCCGCGCTGCATATGCCCGAGTACACTTTCACGTGTATCAACATTGATATATTTACGGAGCTCTTCACCGCATTCGGAAGCGCTCATTACACCTTCCGCCACGATGATGATGGAATGTTTCTTACCCCGTTCCATGCCGGTTTCAATGCGTTCTGCTACCACTTTTATATCTGATGGCGCTTCAGGGATGAGAATCGTCTCGGCACCGCCGGCAACTCCTGCCCAAAGGGCGAGATCGCCCGCATCACGCCCCATCACTTCTATGATGAATGTACGTTCATGACTGGTTGCAGTATCCCTGATCCTGTCAACCGCATCAACGACTGTGTTGAGAGCAGTGTCAAAGCCGATTGTATAATCTGTGCCGTTGATATCATTATCTATCGTGCCCGGCACTCCGATTGTGCTGATTCCCTCCTCATCCAGTCTCTGGGCCCCTCTGTATGAGCCGTCGCCGCCGATGACGATGAGGGAATCTATGCCACGCTTTTTCAGATTATCGATGCCTTTTTGCCGTACATGTGGCTCGATGAATTCAGGACATCTCGCAGAATAGAGCTTTGTGCCGCCCCTTTGGATGATGTCACCGACATCTCCAAGTTCAAGTTTTTTGATATTATCATTTACAAGGCCCTGATAACCCTGGTAAACACCATATACTTCTATACCCTCATAGATGCTCTTACGTACTACAGCCCGGAAAGCTGCATTCATACCCGGTGCATCTCCACCGCTGGTTAATACTGCAATTTTTTTCATGGGGTAACCTCCGTTGAATGATTGTCTTAAACTAAAAATAGCATATCAGTATACCTTAGCCAAGTATTGCCGCTCTGAAACCGTTTTACACATAAAAAAGAACAGCCGTCATTAAGACTGTTCTTCGTAAACGCCAATATCCATATATTTCTGATAACGATCTTCCATGAGGGCATCCCGGTCAAACTTTGACAATTCTCCCAGATGTTTCCCGAGAACTTCATCGAGCGCACCGTATACGGTATCCTTGTCATTGTGCGCACCGCCCTGGGGTTCTGCAATCACTTCATCTGCAATACCCAGTTCCTTCAGGTCACCCGCTGTGATTTTGAGTGATTCTGCCGCTATCTCCTTCAAAGAAGCATCTTTGAAAAGGATACTTGCCGCCCCCTCGGGTGAAATCACTGAATACGTGGCATTTTCAAGCATCAGGAGCCGGTTGCAGACACCGAGCCCCAAAGCACCGCCCGAGCCGCCTTCACCTATGACCACGCTGATGACAGGCACTTTCAGCCCGGCCATTTCAACAAGGTTGCGTGCAATGGATTCACTCTGCCCACGTTCTTCGGCCGCCCTGCCGGGATAAGCGCCTTTTGTATCGATGAAACAGATGACCGGACGATTGAATTTATCCGCCTGCTTCATGAGTCTCAGAGCTTTTCTGTAGCCATCCGGATGCGCCATGCCGAAATTGCGCTTTATGTTATCTTTCGTATCACGTCCGCGCTGATGACCGATGATTGTGACCGGCGTGCCTTTATAGGTGGCGATACCGCCGACAATCGCTGCGTCATCGCTGTATGCCCGGTCTCCAAAAAATTCGATGAAGTCATCGAACATTGCATCGATGTATTCAAGCGTCGTCGGGCGGTTTATATATCTCGCAATCTCGACACGCTGCCATGGTGTCAGGTTATCATATATTTCGTTCTTCTTGTCTGTTACTTTCTTTTCAAGAAAACTGATTTCCTTCGTCAGATCCAGCTTATTTTTCGCTGCATACTTTTCCAGTTCCCCGATTTTCTCTTCTAGTTCCTGTATGGGTTTCTCAAATTCGAACGCCATGACTACACCCCGCTGTGCATTCTGAGTATTTTTCCGAGATAGTCTTTCATATCATTACGGTCGACAACCCTGTCAAGCTGTCCGTGTTTAAGGAGGAATTCCGCCGTCTGGAAATCGTCGGGCAGTTTCTCCTTGATGGTCTCTTCGATGACACGCCTGCCCGCAAAACCGATGAGGGCACCTGTTTCAGCCAGATTGATATCCCCGACTGAAGCGAAGCTTGCCGACACACCACCTGTTGTGGGGTTCGTCATATACGCAATATATAAAAGTCCCGCCTGACTGTGTTTTTCTATCGCAACACTCACTTTAGCCATCTGCATCAGGGAGATGATGCCCTCCTGCATGCGGGCACCGCCACTCGCTGTGAAAACGATGACCGGCATGCCTCTTTCAGTGGCGTAGTTGAATGATCTGGCAAGCTTTTCACCGACAGCAGAGCCCATGCTTCCCATTCTGAACCGCGAATCCATAATGGCGACAACCGTCCGCGTACCATCGATTTCACCTTCCGCACAAATCACCGCTTCATTCAGGCCGGTTTTCTGTCTGTCCTTCTCAAGTTTCGATCCATAATTTGGGAATTCAAGAGGGTTGGCAGATGTCACTTCCTCAAAAAGTACTGTAACTGAGCCCTCATCCATCAACGCCTCCATGCGTTCAACGCTTGTTATCGGAAGGTGGTGGTTGCAGTTTGTACAGACATTCAGCCTTTTATAAAGTTCCTTCGAATAAAGGATCTTTTTACAATTTGGGCATTTGGTCATGATTGAAGCATTGTTTTCGAATGTACCGTCATTCGAGTTGGTTTCATTTACTTTTTTATTCAGCTTGGAAAACAAGTCTTTTAGCATACTTAACCCCTTGTTTCTATTACGAATTGAAGGCTCGTGAATACTTATCGAGCAAAACGTGAATTTTTTTTAATATTTGATTGTCATCGTCAGACACAGATATGTCTTCATCTCCGTGTTTTGCCCTGACGTGATCTTCAATCATTTCTTTAATCTCTATGATTTCATCCTGCTGTCTGTTTGTTCTGATGAGGTACTTGCCAATCAATTGGAATAATTGATGGTTGTCTATGTCAGCGAGGAAAGTGCCTTCACCGCGGCGTACATAGATGATGCCTAGCAGTTCAAGGGCCCTGAGTGCTTCTCTGACACTCTGACGACTGACATTCAGCTCATCCTTCAGATACCTCTCGCTCGGGAGCTTTTCGCCCACCTGGATATTTTCAGATTCCACCAGGTGGTAAATCTGTTCTACGATATGTTGCAAACCCGTTCTTTCTTCCATAGTTCCCCCGTGATTACTACGTTAGTTTCAACGCATTCTGATAGACCTCTTCCGGGTCCACTTTGATACGGCTGACTCCGCTTTCCATAGCCGCTTTTGCCACTGCCTTAGCAACGTTGGGAGCGACCTCCTTGTTGAATGCATCCGGGATGACATAATCGGACCTCAGTTCGTCTTCAGAAATCAGATCGGCAATTGCAATGACAGCCGCTTTTTTCATTTCGTCATTGATATGTGTTGCACGAACATCAAGTGCACCTCTGAATATTCCCGGGAATGCGAGTACATTATTGATCTGGTTCGGGAAATCACTGCGTCCCGTTCCTATGATGCTTGCGCCTGCAGCTTTTGCCGTATCAGGCATGATTTCAGGATTCGGATTCGCCATGGCGAAGATGATTGGATCCTCTGCCATTGTGTTGACCATATCCTCCGTCAACGCACCTTCAATGGAAACCCCGATGAATACATCGGCATCCTGGATCACATCTTCCAGTCCACCTTCAACCTGATCCTGATTTGTGAACTGCGCGATTTTTTCCTTGACCGGGTTCATGCCGTTCGGACGGCCTTCATAAATTGCACCTCTTGAATCACACATGATCATCTCTTTTACACCGAAGCTGTACAGCAGGTTGACAATTGCCACTCCGGCAGCCCCGGCGCCGTTCAGAACGACCTTGATTTTATTCAGGGAACGATCCGTCAGCCTCAGCGCGTTCATAAGACCACTCAAAGTCACGATTGCAGTACCGTGCTGATCGTCATGGAAAACCGGGATATCCGTCTCGCGGCTCAGTCTCTCCTCTATTTCGAAGCATCTCGGTGCAGAGATATCCTCCAGGTTGATTCCTCCGAAAATGGGAGTCATCAGTTTGACCGTGTTGACGATTTCATCCACGTCATTCGTCTCGAGCGCTATCGGGAAGGAATCCACTCCGGCAAAATTTTTGAAAAGCGCACTTTTTCCTTCCATTACAGGCAGGCTCGCTTTCGCACCGATATTGCCGAGTCCAAGTACTGCGGACCCGTCCGTCACCACACCAACCGTGTTGCTTTTAATCGTATAGTCAAAGACTGTGCGTTCGTCTTCATAAATCTCTTTGCACGGCCCCGCAACTCCCGGAGAATAAGCCAGGCTGAGTGCCTCTCTGTCTTTTATCTCCACCTTGGAATTTACTGATAGTTTTCCCTGCTTCTGCTTATGCATGTGTAGTGCATCATCTCTTAGCGACAAATTGATCTCCCTTTCTCTAAGTGGTCATACCACTTTTCATATTAACATTATCAATATTGTGTGACAACAAATTATCTTAAAATACGTATATCCTCTTTATCCAACATAGATATCAGCACCGGCAAGTCCTGCAGCTTCACCCTTCCGATCTCTTCACTGTTTCCGAAATCCAGCACAGGAATTCCCGCGTTGCCGAGGATTTCGCTGAAATCGTACTTTACAGAGTGCCTGATGAATACCTTACCGGCTGATTTCAAATATTCCTTTTCGAAAATTTCAGGAGAAGCGGCATCATCTATGATGAGCTGTTTCCGACCTTTCCTCTCCTCTATCCTGCCGGAGGTCACTAGCATTTTCTCAGACAGTCTGCTATGAATATTGAAGTAGACTTTCGGAAAAATGACCGCCTCCATCTCATGAAAACCGTCGGAAACACTTGCGAACGCCATGTTCTGCCCTTTTTTGGTTCTGATCACTTTTATGTTCTCAAAGAACAGAAGATAATCCCCCCGCCGCCTGTCGTGATGAAGCAGTGTAAAAGGAATGTACTGCATATCCCTGTGCATAATCTTGACCGGATGCTCCGAAATGTAGAAACCGAATACTTCCTTCTCCCCTTCGATCATTTCCAGTGGTTCCATCTCATCGGCATACTGGTACTCCTTTTTCACACTGAAGCCCAATGTACTCAGGAAAGAATCATGTGAATACTCTTCAGAATTTATACTTTCCACCATGGAGAGGGACTGGAGCATCGTTTTTCTGTTTTCCCGAAAACAGTCCAGGGCTCCTGAAATGATCAGTTGACGCAGCATCTTTTTGTTCAGATTGACTGTCTCCACGCGTGTTTTCAGATCATACAGATCTTTGAAAGGTCCGTTCTTCCGCTCGTCTATTATGGCTTCCGCCGTGCGGAACGTTATCCCTCCAATCATTCCAAGACCCAGCCTGATACCGTTTCCCGCCGTGTTCATCCAGGATGAACGGTTAATATCAGGAGGCAGGATATCTATCCGCATCCGTCTGATTTCATCAGTCACCTGCTTCATTTTCACATCATTGCCGAAATGGTGCGTAAGAATTACGGCATAAAAAATCTCAGGATATTTTGTCTTTATATACGCCAGTATATAGGAAATGCGGCTGTATGCAATCGCATGGCTCTTTACAAAACCATAGTCGGCAAATTCCATGATCAGATTGAAAATGGACTTTCCAAGCTCAGCTCCATAACCTCTGGAAGCTGCACCTTTTTCGAAATGTGAACGCTCCTTCTCAAGCGTCGCCCTGTCCTTCTTACTCATCGCCCGCCTGAGTATATCCGCCTCTGCGTATGAATAGCCGGCTATTTTAGCGGCAATCTGCATAATCTGCTCCTGGTATACTATGACACCATATGTCTCCTCCAGTATTTCCTTGAGGTCAGGGTGCGGGTACGACACCCCGCCGGGGTTTTCCTTCCCTTCTATGAAATGCGGGATTTCCTTCATCGGGCCGGGCCTGTACAGCGCAATGACAGCAGCCAGGTCCAGGAAACCTCTGGGATTCACGTCCCGGATGACTTTGCGTATGCCGTCTGATTCGAGTTGGAATATGCCGAGAGTAATCCCACTGGCAAGAAGACGATAGACATCCGGTTCATCAACAGGAATATTTTTTATGTCGAAGTCCGGTTTTGTCTGCCGGATTTTATTGACCATATGCCTGATCAGCGACAAATTCCTGAGACCGAGCACATCAATTTTAAGCAGTCCCGCCGACTCCACTTCCGTCATCATCCACTGGCTCAGGGTATGCCCGTCAGAGAAGATGACAGGTACGACGTCTGTAAGCGGACTTTCACTCAGCAGCACGCCTGCGGCATGTGTCGAGGAATGCCTCGGCAGCCCTTCAACCTTCATACATATGTCCATGAAAACCCTATATTTATCGTCGGCTTCCATGAGTGTGCGGAAATTGTCGGATGCAAAAGCTTTTTCAAGTGTCACACCCGGACCATCCGGAATAATGCCTGAAACAAGCTTCAGTTCTTCATCTGTAAATTCGAGGACCCGACCGACGTCCCGGGCCGCCATCTTGGCACTGAGTGTGCCGTAGGTAATGATGTGCGCGACGTTCATCGTCCCGTATTTATCTATGAGGTAATCGACAATCTCATCCCGTCGTGTATCTTCGAAATCGATGTCTATATCAGGCATCGTCACACGTTCAGGGTTGAGGAATCGTTCAAAAAGCAGGTTGTATTTGAGCGGATCTATTTCTGTAATGTTCAGAAGATATGATACGAGACTGGCACTCGAGGATCCCCGTCCGGGACCGACATAGATGCCTGCATCCTTGGCGTAATTCACCGCATCCTGTACGATCAGAAAATAATCCTCATATCCCATCTGGACGATGATGCCGTATTCATATTCAAGGCGTTCCCTGTATTCTGGCTGGTCCCCGGCCACTGCAGGCAGCCTGTCCATAAGAAGCTGCCAGAGGTATTCCTTCGAATCGTGGTTATCAGGATGCTTGAACACGGGCAGGACATTTTCCGTTTCCGGGACCGTGACATTGCATTTTTGTGCAATCTGCCTGTTGTGTTCCAGACAGGAACGCTCGTCCTCGGTCAGGTCCTGATAGGTTTTGACAAAAGCTGTCCCTGTCCGCTCGCTGATTTCCCCGGGGTCAAGCTTTACATTGTCACGAATTGCATTTAAAACCGTGAGCGCAGGCAATCCCGATGGTGAAAGATAGCGGGAGGCTTCGGCATACACTCTGGTATACGCGTCACCACTAACAGTATGGGACTGGTATTTATCGCTTTCAGCAGTATTCATGCCATCCAGAATTGCCACTCCGGCATCATCAGTTGCCACAGCGATGCATTCTTTTATATTGTCCGACAGAAATCCGGGCGGAGTATGTTCAATCGACTTATAGGAAAGCATTGCAGACAGTCTTATGAGCTCCCTGTAGCCCCGGTCGTTCTTTGCAATCAGTATCATCGGTATGCCATCAAGCCCGTCCGCAACTTTTATCTCCATACCCGCGAGCGGTTTTACATCGTATCCGGATGCTTTCTGCAAAAAGCTGTAGACACCATGCATCCGGTTGAAATCTGTCAGAGCAACAGCATGCTGCCCATCATCGGAAACCTTTTTTAAAAGTTCATCAATTCTGATGCTGCTGTTTAAAAAATCAAAGCAGCTGTGTACGTTCAAATTGATCATGGACAACTATGCTCCTTTCTAAAGTTTGGCGTCGAGGGCTCTAATCATCTCAGGTATGCTTTCACCTGTCTTGAGGCTCGCACCGCTGGCAAACGGGTGGCCTCCACCTCCAAACTGTTCTGCAACATCGTTTATCACTGTGTCCTTGGAGCGGAGGCGCACGCGGATTTCATCTTCCTCCTCAACTGCCATGAACCAGATCTTCGCTTCTTCTATCTCCCGGTACATGTTGACACTCATGCTCGCTTCATTGCTGGTCAGGTCATATTTCCTGAGTACGGATTTCGGCACCCATACTGACAGCACGCCTTTATCAGTGATTTCAAAGTTATCGATGAGATATCCTTTGAATCTGAACTGATTGAGGGATTGCACATTCATGAGCTGCATATCCTGTGCAGCATCAAAATTGAACGTCTTCAGTTCCGAAGCAATCCGGTGGGTCATGCTGCTCGTATTGCTGAATAAAAATCTGCCCGTGTCCCCGACTATGCCGGCAAACAGCAATCTTGCCGATTCATCATTAATGTAGTCATTGTCGAATCCCCACAGTGCAGTGAGCAGATAGATGAGTTCTGACGTCGAGGACACACCGGTCTCCACTATATTTATGTCACCGTACGGATCATGATCCGGATGGTGGTCGATCTTGATCACTTTTTCCCCCACGGACAGGTCCCCGTCTATGCGGTCCCTGTTGGCAGTATCCAGTACGATCAGCAGCGGGTTGCGGAGTGTCGTCACCGGATCCATCCTCCCCAGATAGTTGAGGGAGGATTCCTCCTCTCCGAGCGCCGCAACGGATTTATTCGGAAAGATCGCTTTCAGCACCGCCTTCAGCCCGAGCTGGGAGCCCAGGGCATCGGGATCGGGGCGTTTATGCCGCATGATGATGATCTCATCATACTCGTTGATCAGGTTGAGGACTTCCTTGTAATGTGCTTTTAATTGTGAAAACTGTTTTATATATTCTGTGAACAATTATGATTCTCCCTCTCCAAATATTTACTTGGTAAGCATTATAAATTATACTACAATGTGGAATGGAGTTGTATCAGATGGAAATGTTATATCAAATATCGGTATCTGTTCTGGTTAC
>Ga0079226_10000845_pt1 | contig 22613 bp, 23 predicted proteins | sample Poulit2014_FD_76345 | JGI IMG/M metagenome (GOLD analysis project Ga0079226, IMG submission 76345) | Agricultural soil microbial communities from Georgia to study Nitrogen management - Poultry litter 2014 | ecosystem: Environmental > Terrestrial > Soil > Agricultural land | place: USA: Georgia...
CAGAACAAGCAATTATCGATTATTCAGGTGGACAAACTAAGATTGAACCTCCTAAAGAATTACCTGAGTCCGGTGATATCACCGTGCAATATTTAACAGAAGGGGAAATTTTAGAAAACCTTGTACTGTCAATCGATGAAACAGGAAGTGGGGATACGGTTTGGGTAGGGATGTTTTACATCGCTAATCGCAGTATCATCAACGCGCTTGAAAATGCAAGTAGCCGCGGAGTTGACATTCGCCTTATTTTAGACGCTAATGTTAATGCGTTTGGGAACCATAAAGCTGGTTTGCCGAATATACCAATTGCTAATGAACTAAATGGAAATGACAATATTACAATTCGTTGGTATGAATCTGGAGAAGATCAGTTCCATACGAAGCTTTTATTTATCCAAAAAGAAGCAGAAAGCATCATTATCGGTGGTTCAGCCAATCACACAACGAGAAATTTAAACGATTTGAATTTAGAAAATAACGTTAAAATTGTCGCGCCGAATAATAGTCAACTAAGCACTGACGTAGAACAATATTTTGAAAGATTATGGATGAATAAAGCCGGTCAATTTACGTCGGATTATGAAACAAATGAAGGCGCATTGACACCGATGTTGAAATTAACTTATTGGGTGCAAAAAATGACAGGGTTAACGACGTATTAAAACGGCAAAACAAACTAAGCAACACAACTAGAGTACTAAATTGCTTGTTGTTTAGTACTCCTTATCATTAATCACTTGTTTTCGACAACCCTTATCAACATTTGTACGTGCAACAAACCTATGAAAAATGTCTAAGAAGTGAAGATTATTTAAGCAATGTATAATATACTTCATCTAAAATAATGTATTATTTATGGAAATAGACGTTCAGATAATTATTAAAGGGATTATTTTTAATAAGAGGTGGCAAAGCTAGTGGAGATTCATTACAATTTATATGGAAATTCTGATCAGCCTTTACTCGTATTTTTACATGGTGGTGGTGTTAGCGGTTGGATGTGGGACGAGCAAGTTCGCTATTTCCAACATTATAGACGTCTTGTTTTTGATCTTCCTGGACATGGAGAAAGTACTGGTGGCGATGATTTCTCGATTCAAGAAACAGCTAGCTTAATTGCGGAAATGATTAAAAAGCATAAAGGTGATCAACCTGTCTTAGTTATCGGTTTTTCATTAGGTGCTCAAATTTTAATCTCAATATTAAGTGACTATAATCATTTAATTGATAAAGCTATGATTATAAGTGCTGCGGTCAGACCAATGACATTTCCAAAACTCACAGCAAAATTCGCTACTTGGATGTTACCACTAGCGAAGATAAAGTCCTTTTCACGAATGCAAGCCAAATTTATGTATTTGAATGCGCAACATTTTACAAAGTATTTTGAGGAAACATCGGCGATAACAAAAGAAACATTCTTCAATGTCATGTTTGAAAACGTAACATTTTCAGTTCCAAATGGATTTGCCAAGGCGAATAGCCACATATTAGTCTTAAAAGGCGCAAAAGAAAATTCATTAATCAAAAAGTCATTTACAGATATTTTACAAAGTAACGATATGTGTGTAGGAGCCGTTATACCTGGTGTAGGTCATGGCATCCCTTTATTCGATACTAACTATTTCAATAAGTTAATTGAAAATTGGATTGAAACCGAGAAACTTCCTGATAATGCAATCAAAATTACATCGAATAATTCATAAACATTTAAATTTTTGTGTTAATTATTATCAAGCCTATCCCTAATACTGTTAAAGTCGACACTTTCTCGTACTTTCAATCGCCCTATCGAATCCATACTTCAACTGTTCAAGTGTAAATGTATTCAATTCAAATTTGTTGATTTTATAATTCACATAATTGTACAAGCCTAATCAATAGTTTTCCTATATTTCCTTTAATATCAAGAATATATTGTTCTATTTTTAATCCTGAATATTTCCAATTTTGTTTTATGTAAACTAAATGTGCGTTAATATTTTATGATTATGTTCTGCTTTTCATCAATTAATTATCAGGATTTCACAATTATTAGGCTATAATTAGGCCACTTTATGTCCATTAGTTTGGTAAACTAAAAAAAGGGGTAATTATTTAACAAATTTATCGTTATCAACACACACATGGATTTTTTTCATTGAATTTAAAGGGGGATTTTACATGACGAGGAAAGTATGGTTTCAAGTAGGTATCGCAATTTTGCTTACAATATTAATCATTAAGTATGCACTAGAAATAAAATTTATTTTTAAACCTTTTGTCATCATTATTAAAACGATTATATTACCCGTAATTTTTGGGGGAGCGTTATTTTATTTAGTAGAACCCTTACAACACAAACTCGAGGAAAAAAAGGTTCCTAGGTGGGGTAGCATTTTAATCATTGTCGTCGGTGTCATTGGATTGCTTGCGGCTGTTATATTGATTATTGCACCGAAAGTAAATGAACAAGTTAAAAATCTTATCGAAAACTCTCCAATGTTCGCAAATAAATTAAATGAATGGCGTTTGTTAATTATGGATAGCATCGATCATTTACCAAATGAAGTAATTGACACGTTAGAAAATGCTATAGGCTCAATGGAATCCTTTGCTGGAACAATTGGAAGTGGATTAATTACCTTTCTTCAAAGTGTTTCTTCAGCTATTATTTCGCTTGTATTAGTTCCTTTTTTCTTTATTTTCATGTTAAAAGATCACGAAAAGTTCGCACCGCGTATTTATGGGTGGTTCAAAGGGAACTTCCGAGATTGGTTAAAACAAACATTATTTGATGTCGATCAAGTATTGCGTTCTTATATACAAGGTCAAGTTATTATAAGTATACTTCTAGCTATTTTACTTTTCATCGGTTATTCGGCAGTCGGTTTAGAGTATGCGTTATTGCTCTCTATTTTTGCTTTATTTATGAATATTATTCCTTTTTTAGGTCCATGGATTGCTTTTCTTCCAGCTGCAACGATTGCATTAATCCAGGATCCTAAAATGATTATTTGGGTGTCGATCATTACGCTTGTGGCACAACAAATTGACAGTCACTTAATTACGCCTAATATTATGGGGAAATCGTTGAATATCCATCCACTTACAGTCATTACAATCCTACTTGCAGCAGGAAGTATCGCTGGTTTCTTTGGAATTTTACTCGCGATTCCGACTTACGCAGTTATCAAAGCTATTATTAAGAATATCTATCTGTCCGGTGATTTAATACGAGAAACGGTCACTGATGATGTTGACAAGTAGCTAATTTTGAGGAAGTTGGGGTATAAAAATTTAAAAACCAATCCACTAAATTTCAGTAGATTGGTTTCTTTTTTATTTTACAAACACATGTTAGTGTTCTTTAATTAGTAATAAAATTTTTCCGTGGTCGAGTTTTTCTTCGAGTTCTTCGGCTTCCATTTGACTGAAGCCTAATTCTTCAAACTTCGCACGTAGTTCGTCACCTTTTTTACGGAAGACATTTTTAACAGCTGTACCTAAACCTTCCTCATTGATTCCAACCGTGTTTGCATCTACTTGACTTGATACTCTATTAGTCCTATCGTCATCGTGGGACATGACATACATATCATCCTTATCGACGCCTTTACTCGCTTGTACTCTGACTTCATCCATTAACGCTTGATCATCTTGAAATTCTTTAACTATAGGTTTCATTTTATTTACTCCTTTTTTAAATGTAATTCCCTCGTATGGGAATTCCGTATTTTGAAATTAGATTTAAATCGGGTGTTATTTCAAATTACTAATTGCCGTTATTTGAGTCTTTCAGGGAATCTTTAGTTTCACCAATCTTTTTCTTTACTTCACCTTTTATTTGGTCAACCTTGCCTTCAATTTCTTTACTTTTATCGTTAGTGATTTTCCCCCACTCTTCTTTGACTTTACCTTTGGTCTTGTCCACTGCACCTTTTGTCTTATCTTTAAAACCACTCTCCGACATAATTTCAACTCCCTTTTTGTTGAAAGATTTATTACCGATTTAACCTTCTGTACTTCAGTAACTAAATGAGTTACTACTATAATAAATACCCGCTCATTTCATTTTTAAACGTGCTAATTTAAATTTTTTTAGCTTTTTTTGTGAAATGATGTAACTATCGAATGGGATATATCAATTTCAAATAAAGGGTTGCTGACTTTTATTAATATGGCTTTTTTCGCAACTTTTTAACCTTTTAACAAAAGCTACTAACAATCCTTATTTTTATCTAATGTTTATTTTTTATTCGCGGGTTTTTTGGGGATTATTACATAAAAGGAATATTTAGAAAGAAAAAAGGCACATCACATCGACATGCCCTTTTGACAAAATATTGTATTTATTGATTAGTATTTCATTCATTTCGCTAATTCAAATTATCAATATGTTCATCGGCTTTATTTATCGGGAATAACTGATTTTTCCTGGCGCTTCATTTGGACAATAATAATACCTAGAATAATTAATCCCGTTCCTATTAATACACTTACCGTTAATGTTTCATTTAACAATATAGCGCTAAAAAACAAGCCGAAAATTGGTACTAATTGAACTGAGATGGTTGCAGAAACCATATCGATTAAATTCAGAATCATGAACCACATCGTAAAACATAACGCTGATGCTAATACTCCAGTAAATAAAATATAGTATATACTTTGTCCGTTTAACACGACAGGTTCGTTCCATTCGGTAAGAAAGGTAACGAGAATAATGATTAAAGTACCGAATAACATTTGATATGCAGTCGTTTCAAGTTGCGGTAAGTGACCTAAATTAATGCGGAAATATACATTCGATATGCCCCATGATATTGCCGCAATGATGATCAATAGCTCACCAAAGATTGTTTTTACATCTTGATTTAACCAAATATCCCAACCAAGAATTGCAAAAATCCCCAATACCCCAAGGATCAGTCCCATTATTTGAACAGGTGCGAGTTTTTCTTTAAGGAACTTAACGGCGAATATACTACTCCAAACTGGCATCGAATATAACAAAACGGATGATTTCCCCGCATCAACGAACCGCAATCCATACATGACTAATAAAAAAACAAGCGCTGTTTGCAAAAAGCCTTGTACGAATAACTGTTTCCAGTACTTTTTAATCGGAAAGCGTCGTCTCGACAGCCAGATAACTAGAAACAGAACTAGCGTGCCGATAATAAATCTAAAAGAAGTAAAAGTAAATGGACCCATGTAATCTAATACTGCCTTCATTAGCACCCATGCGTAGCCCCATAAAAGTGTAATAATTAAAATAAGTACCCAAATAAATATATGGTTGTTTCTTAAAAACTTCATCCCAGCATTCCCTTTCTACAACGAAATTCTTTATTATCTTTATGTTAAGCAATGTCATTAAAAAATAGGTGACTTTATGAAATAATACGGTTTATCCATAAGTCTACCATATATTCGTAGTGTCAATAGAAAAAGGGAGATACAAGCGACGCTCATTAAGCTAATGATTGCCAAAATGACATATCTGTTTACACATTGTACGTATTCTAAATTAAAATTATCGATCATTATGAAATAATTCGGGTCAATCTTACATCGAATAAATAAGACGTACTTTTGTTAACCGAGTCTTTATGTGAACTTCAATAACGTTTTAATTCTATTCAGTGCACGCGACCGTATCTTTACGAACGGAACCTACCCCGCCTCGTCAAAGCTCATAACGTTTAAATCCCCCAAAAACAAACTAATCTCCAATACCATCACTACTTACGGCAATATTTATTTAAAATCCTTATATTGTATATTGTCAATGGCGCCTTTTACATGTATGATTGTTTTATATTTTACTTTTTTATGGAATACAGGAGGGACAATGTGAAGCGTCTATATGAAAAATGGAATAATATTAGTTTAGTTCTACGAATTATTGTTGGTATTTTAATAGGTTTATTATTAGCGGTTACAATTCCTGATAAGGTTAGTAGTATAGCTATCTTAGGGGATTTATTCGTTTCAGCATTAAAAGCGGTTGCGCCAGTACTTGTATTCGTCATCGTCATTAGTGCGCTGGCGACAAGTGTAGTTGGGAAAGCGACCAATATGCGTCTAATTATCGTGCTATATTTAGTTAGTACATTTTTAGCGGGATCGACAGCAGTGCTCGTTAGTTATATTTTCCCAACGACATTAACCTTAAAAATGGAAGCACAAGATATTGCACCCCCGAGTGGTGTTGGTGAGGTTCTAACAACTTTATTAAACAATATCGTAACGAACCCTATAACATCCTTAATGGAGGCAAATTATCTCGGGATTTTAGTGTGGGCAGTTTTATTAGGAATAACTTTAAAAGCAGCAAATGATACGACGAAAAAAATGTTAGCAGATTTATCTGAGGCGATTACTAAGATCGTTCAATTTGTCATTAGTTTGGCGCCAATTGGAATTTTAGGGATTGTATTTGACATGGTGGCGACAACAGGGATGGCTGCATTACTAGAATATGGACGTTTAATTATTATTTTAGTTGGGACAATGTTATTTGTAGCTTTAGTCGTCAATCCGATCATCGTATTTGTTACAGCTAGAAGAAATCCTTATCCGTTAATTTTTACTACTTTAAAAGAAAGTGGAATTACAGCATTTTTCACGCGTAGCTCAGCAGCGAACATTCCAGTTAATATGGCTTTAGCTGAAAAGCTTAACTTAAATCGTGATACTTATGCGGTATCTATTCCGCTCGGGGCCACAATTAATATGGGAGGAGCAGCTGTTACGATATCCGTTTTAACGATGGCAGCGGCCTTTACATTAGATATTAAAGTCGATTTCTTTTCAGCGATTATTCTAATGGTATTGACAGCCATTTCAGCTGCAGGTGCTTCCGGCGTTCCCGGAGGTTCATTGTTACTCATTCCGCTCGCTAGTGGACTTTTGGGGATTTCTGATGATATTGCAATGCAAGTCGTTGCTATCGGATTTATCATAGGGGTTGTTCAAGATTCTTGCGAAACGGCATTGAACTCTTCCTCAGATGTTGTTTTCACGGCGGCTGCAGAGTACGCAAAAGAACGACGCTAATAAATTTGTTAAAAACGCGCCAAATGTTTATTTGATGCAAAATAAAAAGAGTGACTTCTCGTTCAGATAGATCACTCTTTTTCCATTTCGATTACTTTTTAGCGCTTTTAAGCCTCAATACCTCAATCCGCAAACATGATTTATTAAAAATCTACTTAAATCTACTTCTTATCTTCAAAAGACAATTTCGTGCCATCCTCAAATTCAAATTCTACTTCGAATTCCTCGTAATTATTATCTAATCCAAATGCTTTAAGTACGGCATCAATGACTTCTTGTTTATCCATTTCTTTACTTACTTTGAGATCTTTCACTTTCGGATAAATATAATTAAACGCTTCTAGGTCATCATCAATATCTTTACCGTTTAATTCATCCTCAACTTCCGCTTCAACATCACCATTACTATGATGCTCAAGTTCGATTTCATACTCTTTATCATCACCATAAGATACTTCTAATTCAAACTCATAAAAGTCAAGTTGTTCCATCAATTTTTTCATGTCATCTTAACTTTGCGCATTTGTTATATCATCGTTACCTGTACTCGCTTCATCTTCAGTTTCGTCAGCATCATCAGAATCACTTGTTTGATCTTCTTCAACATCCGAACTTTCGATACTTGTTGAAGGCCCTACATTTTCACCTTCTGTAGACTGATTATCTTGATTACTACATGCAGTTATAAATAAAAACAAGAACACTATATTGACGAATACAATTGATTTTCTCACCTAACAATCCCTCCATTTCTATATCCATTATATTACCTTAATGGACAAAAAATAAACTAATTTAAACAATTTAAGTTTCAAACTATGATAAAAGGATATATATATGTTAAGGAGGGAGAGCAAATGGACATTTATACTATCGGACATTCAATACATCCCATCGAAAAATTCATCCATATGTTACAAATAGCGAATATTGAATTGTTAGCTGATGTACGTGCATTTCCAGCTAGTCGGAAATTTCCGCAATTCAATCAAGAGACTCTAAAGAAAAGCTTAGCCGAAAGTAATATTAAATATGAATATTTACCACTTTTAGCAGGGCGTAGAAATAAATCGCAACTAATCCAAGAGGAGTTAAATAGCGGTTGGAATAACCAATCGTTTCATAATTACGCAGACTACACGTTGACTGATGATTTTCAAAAAGGAGTTAAGCAATTAGAGAAAATTGGCGAAAAATACAAAACCGCTTATTGTTGTTCTGAGAGACATCCATCTAGATGTCATCGTTTACTCATTAGCAACTGGTTAGCTGCAAGCGATTGGTCCGTCAAGCATATTATTTCACAAAATGATAATGTGAAAATCGTTAATCATGAACTTGGGCAATGGGGGGCAATGCCCATTATTGAAGACGATGGAGTAGTTGTTTATCCACCGTTAGAAAATGATGCATAGGCCTAGGCCTAACAATCGAAAATATTAGAAACTATAGTTTAGTTTTCATTCAAGTGATGCCCGAAGCATTTAAAGAAGGCGATCCAGCAGTCGGTTTCATCACTGCAATCGGTGTATTTCTCACTTTACTTTTAGGTAGTATTTAAATTAGACGATTAAGATGAATATCTTTTTACGGTCCATTTTATTGTGGGAAACAGACACATTAAAAATAAATGCGCAGGAAATTTACACATAAAGAAAAGCCCTAAGGATAAACTTTCACCAAAGGGCTTTCAAATTTGAATATTCATTAATTAAACCGCTTTTACTCGGGAACGGATTACAGGATAGCCTAGCGTTTCAATCGCTTTTTCAATCGTTTCAATAGAAATCGACTCTGAATCAAATTTCGTCCGTACTCTACTTGAATTAAATAGCACTTCAACGCTCTCTTTTTCAACACCTTTTAATCCTTTAACTCCATTTTCTATCTTTTGTAAACATGATGGACATGATAACGTCTCTAAGTTAATCACTGCTTGTTGCATAATCAATCGCTCCTTTTTATTTAACTTCTTCAACTTCTATTTCAAGTGTACATTAGTTTCATCTGAAAAAAATTGATGCTGGTCAAGTTTACATTCATTTTTTATAAAATATTCTCTACAAACGATAACGCAATAATCTCATTCCATTTAAAATAACGATAAAAATACTCGCTTCATGGGCTAACATCCCAATTGACATTGTCATCCAATCGCTAAATAATAATCCAGATAATAAAATCACAACGACTCCAATCGCAATAACTATATTTTGAATCATATTACGGGTAATTGATTTCGTAAGACCGAATGCATGTGCTAAATGACTAAAATCGGAATTCATTAGGACGACATCTGACGTTTCAATGGCGACATCCGTACCGCTTCCCATTGCAATACCGATATCTGCTAGAGCGAGAGACGGGCTATCATTAATCCCATCACCGACAAAAGCAACAATTTGGCCATCTGCCTGCAACTTATCGATATGCGCTGACTTATCTTCTGGCAACATATACCCGTATGCTTCAGTTAATCCTAATTCATTGGCGACCATATCTACTGTTCCTTGATTATCCCCCGATAAAACAACTAAGTTATTAACCCCCAGTCTCTTTAACCTTTGTAAATCCCCCTTTAAACTAGGACGAATTTGATCCCGAATCCCCATGAGCACCCGTAATTTCCCATCAACTGCTGTCAGAACGAGTGAATTTCCATTCTCTTCAAATTGAATAACATCATCCCGCATTTGTTCAGTTAATTCAACGTTTTCTCTGTCCATTAGCGCCACATTTCCTACTGCAACCCGGTATCCATTTACCGTCGCAACAATCCCTTCACCTTTGATTACTTCCGTTTTTTCAACAGATGAAAATTGCACATCACCAATATAGTGAAGTACTGCCTTTGCTAATGGATGATCTGATTCTCTTTCAACACTTGCTAGTAACCCCAACACGTCATTGACATTGTCACCATAAAACCTTTTCTCGGCAACTTCCGGATTTCCTACTGTTAATGTTCCTGTTTTATCAAAAATTACCGTGTCAACTTTACTGAAATCATGAATAACTTCACTGCCTTTTAATAACACACCGTTTCTTGCCCCATTCCCAATCCCTGACACATTCGAAACCGGTACACCGATTACGAGTGCACCCGGACAACCTAGAACTAGAGCGGTGATCGCCAATTCGAGATTTTGCGTGAAAAGCCAAATTACGATACCAAGACCTAAGACGGCTGGAGTGTAATACTTAGAAAACTTGTCGATAAATCGTTCAGCAGCCGATTTCGAATCTTGAGCATCTTCAACTAATTCAATAATTCTCCCAAATGTCGTATCTTCACCAACCCGATCCGCGCGAACTTGAATCGTACCATTTTCCAACATGGTCCCAGCAAATACCTCAGTATTTTCTCCTTTATTTACGGGAACGGACTCTCCGGTAATACTTGCTTCATTAAGATGTCCCTCACCAGTAATTATTGTTCCATCGACTGGCACACTTGACCCAGTTCTTACTAAAACGACATCACCTTCATCAACATCGAAAATATCAACTTCTTCAAATTCATCATTATCCATTTGTTTCAATGCTGTTTCTGGCGCTAAATCTGTTAATTCTTTAATAGCAGAACGCGTTTTCTGTAACGTTCGCTGTTCTAAATATGAACCAAATAAGAATAAGAAAGTAACGATAGCCGATTCTTCAAAGTTTTTAATGATGACTGCACCGATTACTGCAATTGTTACCAATACATCAATACTGACGACCTTTACCCTTAACGCTTGGTACGCCTGAATAGCTATCGGCGCAATCCCGATTAACGATGCTAAAATAAGGGCCCAATGAAAAAGGACGATATTATTTAACATAAACCGGCCTGAAAAGCCAATAACAATGAGGATTGCATTAATAAGTGTAATTTGATTTTTCTTCCCGAGAATAAACCGTTGCATGTCATTTCCCCCCTAACCCTATATTTCTTTGTCTGTTACTTATATTCTAAAATAAAGGGAAATTAAAAGAATTGACGCGCATCAAGTTTTAAAAATTAATCCAAACAAAAAACATGACACCGAGTTTAATGTCATGTTCCTTCAATTTATCATCCTAGTTATCAGATATTTCTTAGGACAAATACACAATATAAGCGCCTTATAATATTATTTAGAAACTTCGAAGGTCTCTACTCTTTCTGGCGATCACTTTCAACATCTTCGACTGTAGCCACTGCTTCACCTTCGTCTAACCATTCACTGTAACCACCTGGATAAAGCGCAACATCCTCGAAACCAGCTTCTAATAAGGCGACGGCATTTAAACATGCAGAGCCACCTGATCCACACGAAGCAATTACTTTTTTCTTATCATTTAATGAAGAAAATATCTTTTTCAACTCGGACTTGTCATGCCATTTCCCTGATTCATCAAATACGTTTTTTGCATGGAAATTTATAGCCCCCGGTATATGACCAGCCTTTTTATATTTTAGTTCCTTTATTCCCGCATATCGCTCGTAACTACGAGAATCAATCAGAGCAACAGTTTCATTCGCCAACGCTTCTTTTATCGTATCAAAAGTGAATACTGAGTCTTTACGCAAATTGTATGCATATGTAACTGCAGGGCGCTGAACATAATCAAGTTCAATAGGAGCTTCTTGCCAGCTGTCATAACCACCTTGTAAAATCTGTAAACCACCTTGATGTCCAAGTTGATAAAATGCGAATAATACCTTTGCGCTTTGTCGATTTGTACCGTTATCTATAAAGACAACTGTTTTCCGCTCGTCAATGCCGATTTCCCCTAACCTTTTTGCAATTATTTCAGGTTCGGCGAAAAATTGTGCCTCGCCCGATATATCCCGTTTGACATCTAGTACAACAGCACCTACCATTTCACCCGCTTCTCGATTTGTTCTTACATCAACGATGATAAGTTCTTCACCTAACTCTTTTATTTTCGTTTGTAATTCATCTATTTCAATCGTATATCTCATATTTTGCCCTTCTTTCATCAATTCACTAGCCTTACAGAATATCGTTGTCATTAGTATATCATATCTATCACGATCTACATTTGTCATCGTCAGCAAAATACGCTATGATAATGACTAACAAGAAAAGTATATATCATTAAAAAGCTTACAAGGGGAGCCCATACGGCTGAGAGTGAATGTAAATTCTTACCCTTCGAACCTGTTAGTTAATACTAGCGTAGGGATGTAGCTTTTTTGATGGGTAAAACATGTAATGAGTGCGGAGTTCCATCAAAAAGCCTCCCAGGATCATTACTTTTTTTGTGCCAATTTTACGAATATTTACTAGGGCGGGGTTTTTGTGCGCTCTACACGTACATTATTTATTATTGTGGTTGCCATTCTTACAGGTTTAGCGTTAGCGCTAGATATTTTACCTTTTTTAAAATTTAAAATTTGGCCGGCAGGTGGATCCATTTCTCTTGCCATGATTCCCGTATTTATCGTCGCTTTTCGTTGGGGTTTAAAAGGCGGCTTATTATCAGGTTTTTTATGGGGGATTCTTCAAATTGCAGTTGGAGATGCTTATATTTTAAACTTTTATCAAGGATTAATTGAGTACGGATTGGCCTTTACAGGATTAGGTTTTGCTGGATTATTCGCTAAGTCCGTCCAACAAGCTGTTAAAAATAAGCAAGTCTCACAAACATTTCTTTATTTAACAGTGGGGATTTTTCTTGGCGGGATGATGAGATTTGCCGGGCATTTCTTCGCCGGATGGTTTTTCTTTGGGGATGTAGCACCGGAAGGTCAGTCACCTGCTCTTTATTCATTTATTTATAATAGCACGTATATGTTCCCGGCATTAATCATTTGTCTTGCTGTATTATTTGTTTTATTTTATAAACAACCACGAACATTAATTTTACAAAGGTAATTATATATATATTTCTCCGCAATATCGATCGTAAGAAGTCAATAATTAGATTTCTTACGGTTTATTTTATGTTAAAATAATATTACTCAATTAATTTATAAAGAGGTGTGCCATGAACGTAAGAAAGGTATCTATTTCGATTTTTATTATCAGTTTTATCTTACTACTTATTTCACTTAAATTATTTTGGAATGTCGCCATTTTCGTTGATGAATACGGATTAAGTCCCGATATTGTCAATGGCGGTGATTTTTGGCTTTCGATGGACTGGTTACGATTATTCCTGTTGTTTACGCTTTGTGTTTTGTCTGGCATCGGTATTGTAAAAGGGGAATAATAACAAAGAAAGAATTATATTATCATAATTCAAAAAAATAACCGTTTGAATTTTGAATGTGAAGCACGAACCTTCCGTTTTCCAGTCGCTAAAACAAGGTTCGTCTAAGATATGACTATTTTAAGTGAAAAGCATATGCTTTTTACAGCTTCCCTTGTTTGTTATCCAATCTTGTTTTAAAAATTAGACGTAATTACGTAATACCGAAACTTTCAAACTTGATTGCGTATAAAAGCTCATTACCTAAGTCATCCAGTCTTATTTATGATTTTCAGCATTAAACTTTAGCAGCGATATTAATGATTTTGCTAATTCTGATCGTTCTGTTGTTTTAGACCAAACTAGCACTATTCCATAGTCTTGATATAAACTTTCGATTCCCGTTCGTTCAATTTCCTTGTATATACTTGATTTATATTTTATTGCTTCATAATGAGGAAGCAGCGTCACTGCTAAATTTTCCTCGATAGCGTTTCGTATGATCTCTATATTTTCACTTTTAAATAGTATATTTGCAGCGCCATAACGTAATTCAACACTAGTAATAATCTCCTCAAACAAAGGATCATCGTATAATACAAGTGGGTAGCTTACAATTTCTTTAGGGTGGATTACCGTTTTATTAGCTAGATAAGAATTTTCATTACCGACTACCACCATCTTACCTGAAACTAGAAAATGATAATCTATATCCGATCCATATAAAGTTTCCGAAACCTCACCGAGCCCAACAATCCCTAAATCTAGATCCCCTGCAGCTACTGCATTTACAATCTTTTCCGATTCTTTAAGTTCTTTTATATTTATTTCAGCATTTGGATAATCTTTCTTTAAAGATGTTAATCCTCTAGCCAAAAAAGCTACTGTATTTGGCGATGTACCGACAGTTAATTTCGTTTGATAATTTGTTTCCGCTATCATTTTAAGTTCATCCATTTTTTCTAAAACTTCTTTGGATTTCTCAATGATTTCATAACCCCGGTTCGTTAATGTCATTCCTGATCGAGAACGATTAAAAATTTTCACACCTAATTCTAGTTCAATTTTTTTTAAAGATTGACTAAGGGCAGACTGGGTGATGTGTAGATTTTTTGATGCTTGTAAATTTGAGCCAGTTCTTGCGATTTCTACAATATATTTTAGCTGATCGTAATTTATAGTAATCCTCCCCTCTCAATGTTAGTAAAACTAAATTAGAGTTCAGAAAAACTAACTATACATATATAGAGAGAGAACTATATAATATAGTTAAAGCGAACACTAAATAGGAGGATTTATATGAATACCCTTTCAGATATAAGTTTAATTAATGCATATCTCGAAGCAAACAAGTTAAATCTATCCCCAGAATTCATAAAAATAATTAAAATCGAATTAGACTCCCGAGGAATATCAATAGAATACCAAGGAGTAAAAAATTAAATTATAATTCATTCTTTTTAGATTGTTCCGCCATCCACCGTAAAAAATTTATTTCTTCCTCATTTAAAGTTCGATTCAATTTTCTTGCAAACTCTTTGATTAATTTAATATGTAAAAAATTTATGTCCTTCAATAATTATTCCTTCTTTCCTTATTGATTGTTGGATTATCGATATTTTACCATATTTCGACTAATTTCAACGTACAAAACATAAATTCATAACCAACATGTAACCTATTTGTCGAATAACTATTCTTACTAGTTAATTCGCACAAAAATCAGTACACTTCTAAAGTTGATAATAAAAAGGATTATATGTTCTAAATGCAATTTTTTAGAAATGCGTATTTTTATATGTTGTTTGCTTATTTGTACCGTTTATGAAATCTCCAAACTCTTTACGCCCCTTTATTTAATCATGTCCATTTTTTTGCAAACTTAACAACATATTTCTTTAGTTATTCATCTTAATTTCAGCCTTTCCACAAATTGACTAATCATTTATTCCCCAGTCCATGACATTAATCTACAAACAGTAAAATAAATCTAAACTTCACAAAATTAAATAGCTTCACGTGATATTTTTTAAACTATCTATTTCATTATGAAGTTCCCCTAAATAATTGAAGGATTCTTTACCACTTGTTCCAAAACTGTTATCATTATGTTTATAGAGGGGCATATAGCTAGCATTAAAAAGTTTGATGAAGTAAAAGCATTAACAAAAGCGATGATGCTTTTTAAATAAAACAGAAATTAAGTATGAATACATATTTTAAATTTACATAAAATTTTCAACATATTTAAATAAGGGGGATTTGTTGTGGATCATGTTGAACAAAGTCATCCATTTGACAAAGCAACACAGCTTACGGGAGAAGCGGGGGAATATAAAGGGCATACTTCGGAAGATTATGCGAACATGGTTGGGCCATTTGGTGGTGTGACAGCAGCTACACTTCTTAAATCTGCAATGAAACATCCGGATTGCCAAGGTGAACCACTATCTCTAACCGTTAACTACGCAGCCCCACTATCAGATGGTGAATTTGATATTAAAGCTGATCCGGTTAGGACAAATCGTTCCACACAACATTGGATAATTCAACTTTTTCAAAAAAATGAAGTCATGCTTACTTGTACCGCCGTATTTGCTAATCGGCGTAAAACTTGGTCTATCCTTGAAGCGCCATTCCCATCGGTGCCTGCTGCAAAAGAAATACCAAGTATGCCGACAATGGGGCTACCCGCTTGGGTAGGCAGCTACGACATAAGGACGGTTCAAGGCGAACTAAGCATTTTATCAGATAAAACACCAGAAGAACTCGATAATTCAGTCACTCTTCAGTGGATTCAAGATAATCCAAAAAGGAATCTCGATTTTTTATCTTTAACAGCGATTTGTGATGCATTTTTCCCGCGAATTTATATTAGACGTAAAGAAATGGTACCAATTGGAACTGTCTCATTAACCGTTTATTTTCATGTTGATTCAGAAACACTTAATCAACATGGCGATCAAGAAGTGTTAGGTCATGCGAGAGCGCTTCGATTTAACGATGGATTTTTTGATCAAACAGGCGAAATATGGACTCCCGGGGGAAAGTTGTTAGCTACGACTAGTCAAATTGTCTACTACAGGAAGTAAAAAGGGCATCTCTTTTTCCAACACTTACTAACAATAATGATTAATTAGATCAAGGAAATGATGGTAGCTTGTTAATGATGAAACTTCCACTATAAAGTGCGTGATGTTGTTAACGAGTAGATCCTACTAAATCCGTTATTTTGATCTTAAATGTGTGATTATACAATAAATACTTATTTATGATAAAATGATGTTAGAGAATTCAGAATAAACAATTTCTTTGGGAGGGAATAGAAGTGGATGTCAGATTTCCAATTGGGCAATTAGAAATACCCAAAGCAGTTACGCTGGAGAATGTTAACCAATGGCTTGATAACATTAGCACATATACTTCGCGCTTACGTCAAACAGTAGATACGTTGAATGAAGAACAGTTAGCAAAGACATATCGCGACGGTAGCTGGAACGTTCGCCAACTCGTACATCACATCGCTGATTCACAACTAACGATGTATCAACGGTTGAAACTTGCCTTAACTGACGACACACCAAAAGCGCCGAACTTTGAGCAAGATAGATGGGCCGTCCTAGCAGACACTGAACTACCGGTAGAAAGTTCTATCAAAATGCTTGAAGGTATTAACGAACGAATCATCGCTCTAGGCAAAACATTACAAGAAGATGATTTGAAAAGGGACTTTATTCATTCTAAAAATGGTCGCATAACGGTCGCAACTAAACTAGCTAAATTATCGTGGCACGAAGAGCATCATTTAGCACATATTAAAATAGCTTTAGAAAAATAGTCATAAAAAATCAGCTTATCATATCGATAGGCTGATGTTTGTTTTATAAGATTCTTTTTTGGTAAATCACTTCACTCACACCACATAAATGAAAAATTAAAGTCCATTTCGTACATATTAAATGTTTTTCCTAATGCTCGTTTAACCTAAATTCCATTATTCGTCCAATGTATTTAAATACGGTTTAATCATTGCTCGTACTTCATCGGTATTCTTACTATCCATTAGTTGATGGCGCAGCTGACTTGCACCACGAAAATCACGTACATATATTTTAAAGAAACGCAACAACGGTTTAAATGGTCTCGGACCAAACTTTTCCGAATAATAATCGTGCAAATCTAACTGCAGCTTTAATAATTGTAAATATTCTTTCGCATTATGAGGCCGGGGCTCTTTTTCAAACGCGAAAGGATTTGTAAACACCCCGCGTCCAATCATCACACCATCGACTCCGTATTTCTCTACTAACTCGAGTCCTTTTTCACGATCAGGAATATCTCCATTGATTGTTAGCAACGTATGAGGTGCAATTTCATCGCGTAATTTTTTTATTTCAGGAATAAGCTCCCAATGTGCGGGTACTTTACTCATTTCCTTCCGTGTACGTAAATGAATAGAAAGATTCGCAATATCTTGTTTTAGTATATGCGTCAACCATTCGCGCCACTCATCGATATCAACATAGCCAAGTCGAGTTTTTACACTCACAGGAAGTCCACCTGTTTTCGTTGCCTTAATAATTTCTGCCGCCGTTTCTGGATGATTAATTAAACCAGCACCACGACCCTTTGCTGCTACGTTTTGAACTGGACAACCCATATTAATGTCTATACCGCGAAAGCCCATCTCTTTCATACCGATACTCATTTCACGAAAATACGCTGGTTCATCACCCCAAATATGGGCAACAATAGGTTGTTCATCTTCTGTAAATGTTAAGCGCCCCCGTACATTATCACGACCATCTGGATGACAGTAGCTCACTGTATTGGCAAATTCAGTGAAGAACACATCCGGTCTACCTGCTTCACTAATGACATGCCGAAATACTACATCCGTTACATCTTCCATCGGAGCTAATATAAAAAATGGCTTTGGTAATTCAAGCCAGAAATTGTTTGTTTGCATCGTATAATTTCCCTTTCTAAATTCACACACTCATAATTCACTAAAAATAATACCATATACACCGCCTTTATGGGAAAGGTTTTATCTTTAATTCCATTCTTATTTCAATTTTTTATGAATCGGGATATAATCTTTTTTTATTGGATGTTATGAATTTTTGTTATACAACAGATAATGTTGTAACTATCATTTTGTCCATGATACAATATAAAGGAGAATAATTTCATAAATAAAAAGGGTGTAAGTTAGCTCACATTCATTTGCTCATACTTACACAACCTTTAAATATAATTGAAAAAGGAAGAGCGATATGGATAGTAAGCAGTCTCCAAAGGAAATTATCTTAGTCGGCGCAGGAATTATGAGTGCAACATTGGGTGTATTGTTAAAAGAACTTGCACCTGAATGGAATGTAACTGTTTATGAAAAATTGCCACATGCAGGAGAAGAAAGCTCAAATGAGTGGAATAATGCGGGAACAGGTCACTCGGCGTTATGCGAATTAAACTATACTCCTGAGATGGAAGATGGCTCAATTGATACGACAAAGGCAATCGAAGTAAACGAGCAATTCCAAATATCGAAACAATTTTGGACGTATTTAGTTGAAAAAGGGCTTATCAAAGATCCAGATGATTTCATTATGCCTTTACCGCATATTAGTTTCGTACAGGGAAAAGACGATGTCGAATATTTACGTAAACGTTTTGAATCATTAGTTGATAATCCTTTATTCGCAGGTATGGAATATTCTGATGACCTTGATGTATTAAAAGATTGGATTCCACTAATTACCGAAGATCGTGTTGATGATGAACCGATTGCGGCAACTAAAATCGATGCGGGTACAGATGTGAACTTCGGTGCTCTGACACGGATTTTATTTAACTATCTTGAAACAAAAAATGTTAAGGTAAAATATAATAGCAATGTGCAGAGAATCAAACGTGTGAGCGATGAAAAATGGGAAATCAAAATTCAAGATGATACTGCGAATGTACTTCGCTATCATGAAGCTGACTTCGTATTCATCGGTGCAGGCGGTGGTAGTTTACCACTGTTACAAATGACAGGTATTCCTGAATCAAAACATGTCGGCGGTTTTCCGGTTAGTGGACTGTTTTTAGCATGTAATAATGAAGAAGTTATTGAAAAACATCATGCAAAAGTATATGGTAAAGCAAAAGTAGGAGCGCCACCGATGTCCGTTCCTCACCTTGATTCACGTTATATTGACGGAAGAAAAGAATTGTTGTTTGGACCATTCGCTGGATTTACGCCTAAGTTTTTAAAATCTGGTTCTTATTTCGATTTAATTGGTTCAGTGAAACCATCTAACGTAACAACTATGTTAGCAGCCGGTTTAAAGGAAATGGGATTAACTAAATATTTAGTCCAACAATTAATGTTATCTGAAGATGAACGGATCAACGAATTACGTGAATTTATCCCAAATGCACAAAAAGAAGATTGGGAAGTTGTAACGGCTGGACAACGAGTTCAAGTTATTAAAGATACAAAAAAGGGTGGTAAAGGTACATTACAATTCGGAACGGAAGTAATTACCTCAGAAGACGGCACCATTGCTGCATTGTTAGGGGCATCGCCCGGCGCATCGACAGCAGTCCACGTAATGCTTGAAGTGTTGGAAAGATCATTCCCAGAAGATATTGATTCATGGAAACCAGCAATTAAAGAAATGGTGCCATCATACGGTTTATTATTAATGGAAGAGACTGACTTACTAGAAGAGATTACTGAAAAAGCTAGTGAAGCCCTCGGTATTTAAATAAATAATTGACTAGAAAATAAATAAGCCATCGATTCAGATGGCTTTTCTTTTTTATTATTTTATAAAATATACGATTATGACAAGGCCGCTTACCAAACGGTCTATAAATTAGTAGGATAATTCTGCCGCAATCCCTAAAATAAAAAGTATCCAGAAACCAATTTTCAAAATGAAGGTTGCTCCACCTAGTATTATACCGATAATACCTAATGTTTTCTGAATTTGAACTTTCATCCCTAAGAAACCAAATACAATTGCTAGAATAGCTGTTACGTATGGGATTAATGGTATCCACGCCAAAAACACACTGAAGATTCCAAGGATTAATGCAGCGATAGCCATACCGTTATTTTCAGTTTGTTTCACAATAACCACTTGCTCCGTGTTGGTAGGATTAACTAGTTGTTCATGATTTCCTTGTTCGGATTGTTCATAACTCATTCGTTTTGATTGGTCTCCTCGATTCACTTGTTCCGATTGTTCATCATTCATTCGTTCTAATCGGTCTTCTTGATTCACTCGCTCCAATTGTTCATCATTCACTTCTTCCGGTTGTTGGTGATTTCCCCGTTCCGGTTGTTCATCCCTCATGATGTTCCTCCTAAAATGTACTTATTATACTTATTTTAAAAATTATAGCAAAAGTAATGTGTAAATACTAGTACTTCTAGTATTATAGCGTTTAACGCTCACAATATATTGATTTATTTATCAGAGCAAATGAAACTAAATAACTTGTTAATGATTCGCCAATATCAATTTATTCATCTGTTATTATTTCTCACAATCTATATTTCAACGCTCTTAATCGTTCAACACTTTCCCCAGTCTCTCGACTTTCCTTAATTCTTTCTTTTTGTTTTTGTAAATATAATACTAATCGCTGCAAATAAAGAAATTCCAATTATCACCCAAGTAGTAGTTGTAGTCAACATGCAAGCACCTCCTTTAGGGGATTTTCTCTTATGATATAAAGTAAGTCAATTTACTTCTGAAAAATAAAGCCCATATGTCTTCCCGATTGATGATCTTCACGGTATGAAAATCCATACTCACTATCGTAAGTACATGTGTTATCAATGGTAATGTTGTCTTTAGGAATGCCTATTCGCTCACATTGTGTTTCAATAACTCGTTGGTTATCAATATGATATTTGGTTGATTCTTCGTTGAAGTGAATAAATGGTGTAGCATAACCTAGTCCATCAAAAAGAACAAATACATCTTCATCAACTTCAAATCGATTTTGACTTAAAGCTGTCCCAATCTTTATATAAAAGTCTGTTATACAACATGATTCTTGCTCGCTGATATGCTGCAATGTCTTCGGCGTTATTTCTTGAATTGTACCGCTCCAACCGGAATGTATAACCCCAATTATCTTTGATTTTTCATTGTAGAAAAACACCGGTACACAATCTGCCGTAAATGTACATAAAACAATTCCTGATTCTCTAGTATAGAGTGCATCTGTATTAGGAATCGCATTTTGTTGATTTGTTGTTCCACGACCTCTATCTTGTTTCGTCACTTTATATACATTGGCACTATGAGTTTGTTCAGCACAAACGAATGTTTCTAATGGTTGTTCGAGTGTATGGGCAAGTCGTAAACGATTTTCAATGACGTCCTCCCTTTTTTCACTTACGTGGAGCGCCATATTATTCGATTCAGCGTACTCGGTCTGTTTTAATGTAATGCCAGCTACAACATTCGGTTTATTAACATATAATTTCATTGTCCCGCTCCTTTATAAATATATTGTTTTCATATGGTTTCTAATAAATTGTAAAAACTGATATTTACATGAATGCAATTTGAAAAATTCGCCGTTAAATTTACATATAATACGATTTCTTTATGTTTAACGTTATTCTCCCTGTGGTTTATCGATTTTTACACACTTGTTCTGTATACTATTTTAAAAGGGTGATTCAATTGAAAAAACTAACTTTATTCTCGACTATCCTTATTATACTATTAAGTGGATGTTTCATGAACCATGATTTTGATGAAAGCACGACTAAAAAAGCAGAAGAAGTAGCGGAGAGCTTTATGAGAAATAATTATCAAGATATCGAGACAATTGAAATTGAAGATGTATACCGAAATCCAATGGGCGGTATGAGTGTAGAGGGTATTGTAAATGGTCAATATCATTTTGTGTTAGGTATGGATGAATCTGATCTTACTGTACAAAGTATCGGAGAAAGTGAGGGATTACCAGATAAAAAAGAAGGATGTGAAGAAGTTATTTGCGATTATTAAATAATCACAGTAGGGGTGAAGGTGACAGACATAGGGATGATCTGATTTTTACGAAAGTATTGAAAAGGGTATTTAGATGTATTTTAAAAACGTATGTAATTAGTAGTGTGTAATTACTGTATAACAATAAAAAATCCTTACTAAATTATATAGTAAGGTTAGCTTTTATATAGTAAAGTCGCACACCCATCATCGATGAAGCAACTTCATGCGTTACTTAAGTTCATAGCTCGGTTTAGGTGGCCCTACGGCACACAAGAATGACCACTTACTGCTGCTTCCTTCCGGACCTGACAGGGTTCATGGGTTCCTGTTGCGCAGGATCTAAACGTCAACACTAATTCCTTAAGGCAGCCA
>Ga0079226_10000846_pt1 | contig 22606 bp, 19 predicted proteins | sample Poulit2014_FD_76345 | JGI IMG/M metagenome (GOLD analysis project Ga0079226, IMG submission 76345) | Agricultural soil microbial communities from Georgia to study Nitrogen management - Poultry litter 2014 | ecosystem: Environmental > Terrestrial > Soil > Agricultural land | place: USA: Georgia...
CTGTCATTAGTTTTTCTCCAACAGGCGGTTACAGGCGCTCGATAATGGTGGCAATACCCATACCACCGCCAACACACAAGGTGCACAGGGCGTAACGTTGATTACGGCGCTCAAGTTCGTCTAGCGCGGTACCTAAAATCATGGCACCCGTAGCGCCGAGGGGGTGCCCCATGGCAATAGCACCACCGTTCACGTTTACTTTTTCTGCGGGCAAATCAAGGTCGCGCATAAAGCGAAGTGCCACAGAGGCAAAGGCTTCGTTGATTTCGTACAGATCAATGTCTTCGGCTTTTAGGCCAGCAGTAGCTAGCGCTTTTTTGGCTGCGGGGCCAGGGCCGGTGAGCATAATGGTGGGATCAGCGCCACTAATGGCGGTGCACACAATGCGGCCACGTGGGGTCATGTTGAAATCTTTGCCCACTTGCTCGTTACCCAGTACCACTAACGCCGCGCCATCTACGATACCGGAGGAGTTACCCGCGTGGTGAACGTGGTTAATCTTTTCTACCCAGTGGTACTTTTGTAGTGCTACCGCATCAAAACCGCCCATTTCGCCCATCATGGCGAAGGAAGGATTAAGGCCTGCCAAGGATTCCACTGTGGTACCGGGGCGCATGTGCTCGTCTTTATCCAAAATCACAATGCCGTTTTGGTCTTTCACGGGCACCACGGATTTATCGAAATAACCATTGGCCCACGCGTTAGCTGCACGCTCTTGGGATTGCACCGCAAAGGCATCCACATCTTCACGGCTAAAGCCTTCGATGGTGGCGATTAAATCCGCACCAATACCTTGGGGTACAAAATCGGTTTGGTAGTTGGTCATGGGGTCCATGGCCCAAGCACCGCCATCGTGGCCCATGCCCACACGGCTCATGGATTCCACACCACCGGCTAAAATAAGCTTGTCCCAGCCTGAAGCCACTTTTTGCGCACCTGTGTTCACAGCTTCAAGGCCTGAAGCGCAGAAACGGTTAAGTTGATAGCCCGCCACCGTGTGCGGCAAACCTGCTGCTAGCGCTGCGGTTTTAGCAATACAAGAACCTTGGTCACCGATAGGTGTTACCACACCAAGCAGCACATCATCCACTTGGTTGGTGTCTAGCTCAGGGAAACGCTCGCGCACTTCATCAATCAAACCCACTACTAAATCAACAGGCTTAACCGTGTGTAAGCTGCCCTCTTTGCGGCCGCGCCCACGCGGGGTGCGAATGGCATCATAAATATAGGCTTCAGTCATAAAACAGGTCCTCTTTTCCTGTACTTTTCATTGTTATTAGCGTGCAACATTGGTTGCACAGCCAAGCAAACGCTTGGTACATTGCAACAAAATACCAAGCGCTGCAATGACTAGATTGTTCAGCGCTTCACAAAATCAATCGAAGTGCTTTTCAACGTTTGCTGACTTTGCGGCCATTGCACAGCGGCAGGAGCATGCTAGTGTGTGGTTTTCGCTATTATTGTTACTGGAGCTGTAATGAATCCCGTTGATTTCTCTTCTTCCATGCTTGCCACACTGGGCACTCTAGGACGTGGCACTGCCAGTGCAGGCCGAGCCCAGCAACCTAAAGAACGTCTGGAACTTTATGAAATGGAAGGCTGCCCTTTCAGCCGCCTCGTGCGTGAAGCCCTCACAGAGCTTGATATTGATGTGATGGTGTATCCCTGCCCTAAAAATGGTAAGCGCTTTCGCCCCTTGGTAGCAGCCATGGGTGGCAAGCAACAGTTCCCTTACTTGTACTACCCCAATACAGACACTGGCCTTTATGAGGCTGATCAAATCATCCAGTACCTTTATCAGCAGTACAGTAGCAAAGGGGCACCCGCTCCATGGCAAATCAAAGCCATTAAAACACCCGGCTCGCTAATTGCTTCGAGCGTGCGTGGTGGCAAGGGATTGCGCGCTAAAGCAGCGAAGGAAAACGAAAAGCCTTTGGTGTTGTACAGCTTTGAATCTAGCCCGTTTGCCCGCCCTGTGCGCGAGCTGCTAACGGAGTTAGAACTCAACTATGAACTCAAGCAAATGGGCCGCACCCAAGGTAGCGATTGGTTATTACCGCCCATGCGCAAGCGCTTAGCCCCTGATTACACACCCTCTCAGCGCAACCGCCGCGAGCTGCTAGAGCGCACTGGCCGTGTGGCCGTGCCCTATCTTATTGATCCGAACACGGGCATGGATTTATATGAATCTGCCGATATTGTGGCGTATTTGAAAGGCGCTTACGCTAAGTAAAGTAGTTAAAAGGGAGCTTCGGCTCCCTTTTATTATGTATCTTCTTCGTTTTCGTAATACACCCGCTTAGTGCCATCTGGTGTTTGTTCTTCTGTCGCCGCTTGCTCTGTCACATCGGTATCAGACAAAGGTTCTTCTGGCCCTTCGTAGTCATACCCCTCCAAAGAAGCCAGTGGTATACCGTCCTCCGTGTATTCCTCGAATGGGTCTTCCTCGCCTTCTTCCTCCAAATCCTCGCTTAAAGATTCCGCATCAATCACCAACATTTCCATTTTATCGGCTAGATCCCATTCCGCAGGCTCGCCTGGCTGGTGCTCTTCGTATTCTTCATTACGCGGGTCAAGCTCCACAATCACAGGGGAAGAGACTGGTGAAACCACAGCGTAATCGCCCTGCTCCTCCACGGATACCTCATCCCAACGGCGGAAGATAATATGCACGGCCACCCCTGCTACCACCATGACGAGCGCAATAAATACAAACAACGCCGAGGGCGCAAACACCCCCATTAAAAAGCCACCCACCAAGGGGCCTAAAATGGTGCCCACACCATAAACCCGCAACAGCGCCGCCGATGCCATCACTAGCATGTCGTTAGAAAACTGGTCATTAGCAAGGGAGAGCCCCACGGGATAAATACTGGCTGATATAGCGTAAAAAATACCGCTAAACGCAAACATTAACGGCAAAGACGTCTGCGAAAACATGGCTGTGGCAGCGGCGGACACAGCGCCCATTAACAGCAACGCCACCAATACCGGCAAGCGCCCCACACGATCCGAAAGCCAACCCGCAGGCCACTGCAAGAGCACAGCACACGCCACACTAAAGCCCATGTACTTTGAGAGTAAGCCCACGTCTAACCCATTACGCAAGGCAAACACAGGCCCCAAAGACACAAAGCCCCCTAGGCCAATACCCGCCACCAGCACCCCCGTTAAGCCTGCAGGTGCTTGCTTAATTAAGCGGCGCGTACTCAAAAACTCTGTGGGCGAAGGCACTGTAGGGATCATGCTACGTGTTAACGCCAAGGGCACTAACGCCAATACCAACAGCATGGCTACAATGGAATACACCTTGTAGTTCATGGGATTACCCATGCCCACCAACACCTGCCCCGCAGTGGAAGCCACATACACGTTAATGGTGTAAAAGCCCAAAATAGTGCCGCGTGTTTCATTGGTGGCGCGGTCGTTAATCCAACTTTCCGTCACCGTGAGTAAGCCGGCGATACTAAAGCCCACCAGCAAACGCATAATGGCCCACGCATAAACGTTAAACCACATAGGGTGGAACAAGCTTGCCGCACAGGCGATGGCAGCAAACACGGCAAAGGCACGAATGTGTCCCACTTCACGAATGATGCGCACACAAAACGTGGCGCCTAGCACGAAGCCCACAGAATAAAAGGCCAGCACAATACCCATCACGGTATCGTTAATGCCTTCTAGATCTAAACGCAAAGAAATCAGAGTCCCAAGCATCACGTTGCCACTAATGAACAACGCCAAGCTCATGAACAAGGCAACTAATGAGAAAACAACTAAGCGCATGGGTCTCCCTGATTTTCAGAAGTATGAGGAGCCGCGAAGATGAGGCCGAGCCTTAAAGTTAACCCTTAAGGCTCGTATAGGTTAATTCCACCAAGGTTTAGTGGCTGCTTGAATCCATTTGTCGATGGTTTTTTGTACTGCAACTTCAGCTGCAAAACCTAATCGGTCTGCGAGTGTTTGCCGTTGCTGCCATTCGACTAAATACACATCTGCCGTGGCGCAAGCATCGAGCAGTAATTCATCACTGGTTTGAATGTCGTCCACCAAACCAAGCTCTTTGGCTTGGGTGCCAAACCAATGCTCACCCGTGGCCACCTTTTCTAAATCTAGGCTACGGCGATTATCGCGTACAAAATCTTTAAATAAGCCGTGAGTATCTTCTAGCTCTTGAATAAACTTGGCGCGCCCTTCAGAGGTATTTTCGCCAAGTACAGTTAACGTGCGTTTATATTCACCCGCTGTCAAGACTTCCACATCCACATCATGCTTTTTAAGCAAGCGATGGAAGTTTGGCACTTGCGCTACCACACCGATAGACCCAAGCACCGCAAAAGGCGCAGCAACAATTTTATCGGCAATGCAAGCCATCATATAACCGCCGCTTGCAGCAACTTTATCCACCGCTACGGTAAGCTTAAGACCTGCGCTGGTAATACGCTTTAATTGAGACGCTGCCAAGCCGTAAGAATGCACCAAACCGCCTGGGCTTTCTAAACGCACTAAAATTTCATCACCCTGTTTGGCCACCTGCAAAATAGCACTGATTTCACGGCGCAAGTTTTCTGCCGCACTGGCACGAATATCACCATCAAAATCCAACACAAAAAGCTTGGGTTTTTGCGGTGTGGTAGGCTCAAGCCCTTTGCTTTTCTTAGCCGCCTTGCGTTTGGCTTTTTCTTCACGCTTGCGCTCTTTCGCTTGCCCTTTACGAGCATCATCAGACAGCAAACTGTCCAGTAAATTATTTTTAATTGACTCAAGCGATTCATTAAGATGGCTTACACGAATACCACCTTCGTCATCGCTGGCCTTGGCGCGTTCTCTTAAGCTTGATACAGCACCAACAATACCGCTAATAATTAATAAAATTGCTGCAACAAAAGTAACTGTTTTAGCAAGAAACAACCCGTATTCAATCAGAAAAGCGACCACTCGCAACTCCTAAAAGCACCATATTGCAGTGCCAATGTTCAGTTCAGCATCGCTTCTTCAGCAACGCCATTTAGGGGTTTACCCACAAGCCGGCCATCTTGCCACACCACTTGAAAAAGCGCACCATCTGCCATAGGCAAAAAGGGTGATTTATGTTGTTTTTCTTGCGTGGTGTATTCGGCCACCGCGCTTCCTTTGCGCCAAGCATCACGCATTAGCGATACAGGCGTTAAATCATGCTGGCTACTATTATTCGCCCTCGCTTGCTCTAAGGCTAAATAACGGCTTTGTAATTTTGCCAGCTGATACCCTTGCTTAGGCGACAATACTGCTAAAGGGCCGCCCCAATGGAGGCTACGCACACTTAGTTGCCATAAGTCCCCCTCAAGATTATAGGATAACGATTGCTTTTTATTTGGTGTCACCGTGGCCACAAAGGCGTTTTGATGCTGCGCTTGAAAGCTCACAGTCGCCACAACTTGTTCATTCTCTAGTGGTTGGTAATTAATTAGGCTAATGGATAAAAAGGCAAAATATACCGCCAGCACTAAACCGCCAACACCTAAGCAACCCTTTAGCCATGCCCAAAACCAAGGGCCACGCAGCAACAGCATAATAGCAAACGCCGAAACCACGATACTTCCCAGTGCTAATACAGCAAGTACGGTATTAAATCCCACTATCGTCACCTTTTTTATTTTTGTAACGCCCCGCTTTGCAGTCCTTCACCCAGGCTTCGATCAGCTCGCGGGCTATGCTGCCAGGGCGCGGAATTTGCGGAAGATTGTCATAACGGAACCATCCAGCCTCCACAATTTCATCTTGGTCTTCTTGAATCTTGCCACCGACGTATTCTGAGTGGAATCCAAGCATCAATGCATGTGGAAACGGCCAAGACTGGCTACTGTAATACGTGAGCTTACCCAAACGCACGTTCACTTCTTCATGCACTTCACGGTGCACTGCTTGTTCAGCACTTTCGCCCGCCTCAATAAAACCCGCTAAGCAACTAAAAAACCCTTCTGGGAACTTGGCATTTCTGGCGAGCAAGGCTTCTTCGCCCCGAATCACTAAGGTAATAATACAAGGGGAAATACGCGGATATTGAGTATAATCGCAGGCTTCGCACACCATGGCTGAATCGGAAACATGCGGGCTGGCTTTTTCGCCGCAGCGCGAGCAAAACTGATGATTCCTACGCCAGCTGATCAGCTGGCTAGCACGCCCTGCCATGGCGGCCACTTGTAAATCAAGCTGGCCAAAGAGCGAGCGCAACGACACAAACTCGTAACCGCTAGGAGGAATAAAGCGTTTATCCGCAGGCACTGCAAAACAATGCCGCCCCTCTAAGCGCCCCATATAAAGATGCTCAAACGTCTCTAGCCTATAGGCTGAAGCAGCATGATGGCTTGGCAACCAAGGGCGCTCTTGCAAAAAACGCACCATTAGCTCGCCATCACGCATTACAAACCACAACACTTCACCTTCGAGCTGCTCTGGCGGCCGCGACAGGATTTCTACTTGTGGTATGTGGTTGTGCATTTAAGAGGCTTGCTCCATTTGATAACCTAAGGCGCCCAAACTACGCTCTGCGATTTCTAAAACCACTTCGCCAATGGGCTTGTGCTCTTCCATACTTTCTAAGTAATAATCCACGCTAGATATAGCATCAGCAAGCAAATCTAAATCAGATACTTCCACAGGTTGCGCGTCTGCTGGTAACAATCGCTCTTGCGCAAACTGTAGGCTTTTTTGAATAATGCGTTGCGCCCTTGAGAAATTCAAGAAGCCTAAGCCCCCAACAATACTATTGAGCACATTCGGCAAGTTCGTGATGTGCATACGATCATGGTCATTTTCTAAATACGTCGTTAAAGAGCGCTTAACCAGAGTCAATCCAGAGCGACATTCTGCAATCACTGTCATGCGAGCGCCATCAAGCTGATAGCGAGAGACTTTCTCATTATATTCTTGTGCCACCGCCCCAGTGAAACCTTGCTGAGAGTTAAGTTCGGCAATGGTGTTTTCTACAAGCAGCAAGTCATCCACTAACTCCTGTAGCTGCGCTTCATTGGTTTCTAAATCCTCAACGCTCCAATCCTTAATGACCGCCGCACGAGCTTGCAGCTGAGCTGCTACTTTAGGCTTATCCACCATGGTCAAGGTGCCAGCCATGCGCCCCATGGTGGCCGCCAAATCGCTAAAGTCTGCTTCTAGTGCGCCTTGCGCTGTCATATCCAATGCACTTTGAAGAGTTTGCAACTCTTCTTTTAACGCCTTAGCAACGGCACGCACTACATTGGTGCTGCCACCGCTCATTAAACTTAGCTCGGCTTGCAACTGAGCATCGCTCAGAACAGGATGAATTGCATACGCTGCTTGAATGTCAGCAATCACCCCTGTTTTAACGCGGCACAAGGAAAGCAAATAAAGGCTTTCTTTCACCAACTCTTCAGGCGCGGGCTGAGATAACAAAGCATTGCTCTTGGCAATCAACTCACGTAAAGAACGGTCATAACCTGCTAATAAATATTTACGAGTGGGCGTTAGCTGCAATTGTTCACGCACAAACCCTTGTAACACACCACTAGCGAGCCACCACAACTGGCCTTGGGGTGTCGGGCCAACCCTCTTCACCAACTGCGCCACCGCTCGGCCCATTACCTTAATGCCTACTTGGCTTTCGCCCGTGAGCACCGCGAGCAAGCCCACTTGATACATGTGACGTAAGCGCTTCAGCTCATCAATAGACGTGTCGGTTAAATTAACAGCATCGGCTTGGGTGATAACATCGGAGGTAAGGGGGATATCAGCAAAATAACTTTCACCGATGCGCTGTTCACGACGCGCCAAACGCAGCTCGTTAATGCCATCCACTAACAACTCAGGAATTGACTTATCGGTTTGCTGCACATATTCCAAATAACGGCGCAACAACACTATGGCACGGCTCAGGGCATTCGCCGCACGCTCTGGTTTATTAATGCTACCCAGTTGCTCACTGACCGCCACCATTTCAGTCGTAATAAAAGTCGCCGCCGGCAGCTCTATCATGTGGCAAACACCGCGTACTTGTTGAAGCAACACGACTAGCTGTGCTACCTGCTTATCGCTAGGTTCAACAATATAGGCTTCTAACAATGCCTCGCCCTGTTGCAAGGTGGCGTTAATTTCCTCGATCAACAAGGTTAAAGACGTGGTATTACTAATGGCAGCCATGAAGCCCCCTTAACGATCTATCCAAATCATTCACTTATTATTAGGAACCAAGGCCCTAGTTAAACGCAAACATACGCACAACACCTTGCGTTATGCGATGAAAACAAACAACTGTTTCGCCCTGATTTTGCTACCTTGTGCACATAAACAATAACTTAGCGACGCCAAGCTACATTGTTTCCTGATTTTTTAGCAATAAAATCCAATCGTTCTTCGTGGGCAGAAAGCTCCTCTTGAGTTGCCTGAATAATAGGCAATGGCGCTCTATCCGCACTCACGCGACGCAGGCTCGTGTGCCCACCCTCGCCGCCGTCATCGGCGCCGGCCCCCAAGAGCAAGTTAGTTTGGCCACTTGTCATTGCCAAATAAACATCGGCCAAAATCTCTGCGTCAAGCAAGGCCCCGTGTAGCTCACGATGGGAGTTATCAATACCATAGCGGCGACACAATGCGTCTAAGCTATTGCGCCCACCTGGGTGCATTTTTTTAGCCATCGCTAAGGTATCAAGAACGCCGCAAACGTCTGCCACGTTAGGATAACCTTCGCCCAACAACGCAAACTCAGCATCCATAAAGCCCACGTCAAACGGAGCATTATGAATCACCAGTTCGGCACCTTTGATGTAGTCAAAAAACTCAGGTGCAATTTGGCTAAATATAGGTTTATCCGCTAAAAATTCAGGCGTAATACCGTGCACTTGTAAGGCCTCGGCATCGATGTCGCGCTGCGGCTGTATATATTGATGGTAATTATTACCTGTGAAACGCCTGCCCACTAACTCAACGGCACCAATTTCAAGAATACGGTGCCCATCTTCCACATGTAACCCCGTGGTTTCAGTATCTAAAACAATCTGACGCATAGTTTTTCTCTTTAAGCTATTACCAAGTGTTGTTCAAGCCCTTGGTTTGCTAGGGCATCGGCCCTTTCATTATGTACATCACCGCTGTGGCCTTTGACCCAGTGCCATGCAATCTTGTGCTGTTGAGTCGCTGCATCCAGCCGCTGCCATAAATCAGCATTTTTCACTGGCTTTTTAGCCGCAGTACGCCACCCTCTGGCCTTCCAGTTTTCTAGCCATTCGCTAATGCCTTTGCGCACATACTGGGAATCTGTGTAAAGGTCTATGTCGCATGGGCGCGTTAACGCTTCTAGTCCTTGTATTGCCGCCATCAGCTCCATGCGGTTATTGGTTGTATCAGCTTCGCCTCCGCAAAGCTCTTTAATGTGCTCACGGTACTGCATCCACACTCCCCAACCTCCGGGGCCTGGATTGCCACGGCAAGCACCATCGGTGTACATCAACACCTTATGACTCATCGATATTTTTCCTACGTATATTTTTTGAAGCTGCTTCGCGCATACTCACCCCCACCACAGAAGGCATTTCTAATGCCCCAGAGCGTTGAGGCAATGGGCGAATCATAGCGGTACGCCGACGTGCTACTAGCATATATATGGCACCATGTTGCGGCCAAAAACGCATACCTAAACGCTGCCATATTCCCTGATCCACTCGCTGCGGCCAGCCAAAACAAGCACTTTGCACCTGTTCCACCTCACAGCCCAGCACACTCAGCCATTCACTAACTTTGCTAGAGGACACGTAACGCCCACACCATGGCACTGCTTTGCGCTGTGTAAAATAACGCCAAAGCCCAAAAGCACTTAGGGGTTGGAATCCTACCACAACCAAGGTCCCGCTCGCGCTTAAACTCCGCGCTGCACCATTAATCACCTGATGTGGGTTATCGGCAAAATCCAAACTGTGGTGCAGCAGCACTAAATCCACCGCACGGCGGGCAATGGGCCAATGGCTTGGGTTGGCGCGGATAGTAGCGCAAGCTTGCCGGCTAAGCTGCCACTGGCGGCTATGTTTTGCTGCATTTAACATGCCCAAAGGTTTGCCCACACACACTTCTAGTGCTATTTCTCCCACAAGGCTAGGCAAGTAACTCGCCAATAGCCTTTGCTCCGCGGCTAAGATAGGCTTACCCTTTCCTTCTAGCCAAGTGCTAAACGCATAATGGGTAGCATCGTCATGCTGGCGAAACAACTGCTTGCCCAAAGGCAACATTATAAACTCCAAAATCAAAGAGGAAGATTATGCAACTTTACCCTGTGCCTGCCTTTCAAGATAACTATATATGGGTACTCGCAGACGGTAAAAATGCCTTGGTGGTAGACCCAGGTGATGCTACGCCCGTTATTCATTATCTCACGGAAAACAAGCTCAATTTAGCAGCGATACTTATCACCCACCACCATTTGGATCACATTGGCGGCCTAAACACCTTAGTACAAACCTATGGTGAAGTGCCTATTTACGGCCCTAAACTCAATGATATTCCCTTTATGAGCCACCCTCTGGAAGGCGGCGAAACCTTGGTCATTGAGCCATTTAATTTAGAAGCCCAAGTGATTGCGGTGCCGGGCCACACCTTGGGGCATATTGCATTTTATGTTCCCGCTCAGCAACAGCTTCAGCCGCACCTGTTTTGCGGTGACACTCTGTTTGCCAGTGGCTGCGGGCGCTTATTTGAAGGCACACCGCAGCAAATGTGGGACTCCCTAACCAAGCTCACTGAACTACCAACAGATACGCTCATTTGCTGCGCCCACGAATACACCCTAAGCAACATTAACTTTTCATTGAGCGTATTGCCTCAAGATCAAAAGCTCCTTGAATACCAAGTGCGCACTGAAGAAAAGCGCAAGCAAGGTCGCCCCTCGGTGCCCACCACCTTGGCGAAAGAATTAAAATACAATCTCTTTTTAAAAGTGAATGAACCCGAAGTACAACACAGTGTCAGTAAATATTTAGGCAAAACTGTGACCGATAGTGTAGATGTATTCGCGGGCTTGCGTTTGTGGAAAGACAACGCTTGACGCATAACGGTGCAGCCAAACATCCACTCAGGTATAGTGCGCAACTGCCATACTTTTTACTGATAACACTGAGTCGTTTTCATGCCAACAAGATCCTATTTTCATGCGCTCCTTTTATGCCTTATGACTTTGGTTTTGAGCGCTTGCAGCCTAACGCCATCCAAGAAAAATATTGATGATTATGGCCCTATGCCCGCCGCCACCACGGATAAACCAGACCCTGCCTCTCACCATGTGGACCCAGCACCTGTGTTACCCACTCAAAGCACTAAAGATCCAGAGGATTTATGGCAGCGTTTGCGTAATGGTTACCAACTCACAGCCCCTATGCAGCACCCGCGTATTACCGAGCAGCGTGATAACTATGCCAACTACCCCACTTATGTGTACAAAATTTTAGAGCGTGGCAGCCGCTACCTTTACCATATTGTGGAAGAAGCCGAAGCCAGGGACATGCCCCTTGAGCTTGCCTTGCTCCCTATTGTGGAAAGCGCTTTCGATCCTTTTGCTTATTCGCGTGGCCATGCCGCTGGCCCGTGGCAATTTATCAGCAGCACAGGGCGCGCTTTTGGTTTGGAGCAGGACTGGTGGAAAGATGATCGCCGCGATATTCTCGCCTCCACTGATGCAGCACTCACCTACTTAGAGCAGCTCGCTAATCGTTTTGATGGCGACTGGCTACTTGCCCTAGCCTCCTATAATGCCGGCGGTGGCAATGTGTCGCGTTCCATGACTCGCAACAAGCAACAAGGGAAAGCCACCGATTTTTGGAACCTAACGCTCCCCCGCGAGACCATGGACTATGTGCCCAAGTTACTCGCCGTAGCCGAGCTTATTCGTGACCCAGAGCGCTATGGCATCGAGCTACCAGAATTACCTAATGAAGCCTATTTTGAAACCGTGGAGCTGCCAGGCCAGTTGCACCTGGAAACAGCCGCCAAACTTGCTCAAGTACCGCTAGAAGAAGTTCAGCTGTTAAACCCCGCCTTTAACCGCCACGCCACAGCGCCCAACGGTCCACACCGCCTTTTATTGCCGGTGGATAAAGCCAGCACGTTTAATCAACAATTCGCCGCACTACCCGAAGAAAAGCGTATGCCTGGCAACAAGCATCATGTGGTTCAATCGGGGGATACGCTGATTGGTATCGCTCGCCAACATGGCATTACCGTGGCTGAGCTTAAAGCTGCCAATAACTTAACTCATAGCACCATAGTGGTTGGTCGCGAACTCACTGTTCCAAACCGCGGTGAAGCGCCACCAAAACACAAACAATATGTGGTGAAATCAGGCGATACCCTGTGGCAAATTGCCAAGCGCCATCAAGTGAGCGTGAAAGATATCCAACAGTGGAATACACTCAACAGCAAGACACCATTAAAGGTAGGCCAAGTGCTCAGCCTTAATGCCCAATCAACATCAAACACCACTAACGAACAAATGGTGAAAAAAGTAAATTATCAAATACGCCGTGGGGATACCCTTTCGGGCATTGCACAACGTTTTAAAGTGGCCCTTACCGAGTTGCGGGAATGGAACCCTCAGCAAAACGACTTGCTCACCCCCGGCCAACGTTTAGTGGTATATGTTGATGTGCGCAATATCCATTAAATGACAACGCCCCTTTGGGCGTTTTGTCTTCATTATCATGAGGTTTTGCAGTGAAATTAAAACAATTATTCAGCCGCTGCCTAACATTGGGCACTCTACTGTTAAGCCCCGCTTTAGCCCAAGCAGATCACGCGGTGGCCATGTACGGCGAGCCCAAGTACAGCGCCGATTTCAACCATTTTGAATACGCCAACCCCAAGGCACCGAAAGGCGGCAAGCTGCGTATGCATGTGGTGGGCACCTTTGATAGCTTTAACCCTTTTGTGGCGCGCGGTTCTGCGGCGGTGGGCACGGGCTACTTATACGACACCCTCACCGTGGCTAGCAAAGACGAACCTTTCACCCAATACGGTTTGCTAGCAGAAGATATTGATATTGCGGAAGACCGCAGCAGTGTTACCTATACCTTGCGCAAAGAAGCTCAATTTGCCGATGGTAAGCCCGTTACTGCGGAAGATGTGGTCTTCACCTTTAATTTGCTGATCAATAAAGGCAGCCCTTTTTATGCCTTTTATTACGAAGATGTGGATAAGGTTGAAGCGCTGAGCAAGCACAAAGTGAAGTTCACCTTAAAGCCTGGTGACAACCGCGAGTTGGCGTTAATTCTTGGCCAGCTGCCCGTGTTCCCGAGGCACTTTTGGGAAGATAAAAACTTTGCCCGCAGCGGCCTTACCCAACCCATGGGCAGCGGCCCTTACCAAATCAAATCCTTTGATGCGGGCAAGCGTGTTACTTACGAGCGTCGCCAGGATTATTGGGCCAAAGACCTAGCAGTAAACAAAGGCCACTACAACGTAGACGAAATCCGCTATACCTATTTTTTAGATGACACAGTGGCCTTAGAAGCCTTTAAAGGTGGCCGTTACGATTTGCGCGTGGAAAACGTCGCCAGCCAATGGGCCAATGGCTATGAAGGCCCTGCCCTACGTGCGGGCAACATCAAGCTTGATAGCATCACGCATAGCCTACCCACGGGCATGCAAGCCTTCGCCTTTAACCTGCGCCGCGATGTGTTCCAAGACAAGGTCCTGCGCCAAGCCATGGCCTATGCCTTTGATTTTGAATGGGCCAACCAACATTTATTCCACGGCCAATACAAACGTACCCGCAGCTTCTTTGAAAACTCGGAACTGGCCTCCGAGGGCTTGCCTTCACCCGCTGAACTAGCGCTTTTAACGCCGCTAAAAGATCAGCTTCCTGAAGAGGTTTTTACCCAGAGCTATGCGCCACCTCACACCGATGGCTCAGGGCGCCCGCGTGAGAATTTACTCACAGCGCAAAACATGCTACGTGATGCGGGCTATGAATTAAAAAACAAACAGCTTTACACCCCCGATGGCAACCCCGTGCGCTTTGAGATTTTACTCGATAGCCCCGCTTGGGAGCGCATCGTGCTGCCCTTCGCCAGAAACCTAAAAGTGCTTGGGATAGAAGCCAAAGCGCGCCGTATTGATAGCTCTCAATACGAAGAGCGTTTGCGCCACTTTGATTTTGATATGGTGGTACAAGTGTTCCCGCAATCGAATTCGCCGGGCAACGAACAACGGGATTTTTGGCACTCTAGCGCCGCCGACAAACCGGATGCGCGCAATATTATCGGTATTAAAAACCCGGCCATTGATACCTTAGTCAACGCGGTGATTCGCGCTAAAGACAGGGACAGCTTAATTGCTAGCACCCGCGCCCTAGACCGCGCTTTGCAGTGGAACCATTACGTGATTCCTAATTGGCACCTCAACCAATTTCGGATTGCCCACTGGGAACACATAAAATACCCTGCCAAGCACGCTGATTACGGCCTTGCGCTTGATACTTGGTGGTCTGAGGAATAACCATGGCGGCTTATATCCTGCGTCGCTTGTTGCTGATTGTGCCAACGCTCCTGGGCATATTGCTGCTCAACTTTGTGGTGGTGCAAGCCGCCCCAGGTGGCCCTGTGGAGCGCATGGTGTCGCAACTTAAAAGTGGCCACGGGCATGGCCAAAGCAGTAGCACGGGCAGCCAATTTGCGGGCACCCGTGTGGATGTGGCAGAAAGCCGCAGTAGTGATTACCGTGGTTCGCGCGGTTTACCTCCCGACCTAGTAGAGCGCATTGAGGCCATGTATGGCTTTGATAAACCTGCCCACGAGCGTTTTTGGTTGATGTTGAAAAACTATGCTCGTTTTGATTTAGGGGAATCTTATTACCGCGAACGTAGCGTCAGCGGGCTCTTCGCCGACCGTTTGCCCGTGTCTATTTCCCTTGGGTTATGGAGCACGCTTATCACCTATTTAATTTCTATTCCCTTGGGTATTCGCAAGGCCATGCGCCACGGCACGCCTTTTGATATGTGGACCAGCTCCGCTATTATTGTGGGCTATGCCATTCCTAGCTTTTTGTTTGCGATTTTGTTGATTGTGCTCTTTGCGGGGGGCAGCTATTGGGATATTTTCCCTCTGCGCGGTTTGGTGTCTGATAACTGGGAAGAACTCAGCATGATGGGCAAAGTCTTGGATTATTTGTGGCACATTACCTTACCCACTTTTGCTATTGTGATTGGGAGCTTTGCCACCCTCACCATGCTCACCAAAAATTCCTTTATGGATGAAATTGGCAAGCAATACGTACTCACCGCCCGCGCCAAAGGCTTGAACGAAAGCCAAGTACTGTATCGCCACGTATTTCGTAACGCCATGCTGATTGTGATTGCAGGCTTCCCCGCTGCTTTTATTGGGGTGTTTTTCACTGGCGTTTTACTGATTGAATACGTGTTTTCCTTAGACGGCTTGGGGTTACTCGGTTTTGAAGCTGTGATCCAGCGGGATTACCCCGTGGTATTTGGCACCTTGTTTGTCTTCACCTTATTGGGCTTGCTGCTTAAACTTATTTCCGACCTCACCTATATGTGGGTGGACCCACGGATTGATTTTGCTAGCCGCCACTAGGCAGGGCTTTTTATGACGTACTCCCGAACACTGACTTATTTATTTGCCGCCTCTTTGCTTGGTGCTTGCACTAGCCAAAGCACTAAAACGCCTCAGCATATAGCCGCACTAGAACACCGCCATGTGGCCCACTTTGTGGCTTTAGAAGCCACAGCCAATCTGGCAGGTGGCGTTAATGGCCCTAACGCATTTTTGAACAAAGACGGCTCCATCAACACATTTACACTCGGTGCTGTGCACCCCGACATTATTTTGGCCTCTGAATCATTCCACCTGTGGCAACCTACGTTAGAAAGCGTGGCTCCTGTGGTGTGGTCTGTTGAAAAAGAAGATTTGCTCGCACAGCTACAGCAAGAGCTTTTTGATGTGGGCACCTTAACTGGCAACGAGCGCCAAGCTAAAAAGCAGTGGCGCCAGCTCATGCGGCATATCAAAGGTACGCGTAAACAGCTCGCAGAATACCAAGCCCCCATGCTGCTATTTTATGAAGAAGGCGAGTTTTTTGCCCAAGGCTCAAGCCGCAGCAACCAACTATTAGCGCAGATTTTTGAGGTGGATTTTATTGATCGGCATTTGGCCTTGGATAAAAAGCCCGTGAATGCCTCTTACCTCAAGCTGTTAGAGCCTGATTTGGTGTTTATTTTAAGCCACGGGGCTAGTCAACACACTTTGCCCCAAGATACCTTTGGTGCAGATGTGTTAGGAACAGAACCCCATGTGGTGGCGTTGGATACTCAGCGCTGGCAAGGTGCCGAATTGACGCTAGCTCAAGTGCGGGGACTTAGTGAAATGCTAGAGGCCGCTTTGGGGAGCGGCCTGTAAAAACAAATAACCCAGATTGTTTGTGCATTATTTAGAAATTAAGGACAGCTATCAAACATTAAGTAAGCAGAACCTTGGGCATGAATTAGTTTTGGCTTTAATGCGGCATCCGTTGCACTACCAACATCTTCCAAATCTTTAAGTGCCCAATAATTACCGATCCACATCGCTGCTTGCTTGCTTTTAAAGCTGGTATCACTTAAGCGGTAAAAGCGGTTGTCATCAGTGCTGCATGAATCGCGCAAATCTAAGCGGCCTTGGATTTCCATACCGTAGAGATATTTTTTAGGGTCATCGGAGTTGTCATCTTTCGCTAGATCATATAATTCTTCGCTATCAAAAATCATAGTAAAAATAGCGCTTTCCGGGTACTTTTGGCCTTCGTCGGTATAAAGCTCTGTGTGGCTGATGTAGCCGATAGTCGCCAGTTCATTGCTGCCATCAAAGCTTGTCTTAATATACAAGTGGCCCTCTTCTTTATGGATAGATAACTTTAGCTCGCTATCGAGTAGCTCTTTATGGTTTTGATAAACACCAACTTCAACCTGCCCCATGTCTGGCTCTGTACCACCTTGACCAATTTCTAGGCCATCTTCGTACTCAACGGTTGTGGGATAGTTTTCTTCATCTTTATCTGTGATGTTTTCACAGCCTGTTTCTTCATCATCAGTACAGGCACGCATCAAGCGTAATGAAAACTCACGGTCTTCTAGCTTACCGATAACCGCAGAGTGCATTTGCGTGCTGCCGTAGGATTCACGCACTACACGGATGGGGGCTTTGTCTTGACCATCATTGGCAAGCAAGTCGCTAACGCTGTAACCTAAAAAGCCTTCGTTACTGGAGCTATCACTAAAGCGCCCAAACTCTTTACTATCTTTATTAGGCTGCTCACTTTCAGGCAACTGGGGAAAAACCAGCTGTAAATCATTTTTATTAACCTCTTTGGGCTCCCAAACCACACCATCAAAAATAGCGGAGCCTAAAAACTTACCGGTTACAGTGATATCTGTACTGCCAGGTGCTAAATACGTCCACCCACCACTTTCCTCATTCTCTACTTTCAGAAACTTAGGCGCATCAATTTCTAATCCTTTAAGAGCTAGTGTCAAAGATAGTTGATCATCTAGACTAGCGCTTGAATTAGCGTCTGGTTGCACCACTTGCAACAAATCTCTACGAATCTCTCCCTCATTAGAAAGTGCCAACTCTTCTGATGGATTATCTCGCTCAAATAAGGTAGCGGTGGGAAAACCACGCACAGAACCATCGGGAAACACTAAAACACTGCCACCGATTTGACCGAGCTTCGCTGGGTTTGGAGCCAAGTCCACTTCGCTGCTAACTAAGTGCGCTAGTAGCGAATCATCTTGGTAGCTTAGCGCCACCGAACCCGCGCGGGTAGCGTTCATGGCGAACTTCAACGCGCTTTGTAAATCCTCTATGTCTAAGCTATTTGAGTTCGGAGCAGCGTATTCCCCTGCCTCGCAAATTGCTTGCTCGTTATCATCCTTAATGGTTTCTAACTCATCAAGAAAGGCTTCCCAGTTACCAAAACTACCAGATTCAATTTCATCCGATAGCGCATCAGCATTCACTGCTTCGTTATCTGCCAGATAACGATCCAAAGCATCATTAATGCACTGGTCATACAGCACGGGCTGGTGGGTATATTCATCACCGCCCTCGCCGCTATCTAGCATGGCGAGGAGGGTTAAGCGATTATCTAACTCGCTAGCCTCCACTCTGCGCGGACTTTTTACCACATCAGCCCAGGTTAAACGCACAATTTCTCTATCAGAACCTGCGTGCAAGGTGGCGCGCCCTATTTCAGGCAAATAGGCTTTACCCAACTCAACATGGTGTGCTTGATCGGTGGCGCGGCCAATATAGAAAGTGATGTCTTTAGCGTCTGTTGGGCAGGCCGCCATACCAGCAGGAATAACTCTGTCGTTGCGGGTTTCCGTCTCTTCTAACTTAACGTATTCCAAAGAACCGCCACACTTGTAACCCAAGCCACCTACGATAGGACCGCTGAGTTCGACTAATAAATCGCCACGGGCTTCCACGCGGCAATTTGCGCCGAAAGGGCAATCACCTGCCCCCAAGCCACTAAAATCTTCTTTGCCATCACAAGCAGCTAAGCCAAGGGCTATGCCGCCAAGCAATAAAAGTTTCGCTACATTTACTGAGTGTTTCATCAGGTTCTCCGCAGTTACCACTGCCAAGGTTGTTGTAAGTATATTGCCGCAGCCCAACGCAGCGGCTAAATCCACATTATTTCAGGATGCTAAGCTGCACCACGCCATCAAGGCTTAAGCTGTGCTCTTCTTCCACATCAAAAGGCAAACTCTCGTATTGGCCTGCCTCATAACCGAGGTATAAGAGTAAATAACTAAAATTTGGTTCCATGGTTAATGCACCCTCTACATAACCATGGCGCGCCCAGGTTTCGGGGTAGCGCTTGCTAAACACATTACTCACTTGCAACACTGGGGTGCCCGTATCATCTAATAACAGCAACTGTGGGTGTAGGTACTGCTTCTTTTTTTTATAACTTTTCACCACCACAGCGCCAATATCTTGAGGCAACTTGTAAATACGCACTGGCCAACTAGGGCTCCCTGCTGCCAAACTCAAACGCTGAAATTGCGTTTGTGAAAACGCCACGTCTGTGGTGCCTTTGGCGTCTAGCTCTGCGGCTTTGGGCAACAAATGCTGGCAGCAATCCGCATCAATCTCAACGGTGGCTTCCACATAGGTATCCGATACCCACTGATAATCTTTCACTTCTGCACGGGCGTCGCGTGCTGCTTTTTCGTAGGCTTTTACCTCGTTAGCATCGTAGCGTTGGCGCACGAGTTGCCCATCAGCACCTGGGAACACCACAAAACGCTCGTCTTCCTCTTCAAGCAGCGCTTCAACTTCTTTCTCTGGTGCACGGCTAGCCTCACCCACTATGCTGTAATTTGCTGTTTGCGAGTGCTCAGCGCCCTCACTCAAACGGCCAAAAGGACCGAAAGGTGTATCGCTTGGCGCCTTCGCTTGAATAACAGGCTCAGCCTTGGGTGTGCTTTGTGGCTTTGGCTTTGCTTTTTGCTCTGTCTCCACCGTATGCACACGGCCCGTTTCATCCACATAGCTATAAAAATGCTTGTTCTCTGCTTGATTGGCACAAGCACTCAGCCCTACCAGCAGCATTACAAGCCAAGCTAACATCTTCATCGGCACTAAAAGCGTGTCCTAAAAGCAAGGCCCAAGACGATGATTTCTGCCTTGGTTTTAATATCTAAACCAGCGTAGGGGTTATAGACCATGTTGTTGATCCCCTCGCAGTTAGCAGCACAGCTACTATTAGCTGGGATATTGTCTTTACTGTGTAAATACGCTGCGGCTAAATCAATCTCGGTATTTTGATCCCAACGATAACCGATCCCCACCCCATAAAGGTTGGCATCGTTAATGGGTACCATGGGCGAGCGCTTATTTTTAGGAATCGCAGACGCACGCGGCTCAAAACCTGCGCGCAGTGCCAAGCGCTCATTCACAGAATACTCGGCACCAAACGCTAAGTTCCAAGTGCTACGGAAGCCCAAGGGGTAACTTAAGCTGGTGCTCGTGGAACCCGGCGAAAACAAGCGCGCTAAAGAAAGTGCTGCGTTGGTTTTGTCAAACTGGAAGTTAAACGCATCCCAAGAGCTATAATCCACCCACACAGCGTCCATATTGAGCTGTAGTTTTTCCATGGGCTTAAACTTGATCCCCGTTTGGAAGTGCGACGGCATATTGAGATCCATATTCAGCATCCCTGTATCTTCCGCGCCAATACGTGCAGGCACGCCTAATACAGCCAATGCAATTTGCCCAGTGGGGCTGCTGCCAATGCCGTTAACGGTTTCTTGCGCGGCGTTAGAATACTTAATGCTATATTTACCCTTCATGTGCACTTTGGTGGGTGCGTGCCATACAGCACCCCAAGCAAAATCATCCCGTGGCTCCCACAAAACCCCTAGGTTATAAGAAGGGCTAAAACGTTGATCCATTTGCACATCGAGGCTAGCCAAGCTCTTAAAGGGGCCTAAACCTTCATTGGGATTACAAATACCAAAGAGCAGAATATCCAACGCAAAGTTAGATTCGCCTTTAAAGGGCGCACAAATACTTTCATCCATAATACGCGCAAAACCCATTAGCTCGTTAGGCGTACGGAAATCAGTTTCTAACGCCACACCTTGGTAAGAAAAACCAATGGAAGCACCTATGGATAAAGTATCTGATACTTCATACCCTACAGAAGGAGATAAGTACGTAATACGGTTAAGCGCCACACGCTTACCCATAAAAACGCCTGGGTCATCTTCATCGCGGTAAAAGCCCGCTGCCATGGGTAAATACGTGGCCGTTGCAAACGTAAATTTAGACCCTTCGGGTTTAATCGAGAAAGATGGCACAGGGCCCGCCACTAACGGGCCGGGCGGCAAGTTCACCACATCGTTAACAATGGGCAAGTAAAGAGAGATCCCTTTTACCGTACTTTTGCTTTCTTTAAAGTTATAGCACACATCCGAGCCACTATCGGCGGCATCCGCACACACCACAGGGTCATCAGAAAAACCAAACACGTTATAACCCGGTGGCGCACTAAACTTGCTTTGCACGTTCATATCCACGGCTAAAAACTGCAAGTCCATGCGGCGGCCGTCTAGCTTGGCCAAACCTGCGGGGTTGTAGTGAATCGCCATAATACCCGGTGGATCCGCAGTAACGGCGTTCCCCATACTCAGCGCACGAATATCTGGCCCAATGTTAGTGGCCAATTGTGCCGACGCAATTAACGGCAAGGTGCTACCTAGCACTGCTAACGCAGAATGCTTTATAAAACGGCTCACACCTTGTTTGCTATTATTCTTCATGTTTTCGCCTAGCTAAGGGTGTTGCTGCTGCCCCAAAAGCAGCAGGTGGCAATCTTTAGGTTATGCACCTGGCTTTAAGCCAGAAATATCAATGGGCATAGACACGCCAAGCATAACGTCAGGCGAATCTTCGGTGAGCCCAAAACCAAAACTCACGTTAACGATACGATTGCTAGGAGTTCGCAAACCCAAAGATGTATTAACAATACTGCTGGTGGAATCTGGTGATTTACCCACCCCATCATTAAAGTGGAATTTAGAAGCAAAGTTATAGGATTGCTGATAGCTCGCACTCACAGATACTTCATACGACAAGGAATAAGCCAAGCCCATGGAAAAGTTAATGCTATCCCCTGCTTCTACTTTTTTCAGAATACGACTACCCCCCCCACGGCGTTGATTTAAGCCAGTGGCTTTAAACGCATAGGTATAGCCTGTAGACGCAAATAACACCACAGGGTCAATCACCTTGCTAAAGCTAGCGCCTGCACCTAAGGAGTAATACCCTTTACCGCCCGATAAGTCTTTATTCGGGTTAATGTCATAAGGGCTATCACCCGTGGCAGTAGAAAGTGTGGAGTAAAACGTAGTATTAGTGCCGCCAGGCCGCACGGGGAAAGGCTGCCAACGCAAACCAAAGCTCACATCACCTAACATAGGCTCTTGATTGGAGCGGCGCGTATCATATTTATACTGCACCGGCACACGCGTATTAAAGGTGACGTTATCTTTTACGCCATAATCAAACGAAAGGCTGGCACCAAAGGAATGTTGAGCATCGTTTTCGATTTGGAAGCGCGTAATACCGTTTTCGCCTACGTCAATATCAATGGCATCGTTGCGGTAGTAGCTGTAGTCCCCAGAAAAATAAAGGGACATAGCACCCGCTTGCAGCAAAGAGTATTGCTTTTCTGTGGCCTGGAACACCTCTTCCAAGTTTTCTTCGGAAGACGCATCACCTTCTTGCTGTTGCAACGCTTGGCGCGCTGCATCTTTTTCATCAGGCTCATGCGCTTCTTCTTCTGCATAGGCAGTGGCCGCAAAGAGTAATGCTGTGGCACCCAGCAGCGTGGGGAATAAGTGGTTATGCTTTTTGCTCATTCAACTATCCATCTTATTGTTATGTCTTTCAGCAGTGCTTTAGTCACACGCTCGGGTTATTTGCTTCGCATATAGGTACGAGTGGGCACGTGTAAACGCTCGTTTTCACCCGTATTTGGGTTCTCCCACAATACAGGCACCACGGTGGCCGCCCTATCGGCCCAGTTTTCAAGCCAAGGTGAAAAC
>Ga0079226_10000847_pt1 | contig 22597 bp, 20 predicted proteins | sample Poulit2014_FD_76345 | JGI IMG/M metagenome (GOLD analysis project Ga0079226, IMG submission 76345) | Agricultural soil microbial communities from Georgia to study Nitrogen management - Poultry litter 2014 | ecosystem: Environmental > Terrestrial > Soil > Agricultural land | place: USA: Georgia...
AATCAGAAATGCCACTGCAGCAATACCGGCGGCAATATATAAAACTATTTGCCAATCCATTGTAACGCCTCCATCTTCTTTCTTTATTTGTTATTCATTTTATAAAATAACCCGAAACACTGCTTTGTAAACATGTTTACATGCAAATCATGAAAGCAGCTCGGTGAAACGTTTTTCATACTTTTGAATGTCACCGGCTCCCATGAATATGATGACCGCTTCTGTATGGATGTTCAGACGCTCCAGGTCCATATTGTTCAGAAGTTCTGCACCAGGTATCAGATTCACAAGATCCCTGCTCGACAGCCTGCCTGACTCTTCTCTGGCAGAACCGAATATATCCACTATATATGACTTGTCAGATTCAGAGAGTGCCTCGGCGAATTCGGCAAGAAACGTTTCAGTCCTGGAAAAAGTGTGCGGCTGGAACACCGTTACTATTTCCCTGTCTCCGTATTTTTTACGGGCTGTCTCAAGTGTCGCACTGATTTCCCTCGGATGATGGGCGTAATCATCGACTATCACCATGCCGTTCAGAAACGACTCACTGAACCTCCGCTTGACGCCTCCGAAAGTCATGAATGCAGCTTTGATATTTGCCATATCAAGCCCCTCCAGATGACATACCGTAATGACGGCAAGCGAATTCAGTATATGGTGGTCGCCATGCATTGGTATACTGAATCTGTCCAGTTTTTCGCGGCCGATGTAAACATCAAAATGTGTCCCTTTGGAGTTCGTTTCGATGTTCTCCGCCCTGACATCATTGTTCCCCCTGATACCGTAGAACCAGACCGGCACATCCAGATCCATGTTTCGGACGTATTCGTCCCCACCGTATGCAATGACACCTTTATTCGCCTGTTTGGCCATGTCTGTGAAGGCATCCACGACATCATCAATGCTCTTAAAATAATCAGGATGATCAAAGTCTATATTTGTAATTATTGCGTAATCGGGATGGTAGCTTAGAAAATGACGTTTGTATTCACAGGATTCAAATGCAAAGTAATCGCTGTTTTCAAGGCCGAATCCCGTACCGTCACCGATCAGGAAAGTCGTCTCCACATCACCGTTCATAACATGGCTCAGCAAGCCCGTTGTAGAAGTTTTACCGTGGGATCCAGTTACGGCGATGGATGTATATCTGTTCATGAAATCGGCCAGGAAAACATGATACCTGATGACAGAATAGCCCGATTCAAGAGCCTTTTTTATCTCTGGATGATCGTCTTTGAAGGCATTGCCTGCGATATAGATAAAGCCGTCCACTATATTCTTCTCGTCAAAATCCATTATTTCTATGCCTTTGTCCCTCAGCTGGTGTTCAGTAAAGACTTCACTGCCAATATCAGAACCCCTGACTTCATGCCCGAGATCATGAAGCACCTGGGCAAGTGCACTCATCCCTGCACCCTTTATCCCTATAAAATGATATTTTTCCACGAGTTCACCAATCTTTCTTAATATGAGCTATCCCCCGATATGCTTGAGATGGGAAAAGACTCTTTGTTTTGAATCATGTGGCAGCACTGCACCATTCACACGAAGTGCCTTGTTCGATGTCGGGATCTGGATCAGCATGTCATTGCCGTCCGTCAGTGTCTCACTGCCTTCAATGATATTGGATTTTTCATCTCTGAATGAAATGCGGGTCTGCATCATCTGCAGCCATTCAAAACGGATATTGACGTCCGTCCTTGTGTGCTTCATGATCAGATGAATACCCAGCGGCTTACCTTTTTTCAGTATCTGTACAATCGTCCTGACAGCATCCGGATTATTGCTTTCAAAGAGTTCTGAAAGATCATCGATGACAACCGCAATCACACTTTTACGCGCTTCATAGCTGACTCTTTGATTAAAGCTGTTAAGATTCCTGACATGAGCCCTTCTGAACTGATTATGCCTGTCATTAAGTTCCTTGAACAGACCGCTCAGTACATCCGGGTCCATTACGGATTTTTGAGGCTGGAACAGATGTGGCAGATTTTTATAATCTTCATAATACGGTTTGTCTGATGCAATAAGAATTCTGAATTCATTCGGATTGTGATTCATCATCAGTGAGATGAGTATGTTATCAATAGCATTCGAAGAATCAACTTCATTATTGCCGTAAACCAGTGTATGCCCCGCTTTTTGAAGTTCATAGCTGAAAATCTTATCATCAACAGTCTTTCCAACCACAAACTTGAAATCATTTTTACGCAGCTTGAGGCTGCTCGAGGAAAACACTTTGCTGAAAGGGATATGAATCGGGTCCTTCAGCGGAAATTCAATTCCTATATTACTCGTGCCTATGATCGGAGCAATGACTCTGAAGCTGTCAAATGGCAGATTCGGCCCAAGATGCTCCCTGAGCCGGGCGATGTTGCTCAGCCTGAATGTACGATCCAGCTTAATTCCGAAACGGCCTATTATCCCGTTTGTCTTATAGTCAAATATTTCCGCCGGAATGCCAATGGCTTCGAAGGCCCCGACCACCTGCCCGGCAAGTGCTCCGTCCGCTTCGCCGTAATCGTCCGTCCGATCACTGCCGAGCATATGTATCGAAGGCATCGTATATTTAGGCCCCTGACGTTTAGATTCAATCTTATGGTTATCCAGCCGTTTTTTCTTATCATATGGTGTCATGATGACATTATAAGGAGAAGCAGTTCTCCGGGATGTTTTCTCATCAGGATTTTCTTGTACAGGCAGAACCTCTTCATGTTCAGCCGTTTCCTGTCCTTGCCTGATTGGCGCAGGTTGTTTCCCCTTCAGATTATATGGGTCATCATAGCGCGCCTTTTCCCGCGCTTCGCGCTGTCTGCGTTCCTCCAGGCGCTTCTGTTCCTTCTTGGCGCGCAGCAGCCTTTCCCGCTTCAGCTCCTCTATGATCGGAGATCTATACCCCTGTTCCCTGATTCCGTCATCCTTTTTATCGGCTTCGATATAGGAGATTTCTTTTTTGGAAAGTTCCTCCTTTTTTGTGCCGTGAATTGCGGAGATCAGGGGGGAGGCGCCGGGTACCGGTTTCTGCCTGACGGGCCCGCTGACACCACCTTCATCAGGTTCTTCATGTTTCTTTGTTCCGTGGACAGCTGAAGGAATATCCCTTGCTTTCGTAATTCTGAAACTGGAATCCTTATTCTCCGGCTTTTTCGTCTCCTCAAAGAGAGTCCGCCTCTGTTCCTTTCTGATGAATGAATCTGAATCATTGGCATCATCCACTGTCTCGCTCTGACGTGATTCCCCGTCTTTCCTTTCATCATCAAGTTCCAGAGGGAACCGGAAACGTTCCCTGTAACTTTTTTCATCCTCGGCTTCTCTGTTGAACTGCCTTCTCCTTCTCGATCTATCCATATGAACCACCTTTACTTTACTTCAAACGGCTGAGCCACTTCATAACTGTCTTCCAGGACATAAATTCCCTTAACACCGTCATCTTCAAGATTCAATTCTTTTCTTGAACAAATCATGCCTGTTGATTCCACACCGCGCAGTGTAGAGGATTTTATATACAGACCGTCCGGCATTACTGCGCCCACTTTTGCCACTACGACACGCTGTCCCGCATCAACATTCGGAGCTCCGCATACAATCTGGAGCACTTCATCCCCGACGTCCACTTTTGTCACATTCAGCTTGTCGGCATCCGGATGCTTAGTTTTCTCCAGCACTTTGCCCACTACAAATTTCGGTGAGATGTCAAAGTCTATCCTATCCACTCCGTGTTCTTCGAGAACTTTGTTGATCTCTCCGACAACATCCTCTGTGGGTTCGATATTCACCCCTTCATGCATGCTGATCTTCTTCGAAGCTTTGAAAATATTCAGGCCGATGGTTTCCGCATCCTCCTTAATGACAGTCAGATCTTTATGAAATTCATAGGAAGGTGCTTCCGTTTTCCTGATTGTCACAAACAGTACATCTCCAACATGTTCATTATTGTATGTCAGTTTCATCATCATTACCTCTTTTATTATAATTCCTCTGTTTCCCGAGTATGAATACCGGCTCGAGTTTTTTCTCCCGGTAGGAGAAAGACAGGGAGGTGATCGGTGTAAGCCCTTCGGCAAAGTACTGCATCATCATCTGTGCCATTATATCGTAGCCGACATTATTTTTGACGTCTGCAATGATCAGTACATCCTGATGGGGCAGTCCCACCATCATCTCGCCCTCGCATTTTCCATGCATTTCATTTAGGAAGCCTTCATTCAGGATACGGGAGGCATCGTAACCGTCGTTATGGTTGACGAAATAAAAATCATTCTCCTGTATCGTATCCCTGCTGAGTTCAATTTTCAGTTTCCTCAGGTTGTTATCTGCGAGTGTACGTATATCCTCCTGTCTCATACCGAGGGATGAGGCAAGCTCTTCATCGATAAGCCGATAACTTTTGTTGAAATCTATAGCGTAGTATATATCAGTTTCGTTCGTGTGGCTGTCTTTTATGAAATCCACACCGCTTTTCGTCTTATCGGGGAAACTCGTTGAACGGACTACAGGATAGATCACTGCCTGTTCAGGGTCGATTTTCTCTTCCTTCATACGTTCAAGCGTTTCATCTATATAGTATACTATTTCATCAACAAAATTGCTGTCTTTCTTGAATTTATCCATTGCTTTGGATAATGAAACATTGATTCCTTTTTTATTATCCTGACGTTCGACTCTGAGCATCTCTTTCTCCCGGTCGAATGAGGTATTGAAATCACTGCGTTTCTCACTCAGTTTTTCAATCACTTTATCTTTCAGCTGGAAAATATTCATTGAATTGCCTCCACTTCTAATCTTTGGCAGACAGCCTCAGCACCTGGTCTCCATCTTTGATAAGTCCCATTCTTCTCAGCAGAATATAGAATACCAAAGTCAGTACTGCCGGTAAAATGATATGGAACACAAGTATGGATATCCATACGTCAACCGTCGCCCCCATCGTTTCCACTGCCATGATCTGCCCGACGAATCCGCTCGTTCCCATTCCTGCACCTGCCGCATTGTTTTCCATAGGAAAAAACACTGTCATAATCGGTGCAATGATTGCACTAGACAGTACAGGAGGCAGTATGACGAATGGATTCAGCAGTATATTCGAGATCTGGAGCATTGAAGTTCCCACACCAATGGAAATGAGACCTGAGACTCCATTATCTTTATATCCTGTAACAGCCAGTCCGACCATGTGGCAGCAGCAGCCGATCACAGCTGCGCCGGCTGCCAGCCCGCTTATATCAAGCATTATGGCAAGAGCTGCACTTGATAATGGCGCTGTAAGTGTCACGCCGAATACCACTGCCACCAATATCCCCATTATAAATGGTCTCTGCTCTGTCGCAAACCCTATGAATTCTCCGATACCTGTCATGAAGTCCCCGATTGCGGGTCCAACGAACCTGGCGATCAGATAACCTGCGACAATTGTCAGAAACGGGGTTACTATAATGTCAATTTTTGTCCTTCCCGCATAAAGCCGGGCGATTTCTATCGCTGCGATACTCGTGATATAGCTTCCAGCCACACCTCCCATATCATAAGCTGCGTAGCTTACAACCAGTGTGGAGAATATGACAAGAGGTCCTGCTTTCAGTCCATAGGCGATGGCAGCCCCGATTGCTGCACCGGTCAAAGCCATCGCCACCGCACCAATCTCCCTGAGGCCCTCCAAATACGGAATATATGTGCCGGCCGTGTCAATGATTAGGCCGATGATTAGCGAAGAAAACAACCCCAGGGCCATAAAAGCCATGCCGTCAATGAACCATCTGCGAAGTAAGCGTCTCATGTGTAACTACCGTCCTCTCAACACTTCCACTTTTTCAGAATCAATACCTCTGATCAATTCTGTCAGCATCTTTTTGGCATGCAGGTAATCATTGTAATTGATGATGGAGTGGCTGGTGTGGATATAACGGGCGCAGATGCCGACCACGGCACTTATTACGCCTTCCCCCGAAATGTGGATGCTGCCTGCATCCGTACCACCCGGCGATTGATAATATTGATGTTTGATATCATTTTTCTCTGCAGTTTCAAGCAGGTAGTCACGCATCGGTTTAGAGAGGATCATCGTTCTGTCCATAATCCGGATCAGCGTTCCCTCGCCTATTTTGCCAATGTCATCATTTTTTCCCGCCATGTCATTTGCAGGAGAACAGTCAACCACAAACGCAACGTCCGGCTTTACCATATTTGCGCTTGCTTTCGCCCCTCTCAGGCCGACTTCCTCCTGGACATTCGCTCCTATATACAGATCACAATCCAGATCAGTGTCTTTAAGCACCTCTAGTGCTTCGATTGCAATCAGACAGCCGTAGCGGTTGTCCCATGCTTTGGCAAGCAGCTTATCTGTCCCTTCAAGCAGCTGGAAATCCACGTCCGGAACAACAGAATCGCCTGGGCGTATCCCCATCTCCTCCAGTTCTTCCAAAGAGTCTGCACCGACATCAAGCAGCATATCATTGATTTGTGTTTTGCCGCCTTTCTCACCTTTCCTGAAGTGGACAGGCACACTGCCGATGATTCCTGTAATCTCTTTGTCTTCCGATGTCCTGACCTTGAATTTATGGCTGAGCATGACATCAGTCGACCATCCCCCAAGCGGTGTGAATTTGATCATACCATTCTTGGTGAGCTGGGTGATCATGAAGCCGACCTCATCCATATGTGCCGCCACCATCACCTTCGGCGCATTTTCCCTGCCCGATTTCTTTACGGCGAAAATACCGCCCAGTCCGTCAGTGATGATTTCATCAGCAAATTTACCGAGTTCAGACCGCATGTATGCCTGGACTTTGTCTTCAAATCCCGGAGCGCCGTGAAGTTCGGTCAATGTTTTCATTCTTTTTAAAGTGTTATCGCCTAGTTTCATTGTAATTCCCCTTTAAGAATTCTATTTTTGCCAGTCCCTGTGTTAAACTGACTCTGATGGGAGGGTTCGTATATGTCAAAATACATTAAGATTCTAACAGCAATTTTCATCCTTACCGTACCGATGCTCATATGGTTCAGAAAACATCAGCCGATACATCCCCGGAAAATCATCAGACAGCTGCACATACAGTTTGAGGAGATCTCATTCATCTCAATAGACTACACGACCAGCACAAGGAAGCTCCTCGGCATGAATTGTGAGGTCTATACAGGCGTGCTGCATATCAGGAAGGATGATGACGCAGAAAAGTATCAGTTCATCGCCGATGCCTTCACCGGAGAGATCATGGAGATTACTTCTTTGTAACTCCCATGACCTCTTCAAACGTTTCACGGATGCGGTCGAGACCGATGAGTACACGCTCTCTGCTGGTAGCCACGTTGAAACGGAAATGCCCGTTCTTTTTCACATCATATATTTTCCCCGGTGACACAGCAATTCCTCCGATTTCAACAAGTGCTTTGTGCACTGTATCATCATCCAGTCCGGATTTTTCAAAACTGATCCACGCAAGGTATGTCGCGTCCGGCTTTTTGAAAGTCAGCCATTCGGACATATGCTCCTCTATATAATCCTCAATCATCTGGAAGTTCTCCTCCAGGTGACTGTTCAAAGCGTCCACCCATTCGCCGCATTCATTATATGCGGCTTCAATTGCCGTCAGAGCAAGTGAATTCGCAGCGCCCATCCCATATTTGGACCCGATGGTCTGAGTCAGCTTTTTACGGAAGGCAGCATCTCTCGAAATAAAGTAGGAATGTGGTATGCTGGCCAGATTGAACGTTTTACCCAGACCGGTTGTCACGAGGATCCTGTCTCCTTCTTCCATCAGTTCAACCATCGACACAAATGTACCCTTTGGTCTGACAAAGTCCATATGGATTTCATCACTGATCAGGAAAACATCGTTGGCCATGCAGATTTCCCGGATTTTACGCAGTTCTTCCTCCGCCCAAACCTTTCCTGTCGGATTATGCGGATTACAGTGAATGTAGACTTTTACATCATCCTGTTGGCACAATGTTTCAAAATGGTCGAAATCGAACGTGTAGCCATTTTCATCTTCTATGAATGGACAGTCTACAATTTTCCGCTCATTGCCCTCCAGCTGGCCAATGAAGGCATTGTAGCTTGGTGTCGTAAGGATTACCCCATCACCTTTTTTGGAATGCTGTCTGACGACTTCCCCGATTGTAAAGAGCACAGATGGTGCATAAGAAATTTCCTCTTCCTGGAGTTCAATACCGAAACGGGATTTCCACCAATGCTTTATCGCCCCGTAAAATCCCGGATTCTGCCATATCGTATAGCCGAAGATACGGTTGTCTATCCTTTGTTTCATCGCATCGGAAATCGGCTTTGCAATTTCAATATCCATGTCTGCAATCCAGAAAGGTTCCAGGCCGCGTCTTCCAAACAGCGCATCAGTCCCCTCGTACTGGACACTGTATGTACCCTCTCTCGAGATATTTTTATTAAAATTGAACTTATCCAAAAAATCTCCTCCAAACATACTGAATACTGCATATCATTTCTCTATCATTTTATCATTCATTCCTTAATAATACACGGCATTAAAAAAAGCACCTTCAGAAAGATGCCTTTATCCTGTATATTAAATTTCCTTTTGCTGAAAATTTCTCTTCATATTCCGTTCTGATGTTGTCCTCCGGCTCCGCCGCATGAAGGTCAAGTATCACTTCGTGGAAATCCATTCCGAATCGGTTCAGACTGACAAGGCTGTACTCGAACAACCCGCGGTTATCAGTCTTGAAGTGGAGTTCACCCCCGGGTTTTACAATCTGTCTGTACTTGTCCAGGAAGGAGCTGTAGGTCAGTCTTCGTTTCTCATGACGTTTTTTTGGCCATGGATCAGAAAAGTTAAGGTATATACGGTCCACTTCACCTTCACTGAAATACTCTTTGATAGTGTTAGCATCGAGAAGCACCAGCCGTACATTGGCAAGTTCCAGCTCCCGTACCTTTTCAAGCACCCGGATCATCACATTCTTATCCAGCTCAATCCCAGCGTAATTTATATGCGGGTTACGCCTTGCCAGTTCAGTGATGAATGTCCCCATTCCTGTCCCGACCTCAATATGGAGCGGCTGCTTTGTTTCAAAGAATTCATTCATTCTACCTGCGTATCTCGATTCAACATCAACGATATCATCATTCGACGACAGAAAGTCCATCGCCCATGGTTTGTTGCGCATTCTCATCGGCTATTCCCCACCTGAAAATAATTATTCATATGATTTAGATAAAACGATTCCTATTAATAATCCTGTTGAGGAATATGATCCAGTCATTCATATCTTTAAAACGTTTGTGATCCTCATACCATTGGATCATCGTAATTGCCTGTACCAGGGTATACCACTTCATGCGTTTGAGCAAGTCGCGGTCGAGCGGTTTTCCGTAGTGCGCAAGCCACTCTCCCCACTTTTCGCTGTCCACATAAGTATAAAGCAGCATGCCGAGATCTATGGCGGGATCTGCAATCATCGCACCTTCCCAGTCCACCAGGAAAAGCTCATCCTGATCGGACAGGAGCCAGTTGTTGTGATTTACGTCTCCATGACATACTGTGCAGAATTGTTCATCGATCTTCGGCATCTCATTCTCCAGATACTGGATGGCTGCACGAACAGTATGATGGGCATTCACTTTCGGTGAAAGCGATGATTGGATCTTGTTCAGCAGCAAGTCCGGCAGCATGGGCTTCATGCCCAGCTTTTTAAGCATTGTCAGAAGAGGACCTGATGCATGGATTTTTTTCATCAGTGATGCTACTCTCTCCGAACACATCTCATCACGGTTCAGCTCCCGGCCATTTTTCCAATGTTGTGCTGTCACTACCTCACCGGTCTCTATTCTTTTTGTCCAGACCAGCTTAGGTACGATACCTTCAGCTGACAACGCCGCAAGGAAAGGGCTGGCATTGCGTTTCAGGAACAGCTTCCTGCCATCCTGCTCCGCCTTGTAGGCTTCACCGGATGCTCCACCAACAGGGTCGAGTGTCCAGCCGAGCTGATAGAAATGCTCCAAATTCTACACCTCTTTTCATCGTCAAAGAAAAAAGCGCTAAATACTTAACGAATAAGATAGCGCCAGTTTCTGTTCGTGTTATAAATTTTATAGGGTTTCATGGTTTATTTCAAGGACTATTATCACGTCCGGTTTTGACAACACAATGTCACGGGCCGGCAAAACCATATGCTGTAAGCCTTTGGCCCCTCTGAAAATTAAAAGGGTAATATTTCAGGTTAACATTATTTAACCGGGTTTAATTTGTGAATATTTGCATCAAATACTCCCTGGATCCGTTTTGTAACCATTCCTCTTTGTCCATTCCCGATAATCGTGTCATCCACCTTGACGACCGGTGTCACTTCCTGTGTAGTGCTCGTGATGATCACTTCCTCCGCATCCATCAGTTCTTCCACACTAAAACCGGATTCCTCGACGGGGACATCCAGCTCTGCGGCAATCCTCAGCACTTCCTGCCGTGTAATTCCGTTCAGGATGAGGTTGTCTGCCGGATGGGTTTTCAATATACCATTCCTTACGATGAAGACATTTGTCGATGAGCCTTCAGTCACCACACCATCCCGGTGCATCACTGTTTCATGGGCTCCGGCTTTCACAGCCCGTTCCTTCTCCATGACATTTGCCAGCAGGTTCAGACTCTTCACATGACACTTGAGCCATCTGTAGTCTTCACTTGTGATAACGTGCACTCCGTTTTCAGATTGGCTGTGGGGACGCCTGGCTTCATTGATGTAGGCCAGCACCACCGGCTTCACATCAACAGGATAAGCATGGTTCCGGTTCTGGATCCCCCTTGAAACCTGGATATACAATGCCCCGTTCTCGATGGTGTTCCTTTCTTTCAATTCCGTTACAATATCCACAAGCTCAGTGCGGTCCAAACCTTCGATCTCAATTTCCGCCATGCTGTTCATAAGACGGTCCAGGTGGCCCTCAAGCGTAAAGAACTCACCGTCATAGTATCTGATGACTTCATATACCCCGTCTCCGAAATAAAATGCACGATCCTGGTACATGACCCTCAGTTCTTCATCATCCTTGAATTCACCATTATAATAACTAGTTTTCATCCATCTCACCCTTTATACAGATTCTGTGCAGCGCTTCAAGATAAATTTCGGTGGCAAGCAGCAGTTCATCCAATTTCATACGCTCATTCTTCTGATGCATCGTATCCGCAGTATCCTTGAACATTGCGCCGAAGGCAACGCCTTTCTCCAGTGTTCTGGCATATGTCCCGCCTCCGATCGTAAACGGCTCAGAATCATCATTAACATGACTGCGGTAGGAATCAAGCAGCACTTTTACCAGGGGGTCCTGTGGATTTACATAATGAGGTTCCTGATGCGTTATATCTTCGATGATGAAACCATCCGGATAGATTGCTTTTTCAAGCTCTTCAACACCCTTTTTGAAATCCAGTCCTTCTGGATATCTGAGGTTGACCCCGAAAATTCCCCCGTCGACCTCGGTATAATTGATCATGCCGGTATTGACCGTCGTATTCCCCAGCTCATCATGGAAGTGGGCCATGCCGAATTTTGCCCCGTCAGCATTATCCATGATCTTTGATTTCGCAAAGTCCACAAAAGCAGTCGCATTGTTGTCCAGATCAAGCCCGCCCAGGAACTCAAGCAGGATGAAGCCGGCATTCACTCCGGCTTCGGGGGTGGAACCATGGGCACTCTGCCCTGCTATCGAAAGTTTCAGAAAGCCGTTGTCTATCTCATATTCCCCATCAATATCACCGCGTCTCAAAAAGTCTTCAAAAGACTGTATCACTTCACTCATGTTCTGTAGCACTTTAAGTTTCGCCTCAGCTGCCTCAGGCACCATGTTGTACCTTTCACCCGAAATCAATACTTTGAGCTCTATGTTAGGTTCTTCATCATCCAGGGACGTATGCTTCTGTATGATATTGAATGTGGTGATTCCTTTCTCACCATGGATGAGCGGGAATGCCGCATCCGGTGCAAAGCCTGCACCCGGCATTTCTTCTGATTTGAAATAGGCATCAGTGCACTGCCAGTCCGACTCTTCATCCGTACCGATGATCAGGCGGGTGCGGCATTTGAAATCCATTCCCTCGGCGGCCAGGATCTTCATCGCATAGTAGGCGGCCATCGTCGGCCCCTTGTCATCCTGTATCCCCCTCGCGCTGATGAAACCATCTTTGAGAACGGGCTTGAACGGATCAGTATCCCATCCACTTCCCGGAGGCACAACATCGACGTGTCCAAGGATGCCGAAAAGTTCTTTCCCCTGTCCGAGTTCCAGATGGCCTGCCAGATTATCCACTTTCCTTCCGGTCATGCCGTCACGCTCTCCGAGGGAAATCATGTAATCCAGTGCTGCTTTCGGACCGTCACCGACAGGGGCATTCCTGCCTGCTTCCCCCCGCACACTTTCAATCTCAAGCAGGCCGAATAAATCTTCAATCAGATCATCCTTATACCTGCTGACCAAACCTTTATAATCCATGCTCTCTCCCCCAGTGCTTATGTAGCGTAATCTTATTTTTCAATGATATATAAAATCATGCACAAAAACAAGGAAACAGCGAAATTAACCGCTGTTTCCCCCATCTTTTAAAAAGCTATTTTTTATTGTTCTGATCACTGTCTTCATCTGTGACTACATGGATATTATGGTTGGGATCCTTCTCTCCCTCATCCTGGATGACTTCAGCATTTCCCGGCGCTTCCTTATTCAGACCGCCATGAGATACCGCGTCCTGAAGCTCTTCATCCGGATGGATGCCGCCTTCTGAAACCCACTCCTCATTCATCTGTTCAGTGGTCAGCTGGCCTTCCGAATCCATTCTGTCCGGCTTGGTGAAGTGGCCTTCACTGTCATCCACGCTGCTCGCGCCCTGGACAGCGGATATTTTACTGTTGTCATTGCCCTCTTCCGCGTAATCGTCCGCAGCTTCCCTGGAGTCTCCCTTTTCAGCATTCAGTTTTGATTTTGCTTTCTGCTGGGCTTCCTGGGCATAGGCTTTCGGATCCTGTTTGGCCTTTTCAACTTCGCTTTTCGCTTTTTCCTGCACATTCTGTGCATAGCCTTTGGGGTCATCCTTCACTTTCCCAAATTCTTTCTTTGCCTTTTCCTGGTACGGTGCAGTCTGTTCATTGAATTTGTCCTGTACATTCTGCGCATAGCCTTTGGGATCTTCTTTCACCTTGTTATATTCATTGACTACTGCGTCCCTGTTTTCTTTCTTTGATAATTGTTTCGCTGCAACTGCAAGACCAAGCATAGCTGCAACTTTCAATAAAGTTCCTGATTTTCTTGCCATGTTCAAAACACCTCTTGTATTTTATTTGTACTTTGACTAATCTATGATAGATATTTACCCGCTGGAGTATGCCTTAAACTTATTTTTTCATTTCAGCAATCTCTTTGTCCGTAAGCCTGCGCCAACTTCCTTCCTCGAGCTTCTCATCCAATGTGAGAACTGCAAATCCAACACGCCTGAGGCCGGTCACTCTGTTGTCCAGATAGCCGAACATCCTTTTGACTTGATGGAATTTACCCTCGGTGATCATCAGCTTCACCTGCCTGTCGGATAACTTTTCAGCCTCAGCAGGCGCAGTCGTAAAATCCTTCAGCGGAATGCCCTCTCTAAGAGCCATTAGATCCCGCTCAGATACACTCTTTTCAAGGTCTGCAATATATGTTTTGCCAATCTTATTTTTGGGGCTGAGCAGTTCGTGGGCTAGCTGTCCGTCATTTGTGATGAACAGAAGGCCGGTGGTATCTTTGTCCAGCCTCCCCACCGGGAACAGATCCCTCTTCTGGGGATGGTTTATGAGGTCCATAACCGTTGCTGTCTGACCCGCTTCAGTAGATGAAATGACGCCGCCGGGTTTGTTGAGCATGATATAGATTCCGCGCTCCAGCATTACCGGTACACCGTCCATAAGAATCTCCTCTCCCCCGGTGACTTCGGCTTTCGCATCCTTTATTATCTGTCCTCCGACCGTCACTCCCCCCTTTTTCAGTACTGACTTCACTTCCTTGCGGCTTCCGGCTCCGGCATTGGAAAGATATTTGTCCAGTCTCATATCAAAGCACCTTCAATTTCTTTCTGATCTTGTCGGCTCTCGCCCCGAGTATCTCATCCGCCAGCCCAGACCGGAATGAAATGAGCATATAGACGAGTGCACCGGCCGGTACCGCCACTGCGAGGACAATGATTGAATTCAGCTTCTGCCCGATATCAAGGTTCAATATGAAGACATAATAGATGATTTCGACAACAAGCAGCATCACCAGACTGTAGAGTCCGATTTCTGCAAGCGGCCTGAGCAAAGGTCTGAAATGGAATTTACCGTACTTCTTGATGATGGCGAAGTTGATCAGTACTCCGATTGACAGCGCAACACCAGTTCCCATCACTGCACCGACTGTCTGAAATTGCATAATCAGCGGAATGTTGACGGCCGCTTTTATTGCCAACATGGCCAGTACGACATAAAGGGTGAGGTTCTGCCTGTCGATCCCCTGCACAATGGAGCATGTGACAGAGAAGAGTGAAATGACTACGCTGACCGGTGCATAGAACAGCAGTATCTTTATCCCCATCTCATTATAGCTGTAGAATGATGTATAAAGTGGTGCCGACAGGATCATCATTCCGACTGCTGCCGGTACCGCGAAGAACAGCAGCATGAGGATCATCAGTCTGATCTGATGGTGCACATCATCCATCCTTCCTTTATGGAAGTTTTTCGTGATGAAAGGCAGAATCGTGATTGCAAATGCGGATGCAAATGCCGTCGGAATCATGACGAGTTTATGCGTAGTCAGGTTCAGCATGCCGAACCATGCATCATGATATTCTTCCGGCACACCGCCCATCGCAAGGCCGTTGTTATGCGTCAGCTGATCGATGAACATCGTAAGCGGAATGCTGATGCCCACGATGATGAACGGCACACCGTAACGGACGATTTCAGAATACATCTCCCTGTATGAAAAATCATAGTCCGTTGTATCCGCATCGACCATCTTTTGGATATGCGGCTTCCTCTTTCTCCAGAAATACCACAGTGTCGCAAGGGAGCCGAGTCCCCCGATGAAGGCGGCAAAGACAGCGATTTCGTTCGCCGTCTGTACGGTTCCGTCAACCATGTAGATGACGACAAACGAACCGCCGAGCAGGAAGAGTATGCGCAGTATCTGTTCGATTACAGAAGATGCACTCGTCGGGCCGAATGACTCGAAGCCCTGGAATATACCGCGCCATGTGGCCATGAACGGTACAATGATCACAGCTATGGCCACAACACGTATAATTCCGGTAATATCTCCTGTGCTCCATCTGTGTTCGCCTTCCCCTGAAGCGACCATCTGCATCTCAGCGATGAACGGCGCTGCAAAATAAAGGGCGATGAAAGCGATGAAACCTGAGGATATCATCACTATGAGGCTTGATCGGTACAGTTTCTGACTCGTGGCATATGCCCCGAGGGCATTGTATTTGGCCACATATTTTGAAACCGCCCCGGGCACACCAGCCGCCGCAACCGACAGCATGATGGTGTAGGGCGTGTACGCATATCCGTACAGAGCGAGGTTTTCCTCGCCGCCCATGATACTGTAGAATGGTATGAGATAGAGCATACCAAGCACTTTAGTGATTACGGTGGCAATCGTCAGCAGGAACGTGCCCCTCACTAATTTATTTGAATCAGACATTTAACATCCCTCTTACATTCAGAATAATATTCATTATAATCGAAAGCATATAAGTTTCAAACCAAAAGGAGAGCTCCCAATGTACCATACCATAGTAGTCGGCGCCGGTGTCAGCGGCCTGATGGCAGCAAACGCCGCTTCGCAGAATAATCGTATAGTGCTGCTTATAGAGAAGAATAAAAACCCGGGACGCAAACTGCTGATATCCGGCGGCGGAAGGTGCAATGTCACCAACAGACTCCCGTATGAGGAGATCATCAGACACATTCCCGGCAACGGCAAATTCCTATACGGACCCTTCTCCACCTTCGACAACGAAAGTATCATCAGCTTCATCGAATCAGCCGGCGTACTGCTCAAGGAGGAAGATCACGGCAGGATGTTCCCGGTATCAGACAGAGCAAAAGATGTCCTCGATGTGTTCACGGACGCCCTCCACCAGAACAATGTGGAAGTACGTTTCAATACTGAAGTCCGTGAACTGCTTACCGAAGATGGCAGAGTATCCGGTGTCAGACTTGCTGACGGGACAGAACCTTCTGCGGAAAACGTGATCATCACAACCGGGGGCAGAAGCGTCCCCCACACCGGTTCCACCGGGGACGGCCACAGATTCGCCCACTCGCTTGGACACACTGTCACGGAGCTTTTCCCGACCGAAGTACCGATCCTGTCCGATGAACCGTTCATAAAGAATGGCAGTTTAAAAGGGCTCAGCCTGCATGATGTTGCACTGTCAGTACTCAAAAAGAATGGAAAACCGAAGATCACCCATCGGATGGATATGATATTCACACATTTCGGAATCAGCGGCCCGGCAGCTCTCAGATGCAGCCAGTTCATCTATAAGGAACAGAAATCACAGAAGAAGAAAGAAATAGCCATGTCGATAGATTTCTATCCTGACATGAGTCCCGGGGAACTGAGGGAGAGGCTCACCCGGGAAATTGCCCGCAACAGGGACAGATCCCTCAAAAACATATTGAAAGGACAGCTTCAGGAACGGCTTGCACTGTTCATGCTCAAAAACCTCGACATTGATGGCGGAGTCAGCGGACACCATATCAGTACACGTGACTTCGACACGATCATCAATTTCCTCAAAGGCTTCACTTTCACCGTCAACGGTACGCAATCCATAGAAAAGGCCTTTGTCACAGGCGGCGGGGTCAGCCTGAAGGAGATTACACCACAGACGATGGAAAGCCGGCTGATTGAAGGGCTCTATTTCGCGGGGGAAGTGCTCGATATACACGGCTACACCGGAGGCTACAATATTACAAGTGCCCTGGTTACCGGCTATGTCGCCGGCAACAGCGCAAACGGCCGGATAACCTAGTTATCCGGCCGCCTTTTCATGTGCACTATTATTAATTCGCAACTATGTTTACAAGTTTGCCAGGTACCACGACGACTTTCCTGATTGTCTTGTCATGAATGACTTCCTGTACTTTGTCTGATTCGATTGCGATGCGCTCAAGATCCTCTTTCCCGGCATCCGTCGGCACATTCATCTTCTCTTTCACTTTGCCGTTGACCTGTATGACGATTTCAACTTCCGCCTCCACGACTTTGGATTCATCGAATACCGGCCATGCTTCATACGTAATCGTTTCGGAATTACCCAGCCTGTGCCAGAGTTCCTCTGCCAGATGCGGTGTTATCGGAGAGAGCATCTTGATGAAACCTTCGATATATCCACGGCCCAGACTGTCCTGCCTGTAGCATTCATTGATGAATACCATGAGCTGTGAAATTGCCGTGTTGAAACCAAGTGCCTCATAGTCGTTCGTGACCTTTCTGATCGTTTCGTGATATACCTTATCGAGTGCAGGCGTCTCCCCGTCAACGACAACCTCTCTCACGGAACCATCTTCATCGATGAGCAGGCGCCACACGCGATCCAGGAAGCGGCGTGCACCGTCGAGTCCGTTTTCACTCCAGGCAACGGAGGCATCAAGCGGCCCCATGAACATTTCATAGAGTCTCAGAGTATCCGCACCGTGCGTATAGACGATATCGTCCGGATTGATGACATTTCCTTTCGATTTACTCATCTTTTCATTTCCTTCACCGAGGATCATGCCCTGGTTATAGAGTTTCTGGAACGGCTCTTTCGTGTGGACGACACCGATATCGTAAAGAACCTTGTGCCAGAATCTTGCATAGAGGAGATGCAGCACGGCATGCTCCGCACCACCGATGTAGAGATCCACCGGCAGCCAGTGTTCGAGCTTCTCACTGGATGCCAGCTCCTCTGTATTGTGAGGGTCGATGTACCTCAGATAATACCAGCAGCTGCCCGCCCACTGGGGCATCGTATTCGTTTCCCTCCGCCCTTTCACACCATCCTCGCGCGTCACATTGACCCAATCTTCATTGTTCGCAAGCGGTGATTCACCGGTGCCGGAAGGTTTGATCTGATCCATGACAGGCAGAGTCAACGGCAGCTCACTCTCATCCACTGTGCTCATCGTGCCGTCTTCCCAGTGTATGACAGGAATCGGCTCGCCCCAGTAGCGCTGGCGTGAGAACAGCCAGTCGCGGAGCTTGTAGGTTGTCTCTTTCTTACCGAGCCCTTTCTCTTCAAGCATTTCGATCGCCCTGCTGATCGCCTCATCCTTTTCCAGCCCATTGAGCACGCCGGAATTGACATGTCTGCCTTCACCTGTATAGGCCTCTTTTTCAACATCTCCGCCTTCTACAACTTCCACAATCGGCAAGTCGAACGTTTTGGCGAATTCATAGTCCCGCTCATCATGTGCCGGAACCGCCATGATGGCCCCGGAGCCGTATGATTGAAGCACATAGTCCGCAATCCATACAGGAATGTTCTCACCGGTGAACGGATTGATCGCGTAGGCACCGGTGAAAGTGCCTGTTTTGACCTTCGCAAGGTCCGTACGTTCAAGTTCGCTCTTGCGGGCAGCCCGTTCCTGATAGTCCTTCACACTGTCTCTGTGTTCATCTGTCGTAATTCTGCCGACCAGTTCATGTTCAGGCGACAGCACGGCATATGTCGCGCCGTACACGGTATCCGGCCGTGTAGTGAACACACTGAATGATTCATCAGTTCCATCAATCTCAAACCTTATATTGGCACCCTCGGATTTACCGATCCAGTTGCGTTGCATATCCTTGAGTGATTCCGGCCAGTCCAGATCCTCGAGATCTTCAAGCAGACGGTCGGCGTATTCAGTGATTCTGAGCACCCACTGGCGCATCGGTTTTCTCACTACCGGATGACCGCCGCGCTCGGACAGACCATCGATCACCTCTTCGTTCGCAAGCACTGTACCAAGGGCTTCACACCAGTTGACCGGCACTTCATCCACATAGGCAAGCCCCTTGTTGTACAGCTGTATGAAAATCCACTGTGTCCATTTGTAATATTGTGGATCCGTTGTGTTTATCTCGCGGTCCCAGTCATAGCTGAAACCGAGTTCCTTGATCTGACGGCGGAAGTTATTGATGTTCATCTGGTTGAATTCCGTGATGTCATTGCCTGTATCGATCGCATACTGTTCTGCGGGAAGGCCGAATGCATCCCAGCCCATCGGATGGAGTACATTGTACCCCTGCATGCGCTTCATGCGCGAAATGATATCTGTTGCCGTATATCCTTCCGGATGGCCAACATGGAGACCGGCGCCCGACGGGTACGGAAACATGTCCAGCGCATAGAATTTCTTTTTGCCCAGTTCATCCCCCGTCCTGAAAGTCTTTTCTGTTTCCCAGTGATGCTGCCATTTTTTCTCGATTTCCTTATGATCGAACGTCATAAAAATTCCTCCCCGTATATAAAAAATCCCATGCCTGTATAAGGCATGGGACGATCGCATAATCTATACAACCGCGGTACCACCCGCATTCACTTTAAAGTGCAGCTTAATTTTTTATGAGATTAGGTTGACATCGGACGAGTTCACATGCATCCACTGCCGGCTTCCACCATACGCGGCTCTCTTGTAATGAAATGTATGCTACTACTTCCGATACTTATAAATATAGGATATATTCATAAAATTAGCAAGGTATATATTTCGGGACATGAAATGATTCCGAAATGCTATCTTCTCTCCAGCCTCAGCAGTTTCTCTTTCTTATCAAGCCCGCCCGTATAGCCACCAAGTGAACCATCATGGGCAATCACACGGTGACAGGGCACAATGATCGAAATCGGATTTTTCCCATTGGCATTCGCCACTGCGCGGGAATAGGTCGGCCCGCCGCAGTCCTCAGCCAGCGTCTTGTAGCTGATCGTTTCACCATACGGGATTTCATACAGACGCTTCCACACTTTCTGCTGAAACGGCGTCCCTCTGTGGGACAGGTCGAGCGGGACATCAAACCGCTGTCTGTCTCCGGCGAAATATTCCCTGAGCTCTCTGACGCACTGGTCGAGGGTTTCATTGGAAACATTCCCTGTGCGGTCTTCATCCGTATAATCCACACCGACTATCGAGCCGTGTTCTTCAGCAATCTTCAAATATCCGACCGGGGTTTCCATAAAACGTTCATTGATCATCTAAATCAGTCCTTGTATATGATATTGAATCCTTTCTCATACCGTTTCCTGACAGCACGGAGAAAGAGCATGGATGCTCCGGCTGAAACAGCGAGTACTGATAGTACAATTACTATCAGTGAGTGATCGAGTCCGCCTTGTGCAAGTAATATCGAAATGAAACCGGAGGCAATCAGCAGCACGCCCATGATTATCGACAATATGACATTGGTCGCCGTATCGATCCTTTTGGCGGGGTTTTTCCTGCTTACCACCGGCTGCATGCTTCCGGCAAACATGCCGGCCGGGATGACAGCAAGTGACACAAGGATGATGAACAGTGAGGAATAGAGGAGCGCAGACATACTGACAGGCAGAATCATCCAGGCGACAATGCCTGCCAGTAAATATACAGGGGTGATCGTCATTATGTTGAACAGATATTTCGCCTTCACAAGATCAGCCGGTTTCAGCGGCATTATTTTCAGAATCTCAAAATGCGCTGCATCCCGCGCCGTATTATAGGCACCTGCAAAAAGTGATATCACTACCGTTCCGGCAACAGATACCGCGATCATCCGTGAATCATGAATATTGCCGCTTGCTTCAATGGCGGTGGCCGGATTTGTGTACAAGATGAAGATCATGATGCCCGGCAGGAGATACTGGGGCAGCAGCACCGTCCATTCCCTGAAGTCACGCAGAGTCATCCGCATATCCTTCTGCACGAGGGTCCTTACAGGCGACAAGGCATCAGATGAAGCATCCATGTGACGGCGTTTCACCGACTGCTCCCCCACCCACCCGGATTTGAAGGCGTGCACCACAAACGAACGGAGCAGAAGCACAAGCACAGCAGCAAGTGCGGCTGAAACCACGGTACCTGCGAGTCCGCCGGCGGGACTGAAGTTGTAGAGGAAACCGCTGTAAAGAAATGATGCATCCGGCAGGACCCCTGAAATGTCCTGTACAGAGGAACCGCCGATAAGGAGCACACCATACACCAGCACGAATGAAATGCCGCCCAGAAACGACAGGACTTCACTGACTTTATTCGGAGGGAGCACTTTCGTCACCGCAAAAACCAGACCATAGGCAAGCGACATGGAGACTATGCTGAGAAAGAGGAAGTAGGCTATATGGGTTACTGTCAAAAGCCACTGGCCTTCCCTCATTGAGAACAGCACGCCTGTAATGATGCCGAGCGCCCCCATGATAAACGCCGTATTGATCAGCCACTGCCGGATGAACTTTGCTGCAAAAAGAGCGGCCGGTGAAACCGGGAATGTCAGATAGAGCTGTATATTCCGGTCCATGAACATCTCTTTGATGATTGAATTTACCGCAAGCAATGTCAGGATCAGGACAGCCGCAAGCGACAGCAGGAGCATGAGGCCGCCAAGGCTCTCCTCCCCCGCCCCCAGTATTATTATGGAAAGCACCGACAAGGCGCTCGGCAGGATGAACAGGGCGATGACCGCAGCAAGCAGTCCGTATATAACTTTTTTGGAATCACTGAGCACTTTCATGTAGTTGATCATGGAGCGTATCTCCACTCTCAGGATGGATCTGATCATGGGTTTCAGCCTCCCTCTGTCAGTTCAAGGAAGACATCTTCCAGGCTCGCATCCGGCTTGCCCGCAACAGCCCTGAGCTCTTCAAGTGTGCCGGAATTTCTGGCAACACCTTTATAGATGATCAGTATCCTGTCCGCAATCTCTTCAGCCAGGCTGAGGGTATGGGTCGTCAAGAATACGGTACGCCCCGCTGCCGTATACTCCCGGAGATATTTTTTCAGGTTCCTGTTGCTTTTCGGGTCCAGCCCGACGGTCGGTTCATCCAGGAACACGATATCCGGATGATGCATCAGCGCCCCGATGATCACCAGTTTCTGCTTCATACCGTGGGAATAGTTTTCAACAAGTGTGTCCAGCCTGCCTTCAAGATCGAAAAGACCCAAAAAGTATTCGAGCTCCCTCTCGTATTCCCCCTGGTCCATACCATAGACGCTTGCCACGAAATTAAGGTATTCGCGTCCGGACAGCTTGCCGATGATATCCGGAGTGTCAGGTACAAAACTGATCCTGCTTTTGAGTTCTGTCTTATCCAGCCTCATCACTTCGCCCAGAATTTCAACAGACCCTCCTGTCGGTTCCAACAGCCCCATCAGCATTCTTATCGTCGTTGATTTACCGGAGCCGTTCGGGCCCAGGAAAGCGAACAGCTCCCCTTTCGGCACTTCGAAATCCAGGCTGTCAACGGCTGTAGTTGAACCGAAAATTTTTGTTAATCCTTCTGCTTTTATCATTGGCTCCGTTCCTTTCATCAAGCATGACTGTCTTACGAAAAATGTTATACCTTTTGTACACTATGCACAAGCTTTATGATACAATCCCACATAGGAAATGGTC
>Ga0079226_10000848_pt1 | contig 22592 bp, 11 predicted proteins | sample Poulit2014_FD_76345 | JGI IMG/M metagenome (GOLD analysis project Ga0079226, IMG submission 76345) | Agricultural soil microbial communities from Georgia to study Nitrogen management - Poultry litter 2014 | ecosystem: Environmental > Terrestrial > Soil > Agricultural land | place: USA: Georgia...
AAAACCAAAGATGGCGACAGCATTGATGGCAGTGTCGACGCAACTTACCAAAGAGTGGCGCGGGCCTTGGCCGATATTGAGTTGCCCGAGCATCGGGAGCACTGGTACGAGCAGTTTTTATGGGCGCTGTACCGTGGTGCGATCCCTGCCGGACGGATTATTTCCAATGCCGGAGCAACCGCCTACAAACCGGCCACCTCGACCATTAACTGCACAGTGTCAGGGTCGGTGGGTGACTCCATGGACGACATTCTCAGCAAGCTGCACGAAGCCGGTTTAACCCTGAAAGCCGGTTGCGGTATTGGCTATGAGTTTTCGACCCTGAGACCGCGCGGTGCTTACGTGTCCGGTGCGGGCGCTTACACTTCTGGGCCGCTGTCGTTTATGGATATCTACGACAAAATGTGTTTCACAGTATCGTCGGCCGGCGGTCGTCGTGGTGCGCAAATGGCCACTTTCGATGTGGGCCATCCAGATGTACTGGATTTTATTCGCGCCAAGCGTGAAGACGGCCGTTTGCGCCAGTTTAACTTGTCACTGCTGATCACCCATGAGTTTATGGAGGCAGTGAAAAATGACAGTGAGTGGGCGTTGGCCTTTCCCTTAAGCCCCGCTGAACTAGAAACAGACAAGCTGGACCTCAATGACAGCAGCCAAGTGATTTGGCGTTACTGGTCAACCACCGAAAAGTACATCACCCGTGAAGACGGCATGGTGGCTTGCCGCGTATACCGTACCCTTAAGGCGCGGCGCATCTGGGATTCCATTATGGCGTCCACCTATGATTTTGCTGAGCCGGGTTTTATTTTAATTGACCATGTCAATGAGTTTAATAACAACTGGTTCTGTGAAGACATCCGCGCCACTAACCCCTGTGTGACCGCCGATACTTGGGTACAAACGGCGACTGGTCCACAACAGGTACAAGACTTATTAGGCCAGCCATTTATGGCCCGTGTGGACGGTGTCGACCATGCCAGCGGTGCAGAAGGCTTTTTCCGTACCGCCAGCAAGCCGGTGTTGCGTTTACAAACCAAAGAAGGCCATGCCTTACGCCTCACCGCCGACCACCGAGTACGTAAAGTGGTTGAGCAAACCCGTTGGCGCACCGAAACCCAGTGGTGCGAAGCCGGCGAGCTTCAAGCGGGCGATAAGGTGTTACTAAACAACCACCGTAAAGCCGCCAGCTGGCCTGGTAATCATAGCTATGAAGAAGGCTTTTTGCTGGGTCTGTTAGTGGGTGACGGCACCCTTAAAGAGGACAGTGCGATGCTGTCTGTGTGGCCGCAACAAGCCGTGGCTAATGGTGATGCTTTATCAACCAATACACTAATGGCCGAAGCCTTGCGCTGCGCAGAAACACTGCCGCACCGTGCTGACCTTGCCGGTTGGAGTGAAGTGCAGGGGCGTGGTGAGTTCCGTTTAAAATCTGCTGCTTTGCGTGACTTGGCAACACAGTTTGGCATGCAGCCCAGCAGCAAGGCGATTACCCCCGCCTTAGAAAAAACCTCCAGCGAATTTTACCGTGGGTTTTTACGTGGTCTGTTTGATGCAGACGGTTCGGTGCAAGGCACTCAAGCTAAAGGCGTCAGCGTACGTTTAGCGCAGTCTGATGTATCACGTTTAGAAGCCGTACAGCGCATGTTATTACGCTTGGGCGTGGCTTCAAGCCTTTACCAAGAGCGCCGTGCGGCAGGGCATAGCTTACTGCCCAATGGCAAAGGGGGGCAGCAGTTGTACCCCACTCAGGCGCAGCACGAGCTGGTGATTACCGGCGATAACCTGGCTGAGTTTGCTGAGCAGGTTGGTTTTGCGGACAGTGCCAAAGCAGAGCAATTACAAAGATTACTCTCCGGCTACCGCCGCCAGCTGAACCGTGAGCGTTTTACTGCCACAGTGCTGGCGGTCACAGCCGATGGCCACGAAGATGTGTATGACGTGCAAATCCCGGGCATTAACACCTTTGACGGTAACGGCCTGCATGCCCACAACTGCGGCGAGCAGCCACTGCCACCTTATGGTGCTTGCTTGCTGGGTTCGATTAACTTAACCCGTTTCGTGCGCAAACCCTTTACTAAAGACGCCAGTTTTGACTGGGATGAGTACCGTAAAGTGGTCAACATCTTTACCCGCATGCTGGATAACGTGGTAGAGATTAATGGCTTACCCTTGCCTGAGCAGCGTGAAGAAATCATGCGTAAACGCCGCCACGGTATGGGCTTTCTCGGTCTGGGCTCCACCATTTGTATGCTGCGCATGAAGTACGGTGACGAGAACTCTCTAGAGTTCACCGAGCGAGTCGCCAAAGAAATGGCCATTGAAGGCTGGCGCGCCGGCTTAGAGCTGGGTCAAGAGAAAGGCCCAGCACCGATCATGGATGAAGAGTTTACGGTAACCGGCAAGATGCTCGCCCAGCGTCCAGAAATGGTGGAGGACGGTTATCAGGTCGGTGAGAAGGTTAAAGGCAAGGTGCTATGGGGTAAGTACAGCCGTTATATGCAACAAGTGGCTGCTGAAGAACCGGAGTTGGTGGAAGCACTGATCGAACAGGGCGCCCGTTTTACCCACCACAGCTCTATTGCACCCACCGGCACCATTTCATTATCCTTGGCCAATAACGTGTCCAACGGTATTGAGCCCAGTTTTGCTCATCACTATTTCCGCAATATTATTCGCGAAAATAGAAAGACCAAAGAAAAAGTTGATGTGTTCAGTTATGAGTTATTGGCCTACCGTACTTTAGTGGATGCAAAAGCAGAAACGAGTAATTTGCCGGAGTATTTTATCAGTGCTGATGAAGTGACGCCCATTCAGCATGTGGATATTCAAGCTGCGGCACAAAAGTGGATTGATTCGTCAATTTCGAAAACTGCTAACGTGCCCACGGATTACCCCTACGCAGACTTTAAAGACATTTACCAATATGCCTATGAGCAGGGTTTAAAAGGCTGCACCACTTTCCGCTTTAACCCAGAAGCCTTCCAAGGGGTGTTAGTCACCGAAGAAAATCTGGCCAACACCACCTATAGATTCAAGCTGGCCGATGGCACAGAAGTGGAAGCTAAAGGTAATCAAAAAATTGAATATGACGGTGAGTTGCACAGCGCAGCCAACCTTTATGAAGCCTTAAAAGAAGGCTACTACGGCAAATTTTAAGCTGAGGAAAACAAGATGACTATTAAAATCAGCGAAAAAATCGTTGGCTATGAATTGGTTACTGAGGAAAAGCAGGCACCTGCTGCGGCGCCGGAACCCCAATTTGTTGAGATGCACGAGAAAGTGAAGCGCCCTGAGGCGCTGGTGGGGTCCACTTATAAAATCAAGACCCCCAACTCAGAACATGCGTTTTATATTACGATCAACGACATCATTCTCAACCAAGACACCGAGTATGAGCAGCGGCGCCCGTTTGAAATCTTTATTAACTCCAAAAACATGGAGCACTACCAATGGATTGCTGCACTGACATTAATTGTCTCGGCGGTGTTCCGTAAGGGCGGTGACTGTAACTTTTTGGTGGAAGAACTGAAAAGCGTCTTTGATCCTAAGGGCGGTTATTTTAAGCGCGGCGGCAAGTGGATGCCTTCGTTGGTGGCTGAGATTGGTGATGTGCTTGAACAACACCTCAAGTATATCGGCCTTATGGAAGATGACTTGGATGAGCACCAGCAACAGTATCTGGCGCAGCAAAAAGCTGAGTTCGAGCAGCTTTCTGCACCTAAGCAAGCCGCTGCCAATTGTGATGACAGCACTGAGAAGTATCCAGCCGGTGCCCAGTTGTGCAGCAAGTGTCACACCCAAGCAGCAGTGCAAATGGACGGTTGTTTAACCTGTTTGGCCTGCGGCGACAGCCAGTGCGGCTAGCCGAAGAGAGGCATGACATGCCCACCGCTGATCCAGCATACAATTGATAAAAACTCCTGCAGCATCCGTAGCGCGATACGTTAAGTGTCGCGCCGCTGCTTCCCGCTAAGTGGTTGCTAGTTAAAATTCCAGCGCTCTAGCGGCACATCAGTACCTTAAACAGTGGTTAAGTGGCGGATACGCAACTCGACAATAGCCCGCTGCGTTCGACAACTGGCATACCTTGCTTGCCGATAAAAAGCTGCCAAGTTAATCTCCGCTCGAGCGGCTTCTCTTCTTGAATTCTTCACTAACAGCGCCAGCCTAATAGCTGCTTGCCGGTTCTTGGCTGTGGCTCTGGTGGTAACAAAACACAGTGACAGTTGTCATGATTTAAGCCTAGACATTGAGTGTGACTTGCGGTAAATCAATCTTGGCTGCATATCCACCATGCTGTGCTTGTACATAACAGTGATGTTAAGGATACTGACTGCACTGTAGGCGCGAATAATAACCATTGTAAAACTCTAAAACCTTTAATTTTTTCTTTGCTATTGTTGACACTGCAGATCAGTGCATCATCAATATGCTGTTATTGAGTCTAGGTAGTAAATTTCAGCAGCTTGATGTCAACAAAAAATCATGAACTCAGCCATTCATTAAGGATAATAACGCTATGTTGGATGCGACCCCACGCTCACAATTTGATATTTTCCCTTGGGATTCAAATTTCGAGATTGGCATAGCAGTTGTTGATCGTCAGCACCGACACTTGGTCAAACTACTGAATGAGCTTGCTGAAAGCTACATGCATGATGGTCGGGAAGCTGAGCTGGAGCGTATTATCAGTGCTTTGATTGATTATGCCAGCTATCATTTTCGCACCGAAGAGGCTTTGTGGGCTGAGCTACCCGAAGATGATGCTTTATTAGCTGGGCATATCACCGCCCACAATAGCTTTGTTGATCAGGTTCGTACGATGCAGGCGCGCTTGAAAACAGACGATCGTAATGCCTTGCTGGAAGACTTGTTAGCGTTTTTGTTGACGTGGTTGATCCACCATATTCTCTATGAAGATAAGCATTTTGCAGTGGTGTTAATGCAGGTGCGCAAGGGCATGGCGCTGCAAGCTGCTAAGCAGCATGCCAATACTGTGATGGCTGCTCAAGCCTCACTGCTTTCTCAGCGTGTGCTGGCCATGTACAAAGAGCTGTCAACCCGCACTTTCGCACTGGAGCGGGAGGCTTATTTCCGTCAGCAAGCCGAACAAGCACTGTTAGAGCAGGAGCAGCAGTGGAACTCAGTGCTTGCAGCGGGCAGCGATAACCTTTGGGACTTGGAGTTTCCAAGTACTGCAGCAAGGCGTCCTGAACAGCTGCTCAGCGCCGAGCAATTTGCTAAAAATGACTTTAAGGTGCATCCGGATGATTGGCCTCGCTTGCAGCAAGAACTGCTCAAGCACATGTTGGGCGAGCAGGAGGTGTTTCTTCATTTGTATCGGGTGATTGATACAGAAGGCAATGAACGCTGGATACAATCACGAGGTAAAGTCATTGAGGCCGATGCGGCCGGTCGGCCGCGCCGTATATTAGGTACACAAACTGACGTCACAGAGCGCAAAACAGCCGAGCTCACCCTGCAACGTGAGCGCGATACCCGGATGCTGATCAGTGAGTTTGCCGCTGATTTTATGGCCTCCTCAGGGGCAGACTTTGATAATGCCATCAATCACGCGCTACAACGCAGCTGTGAGTATATGCAGGCCGATCGCAGTTATGTGTTTTTAATGAGTGCCGATGGTCGCACGATCAGCAATACCCATGAATGGTGTGCAGCAGGCATTGCTGCCGAAATTGATAAGCTACAAAACATTCCTGTCGCGGATTTATCTTGGTGGTTGAGCCAGTTGCGAGAAGTGGGCTACATTCAGGTGCGAAGCATCACTGATATGCCAGCTGCAGCACAACATGAGTATTACTTACTGGAGCTGCAAAGTATTCGCTCACTGTATGTCTACCCTTTGTATGCGGATCAACAACTCATAGGTTTTATGGGCAGTGATTCTGTTCATGAAGAGCGGCACTGGAGCTCAGAGTCCATTGAGTTTTTAAACCTCATGGGTGACCTATTGGGGATTGCTTTAGGGCACCGAGAGCTGCAGGAAAAGCGTGAGCAAGCCATTCATCAGTTGGAGCGTGCCGAAGCCATTGCACAGTTGGGCCGTTGGCGCATTGAGTATGCTTCAGACTTGGCTATCTGCTCGCAAGAAGTGTTGCGAATTTTTGAATATGACTCGCCAGAGCTCACCTTGGATGCTCAAACCTATCTGGCGTTTGTTCATCCGCATGACCGGGTTGCCTTGTTGGAAGCCTATAACGCCGCTAAAGCTGAGCGAGGCGAGTTGCATTTAGAGCATAGAATTATGCTGGATGGTGGCCGAATTAAGCACCTGGAAGTGCTAGGGCGCTTTGCTAGCAGTGCAGACAATAGCCCAATTATGGCCGAGGGCACCATTCAGGATGTCACTGAAAAGGTGGAACAGCGCGATGCTTTACAACGCTTGGCTTATCAAGATGATTTAACCGGCTTACCGAATCGCAGATCCCTTGAAGAAAGCCTGTGGCAAGAGATGAAGTACTGCGCCAGTCACGGCTGCCGTTTGCTCTTGGCACTGTTAGATTTAGATAACTTCCATGAGGCCAATGATCAGTATGGCGCTGCTTTAGGGGATGCCTTGCTCAAGGCTTTAGCACAGCGTTTGCAACGATTGTTCGGCGATAAGGCAACCATTGCCCGTGTCGGTGGGGATGAGTTTGTTGTGTTATTCAGTCGTTTACAGATTGATGCAGATGACAGGCATTTGCAGCGCCTCAGCCAATTATTAGAAGCCATCAGCGAGCCTTTAACGGTTGAAGGGGTAAAGTTTTTTTTAACCGCCAGCGCCGGTGTCACTGAATACCCGCAACCAACCGAGATCGTCGCAGAGCAATTGATCCGTCAAGCGCAGCAAGCGTTGTTTCAGGCAAAAATGCTGGGTAAAAGACGCCTGCAAAAATATGATCTTGACTCCGAGCAAGATGCCCGTGAATTAACTGATCATTTAGAAAAAATCAGTCAAGCCTTAGAAAACAATGAGTTGGTGCTTTATTATCAGCCTAAAGTCAATATGAGCAGCGGCCATGCCTTTGGTGCTGAGGCTTTGTTGCGCTGGCAAAAAAGTGATGGGGAGCTGGTTCCGCCCGGTGAGTTTTTACCTGCATTACATGATCAGTCATTGGAAATTGAAATTGGCGATTGGGTGATTCGTAGCGCCTTAGCGCAGATGCGTTTATGGAAACAGCAGGGCTTAGATATCCAGGTCAGTATCAATGTCAGCAGCCAACAGCTGTTTGCTGATGACTTTGTTGAGAAGCTCAGTGCTGATTTGCAAAGCTATCCCGATTTGGATCCCGCCTCATTACAGTTGGAGGTTTTGGAAAGCAGCATGCTCAGGGATCTTGAGGCGGTTTCTGCAGTCATGCATCGCTGTGGCAAGCTCGGCGTGGGTTTTGCCCTGGATGATTTTGGTACAGGCTACTCATCCTTGGCCTATCTTAAATATTTACCTGCCGGGGTGCTTAAGATTGACCGCAGTTTTATTCAAGAAATGCTCGAAAGCACAGATGATCTTTCGATTATTTCTGGGGTCATCGGGATGGCCAATGCTTTTGGCATGCGAGTGATCGCCGAAGGGGTGGAAACCATTGAACAAGGCGAGATGTTGTTGCGACTTGGTTGCGAACATGGTCAGGGTTATGGCATTGCTAGGCCTATGCCAGCTCAGGATATTCCGGATTGGATACGGCAGTGGCGCGCTGTGCCCTCGTGGGCTGAGCAAAGTCTAATCGAAGCACAGAATCTGCCGCTTCTGTATGCGGAAGTTGAACACCGCAGCTGGGTCACTAAGCTGGAAAACTGCTTACAGGCCGGGGGGGAGCCAGCGCCTCTGCTCGAACACTGGCAGTGCCAAGTCAGTACTTGGCTTGCTAAAGATGCACAAAGCCGTTTTCGTGATCATCCGCAACTGCCGCGCTTACTCAGCTTACATGAACAGCTGCACAGTCTAGGTAATCAAGCAATTACACAGCAGGCTAGCGGGCAGAGCGCAGCAGCACAGGCTTTGTTGCCCAAGATCACTAAGCAGCGGGATTTGTTTTTAGCTGAATTAAAAAGCTTAACCCGTTAAGTACCATCAGAGCCCAATCACCTATAAAACGAGGGCTTGCTCAGATAGCTCGGGCAAATATTATAGGGCGTTAACTGTTATTCTTAACTGCATTGAATATCACTGAGTATATTGAGTTAAGGATATTGTGTGTTGCAAACAGAACAGCGTTATGTGCAATGGCAAGATAATGGCGTGGCGCGCCAAAGCCTTTGGTTATCACAGGGTAATCAGTCGCCGCCAGCGCGGATCGTGATCGTTGATGATCAAACTAAAGCAGATGCGGCTTACCGCTTAGCTTGTGAAGGCACGGCGATGCTGTGGCGGGGTGATTTTCATAATGCCCGGCAACTGTTGCAGGCGATGATACGACGGATTGAGCGTGCCGAGCAGCGCAAAGCTAATAAAAAGGCCGCCCAATCAGCCCAGCAAAGATCACAAACCATCGCTGGCCTGTTTCATCAGCAACGCCTCGCGCAAGGGCAGCGGGCCGGGATTTTAAGCCGTTTGTTGTTGGAGTTAGATGCAGGTTACATCAGCCACTTGCGCCGCGCGCCTGACCTGAGTGGGCCTTGCAATGAGGCCTTTGGTGAGCTGCATGAACCCTGCTTGATGCCCTTGCGTGATCTGCAGGGGGCTCTGGGGGCAGCCCAGTGGCGTAAAAAAGGTGTGCCTATTACAGGGCTCGACTTATCCATTTACCCCCATTACGCAGTGTTTGCGCCCACCCGACATGAATATGTGCAACTGTTATTGGAGGCCCCTTTACCTGCTCAACATGAGCTGGCCTTTGATATCGGCACCGGCACCGGCTTATTAGCCATTATTCTTGCGCGGCGGGGTGTGAAACAGCTGGTAGCCACCGATTTGAACCCGCGTGCTTTGGCTTGTGCTGCAGATAATCTACAACGTTTAGCTTTAAATTCAGTGCAGCTTGAGCAGGCTGACTTGTTTCCGAAGGATCAGGGGTTAGCGAACTTAATTGTTTGTAACCCACCCTGGTTGCCGGCCCGGCCCAGCTCGCCTCTGGAATACGCAGTGTACGATCCCAAAAGCAGCATGTTGCGCGGTTTTCTCAAAGGCGTGAGGCAGCATTTAGCAGCACAGGGCGAAGTCTGGTTGATTCTTTCTGATCTGGCCGAACACCTGCAATTGCGCAGCCGCGAAGAGTTATTAAACTGGTTTGCTGAATCGGGGTTAACTGTTAAGTACCGCCTAGACACCCAGCCTAAACACGGCCGCAGTCAAGATCAAAGGGACCCCTTGTTTGCCGCGCGCAATGCAGAAATCACATCACTGTGGTGTTTGCAGGCCAGCCAATAAAACCACCTGAAAAGCTACTGCGCTAAGCTTACTTAACAGCTCAGACAGGCCAGTTAGCAGTTGCTAATCGGGATGAGTAAACGCCAGTAGTTGATAGCCAAGAGGCCAAAGGCGCAGGTTGTTTAGGTTTATCGCGAGCGATTTTGTTTGTTTATTGCCTTCTGGATGGTTTTAAAGGCCTGCAGCATTTTTTGCCTGCGGCTTTTGTTTTTAGCGGTAAAGATGGCTAATAGCGCAATCATTATCGAGACCAACAGAGCAATGAGTTCTTCAGGACTGTCGGGCAGCATAAAAAGAGTGTCTGGGGTGATAATGGTTACTACGCTTTCATCCAGCTCCGCTTGGCCTAGGCTCATGTACACAGGCGCATGGTCAGACATGTATTTACGGCTGTCTTGATGATCCATTTTTAACATTTTAGGAAACGCAATGATGCCTGCTTGCGCAATATCCAGCGGGGTATTGTTTGCCACCCAAATATTGTCATACAGATTGGCATAACGACCGTTTTTTTCCGAGAGTGTGGTAGCGCCCACAGTGATTAAGGGTTTGGCATGGCGCTTTAAGGCCTGCCAAGCATCATGTTCGGGTGGCAGGTTAAAGTCACCGGCGAGCACCAGCGCGGCGTCAGGGTAGGTGCTCTGCATCCAGCGCCAATACTGTGCTAAAGCTTGAATCTCAGGGGTACGCTCTTTGATCGAGCGGCCGTATAAAATATGCACTGTGCCAACCGCCAGCTGACTGTTGTCACGCTTGGATCTAAATTGGGCGGAAAAGGGCTCGCGAATAAAACGCTTACCACGGTCGGGGTAAGTCTGTTGGCCTTGCACAAGCTCCACTGCCGAATCACGCCATACAAAAGCGTACATTTCTTTATAGTCTTTAGAACCCACAGGGCGCGAAATTAAATAGCTCCACTGCTCATCGGTATGCTTTTCGATGGCTTTTTTTAAACGCAATAAACCCTGTTTAGTCATAACTTCTTGCACGGCCAGCAAATCCACTTTGCCAGCTATCGCAGCTAATCCAGTGTATTTCTTATGGTGGCCATGGCCTAAATGCTGGATATTCCACGAGGCAAAAATAATATCACTGGCGTGGGCGTACAGGCTCCCAGTGAGTGTGCCAAACAGCACGACAACGGCGAGCAATGCAGCTCGGGCAGGTTTATTGAACGGGCTTAACCAAGACACTGAAGTTATCTTTCCTGAATAAGAATTAATAAGCGGGTGAGCAAATAAAAAGGCTGATAGTAAATCATCCGCCAATAAAAAGCGCAAAATTAAATTGAGCAAATAAAACAAGGGGTTAGGGACGGTTTACCGCACGTGGAGATGGGTTCAGTGAAGCCCGGTACACAGCAGGGTTAGTTCTCCCAAAAAGTATTGCACTGGCGGCAACGCCAACCGTGTTGATAAAAAAATAATGGAAAACCCAGCAGTAAAAAGACTAAAAAAGCGGGTTTTTTACCTCGAGTGTGTGGTTCAACTTCAGTGCTACCGCAATTGGGGCACAGTTTAGGCTCCATAAGGGGTTCAGGCTCAAGCTGCGCAGAAAAGTCCGCTTCTAAAATAATTTTCGCCTCGGCAAAGCGACTGCGTGGCACCATTAAGCGCACGCCACCGAGCGCATTGGAATACAGCCAGTTCATATTGATCGTGTGTTCATCGGCAATAAAAGCTGGAATCCCTGCTGCATCAAGGTTGGCCCGGGCAATCTGCGCTTCGTAGGGAAATGAAAAACGCGCAACAACAATGGGTGCTGACATGGAAACCTTATGACCAAGTGGCTGATGGTGGACTGTTGGTAAGTCACTGTTATCACCGACTCTAGCAAAAAAACTAAGGTGCGACACTTAAGCCCCATTGACCTATGACAAGGTGTTTGCAAAGGTCTTAGTTAAACTCAAGTGATAATGTTGTACATATAAGTGCGACCGCGTTAAGTAAGGAGTTCAACATGCAAACAACCCGCTGGTTAACCATTGATGGCAATGAAGCGGCTGCAATAGTTGCCCACCGACTCAGTGAAGTCTGTGCGATTTATCCGATTACCCCTGCTTCGGCCATGGGCGAGTGGGCCGATGAGTGGTCAGCACAGGGGCGCACCAATCTGTGGAATACGGTGCCGCAGATTGTCGAGATGCAAAGTGAAGGTGGCGCCGCTGGCGCTGTGCACGGTGCGTTGCAGCTGGGCAGTTTGGCCACCACCTTTACCGCCTCCCAGGGCTTGCTGTTGATGATCCCCAATATGTACAAAATTGCCGGCGAGTTAACCCCGCTGGTGATCCACGTGGCGGCGCGCTCGTTAGCCTGTCAGGCTCTGTCGATTTTTGGCGACCACAGTGATGTGATGGCGGTGCGGCAAACCGGTTTTGCCATGCTCTGCGCAGGTTCAGTGCAAGAGGCCATGGATTTTGCGGTGATCTCTCATGCTGCCACCTTACTGGGCCGCTTGCCAGTACTGCACTTTTTTGATGGTTTCCGTACCTCCCACGAAGTGGCGAAGATTCAAGCGGTCGATGACAGTGTGCTGCATGCAATGATCTCGCAAGAGGCCTTGCATGCCCATCGCGCACGGGCCATGAGCCCAGACAGCCCAGTGTTGCGCGGTACTGCACAAAACCCTGATGTGTATTTCCAAGGTCGCGAAACGGTCAATAAATTTTATTTGGCTTTTCCAAAACTGGTTCAGCAGTTGATGGATCAGTTTGCTGAGCTGACCGGCCGTCACTACCGCTTGTATGAGTACCATGGCGCAGCCGATGCTGAGCGGGTGATGATTATCATGGGCTCAGGCGCAGAAACCGTGCACGAAACCGTGGATCACCTGCAGGCCAATGGTGAAAAAGTGGGCCTGTTGCGGGTACGTTTGTATCGGCCGCTGGATGCCCAGGCGTTATTAGCCGCTTTGCCCAGTAGCGTCAAACAAATTGCCGTGTTGGACCGCACCAAAGAACCCGGCTGTGATGGCGAACCCTTGTATAAAGATGTCATCACGGCTTTGGCGCAAGCGCAGATGCAAGGCAACAGCCCCTTTGCTGAGTTGCCGACCGTGATTGGCGGGCGTTATGGGCTATCCTCCAAAGAATTTACCCCCGGCATGGTGGCGGCAATCTTTACTGAGCTGCAACAGGCACAGCCCAAAAACGGTTTCACCATTGGTATCTATGATGATGTCACCCACACCAGCTTAGAGTGGGATGAGCACTTTCATACCGCTGCCCATCAGGATTCTGTGCAGGCGCTGTTTTATGGTTTGGGTTCCGACGGTACGGTCAGTGCCAATAAAAATTCCATTAAGATTATTGGTGAAACCACTGACCTTTATGCGCAGGGCTATTTCGTCTATGACTCGAAAAAAGCCGGTGCCATGACCGTTTCCCGCTTGCGCTTTGGCCCGCAGCCGATTCGCTCCACTTATTTAATTGGTGACCATCAAGCGCAATTTATCGGCTGCCATCAGCCACAGTTTATTGAGCGCTTTGAAATGCTCGATAAAGCCGCGCCCGGCGCAGTGTTTCTATTAAACACTGCGCACCCAGCAGAGCAACTGTGGGATGAGCTGCCACGGCGCATGCAAGAGCAGATTATCGAGAAAAATATCCGCGTGTACTGCATTGATGCCTACGCAGTGGCCCAGCAGGCCAATATGGGCAAACGCATCAATACCATTATGCAAACCTGTTTCTTTGCCATTTCTGGGGTATTGCCACGTGAACAGGCAATTGCTTCGATTAAGCAAGCCGTGCAGGACACCTACGGCAGTAAAGGGCAGAGCATTATTGATTTTAACTTCCGCGCCATTGACGCAGCATTGGCCAGCCTGCATCAAATGCCTGCGCCCAAGGCAGTCACCAGCACCTTTGAACGGCCGCCGTTGGTGGACGCAAATGCCCCCGACTTTATTGGCCGCTTTACCGCGCGACTAATTGCCGGTGAGGGCGATCGGGTACCGGTCAGCATGATGCCCGTAGATGGCAGCTTTCCACTGGGCACTGCTGCCTATGAAAAACGCAAGCTGGCGCTGGAGATCCCGGTGTGGGATGCTGAGCTGTGCACTCAGTGTGGTAAATGCCCGATGGTCTGCCCCCATGCGGCGATTCGCAGCAAATTGGTGCCTAAAGACTTGGTTGCCGATGCCCCAGACACCTTTAAAACCCATCCGGTATTGGGCCGTGATTACCCCGATGACCATGTAATGATGTATCAGGTCTCGCCGGATGACTGTACCGGTTGCGGTTTATGTGTGGATATTTGTCCGATTCGTGACAAGTCCAATGCTTCCCATAAAGCGTTGAATATGGCACCCATTGAGCCGATTCATGCCCAAGAGCAAGACAATTGGCGCTTCTTTGAAACGCTACCGGCCTATGATCGCAGTGCGCTTAAACACACCACCATTAAAGGCGCGATGGTCTTGGAGCCCTTGTTTGAGTTCTCCAGTGCCTGTGTGGGTTGCGGTGAAACGCCGTACTTAAAGCTGGCCACCCAGTTGTTTGGTGACCGTATGGTGGTGGCCAATGCCACCGGTTGTTCCTCCATTTATGGGGCTAACTTGCCCACCACGCCTTGGACGGTGAATGCTGACGGCCGTGGCCCAGCCTGGAATAACTCGCTGTTTGAAGACAACGCTGAGTTTGGTTTAGGCATGCGTATTGCCATTGACCAGCAAGAAGCTTTTGCGCAGGAGCTGCTGGCAGAGTTACGCGACAGCATTGGCGGTGAATTGGTGGATGCATTACTCGCTGCCGAGCAAAACACTGAACAACAGATCGCCGAACAGCGGGCGCGAGTGGTGCAGCTTAAACAACGTTTAGCTGAGTTAAAGGATGAGCCGCGCGCTAAAGAATTGCTCACCATTGCCGAGCATTTGGTGGTGCGCAGCGTGTGGATTATTGGTGGCGATGGTTGGGCCTATGATATTGGCTATGGCGGCTTGGACCATGTGTTGGCCAGCGGCCGTAATGTCAATATTTTGGTACTGGACACTGAAGTGTATTCCAATACCGGTGGCCAAACTTCCAAAGCCACCCCGCGCGGCGCGGTAGCCAAGTTCTCCAATGCCGGTAAGCCCACTGCCAAGAAAGATCTGGCGATGCTGGCCATGGGTTATGAAAATGTCTATGTAGCGAAAGTGGCCTACGGCGCAAAAGATACGCAAACCCTGCGTGCTTTCGTTGATGCCGCTGCCCATGATGGCCCATCCTTGATCATTGCCTACTCGCCCTGTATTGCCCATGGCGTGGATTTAACCCATAACCACCGCCAGCAAAATCTAGCGGTACAGAGTGGCCACTGGCCGTTATTCCGTTATGAGCCGTCCCGTGCTGAGCGTGGCTTGAACCCATTGCGTTTAGATTCTGCGGCGCCGTCCATTGACTACACTGAATTCAGTTCCACAGAGGCGCGTTTTAGTATGCTCAACCGCACTTACCCAGAAGCAGCCCAGAAATATCAAAAACAAGCGCAAGATGATGTGATTGCGCGTTTTGCCCATTATCAGTCGCTGGCCGACTTGCCCGGTGCTGCAGATAAAGAAAAAAAGGAGACCAGTGATGATTGATTTATCCACTGAGTATTTAGGCTTAAAACTAAACAGTCCGCTGGTGCCTTCTTCATCGCCACTGACTGGTGATTTAGATAGCGTCCGCGAGCTGGAAGATGCCGGGGCCAGTGCAATTATTTTGCCATCGCTGTTTGAAGAAAGTATTTTAGACAGTGAAGCGGCCGCGGCGCGTTTTCTCCATGAACAGGACATTGGCTTTGGTGAGGCCGGGAGTTTTTTGCCGATACCCGATGAATCCATTTACCGCAGTGAGCTGGATGAGTATTTAGAGTATATTCAGACCTTAAAAAGCAGCCTGTCGATTCCAGTGATTGCCAGTCTCAATGGTATTTCCACTGAGGGTTGGACGGGCTACGGTAAACAGTTGCAAAGTGCTGGGGCCGATGCCTTGGAGCTCAATGTTTATTATGTGGCAGCAGATATTTTTGAATCCGGCGCTGAGGTTGAAGCGCGTTATCTGAATGTGCTTGGCGAGCTCAAGCAGCATGTGACTGTGCCCATTACCATGAAGCTGTCTTCCCAGTTCAGCTCGGTGGGGCATTTTGTGCGCAGTTTGCAAGGGGCGGGCGCGCAGGGGGTGTCGTTGTTTAACCGCTTCTATCAGCCGGATATTGATTTATTAACCCGTGAAGTGGTGCCGACCATTAGCTTGTCGTCTTCCTATGAAAATCTACTGCGCATCCATTGGGTGGCCACTTTGTTTGGCAAGGTGGATTTATCTTTAGCGGTGACCGGCGGCGTACATACTGCCGAGGATGCGCTAAAAGCCTTAATGGCTGGCGCGGATGTCACCCATTTGTGCAGCGTGTTGCTTAAGCAAGGACCGCAAGCAGTTGCTGAAATTGAGCAGGGCATGCGTGAGTGGATGGCCGAACATGAATATCAATCGGTGCAGCAACTTAAAGGCAGTGTCTGCCGAGACCGTGCCATTGATCCCAGCGCCTATGACCGCGCCAACTATGTGCAAGTGATGCACAGCCACCGCAGCGCCACAGGCGTCTGGCGCTAAATCTGTAGGAGCGCTCCATGAGCGCGAACATCGCTAGCCCAGAGATGGCTTAGCCCACCATTGAGACTGTGCGTGGTTTAAGCCTTATCGAGCGCATGGCGCTCTCCTACAAGACTCAACAGCGCACCCCTGTAGGAGTGGGCCATGCCCGCGATCATCCAATGGTCCAATCCGCAACAATGCCATGGCCAACCCGTGCGCGGTTAAGCCCATCTCGAGCGCATGGCGCTCTCCTACAAGACCAACAGCGCACTCCTGTAGGAGTGGGCCATGCCCGCGATCATCCAATGGTCCAACCCGCAGCAATGCCATGGCCAACCCGTGCGCGGTTAAGCCCATCTCGAGCGCATGGCGCTCTCCTACAAGACCAACAGCGCACTCCTACAGTCAACGCAAGTGTTATCCACAGAAGCTGTGGATAACTCTGTGCGTAAGATGGTTGCAGATGGCTGTAAAGCCGATGCAGTGCGGCTCTAAGTTAGATTGATGAAAAAACACTCTTTGTTAAAAAGCCTTTACAATCAATGCTTTAGGCGAGATTGCTAGAGTTGTTAGTGATTTTGTTACAGAAAAGAATAACTCAAAAGTCAACCGTAAAAATGTGGGTAAGTTTATTTTTATTTGCCGAAATGCACTGGTATTGAGCAAAAAATAATGCTAGGGGGGAGCCGCTTGTGGATACTTTTAGACAGGGGGTCTGGCTGGTCAATAATAAAAATATTCACAAATCTGCTGACGTGCAGTTGTCAAGTGCACAAGGCAAGGCAGCAGAGAGCTTGCTATAAAAATGCGCCTTAACTGCAGCGCTTTGCGTGTCTTTGCGAGCGAAGACACGCAAAGCGTAGTATATTGACACTCAAACAACACAACACACTAAATTAAGAGTTAAAGCGTAACGGAACATGACTGTTAACCCATTGAACCCTGATCACTTAGAGCATCACGATGATGATCTAGCCGTAGCGCCAGCGCGCCCTGCATTGCAAGCGCCACCCATGTACCGTGTGGTCATGTTGAATGATGATTACACACCAATGGATTTCGTTGTGGAGGTGTTAGAGCGATATTTTGCGATGAACCGCGAACAAGCCACCCAAGTTATGCTGGCAGTGCATCATCAAGGGCAAGCGGTTTGCGGAGTGTACAGCCGTGATGTCGCAGAAACCAAAGCACATCAGGTTATTCAGTACGCTAAAGAGTGCAGTCACCCTCTCTTGTGTGAAATAGAGAAGGATGAGTAACAGACACGCTGTTTAAATGAGGTGAAACCATGTTGAATTTAGAACTTGAGGTGACCCTCAATCTGGCATTTAAAGATGCTCGGGTCAGTCGCCATGAGTACATGACGGTTGAACACCTTTTGCTGGCTTTATTGGATAACCGAGAAGCGGCAAGAGTCTTGCGTGGCTGTAATGTCAATCTTGATGTTTTGCGTCAAGACTTACGGGCATTTATTGATACCACAACCCCCTTACTACCCGAACATTTAGAAGACACTGATACCCAGCCCACCTTAGGCTTTCAGCGGGTGTTACAGCGCGCAGTGTTTCATGGGCAAAGCTCCGGCAAACAAGAAGTGGGCGGCGCCAATGTTTTAGTGGCAATTTTTAGTGAAACCGATAGCCATGCGGTGTACTTGCTCAACAAACATAACGTGCAGCGTCTTGATGTGGTCAGCTATATCTCCCACGGCAAGGATAACGAGCGCAGTAGCGCAGCGGCTCAGCCAGAAGAATTAGGGCAAGAGGCCGGTGAGCGTGAAGCGGCAAGCAACCCCTTATTGGCCTATGCCACAGATTTAAATGAGCAAGCGCGCCAGGGCAAAATAGATCCGTTAATTGGCCGTGAGCATGAGCTGGAACGTGTCGCGCAAATTTTAGTGCGACGCCGTAAAAACAACCCCTTACTGGTAGGTGAAGCTGGGGTGGGTAAAACCGCCATTGCCGAAGGTTTAGCGCGACGGATTGTTGACGGCCAAGTGCCTGATATCTTGTTGAACAGTGTGGTTTACTCGTTGGACTTAGGTGCGCTGTTAGCAGGCACCAAATACCGCGGTGACTTTGAAAAGCGTTTAAAAGACTTACTCAATGAGCTGCGCAAGCGTGACAACGCTATTTTGTTTATTGATGAAATACATATGATCATTGGCGCTGGTGCCGCTTCCGGCGGGGTGATGGATGCCTCCAACTTGTTAAAGCCCTTGCTGTCTTCTGGAGAGATCCGCTGCATTGGTTCCACCACCTACCAAGAGTTCCGGGAGATTTTTGAAAAAGACCGTGCTTTGGCGCGGCGTTTTCAAAAGGTGGATATTATTGAGCCGTCGGTGGAAGACACCTATCGAATTTTGCAAGGTCTGCAAACTCACTTTGAAGACCATCATCAAATTAAATACACCGATGCTGCGTTACATGCCGCAGCGGATTTAGCCTCCAAGCATATTAATGATCGCTATATGCCCGATAAAGCCATTGATGTGGTGGACGAAGCCGGTGCTTACCAGCGCCTACAAGCCGAGGATGCGCGGGTTGAGTCCATTGACGTCACTCAGATCGAAGAGATCATTGCCAAAATTGCTCGCATTCCAGCCAGACAGGTGAGCAGCTCAGATAAAGAACAGTTGCGTCATCTAGAGCGTGATTTACGCTTAACAGTGTTTGGCCAAGAGCCTGCAATTGAAGCTTTGGCCACCGCCATTAAGTTGTCCCGAGCGGGGCTGAAAACTGAAAATAAACCAGTGGGTTCATTCTTATTTACCGGCCCAACTGGGGTGGGTAAAACCGAAGTGGCCAAGCAACTGGCCAACTCGTTAGGCATTGAGCTGGTGCGCTTTGATATGTCGGAGTACATGGAGCGCCATACAGTCTCGCGTCTGATTGGTGCGCCGCCGGGGTATGTGGGCTTTGATCAGGGTGGTTTGCTCACTGAGGCCATCACTAAACAGCCGCATTGTGTGTTGTTGTTGGATGAAATTGAAAAAGCCCATCCTGATGTGTTCAACCTGTTATTGCAGGTGATGGATAACGGCACCTTAACCGATAACAATGGCCGCAAAGCGGACTTTAAACATGTCATTTTGGTGATGACCACCAACGCCGGTGCTGAAACAGCGGCTCGGGCATCCATAGGCTTTGCTCAGCAAGACCACAGCAGTGATGCCATGGAAGTGTTAAAGAAAACCTTTAGCCCAGAGTTCCGCAACCGCTTGGACAGCATCATCCAGTTCAACCGCTTAAATCCGGAAACACTGCAGTCCATAGTGGATAAGTTTTTGGTGGAGTTGCAAGCGCAGCTTGAAGAAAAACGTGTGCAGTTGGATGTGACTGAGGCAGCACGGCAGTGGTTGGCTGAGCATGGTTATGATCAGGATATGGGCGCGCGGCCCATGGCGCGTTTAATACAGGAGCAAATTAAGCGACCTTTAGCAGAAGAGATCTTATTTGGGACTCTTGCCGAGCAAGGGGGGATTGCCCGAGTGGATGTAGCAGAAAGTGGCTTAGCATTGACCTGTGTAAAAGAATCCAAACCAGAACCCGCTTAATATATGCCGTATTCTTCACAACAGCAGCCAAAGGCAAGTGCATTGTCTTTGGCATGCCTCTTGCTGTGGATTAGTAAGTGTCAAAAAAGCAGCTGCGTAAAACTCTGTACAGCAGTGGATGGCGTCATCTTGTATAGAACCGCAGAGGATTCTTGATATTAAACCTTTAGTTATTGTGCTTTATGCCGATGGTAAGCATAGGGTCTAGCAATGCATAGTACCGCGTCGGTATAACGAAGTTATTGATAACTAATAAAAATAAGTGGTTTGGGGTTAACAACTATGAGTGACCAGTCAGCTAAACATCAGATGTCAGTGCAAACAAAAATCAATATCGCGGTGGTCTCGGTATTGTTTGTAGTGATGTCGGCGTCGCTGCTTTTTTCTGCTTTTAATGAAAAGCGCCTAATTTTAGAAGTGGTAGAGCAGCAAACAAAGGATACCGCAGACAGCTATTTTGATGGCATTAATACGATGATGCTGACCGGCACCATGGCACAACGTAATGTGTTGCGCGATAAAGTGTTAGCGCGGCCCGGAGTCACCGATGCGCGTATTCTGCGCACCGAAGGGGTCAACTCTGTATACGGCCCCGGTTATGCTTATCAAACCCCAGTGGATGAGCTGGACCGTCGCGCATTAGCTGGCGAGCAAGTGATGGAGCTGACCGAAGACCGCAATGGCCGCTTGTTAACCGTAATTAATCCCCTGTATGCAGAAAAAGACTACCGTGGTACCAATTGCTTAACCTGTCACGTGGTTGAAGAAGACTCAGTGCTGGGTGCGGTGCGCATCAGTTATTCGTTAGATGCATTAGATCAGCAGGTGGCACGTAACCTTATGGTCAGTGCCGGAATTCAACTGCTCTTGCTGCTGGCTGGTGTGGCGGTGATGATGTTTATTGTGCGCACCACTGTGATTCGACGCATCCATGCCATGCGTCACACTATGGAAGCCATCGCTCAAGATGATGACCTCAGCCATAGCGTTGAGGTGGGGCCACGGGATGAAGTGGGCGCCATGGGCCAGGCTTTTAATCACATGATTGCCAGGTTTAAGCAGAGTATGCATGCGGTGTCTGATGTGACCCGTGATTTACATGAAGTCTCGGATCAAGTTGCTAATGTTGCAGAAACAACTCTAAAAGCCGTGGTTGAGCAGCGCACCGAGACTGATATGGTGGCTTCGGCAATGAACGAAATGAGCACCACTGTCCAAGAAGTGGCGCGCAATACGGCGCAAACAGCTGAAGCCTCCCAAGGTGCTGATGATGAGTCTAAAGCTGGGGTGTTGGTGGCTGAGGAGGCTATTCGTGGTATTGAAGAGCTGATCGTGGAAATTGAAAGTGCCGCGCAAGTGGTGCAACAAGTTGAAGCGGATACTGAAAGCATCAGCGCGGTATTGGATGTGATTCAAGGCATTGCCGAGCAGACCAACTTATTGGCTTTAAATGCGGCCATTGAAGCAGCCCGTGCCGGCGAGCAAGGTCGAGGCTTTGCGGTGGTGGCTGATGAAGTGCGTACCTTGGCTTCGCGCACGCAAAACTCCACTGAAGAAATTCAGGATATGATTGAGCGCTTACAGAACGGCGTGAAAAGAGCCGTAGGCGCCATGACAGATGCTCAAGAACGAGCCAAGGTGGGTTCTGAGTGCGTTGAGAAAGCATCGCAAAGCTTGCATGTGATTGCCGCTGAAGTGACCACCATTAATGATATGAACACTCAGGTGGCTACCGCTGCAGAAGAGCAGAGCGCAGTGGCCGAAGAAATCAATCGTAATATCACCACCATCAGCGACATTGCTGACAACACCTCCAGTGGTGCTACGCAAACTGCGCAAAGCAGTGAAGAGCTGGTGCGTCTCGCTGCAGAACTGCAGCGCTTGGTCAGTCAGTTTAAGTTGAAATAAGCACAGGGCTTTAAGTTAAACAAAAAAACACGCTACGGCGTGTTTTTTTGTAAGTGGCGAATTTTTTCTTGTAAGGCATTGATGCTGCGATTGGTTTGCGCACGGTAAGCATCAAAATCAGCCAAGCTTGGGCCTTGGTTGATATGGGCTGCGGGCGTGGCTTGCTGCTCCAATTCGCTGCGTATAATCAACAGGTCTTGTTGTAAGCGTTGCAGTTCATCAGCGTTATTTGCGCTGCTTTGCAGCTGAGTTAATTGTTTGGCTAAGCCCTGCAGTTCAGTGTGCACAGTGTCCAATTGTGCAAGCTGCTGTTGATGGCTTTCCAGTGCTGTTTGCAGTTGGCCGAGCAGTTGTTGGGTGTTGTCCGCCTCTTGGTTAAATTGACTCAGCTGCGCTTGTTGTTCAGCTAAGGCTTTGTCCAGCGTAGCATAGTCTTGCATGAGCTTATTGCTGTGTTGCGCGAGAGTTTTCTCTTGCTGAGAAAGGCTGTCGTGTAAGTTTTGGGTGCGTTGCTTCACAGCACGTAATTCAGTATCGATTTGGCTTAATTGTGCGCCCTGTTCGGTGAGGCTGATTTGTTGCTGTTTGTGGACTTCTACTGAGCTGCTTTCTAAGCTGTTGAGACGCTGGGTGAGGGTTTGGATATCGCTCTGCACGCTGCTTTCAGTGGCAGTAAACTGGCCGCTGATTTCACTTAGACGACCAGCCGCATCTTCACTGATTTTGGAAAAGCTGTCTTGGGTAGCAATCAATTGTTGCTCGAGCAATTCCATACGCTGCATGCTCCACCACGCAAAAGCCGCACTGGAACACAGTAGAGCCAGGGTCAGAGCTGATAAAGCCCCCAGCGCTTTTTTGCCAGTAGTGGGTATTACAGAGGCACTGGCTGCAGTTATGGGAGACTCTAAAAAAGTTGAGTCGTCGGCATCTGTGCTGCTGAGTTGCGGTTCAATTCGCTCGCCATTGGTGGTGTTTGTTTGATGCTTGTCGTGCTGTGGATCATTACGCATAGTTACTGAGCCTATCTGTTTGGCAGGTATAAACAATACCGGCAGTATAGCGGAAAATATTTTAGTGCAGCACGGGCTGGGAGCTGTTCGCGGGCATGGCTTGCTCCTACGCGGGTGGCTGTGGCGTGGTCGCGTGGTTTGTTGGTGCCTGTAGGAGAGCGCCATGCGCTCGATACCAGTTTAACCGCG
>Ga0079226_10000849_pt1 | contig 22592 bp, 23 predicted proteins | sample Poulit2014_FD_76345 | JGI IMG/M metagenome (GOLD analysis project Ga0079226, IMG submission 76345) | Agricultural soil microbial communities from Georgia to study Nitrogen management - Poultry litter 2014 | ecosystem: Environmental > Terrestrial > Soil > Agricultural land | place: USA: Georgia...
ACTTGATTTTTTCTTGGAAACAGCCCATAATCAACGTCTTTATACCTCTTTGTGGCGCAATGGCAGAGTGGTTATGCACCGGATTGCAAATCCGTGGAGGTCGGTTCGATTCCGGCTTGCGCCTCCATTCCCCTTCCTTTTGCTGGCCCTCGCTTTACCTTCCCTTCAGGCCACACCTCTGGCCAACCCCCATATACAAAACCTGCTCCGCTGACGATACTAAAGCCATAAAGGCATTTGGCCTGTGTTTTCCTGCCGATTCGTGATCAACGACACGGCACGCACATGCTTACTGACTGGAAAACAACCTATCATCAAGGAGCAAACCTATGTCAGCAACAAAACCAATCAAAGGTCCCTTCAAAGGGTGGCGCCGGCTGGCCCTTTGGAAACAAATATTTATCGCCCTAATCGCAGGCTTGGTCGTTGGGGTGGTATTTAATCTTAGTGGTGTTCCTGAGTACGCAACAGCTTTGAAACCGCTGGGTGATCTTTTTATCCGGCTGATCAAAATGCTGATTGTCCCCCTGGTTTTTGTCTCTTTGGTGACCGGGGTCAGCTCGCTGGATAATCTGTCTACCATGGGCCGTCTAAGCGTCAAAACCGTTGTCCTGTATTTGGTCACCACGGCCATTGCCATTGTCATTGGCCTGATCCTGGCTGTTATCTTTCAGCCCGGCAGCGGTGTCGCCATGGTCGCTGACGAATCCGTCAAGGTAAACGAAGCCCCGCCCATCATCGACATTTTCCTCAACCTGGTGCCCACCAACCCCTTTGAATCCTTCGTCACTGAAAATGTCCTGCAAATCATCGTCTTTGCCATTTTCTTTGGGGTTTCCATTTCTTTGGTAGGCGAACGCGGGCGACCTGTGCGCGAGTTTTTCGAATCGGCGGCCGAGGTTATCTACCGCCTGACCGCCATGGTCATTGCCTTTGCCCCCTACGGGGTATTTGCCCTAATTGCCTGGGTTGCAGGCAGTTATGGCCTTGAATTGCTTGCCCCCTTAGCCAAAGTTATCCTGATTGTCTATGTTGGCTGCATCATCCATGCCCTGCTGGTTTATGGCGGCATGATTCGCATTTTGGCGCATCTGAACCCCGTTCGTTTTTTCCAGGGCGTGATGGAGCCTGCCATGGTTGCTTTTACCAGCACCTCTAGCTCAGGCACATTGCCGGTTAGCATCATGGCCACTGAGAAAAACCTGGGGGTGGATCGCCGTGTATCCAGTTTTGTACTGCCACTGGGTGCCACCATCAATATGGACGGTACTGCCCTGTATCAGGGGGTCTGCGCGGTGTTCATTGCCCAAGTCTATGGCATTGACCTGGGCGTGCCGCAGTCCCTCATGATTGTACTGACAGCCACCTTGGGCTCTTTGGGCACGGCGGGCGTACCGGGGGCTGGCCTTATTATGCTGTCTCTGGTTTTAACAGCCGTAGGGCTGCCGCTTGAGGGGGTTGCCATTATTGCAGGTATCGACCGCATTCTTGACATGGCCCGTACCGCTGTTAACGTCGTTGGGGATTGCGCCGTGACTACTGTGGTCGCCAAGTCTGAAGGCGAAGTGGACGAAGCTGCCTATAACACGCCTCATGTCCTGGGGGCCCAAGATGCCTAATACACCCCGGGGTTAGGCACCCCGGTCTGACAAGGCCGTGCGTCAGGCTTGCCCTATGCCAGCCAACGCAGCTTGCCCAACACCACAAAACCCGCTCTGAATAAATCTGGAGCGGGTTTTTTTGATGGTGCTACGAACCGTTTAGAAAAACCGATGAGCAGGGGTGAGGGCATAAGGGCAGGTGGCGACCCTGGTAATAGGCCCAAACCTGATTAACAAGCAGTGGGTTGGGACCAGGCCATGGTCGCGACCAAAAACGATGCCTCTGGCAAGCAGCTTAGGCTAGCAGGCCATTGAAAAAAGATTCGAAATTTGCCCCTAGGCTATCTATGTCGTAGCCCCCCTCTTGGACAACCACCACAGGAATACCCAAGGCAGCCATCTCGCGGCCCAAGCGTTCAAATCCAGGCGTGCTGACTGCTACCAAAGATTGTGGGTCTTTTTCATAGATGTCAAAACCCAAAGACAAAACCAAGGCCCCCGGCTGGTAGAGGGCAATCGCCTGCTTGGCTTCATCAAGCTTGTCAAAAAAGACAGACTCGGGACTATGATGCGGCATGGGCAAGTTCAGGTTAAAGCCTTCACCAATGCCTTCACCGCGCTCTTCGGGATAGCCTTGAACGACCGGATAGAAATTTTCCGGGTCGCCATGGATGGAAATATAATAAACATCGTTTCGATCGTAGAAGATCTCTTGAATACCCTGACCGTGGTGCATATCTGTATCCAGCACCACGACCCGCTGGTGTTTTTGCCGCAGCAGTTCAGCGGCAATGGCCGCATTATTCAAATAGCAGAACCCACCTGCAGCGTCACGGCGGGCATGATGGCCCGGGGGGCGCGAGCCTGCATAAGCAAACTTGTCACCATTTAAAACCGCCTGGGCGGCACTGATGGCACACTGTGCCCCGGCGTACACGGCTTGCCAGGTATGCTTGCCAATGGGGCAACTGCCATCAGCCAGATAATAGCCTGCTTTGGCCAAAATACCGCGTCGCGAATTGGGCTCACGCACAAAAATATTGGAAATGACCTCTTCCCCCCAATCATCGGGCAGCTCATGCCATTCTTGATAGGCCGTAGCCAAAAAACGGATATACTCAAAATCATGCACATCCAGAATCGGCGCCATGCCGGCATCATCGGGGCTTTGCACATCGAAACCCATGGATTCGGCGGCTCTTTTTAACTGCACAAAACGCTCGGGCACCTCTTGGGGCGTGCGCATCTTGCCCCGTGAAAGATAAGTACGCGGATGATGCAACTGTTGGTCTGCATGAAAATACGCCTTCATTATGTCTCCTGTCTATCATGTGTAAAATGGGTAGATTGATTTTGGACTTGTCTTTGTAGGCCAATACAAGCAGTTGCGCTAGACTAAAGCAATAAAGACTACCGTTGACATACCTATGACTAAGCCAGCACCTTCTTTTTTTTATCCTGTCCCCAGGGCATCACATTTTTGCACCCAATGTGGGCAGGCTTTGACCCGGATGGTTCCCCCTGATGATAACCGACTGCGCGATGTCTGTGAGCATTGCGGCGCCGTGCATTATCAGAACCCGCGCTGTGTGGTGGGGCTAGTTCCCATTTTGGAGGGTCGCGTTTTACTTTGCAAACGCGCCATTGAGCCACAATACAACAAATGGACATTGCCCGCCGGGTTTATGGAGCTTGGCGAAACCACCGCCCAAGGGGCCTTGCGCGAGGCCGATGAAGAGGCAGGCGCCCAGCTCGAGCTCGGCCCGCTGTACACCATCATTGATGTCCCCCACGCCGAACAAGTCCATTTTTATTATCTGGCCAAGGTGCTCAGCCCCGAGCTGAATCCCGGCGAAGAGACTCTGGAGGCGCAGTTTTTCGACTTTGATCGCATTCCCTGGGAAGAGATTGCCTTCCGCACGGTATCCACCACCCTTGAGCATTTACTTGATGACTACCCTTCCCAGGTGTTTCCGCTGCGAAACTACACCCTTGTTCCGACACGAGCCAAACAAGCTGAAAAATGAGTCGTACCATACGTTGGTTAAACGGTTACACCTCGTTTCCTGACCCCCGACAAGCTGCTGACGAAGGGCTGCTGGCCGTCGGCGGCGATCTGTCTTTGCCGCGCTTGCTCAGCGCCTATAGCAAGGGCATTTTCCCGTGGTACAACGTTGACGAACCCATTTTATGGTGGTGCCCCAACCCGCGCATGGTGCTTTTTTGCGATGAATTCCGCCAATCGAAATCCCTGGCCAAAAAATGCCGGCAAATTGCACGTTACGAACAGCAACCGCAGGAACGCAAGTTTTGGCTCAGCCTGAACCGTTCCTTTTTGCAGGTTATCAGTGCTTGCGCCAGCACGCGCCAAGACACAGGCACCTGGATACATCGCGAAATGATCCAGGCTTACTATGAATTACACCAGCAAGGCTATGCGCATAGCGTCGAACTTTGGGAACATGATCAACTGGTGGCAGGCTTATATGGGGTATGTATCGGGCACTTCTTTTTTGGCGAATCCATGTTCACCAAAATAACCGACGGCAGCAAAATTGCCTTGTATTATCTGGTTCAGTTTCTGCAATCAGAAGGGATACAACACATTGACTGCCAACAAGAGACCCAGCACTTGTCCAGCCTGGGGGCCCGGCCTATCAGCCGCAGCAAATTTCTGGATTTGGTTGCCAAACACACCCAACAAGAACAGCCTCGCTGGCCAGCTGGGCAGCTATTGGCTTCTGGAACAAAATGTCCATTGCCCTTGACCTGATGCTTGCCCCCCGCTGTCAGGCCAGCCGTGATAGGCTTGGAACAGGGGCCTTCGTCTTCATTACCGCGCCTGCCCCGGCCAATTGAATCACTTTGCGAGTATGGGCAAACCAAACGAACTACAGACACAAACGCTGCATTTTTATCAAACGGCAGAATACCCTTGCAGCTACCTGCCACAACGCCGCGCTCGTTCGTTGGTGGCGGCGCCCTCGCATCAGGTCACCACAAGCCAATATAGCCACCTTATTCAGCAGGGTTTTAGACGTAGCGGCAGCTTTAGCTACAAACCGGCTTGTACACACTGCCAGGCCTGCGTACCCATACGCGTGCACTGCCCCAGTTTTGCCCTTCGGCGCAGCTTTCGGCGCATATGGCGCCAACATCAGACACTAAAGGCCACTATCCGGCCATTGAATTGGCAAACCGAGCACTTCGAACTCTACCGGCGCTACCAGCTGGCACGCCACCCGGAATCGGCCCATGACAGTACTGAACGCACCCAATATCTGCAGTTCTTGCTCGCCAGTTATGTTCACTCAAAACTGATTGAGTTTCGTGATCCCAAGGGGCAGCTTAAAATCGTCGCCCTAACCGATTTTGTTGAACACGGCCTGTCGGCCGTATATACCTTTTATTGCCCGCAAAGCCCGGGCAGTCTGGGCACCTATTCCATTTTATGGCAAATCCAGTATGCCCAGCGGCTAGGGTTACCCTGGCTCTATCTTGGCTACTGGATCAAGGAAAGCAGTAAAATGTCCTACAAAACACGTTTTCACCCTTTTCAACTCTACAAGAATCACCAATGGGTTGATGGCGACCCAGACCGCTTACCATGACTGCCCTGATTTCTCTGCTATACCCTGCCTTAAGGCCCTTATTATTCCGTTTGGCACCCGAGCGCGCCCATAACCTTAGCTTGCAAGCGCTTGATAGCCTGCATCGGCTGCCCGGTGCCCGCGCCCTTTTTCCCCAACCCATCTCGTCACCGGTTAAACTGATGGGTCTTGAGCTTCCCAACCGAGTTGGGCTGGCAGCCGGGCTAGACAAGAACGGGGCCCATATCGATGCCCTGGGGGCTTTGGGCTTTGGCTTTATCGAGGTGGGTACGGTCACCCCAAAGGCCCAGGAAGGCAACCCCAAACCACGTTTATTTCGCCTGCCCGAGCACCAGGCCCTGATTAACCGGTTTGGATTTAATAATGAAGGCCTGCAACAATTCATAGACAATGTAGGTCGAAGCCAATGGCCGCGCACCGGGGGCATTCTGGGTTTGAATATTGGCAAAAACGCACAAACCCCTAATGATGAAGCCGCTAATGATTATCTCCAGGGGCTAACGGCTGTTTACCCCTTTGCTGACTATGTCAGCATCAATATTTCCTCGCCCAACACCGAAAACCTGCGTGATCTGCAACAAGAGCAGGCGCTTGGCGATCTGCTGCAGTGCTTGCATCGGCAACGCTTGCAGCTCAATAAAACCCACCAGAGACGGGTGCCTTTGGTGGTGAAAATTGCCCCCGACCTTAATGACGATCAGATCAGGCAAATTGCCGCCATCATCAAAGACTGTCATATCGATGGGGTAATCGCTACCAATACCACCCTTGAGCGCACCGCTGTTGCTGGCCATCAGCATGCCCAGGAAAACGGGGGTTTGTCCGGGCCACCCGTGCACGCCCTGTCACTCAAGGTCATCGAGGGCTTGCGCACCCAGCTGGGAGATGATTTTGCCATCATCGGCGTCGGTGGCATTCAATCTGGTCAAGAGGCTTTGGAAAAACTACAGGCAGGCGCCAATGCCATACAGCTCTTTACCGGCTTGATATACCGGGGGCCGGCCCTGATTCAAGACTGTATCCGCACCACCGCCCAGTGGGTTTAGACCCTGGGCCCTGCCCTTGGGCACCACCGCCCAGTGGGTCTAGCACCTGCCCTTGCGCGCCACCGCTCAGTGGGTCCAGGCCCTGCCCTTGGCCCCCCCGCGCCCGATCCACCTGGGTACAAAAGAAAAAAGCCCTTGACCAAACTGGCCAAGGGCAAACCACACACACCATATAAGCAGCGCTTTATTGACTGAGTTTATTAAGACACACTGCTGGTTTACCTGCTTTCAAATCACCACACCCAAAAGCAGGAGGAGACAACGCTTATTTGGCTGCCTTGCTATCTTTGGCAGCAGTCGTACGGCTGGTACGACTAATGTTTTTCTCAACAACCTCTGCCGCTTGCTCGGCAGTTTTAATCACAGCGCCCGTTGCAGCGTTCACATTGGCTTCGTTCAGCTCGGCTGCCTGACGCATGGTTTTAAATGCATTGTCAGCAAAATTACCCACTGATACCAGGCTGGACTTCAGCAAAGCCACAGCACCTTCAGAGCCGGCTGGGGCATTTTTAGCTGCTTGGTCAACCCATTCGGCAACCTGCTTCTGGTTTAAATCAACCTGCTTTTCAGCCAATTTGGCCATGTCGTTTTGCAGGGTGCTTACGACTTCAAAAACATTTTTGCCATAGCCAACTGCTTTTTCTACAGCAGGCTGGGATAGCTCGGAAGCAAAACCGGTCACTTCCTGAACATCTTTCAGATTGGTTGCTTTTTGCGAACGCTCGGCAACCTCGTCCAGGGTGGATTTGAACAGCTCCATATTCAAGTTAACCAACTGCTCAAAACCACTAAATAAACGATTTTGGGCAGCGACTAAATTATCAATACTGTCTTTTTGGATAGCAAAGAATTGCTCTGTAGAAATGCTCATGATTTCTGGTCCTCTTATAAAATTCAAAAGTGGTGGTAGCTGAACCATGCCGCCCATCAGCTACAACACTACTGCTGCGCCACTGCGTTATGCCTTGTGCGCTGCAGCATTAATGATTATTCTACGCCTTTTGTGCAGCGTGTCAAGCGTAATCCATTGAATTTCAATATGAACTGCTATTTTTGTTGCGACGCAACAAATTGGGTGTTGTTTTTATTATCTGTGGGCAAGCGTTAATTGCTATTGGCCGGCCGCTTGGCTTCGTAGCCCAAAGCTGCTGAAATATTTTGTGCCGTTTCGCGCAATAGGGGAATCCAGGTGTCATGCAACCGATCTGCAGGGGCAGACACCGAAAGGCCGGCAATCAGCGCGCCACTTTCATCATGGATACCGGCAGCGATGCAGCGTACCCCCAACTCGAGTTCTTCGTTATCACGGGCAATACCTAGTCGGCGTACCAAATTAAGCTCACGCTCTAATTCCTCGTAACGGGTAATGCTGTTGCGCGTATTGCCGGACAGGCCCGTACGCAGAACATAAGCGCGTACCTGGGCGGTTTCCCAAGAAGACAAAAACAATTTTCCGCTTGAGGTCAGGTGCAAGGGGGCGTGCCCACCAATGGCGCGTACGACTTGCATGCCCGAGTATTCATTCCAGGCCCGCTCTACATACACAATTTCATCGCCTTGCAAAAGCGCCAAATTAACGGTTTGGCCTGTAACCTTGTGCAGTTCGCGCATATGTTCAAGCGCGACAGTACGTATATTCAACCGGGCTTTAACCAAAGAGCCCAATTCAAGCAAACGCATGCCCAACCGGTACAAGCCATTATCAACGCGCTCTACATAGCGCCCAGCAACCAAATCATTCAAGATACGGTGCGCGGTAGAAGTATGCAGGCCAGTCGTTTCAGCCAGATCTTTGAGCGCCATGGGCTCGTCTTCTTGTGCTAATTGATCTAGCAATCGCATGGCGCGCTCTAGTACTTGAATGCTAATGGCGGATTGTGCAGGCCGTTTCAGTGGTTGGGCAAAAGGGGTTTTTGTGCCTGTCCCCTCCGAATTGTTATCTTTGCTTGTTGGCTGTTCCATGGTGTTCTCTGTATTGTGCGCTGCAACAACCCTCATGGTAAGTAAAGCTTGCCCGAAAATCAAGCCTAACCACCATCTCGGACATGCAGGCAGGCACGGCGGCGTCAGTAAACGGGCTTAGGTGGATTTTGGGGAAGATGGTGCCAGCGGCTTGCCCGGTAGTAGCTCGCCCCCCAAACGTTGAACTTCGTGGCGCAAAAACTGTATGGCAGCGCTACTGTGTTCGGGGCTGCCCTTGACGCCCAATTCGATATGCGGCCGCCCCCCATTTTCGCCCACACTGGGCAAACTAAAAGCTTTTACCCCCTGCCACTGTTGCTGTAATTGTTCGAGCGCAGGGGTGATCCGCGATTCTGGCAGGCCAAAAACCAGAAATGAATGCTCAACCAGATGCTGCTGGTGATGAAATTGGGCGTAATGATGATCGAGCACCCATTCAATCATGGGCCAGGCCATCACGGGAAAGCCTGGGGTAAAGGTATGGTTTTTGATAAAGAAGCCTGGGATTTTGTTAAAGGGGTTAGGCACGATGGCGGCGCCTTGAGGGAAATGGCCCATTTGCAAGCGCTGTTGGTTTTCTGGCAAGGACATGTCCGCACTGCCCTGACCGCGTGCTGCGCGTTCCTGGCAAAGCTCGGTAATTAGCGCTTCGGCCTCGGGATGTAATGCCAAAGGCACCCCCAAAGCTTGGGCGGCTGCCTGCCGGGTTTGGTCATCTGGGGTTCCGCCAATGCCCCCACAACAAAAGACAATATCATCCGTGGCAAAGCTGCGCTCGAGGGTTTGTGCAATATGCGCCCGAGCATCGGTAATGATTTCTGCCGCATGAAGTTCAAGGCCCCTTTCGGCCAAAATTTCGATGCAACGGGAAAAATGCTTGTCTTGGCGCCGCCCTGACAAGATCTCATCACCAATAATGATGAGTCTGAACTTGGGTAACTGGGTCGCTTCTGCCATGCTTGCCATGCCTTGTGTTGGAAATAAGCTAAATGAAAAATTGATATGGCTATTTTATAGTTTTTTACCCTATCTGTGTCAGCAAGGCTTTGATGCCTTTGCGGACAAAGGCTTTGCTATGCCACGGGTAGAAAACGCCAATAAAAAAATTTGCAGGCCGCCCCGTGCATCAAGCGGCGGACAAATTGGCTGCAGAATCCGAAACGCCGGCGCTATGACGCAAGGCGCTCAGGCCGCGCAGCGAAAAATGCGCAAATAGCAAAGCCGAGAAAACAGGCAAAATAATCCAAAACAATGGGACAAAGCTAAGCAAGGCCAGGCTAAGCCCCATTAGCCAGTAATCCCAGCGGTACTGGCTGAACAATTGGCGCCGCTCAAGTGCACTTGCATAGGTAGCTACTGAATCCACGCTTAGAAACCCTTTGAAGGCATAGGCCCACCAAAAAATGGGGCAGAGTATGGCAAAGGGAGGCAAAAGCCATAAGGGCAAAGTGATTAACCAGCCCAAACAAAAAATCAGCCCTACCTTCACGGCATTGATGACGCTGTACAAACCGCCCTGTTGCCCCGCGCGTTGCAACTCTGGGTAATGCCGCGCCCGCAGGAAGGAGACGACAATGGGCATGATGGCAAAAGCCATGACGCCAAAAACCAGAACCGCAACCAGGGGTAACAACACCCCAAAAGCCACAAAAGCGCCCAAAAAGCCCTTGATGGACAGCCACCCCATAACGGTAGCCACCAACCCCGAATGCATGGCTATATTTTCAAGCCATAAATCTGTTTGCTGCACCGGTGCCTGTACCTCGAGCCACTGAATAAAAGCTGCCTTAATGGGCGCATATAAAAGCAAATAAGCCAGCACCAAGGCAGCCAGCCCAACAAAGACCGGCAACAACAAGGTGAGTAACATGCGTGGGTGTAGCTGAGAGCGCAGCGCTGCCAAATAGCTATTGCCCAAACGCGACCAAACCCCTTGTTGAGAAAATTCATCATTCATGGTTACACTGCCCATAACACGCAAACCCCCTGCCCAAAGGCATGAACAAACTAACGCCCCAACCTAACGAAAACTTGACGCTCATGCAACTTTATTATCCTGAAAAACATCGCACCGCTTTGGAAGAACGGCTACAAACCCAACCTGCCCCTTGGCTATTAGTGTGCTTTTGTGCCGCCTGGTGTCGTACTTGCGCGGGCTTTGAGCAGGCGCTAGAGGACTTTGCCCAACAAAACTCCGAGCTAGTTTGTATCTGGGTTGATATTGAAACACATGAAGCCCTGCTTTTAGAAGAGGATCTGGACAATCTGCCAACTTTTTTGTTGCAACAAGACGGTCAAAGCGTATTCTACGCCCCCCTTCCCCCCCAAGTAGGGCACCTGCAGCGCCTTTATGAACAAGCACAACAAGGGCTGCTGCCGCCTATTAGCGAGCTGCCCGATTTTTCCGCAAAACTGCGGGCACTAACTGACTAAATACGCTGGGGCTGTGCCAACGCAAGGGCACCATTAAATTCTAGAGATTATTTGCCCCCCAGCAATATGCCTACCGAGCGCTTGGCCGCCCCCTCGGAGCGATGCTGGGCAGACCGTCTGCGGGCAGGCTCGGCCTGCTCATTATCTGCCTGGGGCACATAGGGCTGAGAGAAGATGGGATCATCTGAGGTAGTGCCACGCCCTGCCAGTGCTGTAGCACGCTGGGACGCCGCACTACTTGGCGGGGTTTGGCGCTCGATGCTTCGGTCAATCAGGGCCTCGATATCAGCCAACTGTCGGGCTTCAGCCTTGGTATCCACCAAAGAGATGGCCTCGCCTTTGGCACCCGCCCGGCCCGTACGGCCAATGCGGTGGACATAGTCCTCGGCATGAAAGGGCAGCTCGAAGTTGATTACCCCGGCAACCCCGGCAATATCCAGACCACGGGCGGCCACATCAGTGGCAACCAATACCGAGACCTCTTCAGCCTTGAAAGCCTCTAGCACGCGCATGCGCTCGGTCTGGTTTTTATCGCCATGAATGGCTTCGGCTTTTAGCCCCTGACGCTGCAGATGACGCGCCAGACGCCCGGCCCCTGCCCGCGTATTGCTAAATACAATGACCTGCGTCCATGATTTTTCTTTAAGCAAATCGACCAGTACTTGTTGCTTGGCCCGCGCGTTCACCTCCAACAGGCACTGACTGACCGTATCGGCAGTGGTGTTGCGACTGGCAACCTCGATTTCTACCGGCTGGTGCAAAAAACGCCGACTTAAGCGCCGAATTTCCTGGCTGAAAGTAGCCGAGAAAAGCAGGCTTTGGCGGGCTTTGGGCACCGCATTGACGATGCGTGTCAGATCAGGCAAAAAGCCCATGTCAAGCATGCGGTCGGCCTCATCAAGCACCAAAACGCTGACCTGGGAAAGCACCACATGGCGTTGCTCCATGTGGTCCAGCAACCGGCCAGGCGTGGCAATCAGCACCTCTACACCCGCACGCAGGGCCTCGGTTTGCCCCTGCATATCTACCCCACCAAACAGCACGGTACTGCGCAGGGGCGTCAACTGGCTATAAGCGCGCACACTTTCTGCCACCTGGTCAGCTAGCTCGCGGGTCGGTGTCAAAATCAGCGCACGCACGGGATGGCGTGCCGGGGAAACACTGGTGCTGGCGTAGGGCAATAGCCGATGTAAAATGGGCAGCACAAAAGCGGCGGTTTTCCCGGTACCCGTTTGCGCCGCCCCCATGACATCCTGGCCCTGCATTGCCACCGGGATAGCCTGCGCCTGAATGGGCGTAGGCTTTTGATACCCCAGCTTTTCTACGGCTTGCAACAATAAGGGATGCAAGTTGAAAGCTTGGAAATCCTGAATTGATTCGGGGTTGTCTTGGGAGGCTATCGAAGTCATGGGTATCCGTATGGCTGTAAAGATGCTAGGAACAATTAGACCAGAAGTGCTTTTAGCACCCAAAAGCAAACCATTCCACTAAGCATGAGTAAAAGCGCATTGCGCGTGCGCAAATAAATGAAAATCGCTAAACCCGCAGCCACTATTTTTATAATGTCTTCACGGTGGTACTCAGCCACCGACAAGGGAAATAGCTCGGGGATAATAATCGCGACCAACGCCGCCACCGGCGCAAACCGCAACGAACGGCGCACCGCCGGGGTGAGAGGAAAGTGGTCCCCAAACAAAAAATACCAAGCCCGTGTCAAGATACTGCACAGGGTCAATAAACCGATTGCAACAAGTATATAAGTTTGATTACTCATTTATTGTACGCCTTTGCGGCTTTTATACAGTTGTTCTGCCGCCACGCCAGCCACCATCCCTCCAAAAACAGCAGCTACCAGGCCCAGGCGCAAGGGTAATAGTTGTCCAATCCATGCTACCGCACCCGCCACGACCAGGCAAACAAATAGGCCGCGGCTGCTGACCAGAGGCACTAAAATTGCCATCAGCGCCAAAATGGCCGCGTATTCAAGGGACCAGGATGCAGGTACCAAGCCGGCAAAGTAAATGCCAGCCACAGAAAAAAACTGCCAGCTTAGCCACCCCGGAATAATCATGCCCAGGAAGTACCACAGCTGATCCTGCGTACCCCTTTTTTTGGCCTCGCCATAATGGCTCATGAATAAAACAAAGGCAATGTCACTGGTCAAATAACCCAAGCCGAAGCGCCCGGGCCAACGATAATGACGAAAGAAAGGTTGCAGTGCCGCGCTGAAAATAATAAAGCGGATATTGACCACAAAACCAGCCAGGAAAATCAGCCACAGCGGTGCCTGGGCCTCAAGCAGGGGCAATGCCGTTAACTGCGCTGAGCCCGCATAAACCAAAAATGTCATGAGCAGGGCCTGCAACTCGGTCAGCCCTGATTTCAACATGGCAATACCCGTTACAAACCCCCAAATAGAGGTTGCGACCAAGGCGGGCAGCACATGCTTCAGGCCCAGCATAAACTGCCGACGCTCTCGCACTGAAGGGCGCCAGCTTAAAATGGTTGTACGCTGCACTGTTCCTTTCCGGTAAAAAGCACGATAGATAACCTGCAATCAGTCTACGCTAGTTTTTTTGGTTTGCACAATGCCCGATGGCCAACTGTGCAACATCCCGATAGCTTGAACCGGGCCAAGCTGCACTCTGAGCGCATAGCTTGCTACAATACTCACTTGTTAATCTGCAGCCAAGCAATACAATAGCGCCCTTTACGGCAAACCTTCAGGATAGCTCCATGAAACAAACCACAAGCCAAACTGATATCATTTACGTAGACCACGATGACTTGCCCGTGTACTGCCCTGGGCCGCACACCCCGCTGTGGAATATGCACCCCCGGGTTTATATTGAAATTTCTACCAAAGGGGCAGCCCACTGTCCTTATTGCGGTGCCACCTACCAACTCAAAAAACAAACTGACTAATCCCCTGTCGGGCTAACCGCTGCTGGTTTTCCCTTTATTTGCTGATTGCCTTGTTTTAATACCCACCTGTGACGGCCCGTCTCGATACCACTGCTTGCCCCACACCATTTTGGCTGCCTGGCGGCCATGCACAAACCATTTATAGCGCGCAATACCCGCGCCGCCAACGCATTTCTTTTGTACGCCACCGCGTGGAAATGGCTGATGGCGACTTTATCGATTTTGACTGGGCGGGGCCCGGTCTTTTCCCTGAACGGCTAGCCCATGGCCAACTGGTCAAGGCAGATCCCGGCTTGCACCACACCGCAGCCTGGCGCTGGTTGCAAAAAGATGATTGGTCAACCCTGCCGACCCAGAACACCAATGCCTTAATACTGTTCCATGGCCTGGAAGGCTGTAGCAAAAGCCACTATGCCCAGGCAATTGGACAATACTTCCGCGCTCGCGGCTGGGTGGTGGTCATTGCTCATTTCCGGGGCTGCTCTGGCTTTCCCAATCGACTTGCCCGAGCTTATTATTCGGGGGACAGCAATGACGTTGATTTTATGCTGCAGACCGTGCGCAAACATCTGCCGACAGCGCAATGGCACGCTGCCGGTGTCTCGATGGGGGGAAATGCCCTACTAAAATACCTGGCCGAATCCCAGCATGAAGCCTCATGGATTGCTTCCGCGGCCGCTATTTCCACCCCTCTGGATCTTGTAGCAGCCGGTGAAACACTATCCTCGGGTCTTTGGGGGCGCTGGCTTTACAGCCCCTATTTTCTACGCAGCATGCGCCATAAGGTGCTTGCCAAAACCCGCCGTTTCCCAGGCTTGATTGATTTTATGCGCCTGAGCCGAATACGCACCATTCGCGAGTTTGATGACTTGTATACGGCCCCCATGCACGGCTATCGCAACGCCATCGACTACTGGCGCCAATGTTCTTCCAAACCACTGCTTGGGGCCCTGAAACAACCCACTTTGATCCTGAATGCCCGCAACGATCCTTTTGTGCCCGCTGCATCGTTGCCGCAACCCCGTGAATGCAGCTCGACGGTGTTATTGCACCAACCCGCTACGGGCGGCCATGTTGGCTTTACCACCGGCGCCTTTCCAGGCCATTTTCGCTGGCTTGCCCAACGTCTGGCCCTTTTTTTTCAGCAAGCCCGCTAGCCGCTATCTGCAAGATGATGGGAGCGCTAGCCGGCGGGATACCCGTGGAGCGGACTGGCCTGGTTGACTACCCACGGGGCGGGCTGGTTGCCCAGTTGGGGAAAAAGCCAAGCCAGCTGGGAAAAACCAGCCCAGTTGGAAAAAACCGGGCTTGAAGAAAACCAGCCCGGGCGACACCAAGGTCAATCAGTTTTTAAAACGGCTGAGCATGTCGCGTTGTTGCTCAAGGCGCTCTTGTAACTCGCGAATTCGCACATCCAGGCGAGACTGCTCGTAAAAATCATCGCCAAGCTGGCGGGCTTGTTTCAATAGCTCGACCGCAGTAGGCAAAGCGCCAACACGCTCATAGTACTCGGCCATATATTGTCGCGCCGCAACGGGCCGCCCTTCGCGCTCGTAGCTTTTGGCAATCAGTTGGTACCAGCGCGGCTCATCAGGCCAGCGTTCTATGAGCTGTTTTAAAAAATTAATGGCCTCACTATCCTGGCCGGTTTCTTGCAAGGCCTGGGTATAAACCAATGCTAGCGCCTGCTGATTGGAATCACGCTGCCAGGCCTGGCGGGCCAGTTCCAGCGCTTGTTGTCCCTGGCCTTGTGCCAGCAAGACTTCTGCTTCGAGGATATCCAAAGCCACATGCTCAGATTGCTGACGTGCCTGCTTCAGCAACTGTTTGCTTTGATCGTATTCTTTGCGTTTAAAAGCGGCGTAAGCCTGGCCATAATAGGCCGCTGCCCGCTCAACAGCCCGCTCGCTTTGGGTTTCACTTTCAAATCGCTGCATCAGCTGTTGCAACGTCATGCCGCCGCGCGCCTGGATAACACCGGCAGCAGCCCGCACGAACCAGAAGCCGTTATCCACGTAATAAGAGTCTTTGGCAGGCAGATTGGACAAGCGCCCTTCGATATCTGATTGGCGCTGCTGGGACAGGGGGTGCGTGCTGGCATAAGAACCTTTGGGCGGTTGGTTTAAGCGCGTGCTTTGCATTAAACGCTGGAACATTTGTGCCATGCCCTTGGGGTCATAACCTGCCTGAGTTAGCATCTGGAAACCAATGCGGTCGGCCTCTTGTTCAGCCTGGCGGGAAAACCCCAGCTGCTGGTCAATGGCCGCCGCCTGGCCAAAGGTGGCGACCCCCATGGCCAGATCGGCGCTACCGGACAAGGCGGCCAACAAGGCGCCGGCCAAGGCGGCCATCATCATATGGCTGGACTGGGCACTTTGGGTCATGCCGCGCGCCACGTGGCGTTGGCCCACGTGGGCAATCTCGTGCGCCAGCACCGAGGCCAGCTCGGCCTCGCTGCGCGATGTGGTGATTAGGCCGCTATTGATGCCAACATACCCCCCGGGCAAAGCAAAGGCGTTAATAGAAGCATCGCGCACCCCAAATACGCGAATTTTTTGCTCGATATTCACGGGCGCGGCCTGAGCCAGGCGTTGTCCCGTATCAGTTAAATACTGATTGATGAATAGATCATCAATGTAGGTGGGGTCACGCCGCCCTTCTTCCATAATGGCATCGCCCAGCATGGCCTCAACCGCTGGTGAAAGCTCTGCGGAAGACGCCGCACCGATACTGGGAATACCCATGGGCTGAGCTTGCGCCAAACTGGTGCCTACCAGCAGCCACACTGACAGCAACAAGGCCAGCCAGAATTGAAAGCAACTGCTCGAGGGTCGGTTTTTTCGCATTGTTGTCATGGTCGTCATGGCTTAAAGGCTGCGCGGCGTGGTACCCAAATTTTGTTTGGGCTGTAGCCAGCGCGGTAATTCCAGTTTGTTCTTGGCAGCCAGGCGCATCACCGTTCTCAGGGCAAAGATAACCCCCATGGTCTCAACCAAACCTGCAGGTACCCACATGATTAAGCCCCCCATGGTTTGATCCTGAATGGCAGAAATACTGGGTATGGCCCGCCCACATAGATCAAAGATAGGGTAAAGATCGTAGGTCGTAAAGGCGATATAAGCCCCCGCGATAATTTGTGGTGTCATGGTGAGGAGCGGAGAAATCACCCGCCCCCAAGGGCTCATGGCAGCGGGCGGATGCGGCCGGCGGTCAAGAATCAGGTTCCAGTACATGAATCCGCTAATAACGACCGACCAGTTCATGAAACGATAAAGGCGCCAGTCGATCATCGAATAAAACTGAGTGACAGGCAGCAGCCAAATCAAGACAAAGAAAACAAAGAGAAAAGGAATGAGCACCGGATGAGTGCACCACCGGATGCAAAAAGCCCCAACCGGGTGGTGCTCAAAACGCCGCCAGTAAGGGCGCCAGCGACGCGGTAGCCCAGCTCGCATGACTTGTCCTGGGTAGGCCAACATCACCATGAAGGGCGCCAAGTGATGTAAAAACAGATGTTGAATACGGTGAATGAAAAACATGCGTTCGGCATAATAATCGACCCGGGTATGCAGGCAAAGATAAAGCAACAGCACGCCCCCGTAAAACAGCCACTGTCTTGCCGCGCGCACATGTCGGGTGCGTGTCCCGCGCCAGAAAAGTACAATACCCAGGGTGAACAGCAGGATCAAAGTGGGCGAACGCTCCCAAGGCGTTAACCAATCGACCGCCAGTTCTACAGTAGAATAATTCATGCTTGCTAACACGCGGTTTAACCTTTTGATGCTGTATTGCTTCGGTTAGACTGTACACCGGCGCGGACGTTCCCAGCAGCCCCGGGCCCCAAACCTGTTTCAACTAACCGCAATATCCGTCCTTCGTTATGACCCATGCCGATTTTGACCTTGCCATTTGTGGTGCTGGCCCTACAGGCAGTGCCTTAGCCCTGCTATTGGCGCACTATAGCCCCCGGCCAGAGCGTATCGCCATTATTGGCCGGCGCCCAAAAATAGCCCCGGGGCAGGCGGCAAGCGAACAAGCCGGCGACCCCCGCGCACTGGCATTGAATGCGGGCAGCTTTCAATTTTTGCAGCAACTGAATGCCTGGCCTTCGCACTCGAGCCCCATCAACAAGGTACATGTTTCCCAACAACATCGATTGGGGCGCACGGTGATCAGCGATACCGACCTGGGGGTTGAACAGCTAGGTGCCGTTATCAGTTATGATGCATTAATACAACAGATGCATCAGGCACTGCAAGATACCCCTATTCATTTTATCCAAGTTGATACGCCTGTGTCTGCACAGCCGGGCCAACAAGTTCGTATCGCCCTTGAAGGCACCAAAAGCCTGACCGCTGCTTTGGCAGTGCAATCTGACGGACATCGCCCCAGTGGCCTGCAACGCGACTATGGGCAGCAAGCCGTATTGGCAACGGTGGCCTGCAGCCACCCCCAGCCTGGCTGGGCCTTTGAGCGGTTTACCAAGCAAGGGCCGCTGGCATTATTGCCGCACCCGCAGGGTTCTGACCACTATGCCTTAATTTGGTGCGCACCACCACAACAAGCACAAAAGCTCTACAATCTACCCTCGGCCAGTTTCGAGCGGGCATTAGAGCAAAACTTTGGCGCCCGGCTTGGCCGGCTAAAGTTGGTCAGCGAACGCTTTGTCTTTCCACTAAGCTTGCACGCGGGGGCCCACCGCCTTGCCGAACGGGTGGTGACCATTGGCAATGCTGCACAAACCCTGCATCCGGTAGCCGGTCAGGGGCTTAACCTGGGCCTGCGCGATGTCATGCAATTAGGTAAAAGCTTGCGTCATTGGTTAGCCCTGCCCGATGGCGATCCACAAACTGCTCTGGCTGATTTTGTCCGCCGGCGCCAACTCGATCGATGGCTAACCATTGCCGCTACAGATACACTGGCGCGAATTTTTACAGCACCTGGAAAAACGATTCCCCACCTGCTTGGCCTGGGGCTTTTGGGCTTGGACCTTTGCGGTTGGCCGCGCCGCAGTCTTGCCCGTCATTTGTTGCAGGGCTTACGTAGTTAGTTTGATTAGATAGAGAACGATGCAAATAGGTTCCTGGTCATTTACGAATCGCGTTTTTGTCGCCCCCATGGCGGGCGTCACCGATCGTCCCTACCGCCGGCTATGCAAGACTTTGGGGGCAGAGTACGCGGTGTCTGAAATGGCAGCCAGCAACCCACAACTATGGGACACCGTCAAAACCGCCCGGCGCCTTAATCACGAAGGTGAACCAGACCCGGTCGCCATTCAAATTACTGGGGCTGACCCCGACATGATGGCCCAGGCTGCACGTTACAATATCGAGCGCGGGGCACAAATCATTGACATCAACATGGGATGCCCAGCGCGCAAAGTCTGTCATGTGGTATCAGGGTCTGCCTTATTAACCGACCTATCCCTGGTTGAAACCATTTTGCGCAGTGTGGTCGAAGCCTGTCGCCCCTACGGCGTCCCTGTTACCCTGAAAACCCGCACGGGCTGGGATCGCAACACCATTACCGCCCCCCAAGTTGCCCGCTTGGCCGAAGACTTGGGTATTGCCGCCCTAACCATACACGGGCGCACCCGTAATGATTTTTACAAGGGAACGGCAGAATACGATACCATCGCCCAGGTCAAACAAAACATAGCCATACCCGTGATTGCAAATGGGGATATCGATAGTCCAGAAAAGGCAGAATTCGTACTAAAGTATACAGGGGCGGATGCCGTGATGATTGGGCGCGCCGCCCAGGGCCGCCCGTGGATCTTCCATCAGGTCCACCATTATCTGACTACCGGCGAGCATCTGCCTCCCCCTACTTTTGGGCAATTGCGCGATGTCCTCGTTGAGCACCTGGTCGAGCATTACTCTTTTTACGGCGAATATACCGGCGTGCGCACGGCACGCAAGCATATTGCCTGGTATCTTGGGCGCGCTCCCGATGCCAAACAATGGCTACGCAGCATCCATCAAATAGAAGACTGTCAGCTGCAGCTGCGGGCCATCAAACACTGGCTCGATGAACACGATCCTGATGAGCCCATCGAAGCCCTTGCGCAGCCTGCTTAATCATTCATTATTGGTACTACTTGAAAATGTCTACAATGAACTCCCTACAACAATCTGTGCGTGAACGTATCGAACGCTATCTTGAAGATCTGGGCGATGCCGATCCGCATGACATGCTGGCCATGGTGATCAATTGTGTTGAGCGACCGGTGATACAGGTCGCTTTGGAAAAAACCCAAGGCAACCAAACCCGGGCTGCCAAAATGCTAGGCATTACCCGCAGTACCTTGCGTAAAAAAATCATTGCCCACGATATCAAACTTTAGGAACTAACAGGCACGCACCCATGAGCACTTTAACCGCATTATTATCCGTCTCGGATAAGACTGGCCTCATCGAATTTGCCCAAGGCTTGCATCAGCTTGGCATCCGTCTTGTTTCAACCGGCGGCACCGCAAGCAGTTTGGCCCAAGCCGGCTTGCCCGTTACCGAAGTGGCAGACATCACCGGGTTTCCTGAAATTCTTGATGGCCGGGTAAAAACCTTGCACCCCAAAATCCATGCAGGCATTTTGGCGCGCCGCGATAGCGAGCAACACCAACAGACCTTGGCGGCCCATGATCTGCCCGCCATCGACTTGGTGGTTGTCAACCTGTATCCCTTTCAAGCCACTATCGCCAAAGAGGACTGCAGCCTGCAAGAGGCCATTGAAAATATTGATATTGGCGGCCCGGCCATGGTGCGTGCGGCAGCCAAAAACCACGGTGACACCCAAGGCGGGGTGACGGTCGTCGTCGATCCCCAAGATTACCAAACTGTGCTTGACGAGCTAAAAACGCAAGGCCAAACCTCATATGCATTGCGTTTAGAGCTTGCCTGCAAGGCTTTTGGCCACACTGCAGCCTACGATGGCAGCATCAGCAACTATCTCAGCAGCCTGGAACACGAGGCCCCCGCCCCAGAACAAGTACCACAGCGCTCGGCATGGCCGCGCACGCTGACCATCCAGCTAGCACACAGTCAAGCTTTGCGTTACGGCGAGAACCCCCACCAGCAAGCAGCCTTTTATGCCGATGCGGTCCCAGCAGGCGCAGGGGTGCTTAGCCATTATCAACAACATCAAGGTAAAGAGCTTTCTTATAACAACATTGCTGACGCCGATGCCGCCTGGGAATGTGTGCGCAGCTTTGACAGCCCGGCCTGCGTTATTGTCAAGCACGCCAACCCCTGTGGGGTAGCGTTGGGCAGCAATGCCACAGAGGCCTATCAACGTGCCTTCAAAACCGACCCCACCTCCGCCTTTGGCGGCATTATTGCATTTAACAGCACTGTCGATGCCACTACGGTCGAAGCCCTAAATCAACAATTTATCGAAGTTCTGCTGGCCCCCGCTTATAGCGACGAGGCCTTGGCGATGTTGGCGCAAAAGAAAAACATGCGAGTCTTGCAAGTGCCCACCGGCACAGCGCATAACCCCTTTGAGCTCAAGCGCATCGGTGGTGGCTGGCTGGCTCAAACGCCCGATACGCACCCTGACAACCCCGAGCACTTTCAGGTGGTCACCCAAAAACAACCTACCGAGCAAGAATGGCACAATCTGCTTTTTGCCTGGTCGGTGGCCAAATTTGTCAAATCCAATGCCATTGTCTTTTGTCACGATCGCATGACGGTTGGCATTGGCGCAGGGCAAATGAGCCGGGTCGACTCGGCGCGTATCGCAACCTTTAAGGCAGACAATGCGGGGCTTAGCCTGGCGGGCAGCGCTGTGGCCTCAGACGCTTTTTTCCCCTTCCGCGATGGTCTTGATGTGGTAGCTGAAGCCGGCGCGACCGCAGTCATTCAACCGGGCGGCAGCATTCGCGACGATGAAGTCATCGCAGCTGCCGATGAACGTGGGCTGGTAATGGTATTTACCGGTACCCGCCACTTCCGCCATTAACATGCGTATCATTGGCATCGACCCAGGATTACGTCGCACCGGCTACGGTGTTATCGACGTGCAGGGCAGCCAATTGCAGTATGTGGCTAGTGGCACCATTGTGGTACCAGCTCAAGAGGCGCTCGCTGAGCGTCTCAATACCATATTCTCAGCCCTGCAAGAGCTGATCAGCACACATCAGCCTGAGCTGGCTGCGGTTGAGAAGGTCTTTGTCAATGTCAACCCGCACACCACCTTGTTGCTCGGGCAGGCGCGCGGGGCAGCCCTTTGTTCTTTGGCCTTTCAGGCTTTGCCTGTGCATGAATATACCGCCCTGCAAATCAAGAAAGCCGTGGTGGGCCAAGGCCATGCCGCCAAAGAACAAATTCAAACCATGGTACGCTATTTGCTGCGTTTAAATGGCAACCCGGCACCCGATGCCGCCGATGCACTGGCTTGTGCCATCTGCCATGCCCACCACCACCCCTTTAACCAGGAACTGAAAGAACAGGCGCATATGTCAGACTACCCGAGCCATATGCGCAAAGGGCGCCCCAGCGAATAACCGCTGCTGGATGACTTGTTTTTGGTTTATCTAGATTCAGGAAAGTACCATGATCGGACGTTTACGTGGCCTGCTCGTTGAGAAAACCCCTCCAACTATCTGTATCGATGTACATGGCGTGGGCTATGAGGTCGATGTGCCGATGAGCACCTATTACTTGCTGCCTGATACCGGCCAGGAAGTCACCCTGTTCACCCACCTTAGTATCCGTGATGACGCTCATGTCTTATATGGCTTTAGTCAGGAGCAAGAACGCAAAACCTTCCGCGAACTGATCAAGGTCAGCGGTATTGGCGCGCGTACTGCCCTGGCGATCTTGTCTGGCCTTGCCGCCGATGAGTTGGCACGCGCCATCGAAGAAGAAGACAGCCAAACCCTGATTAAGGTTCCTGGCATTGGTAAAAAAACTGCGCAGCGGCTGCTTCTTGAGCTGCGCGGCAAGCTCAGCACCCTGGATGGCGCCATGTCCGGCACCACAGATGCAGCGCCTGCAAGCAAGGGCCAAGACGAT
>Ga0079226_10000850_pt1 | contig 22581 bp, 17 predicted proteins | sample Poulit2014_FD_76345 | JGI IMG/M metagenome (GOLD analysis project Ga0079226, IMG submission 76345) | Agricultural soil microbial communities from Georgia to study Nitrogen management - Poultry litter 2014 | ecosystem: Environmental > Terrestrial > Soil > Agricultural land | place: USA: Georgia...
AGAATTGTGCGAATTACCTTGTGAATATTGATGAGACTTATGGTTTTGCACCTCACAAGTGAACCCGCTAATCTGTTCTAGGGGGTTGTTTTTTTACTCATACTTCACAAACGCATCTTTAAAACCAGCCTTCTTTGCTTTTTCCAACTGCTTATCCGCATTCTTTTTAACACTATAGGCACCAATCTGTACACGATATAGTTTCTTTCCACCAGTTGATGGATTAGACGTTGAGGTACCTTTCGCTAATTCCCTCTTCACATCTGCTCGGAACGTATCCATTGACTTACCATACTTTGAAAACCAATGACGTGGGTCACCATGGTTACTAGCAATTTTTATCTGGTACCCTTCATAATGGCCGATGATATTTTTCTCCGTCAATTTGTATTGTTTACAAAGATAAGCAGCAAGTTCCACCGCTTCTTTATAAACCTTATTAAAGTAAGCTTTATCCGTCAAATTATCTTCACAGATTTCAAAACCAATATGTGTATTATTCGCATCTCCACCCGCATGCCAACCACTATGATTCCAAGGCAATGTTTGGTAGGTTGCAATCGACCCATCTTTTAAGTTTCCGATAAAGGCATGAACACAAACCTGTCTGCCATCTAGTCGTGGCTGATTCCAATGATTGTTGTATTGATTCTTTCCTAACAAACCATCATCTGGGCCAAAGTAACGCTTTAAATTCGGATTGTTTGCCCCTGTGCTATGGACCATAATTCCTTTTGGTGTGATTTTCCTTTCAGCTTTATAACAATGATTCTTCGTCAATAATACTTTTATAATTAAAGAGTTCCACATAAAAAACATCTATTTCGTCGGGTTGACAAAATAGATGATTCTTCTTAATACCTTGTTATATCAACGTTTCTTCTCTAGACATCAAGGCCACCAACTCCACATGATGCGTATGTGGAAACTGATCCACTGGTTGTACCTTCTCTAACTTATAACCAAACTCTGCTAACTGTTTAATATCCACCGCAAATGATGCAGGGTTACATGACACATAAACAACTCGTTCTGGTTGTGCCCTTCCAATCCGGCGCATGACTTTTCCGCCTGCACCTGAACGTGGTGGATCAAGTAATAATACATTTGGTGTGCCGAATTCTGCTAATACATCATCAATACCACGTCTAGCATCTTTTGCTAAAAAGTAGGTGTTGTTAATTCCGTTATCTTCTGCATTACGTTTTGCTGACTCAATGGATGTTTCGACAATCTCAATACCTGCAAGTGACTTGGCTGCTTTGGCAAATGGTAAAGAAAATGTCCCAACACCACAGAATAAATCTATCATGGTATCTGTTTCTTTTACATTTGCAAACTCTAATGCATACTTTACTAAATTTTCTGCTTGTGTTGGATTCGGTTGGAAAAATGTATCATACCAAAGACGATAACGATAACCCATTAGCTCATCATAAATAAAATCACGGCCGAGTAAAATATGCTCCGCTTCTGCCTGGGCCCTATCGGCAATTTCTCGGTTCTCCATCCATAATAAACCTTTGACTGACGGATAATTTTCTTCAATTGTTTGAACCAATTCATCTAGATGTGCAATCTTTTCTGGTGCTTCTGTTGCAAAAATAGCAAGTAATATTTCACCTGTTGCAAAACCACGACGGACCATGACATGACGGAAAATCCCTTCATGGGTATCTTTATTGTAGCCAGGATATTCATGTTTTTTCACCCATTTGGCAACTTCTAGTACAGCCTCTTTCATCTCCTCATGCATTAAATAGCAGGTTTCAAGTGGGATAATTCGGCGGAAGTTTCCTTGCTCATGAAGTCCCATCGAACCGTCTATGGCAAAGGTAAATTCCATCTTATTACGATAGAACCAGGGATCTTCCATACCGAATGTATCTTCTACTAAATTCTCATCAAATCCTACATTGGCAATCATTTCTTTGACGTAAGCTGTTTTCGTTCTTAACTGTCCTTCATAACTAAAATGTTGCCAAATACACCCTCCACATAAGGTAAAATGTGGACATCTAGCCTCTACCCTATCTGGATGTGGGCTAATAATTTCATCTGGATTACATTTCCAACGTCTTTTTTCCGGACGTTCGACCGTTACTTTTACCTCTTCATCAACCAAAGTATATGGAATCGTTAAACGTAACTTTCGTTCATTGCCAAGCTCATTTTCACGCCAAATGGCTGCTTGACCTTGGCCTTTATCATTTAAGCGATGGATTTTCGCTGTGAATGTTTCGCCTTTTATTGTCATGCAAGAACCTCCTATATCTTTAAAATCCTATTTTTTAATAAACAAAGCATCTCTTCTCTGCGGAAGAGATGCTCATTAGTTTACCATATTATATTCTTGGTAAATTCTTTCAATTTCTGCTGGGGTCACTGGCTTACTCCAATAATACCCTTGCCCTTCATGACAATCCAAACTTTGCAAATATGCCAATTGTTCTTTCGTTTCTATACCTTCTGCAATAATTTCAAAGTCTAAATTCTGTCCCAAATTCACAATCGTTTGGACAATCATTTCATCTTGTTTACCTAATTCTGAAATAAATGAACGATCAATCTTCAAGGTATTGATCGGTAATTTCTTCAAATAACTAAGTGATGAATAACCTGTCCCAAAGTCATCGATGGAAATACGTAAACCTATATCTCTGAATTCTTCTAATGTTTCCTTAGGTTGAGCAATATTTAGAATCGTTCCTTCTGTAATTTCCAAGTCAATATGTTTAGCAGCGACACCATTTGTTTCTAATATATTTTGAATATTATTTAAAAAATGAATGTCTTGGAATTGTATTGGCGAAACATTGACTGCCACTTTGGGTATGTTAATACCCTTTTCATGCCAAGTTTTTATCTGTTCACTCACAGTATGGATAATCCAATTCCCAACCGGAATAATTAAACCAATTTCTTCTAAAATAGGAATAAATTCATCTGGACTGACCATGCCTAGCCTCGGATGATGCCAACGTAACAAGGCTTCTACGCCAGTAATTTCACCTGTATCTAAGGAGATAATCGGCTGATAAAGGATTTGGAATTGTTTTTCAGCCAAGGCTGAACGTAACTCAATTTCTAACTGTATATATCTTTCCATTTCGACATTTTGCGCTTGAGTATTAAAGCAATGCGTGTTGCCAAACTGTAATTTAGCATGGTATAAGGCATTGTCTGCTTGCTGTATCGTTTGATTTAATACTTCAAATTCTGTCCGTGTATCATAGACGATATCATTCATACTAATGCCGATACTGATTGTTAAAATAATTCGGTGGTGATTCACATGAAATGGGACCCCTAATTGTTTCTTAATTGTATTTACCATTTGTAAAACATCATCCTGTGTTTGCACATCAGATAAAAACACAATAAATTTATCTGCCCCTTCACGAATGAGCAAATCATCATTTACGACAATACTACTAAGCCTTTTAGCAACTTGTTTTAAAATAACATCCCCAATATCATGGCTAAAGTTATCATTGATTGATTTAAAACGGTCAATATCAATAACGAGTGCAGCGATTTGTTCTTGCTCTTGCTTTCGCTTACTTTCTAACCATTCACTGATCATATTACGGTTGGCTAAGCTTGTGAGTGGATCATAATAAGCTATTTTCCGTATACGCTCTTCATATTCTTTTAATTTTGTAATTTCATGACGGATAGCTATATATTGATAAGGCTTGCCGTCTTCATTCAAAAAAGGAACAATCGTTGTGTCTACCCAATAATATGTCCCATCTTTTGCCTTATTCTTAATTTCACCTTTCCATACTTGTCCATTTCCAATTGTCTTCCACATTTTTTTGAAAAATTGATTACTATGATAGCCGGAATTAATGATATTATGGTAAGAACCGATTAATTCTTCTTCTGTATATTTAGATGTTTCACAAAATTTATCATTTACAAAGGTAATGATACCTTGTTTATTTGTAATTGCTACGATAGACGATTCATTTAAAGCGAACTCAATATCTGTCAGCTTTTGTAATAATCGATTAATTTGTTCGTTTTGATTCAATGTAGAAACCTTCTTTCTAAAGGCAAATAAAATCCGCTCTATTCTACAACAACAGAGCCTATACTAATGCTTGATATTAAATAACATTATACTACTTAATACTACTATAACAAAGTTTCTATACTTACATTTAATTATTTTAAGCTTATTTACCCATCATAGAGCATGAATTTTCTGTTTCAAACATAGTATAGTATAAATGAAAATAGGAGGTAACATTCCTTTGGATGAAAATTGGTTAAAAAGTTTACAAACTGCTACACCTGAAGCTGGATTTGAACTAGCAATTTTATTAGCTCAAGCAGGGGTGAAATACACCCAACCTTCAGAAGAAATTCGTCAAAAACTACGTCCACTTTATTCTAAAAATGCTGCTGATTTAATCCATGCTTCGGAGGTCATCGCAATTCATTTTCAAACGATTGCCCAAGCCAATCATTATTGGATCAAATAAATCCTTCCCTAGCTTTGCTTTACTTAGCTGAACGAACCGAGAGGATTTTTATTTCTTGTCCACAAGAGGCACGTAACTTTTTGCGTGCCTCTTGTGGTGTTCTTGCCATGACTTCTTCTCTTTGTTCCATTGCTTCTTTTTCATAACTAACAATAAATCTTTTTGCTCCACACCTCAATCTATCTTCCCTACCTTTGCTTGGTCATATGCTTGTACATTGTTTCTAGCACTATTTTTAGCCATATATAAAGCTTGGTCTGTTTCTAGATCTTCCATTCTTTGTTTTTTACCAATTAATGTTAATGGAAGGTTCTGTCCAGAATACTGTGTAAATATAAATTTTAAAAATAATACTAGCGGAAGAAACCTACGAAGACTCCTAGGTCGGCAAAGAGCGCTACATCGTGTAGCAAAGCCGACACTAGGACGTCAATCCATCGGGGACCAGCCGTGTCCGAAGACGAATAGGAAGCGAACTTCTTCCTATTTGGCTGAGGCCGGTCCTTGGATGCGCGCAGTAGGTTTCTGAAGCGTTAGACTACTTTTACACATAAATATGGACATAACCTAATGGAATGAATGCTAAAAGTGCTAAGGTTATTAAAAAACTTATCTAGAAAAACAATAGCCTTCCTTCTAAACTTTTTATCCCTAATAGAGTAACAATACGGGTTAATACCATATGCACCCCTCTTTTGTTCATCTATGATTTTTCTCTATTTCTATCATATAGAATTTCATGGTGGAAATATAGTGAATTCACATAAACCAAGCCATATTTAGGAAATAAGAAATTTTACTAAATATGGCTTGGTTGATAAGTCTTATTCATTTTTTTGGATGTTTATTTTTTTCACTTGATAACCATCTGTTTCCTTTACAGTAAATTTATAATCACCGTGTTCAATAACAGTGCCTGGTTTTACTTCTAGATTTTGTGTGAAAATCCATCCACCAATCGTATCGATATCTTCATCATCTAAGTCAATGCCTAATAATTCATTTACTTCTTCTAATTGTAATTTTCCTGAAACGACTAAGCTATCATTGGATTTTTTTTCAATAAGGGCATGTTCTTCGATATCAAATTCATCCCGGATATCCCCAACAATCTCTTCAATAACATCTTCTACTGTGACAAGTCCTGCGGTTCCACCATATTCATCATTGACAATGGCCATATGGATTCGTTCTTTTTGCATTTTTAATAAGACTTGTTTGATTGGCGTTGCTTCTGATACGTGTAATATCGGACGAATATATGAATCTATGGTAACTGGTTGTTCATCATTCAATTGTGCCGTGAATATATCTTTAATATTGACCAGACCAACAACATCATCTTTATCATCTACAATGACAGGATACCTGGTGAACTGTCCATCATTTACCGTGCTTATATTTTCCTTGAAACTTGCCTTTTGTTCAAAACAAACCATTTCTGTTCGTGGTACCATGATTTCCTTGGCAACACGTTCGTCAAACTCAAAGACATTGGTTACAAAGGTCATTTCAGCCTGGTTAATTTCTCCACTTTTATAACTTTCAGATAATATGAGACGAAGTTCCTCTTCTGAATGTGCCTCTTCATGTTGATCTGTTGGCTTAAAACCAAACAAACGAATAAAGACACGTGCAGAACCATTTAACAACCAAATGAAAGGATACATTAATTTATAAAAAAGAATTAAAGGTTTCGCTAGTATAAGTGTTACTGCCTCTGCTTTTTGGATGGCGATAATTTTCGGTGCCAATTCTCCAACAACCACGTGTAAATAAGTGATGATGAAAAAGGCAATGGCAAAGGATAAAACAGAAGCTAATGTCGCCTGAATGCCAAGTTCATCGAATAAAGGGCCTAAGAGACGCATGATTGTCGGCTCCCCTAACCAACCTAATCCTAGGGCAGTTACTGTAATTCCTAATTGACAGGCTGACAAATAACCATCTAAATTATCAAGGATTTTTCTAGCATCAATTGCTCTTTTATTTCCTTCTTCAATCAAAAAATCAATTCTTGTCGTCCGAACCTTTACAATAGCAAACTCTGTTGCGACAAAAAAAGCAGTCATCAAAATTAAGAGGATGACTAATGATATATTTACTATGACCAATCGTTTTCCTTATATCCAAACAATATAAGGAATTCACCTCCTGAATGGGTATCTTACTTTTATACTTACGATTACAAATTTAAGTGAGTTTGCTTTATTTTATCATAGAAAAAATTAAAAAAACATCATTATATTCTATAAGTAAGAAGAAAATGATGGTTTTTTAACAGCTGAGCTAGTTCAATTCTCGAATACTGGATTATGTCCTGCTTTATGTGTAAAAATACATTTTGATTAAACACTATTGCTTTAGATATATTTCCAACTCCAATTTCACGCAATTATGCGGATATAAGTAATCACTGTTCAACTATTTATTTTATGTAACTATAACAACTCGTCGACATACTTTCTGTAATAATAAGTCACTTCTTTACAAGCTTGATGGGACTGAATATTATGGAGCAATCCGTGGACGATTGCTAATGACATAAACTCCTCAGTTAATTGTTGTTTTAGTATTTGTAATGACTCGATTACTATATTATCTTCTACTTCCTTTATTGTTTTATCTATTAAATTCGACAAGATATCCACATCGATTGAATCTCCATCAACTTCCAATTGAATCAATAAATCTTCTGTTACAAAAGAGACAGTACTATATTGTGCAATGACTTGTATTTTATCCATTAAAGATTGAACGAATAATGTAAGATCTAGTTTATTTTCTGATTGAAATGAGAATATCCTGTACATCTCAATCAGTGCTTTAATGATATAAACAAGTTCATGTTTTTCATTCGCTTGTTTATTTTCATATAATTTATTCACTAATACATACAATGATTCATTAAATTTCCGATCATAAGCTTTTACTTTTAAAATAAGTTCTTCATTTACTTGATGAGCTTGCTCTTTCAAAAAAACATGGGCAAAATTATCATGTTCTTGAAAAAATGTGAATGTATAGGTTAAAAACTCACTCAATAATTCTTCCTTGCCTAGATTATTGACCAGGTAGTCAATATCTGAAATATACTGCATCATAAAGCGATCAATCAATGAAATAACTAATTCACCTTTTGATGTAAACGATAAATAAAAAGCACCTTTAGACATGCCACAACTGTCTGTTATTTGTTGTATAGACGTATTCTTTATACCATTTTCAGCAAATAATTCTAATGCATGATCCATGATTAGTTGTTTTTTCGTCATGTTTCTACCCCTCATCTATTGACAATTGACCAATCAGTCATTATTATAGATACTTGAGTCAAATAAGTCAATAATAGGATGTGGTGTATTGAAAGCTTTCATTAATTTTGTCATCAAAAATAAATTAGCTGTTTGGCTAATGACCTTCATTGTCGTCGGTTTCGGAATGTATGCAGGTACAAAGATGAAAACCGAAACGATTCCAGATATATCTGTACCTTTTTTAATGGTTAGTGATGTATATCCTGGTGCAACTCCTGAACAAGTAATGGAGGATGTTGCAACTCCCTTAGAAAAAGCTGTTGAAAATTTAGATCATGTCAAAGCAGTTTACTCTAACTCTTACGCTAATATGGCGAGCCTTCAAATCGAATACGAATATGGTATCGATATGGATGAAGCAAAACGGAATTTAAGCAGTACATTAGAAGATGTTTCATTGCCTGATGATGCTGAAAAACCTGAGATTACAGAAATAAATATGAATATGATGCCTGTGATTGCATTGAGTGTGAGTAGTGATAAAGAAGATATTGTTGATCTTACATCAACTGTAGAAGATATTCTTTTACCTAAATTACAAAAACTTGATGGTGTATCATCAGCAACGGTAACAGGGCAGCATATCGAGGAAGTCCACATTACATATGATGAGGAAAAACTAGCCCAACTTGATATTACAGAAGAAGATGTCAAAGATATTGTGCAAGCGAGTGATATGGCATTATCATTAGGTTTATATGAATTTGAAGATGGCGAACAAGCTGTTGCAATTGATGGAGAAGCTAATTCGGTCAAAGATTTAAAGAAAATGCTAATCCCAGTGACACCTTCTGAATCAAATCCAAGCCCATTTACTGAACTTGGAGAGATTGCAAAAATTGAAACAATTGGAAAAGTACAATCTGTTTCCCGTACAAACGGTGCTGACTCCATTTCATTACAAGTAATGAAGGGACAGCAGGCAAATACAGTTGACGTTGTAAATGAGGTCAAAGATTTAATTGATGAAGAACAAAGTAATATAGATGGCTTAGTCATTGACGTATCATTAGATCAAGGCGAGCCTATTGAAGAATCTGTTCGAACAATGATTGAAAAGGCAGTCTTCGGTGCTTTAATTGCTGTGCTAATTATTTTACTTTTCTTACGAGATATTCGTTCAACAATAATTAGTGTCATATCAATTCCAGTTTCCATATTCATGTCGCTTTTATTATTAAATTGGATGGGTATTACATTGAACTTAATGACACTTGGAGCAATTACTGTTGCAATTGGTCGTGTCATTGATGACTCTATCGTCGTCGTTGAAAATATATATCGTAGGCTTCATTTAAAAGAAGAGAAGTTAAATGGAATGGCATTGATTCGTGAAGCAACATTAGAAATGTTCAAACCAATCGCGTCTTCAACACTTGTAACTGTTGCTGTTTTCGCTCCACTGATTTTTGTTGGTGGGATGGTTGGGGAATTATTCATTCCTTTTGCTTTAACGATGACCTTTGCACTTGCTGCTTCATTACTTGTTGCAGTGACCATTGTACCGGCCTTATCGCATACTTTGTTTAAAAATAAATTATATGCAGAAAAAGAAGCACAACAACATAAAGAACACGGAAAAATTACTAAAGCTTATCGTACATTTTTAAATTGGACATTAAACCATAAATTCATTACTTCTACTATTGCTGTCTTGCTTTTAGCCGGTAGTATTGCTTTAACTCCTCTTATCGGATTTAGTTTTTTAGGTAGTGAAGAAGAGAAAGTAATGTATTTAACCTATACACCTGAAACAGGAGAATTAGAAAAAGATACACTGAAGAATATCGAAGAAGTAGAAAACTATTTACTTGAGAAGGACGATATTGACATTGTGCAGCTGTCGGTCAATAATGATGCTGACCCAATGACCATGATGATGGGTGGCGGCGCAAACGGTGGATTAATGTTCGTTATTTTCGATCCAGATATCACAGACTTTGCTGAACAACGTGATGAGATTGAATCATATGTAACAAATATCGACCAGTCTGGAGAATGGACAAATCAAGACTTCGCTTCTGGTGGCTTTTCATCTGATGAAATCACCTACTCATTTTATAGTGAAGATTTAGATAAATTAAATGAGTCACTCGCTTTGGCAGAAGAAGCTTTGAGCAAGGTGGATGATATAAAAGATGTATCAACGACTGCAGAAGATGTTTTTGTTGAACATGTCCTAGAAACAGATCAAAAGGAATTAATGGAACTTGGTTTAACAACAGGCCAAATCGCTATGTTATTAAATAACCAACAAACAAAAGACGTCTTAACGACATTGCAAACAGATGGCAATACAGTAGAAGTCCTTGTGCAATCTGAAAAAACAATCGATCCCGATTCACTTGAAAAGTTACTAAAAACAGAAGTAGAAACAGCTCTAGGAGAGACGGTTGAACTAAAAGAAATCGTCACTGTTCGAGAAGATACAACACTGAATACACTATCACGTAACAAAGGTGAATATTACGGTACAGTTTCAGGCACTATTACTGCAGACGATATAACGAAAGTAACAGCGGCTGCAGATAAGGAAATCGAAAAGTTAGACTTAGTGAAAGGTGTATCATACGACATCGGTGGTGTTGCAGCTGATATGGAAGAAACCTTTGGCCAATTAATTATGGCTATGCTTGCTGCTATTTTAATTGTATACTTCATTCTAGTCGTAACATTTGGAGAAGGTACTGCACCATTTGCCGTCTTATTCTCTTTACCATTTACAGTCATCGGTTCTTTTGTCGGTTTACTCATTGTCGGCGAAACAATTTCTGTGACGGTCATGATGGGGTTATTAATGTTAATTGGAATTGTCGTCACGAACGCTATTGTCTTAGTCGACCGCATCATTCGGATGGAAAATAGCGGAATGGATATGCGTTCAGCCATTTTAGAGGGTGGGGCAACAAGATTACGTCCAATTTTAATGACAGCTATTGCAACAATCGGAGCATTAATCCCATTGGCCTTAGGAAATGGTGGTGGCGGTGGTCTTATTTCAAAAGATTTAGCCGTTACAGTAATTGGTGGACTAACAAGTTCTACTTTATTAACACTCATCATTGTACCGATTGTATATGAAATGTTATCTAAATTAACGAAGAAAAACAGGAAAGAACTAAAAGATAATTAAGTATCCAAAAAACATCCACTTTACTAAAAATAAAGTGGATGTTTTTTTTCCTATACAAGTTAAATTATTTTAACTAGGATTTTTTTACTTATCCGTCACAACAATATAAGATGCTTTGACGGGTCCGTGGACACCGACGACTAAGTTGTATTCAATATCAGCACTATTGCTCGGTCCGGAAATAAAATTGACACAAGAGGAGATTGTTTCGCCCTTGTTAATTTTTTCATCGATGATTGCTGATGCCTGGGTCATCCTGGGCACTAAAGTGCTTGCTGGAATAATGGCGATAAAAGTTTCTGGCAATAAGCCAATAGATCTTGCCTTATCTTTATCATTAAAGATGACAACTGTCGCTGATTCGGCCAGGGTAATGTCAGAAAACATGATCCCTGTTTTTGCCTTTTCTGCTTGATTAATATTTTCCCTAGCTTTGGCCACATCCCATAAATAGGTTGAAGGGGCCTCTAGTAATTCTGTTAGACCAAATGTCGTAAAACGGTCATCTTTTGCAATCACTCTCTTACCTTGTCCATGTTGCGCTAAGAGTTCTTCTAGAGTGATTGATAAGTTTTCTGCATCTGTTTCTACTACATCTGTATGGATGGCGACACATTGTTCTTTCAAAGCTTCTAACAAGTCTGCTTGTGACGCATTTTTTAAAACTTCTTTTTCTGGTTGAAATTGACGAACTGGGCGCTGTAGAACTTCATCCATATTACGTGGTTTACGACGCATTTTACCCGCTATTTTTGTTAAAAATGCTTCTCTATTTTGAATGCTTCCTTTAGTCATCACTTCCACCACCTGATTCATGATCTTTAAACCATTTTCTAAAATTCATTTTCGCTGGTGCTGGAAAATCACGAATGTCTGTCCAATCTTTTAAAGGACCAATACCTCTTGTGATTTTGCCATCTTTAGCCATGGGTTGGGTACTTGTTTTTCCGACCCTTATAGCAAGTTCATATAGGGACGGGGTAGAAATGAGAGAGCCGTAGCCTTTCATTGCTAGTTTTTCAGATCGGGCAAGATCCCCTTCACCTGCAACCATTCGTTCACGGTGACGGACCAACAAATCATGTAAAGGTATTTTCACAGGACATGCTTCCGTACAGGCAGCACACAAACTTGAAGCATAAGGAAGCTCACCATATTCCTCATAACCTTCTAAGATGGGCGTCAATACAGCCCCGATTGGTCCTTGATAAATCGAACCATAGGCATGGCCACCAATATGGCGATAAACAGGGCAAACATTGACACAGGCGGCACAGCGAATACAGTGTAAGGCTTCTTGAAATTCAGTCCCCAGTGCCTTTGAACGACCACCATCGACAATGACCAAATGAAAATCCGTGGGCACATCAATGGCATCTAAATCCACATCAGGGGCAACAACAGTAACATAAGTTGATAATTTTTGGCCGACTGCACTACGACATAAAAGACTGACAAGCACATCTAAATCTTCCCATGTCGGCACAATTCTCTCCATCCCCATGACAGCAATTTGTGTCTCAGGCAAGGCTGTTATCATATTAGCATTTCCTTCATTGGTCACAAGTGCCAGTGAACCTGAATTAGCAACAGCAAAATTACAGCCGATAATGCCTACTTCCGCCTCTAAAAACTTTTCACGTAAAATCCCCCGGGTATAACTTGTTAATGCAGCTGGATCTTCTGTGCCTGTATATGCAATTTTTTTCCGATATGTATCGCGAATTTGTTCCTTATTTTTATGCAAGGCCGGCACGACGATATGAGAGGGACGATCCTCATCAACTTGCAAAATATACTCGCCTAAGTCGGTTTCTAAGACAGAACAACCCATATTTTCTAACATAGCATTTAAACCGATTTCTTCTGTTACCATGGATTTTGTTTTTACTATTTTTGTTGCTTCCTTTGCTTGTACGACTTCTTTTATATAGTCATTTGCCTCTTCTCTTGTCTCTGCAAAATAAACATGACCGCCACGTTCGGCTACCTTTTCACTCAGTTGATGTAAATAATAATCCAAATTATCTAAAGTATGCTTTCTAATTTCAGCTCCTGCTTCACGCCATGCTTCCCAATCACCTAACTTTTCATCACTTGAGGTTGCAAGGAGCTTTTTTCCGCGTAAACTATCTTGTGCTGATGCGATGGCACCACGCATAAAAGTATCTTGAACTTCTTGATGGACATGCTCTTTGAATGGTAAATTCCCAATTTTAATGGACATTTGTTTTACCTCCTTGTGAGAGTTTGCTAGAAGCATTCAGTACTTCTGCAATATGCATCACTTGAATCGGCTTATTTAAACGTTCGATTCTTCCTTTAATATTCATCAAACAACTGCTGTCCGCGCCAATTAAAACTTCTGCACCTGTGTCCTCTATATGACGATTTTTTTCATCAACCATTTGCTCTGATATATTGGCCATCTTCACCGCAAATGTTCCACCAAATCCACAACAGTCATAGCTATTGGCTAGTGGTAAAATTTCAATTCCCTCTACTTTTTCTAGCAATTGTAGGGGTGCTTCTTTCACTCCTAATAATCTAGTCATATGACAGGAGGTATGATAGGTTACTTTTTTAGGAAAACTTGCGCCAATATCTGTCACACCTAATACATCAACAAGAAACTCCGTAAACTCAAATGTTTTCGCTTTCAAATCTTCCGCCCTTTCCAACCAATGGGCATCATCATGAAACAAATCAAGATAGCCGTGGATCATGCCAGCACAAGAGCCTGATGGTGTAACAACATAGGCTGACATTTCAAAAGCTTTGATTGTTTGTTTTGCACCTTTGATGGCATCCTTACGATGGCCGCCATTATATGCTACTTGTCCACAACATGTTTGGGCTTTAGGGAAATCAACTTCACAACCAAGTCTTTCTAATACTTCGACAAGATCTCTTCCAACTTTAGGTGTGAAAACCTCTCCTAAACAAGTTAAAAATAATGATACTTTCATTTGTTTCACTCCTTTTAAATTAAAAAAAATCAGATAATGATGTAAGTTAAGATTATTATATCGTAAAATCTTATACAATTTCATCATTATCTGAATTTTTCTAACATTTATGAAGTTATTCTTGAGTTATTTGATAACTTATTGAAACGACTGACAGTCAGCAACGATTAGCTAGATTTTATTTTATCGTATTTTGGGCGAATACGGTTGGTTTGGTTGTTTTGGGAGCAAGGATGACAGGCCAGTAAAATGCTCCACCACGCCAACCTTGTTCTTCAGCACCATTTTGACGGGTTAAAATCAAAGCCGGGATGGTTTCCGCTAATTTTTTGGCGACAGCTAACTCATCTTTTGTCGTATCTGGCGCATCTTCAAAACTTTTGGAAGTCGAGCGAATTCGGCCCATATTACGATTTTTTCGTAAAAGCAACCACACTTTACCTACTTCTTCTGGATTACTAGAGGCCGACAAATAAGTTAAGCTTGCAATGTGTGACTGCACATCCCACTCAAGTCCTTGTTTGTCATCATATGTTTCTGCGATCATTTCAAGGATTTTTTGTGCTGCTTCTTTGTCTATTAAATAAGCATTTTCATCTAAGCTAGTAGTTCTTGCTGCATTTTCTATCGTTTCAGCAACAAATTGGTCAAGCTTTTTCATCAATGGATGTAAATAGCTTTTGGCAATTGTTTGAAAACCGATTGGCAAGAGCCGCTTCCCTGGCTTTAACATATGAATGCTTGATAAGAGAATTTTATTAGGACTACATGGGGCAATGCCTTTTTCCGTATCTCTCTGAATGAAGACAACTTCTCCGCCATTTGCACCTGATTCAAAAGCATGTCGCAAACCTGTATCAAATTCATGCATTTGTTCCATGACATCATAAATTCGTTTCGTCGTGTAGAACCTTGTCACTGCAACATCTGCAAGTGGGCGTGCCCCATACATACGTGAATGTTGTAAAACCGTATCCTGTTGGAACTTCTGCGGGTTTCTTCCATAATAAAAACCAATTAAATTCCCAATTGTAATACCCCTATCTAAAATTTGCCCACCAATAAATAAATTCAATGGTGTACGTAACTTTAATTCTCCTGTTTTATCCAATAAATTTTCCACATCTTGTTCTGAGTTCACAATTTCAATCAACAATTCCTCATCTAATAAGGCGTCTCGAACCGCTTCTAAAACTTCTTCATAAGGTGGAAAGTCAATCCCTTCCATTTTCGAACGCAATAAATCCTCATAGGATGCACGGATCAAATCATGAAATAAATCAGGCTCATCCTGAATGGCTTGGACTAACTTTTCTTCGATTTGTGAAACAACATCCTCCTGCCATTGATGGGCTGCTTTAGATGTCATCGTATGCATGATGAAAGCATATTTCTCGATATCTTCCTCTCGCTTTTCCTGCTGGAGATTTCTAATTTTACTAGCAACAATAAAATTAATTAAGGCCGTTCTCATCCCTATGTAACGATCACTGGTCAACAAATGATCTGCCTTTACTTTACGTCCATCTCTTTTACGCAATATTTCTAATTCGTTTTCATCGATTTCATGGAATAAATAACTGGCCATATGACCAACTGTTTTTGATTTTTCAAAATAAAATTCCCCACCGATATATTTATCATGGATGGGAACTAACTCGGTAAAGGCCGGACGCTTGGGCTGAAACGCCTTATGTTCATGAATGGTCATATCATCTGGCTGTAAATATAAGGAATAAGGTGTTGCCGTTACTTGCAAATAAGCAACATCAGTTAAATTCGCCCGGATTTGGTCGATCTGTCCAGCAATTACCCGTAAATCAATGATATTCTTTTCCCTCACATTTTCATAAGCAACTGAAGCAAAATCTGCCTCATCATCAATGAACAAAATTTTCTTCTGGGCTAATTCTGGATACAATTCAAACAAGCAATTTTCCAAACGTTCAATATTTTTCTTTTCCTTTTTCAAAACGATGGAGATTTTTTTCTTTAATTCATATTTTCGTAATCTGGCAGGCATCTTCATAATGTCATAAACGACCAGTTTGTCCTTATCAATCATTTCTAAAAATTCATTTTCTAATCGTTCAAAAGTTTGTTTGACAAGGGCATTAGAGTTCTTGGTCAAAATAATTACTAAATCAAAGTCATTATCAAAGGCTAAACCCATGGCTCCTAAGAAGGAACGTGTTTTTCCTGATTGAATATTTCCAAGCAACATACCTGGTTTATTAGATGTCGTCGAAATATCCAATAACTTCTTTACTGTATTTTCCATAACGATTAATTCTTCATTACTATAATCCGTTTGAGCCTTTAATGAACTGAAAAACAGTCCATTTGTTTTTAATGCTAGTGATGTCGTCACCTAAGCTCCTCCTCTATTATTTGCTTTACATCTTATAAAATATCAAAATATTATAAATCATACAGCCCCAAAAAAGCTGGTAGAATATCTGTCACTTCCTTACACATGGACAACTCGTGCTTGTTCTTGGTAGGCACTTAATTCAAGCGACCAAAATAAGGCCCATTTTTTCATGCTTTCATGTTCTGGATGGTCTTCCTTTAGCATGATGTCACGAAATTCGAGGAAAGCAGGCACACCACCGACATCTTCTGGTGGGGCTTGTCCTTTTGCTTCAAGAAGAAAAGGAGAGGCTTGATTGTAATTATCTATTTCTCGAATTAATTCAATCCTATGTTGCCAGTTATCTCCCATATCGTAAGTATAAATCACTTCATTTTTTTCCGTGATATATTCTGATAACTGTTGTTTTTCTATCAAAGTCGCTGTCTCATCATATGATAAATCTTCTTCATAGGGTACAAGTCTAGCAGTATGCTCTTCCTCATCTTTTTCATAAATCGTAAAATCATATACATGATAATTTTTCCAATCGAAAACTTTCTGCAATAATTCATGTAACTGAGAAAAAGTTAGATGTGCTGGGACAATTAATTTCCTGGTCGCTTGATAAATGGATAAATCCAAGCTGACTAATAGTTCAAGTGCCTTATATTGATAAATCTTTTTTCCTGTCAATTCGGCAAGTGCTTCAGCCATTTTTTCGTAAGGATAAAAACCACCTTTCCTACTAGATGGATCACTGACAATCATCCGACTAGTAGTAGCACCAACTGTATCTGCAAACATTTTGTCAATACCGTTATATTTATTTCCAATATCAAAAGCACAATAACGTCCAGCAGTCGATACGTGGGCAGCTGCCTTGCGATCACTATTTTTTACAAAAGCTACTTCACCAGCCAAACGCATATATTCATCAACCATTTCCTTGTTGAAATGCATGGCATATAAAGTATTTCTGATTGCCTCTGTCATCATTGTTTCGACGTTTTTTAAATCTTTTTGTTTCACTTGATAGATAGCAACTACAAAACGTGTCGCATGATTGACAAGCACCAACATATCTTCTGCCGAACAATTATCCCAAACTGACGTCCAATTAGCTGTCCAAGTAAAGAGTGGATCTACCGATTCATCCCTTTCCGGGACATCTACCTTCATGGCTGTCGCTAATTTTTTCGTTAATGCGATTTGCATCCTTATCCCTCACTTTTATTAAATCGTTTAAAATGATATACTTACACGCTGAATTTATGGCAGTTCTTTGTATCTAGTCTATCATAATTTTTGAAGGGCTTGTATTAGATTTGATATTAATATCATTTTCCTACCTTTTAACTTTATGATAATGTTTTAATAATAAGTTTAATCATTCGAACCATTAATCATTCGTATTGACCACCACATTTTCTCTTCCTTCATTTCATCATTAACAAGAGAAAACCCTTACTAAAGTAACTTAAATTATAATATAGTAATCATATCTTTTAAATGAGGTGATGATAATGCCTGAAATACGTCCGAGTTCAGATTTAAGAAACAAATATAATGAAATATCGCAATATTGTCATGAAAATGAAAGACCTGTCTATATTACGAAAAATGGAAAAGGAGATTTAGCAGTAATGAGTATTGCAACATACGAGAAATTAACGGAGAAGTTTGAATTATACAAGCTGCTTGAAGCAGGATTAATAGCAACAGAAAATGATCAAGTTAAACCTTTTAATGAAGTTGTATCTAAATTAGACAAAGAAATCTCATTACACAATGGATTTTCTTCCTAACCTTTTCCCATCATAGTTATCGTTAAATTTATCGTGCACTAACATCTTAGTTTGAAATAAAAAAGCCCAGATAATTTCATCTAGGCTTGATACTATTTCGAATCTCTTACTCACTAACTTTATAGAAAACATCCTCTTCACCAGGTGCACCGGCGTAAGTAATCGTAATCCTGCTTTGATTGGTATCACTTAAAAGAACAGGTTCTCCAAGCTTGATTTCCATATTTTCAGGATAATAGCTTAGTTGTGGAGGAAAATCGCTTTCATTCTCGACACTTACTGCAAAATGATAGGATTTTTCATCACTATATTCATCCGCTAAAGCAAAGCTTAATTTTCTTCCATCCATAAAAGTTATTTCATTTCCTTTAATGGTCACACTTTCTTCATTGCCATTTTCCCATACCCCTTCAAGTGCTGCATAATCGCCAGATTGAAAACTTTCATATATCATGTGCCCTGCCTTGTTTTCTAATCGTTCCCAGTCCAGGCTAGTAAAATCAATTTTATTTTCTAATTCTTTTTCAATTTCAGCAAAATCCCCCTCTGCTTGTGACACTCTATAAATTTCAACATACTCCATCGTCGCTTCATTCAATTCATAGATTTCTCCATATCTATCTCCCTGACCACTTGCTGTCATATAGATAAGATTGCCCTTTTTTGTAAGTGAATAGCCGCTTCTTTTCATCATGGCAGCTGCTGACATATCATCTGTGAAAATAGAGACGAGTTGGCCGTCAACAATCGAATATAAGTCAATGAGGGAATGACTCCCTTGAGGCCCTAGCGTAATGATTAATTCGTCTACTCCATCACCATTCAAATCATAATATGTCGCAGATAGCCCTTCATGAATACCATCCTCATAAAAATAAAAAAGGCCGCCACTTTTCACATAGTCAAAACTTGCATTTTCTGCCTCTTCCATAGACATCTCTGTTAATGCTTCATACTCTTTTAGGACATGATCATATAAGGATAGATCGGCTGCTGCTTCTGTTTCCTCATTGTTTTCATTTTTATTTTCTTCTTGTTCATTTACTTCATTTCTATCATGTTTCTCTGCCTCTTCTACTGTGTTTGTCTGACAAGCTGCTAAAATTAAAATTAGTAAAGGCATCATCCATAATTTCTTCATCGTTTGCTTCCTTTCTACTATGTAATGAGTTAATTATACATGAAATTAGTAGGACAGTCACACTAAAAAAATTAGTTTGAATGACTTTAGCTTTAGAGGTACACATTCCAACACCTGTAAATATTTATTTTAATTAGTGCTTGTCATGTTTTCTATAAGAATGATTGTTGTACGAACTTATAGACGAGAGAATGCTAAAGTATAAACAAGCGATAATCTTTACGACTTTTGTTTCAGTTTTTTAGAAATACAGCCGATATAATGATTAACAAGACAGTTCACAATAAACTAAAAATTGAAAGAGTTGAGTGGAAATGAGAATCGGCGAAATAACCATGGATAATTACAAGGAATTTTTAAAAATAATTGGCGTGAAAAATACGGAGTTATTGGATCAATTGCTAGATGGAATGAATTGATATATTTCATCCAAATCATTCATAGCAAGCTTAGTAAAATGAAGAGTATATTTACTTTTCACCACACTTGCTTCTTAAACTTTCAAATACCATTTCAGCATCTATAAGCCCTTCTCTGTTACTTAATTCCATTTCCGCTTCTGCTAACTTTTCGTACAAATCTGCTTTCGCTAACTTTTCGTACAAATCTGCTTTCGCTAACTTTTCTTTATAGGTTTCCATACTCATGACAACTAAATGCCCGTAACCGTTTTTCGTAATATATACAGGCTCATTACTTTCATGACAAATTCTAGAAATTTCATTTGTATTTCTTAAGTCTTTTATCGGTCTTATTTCTGGCATATGAACACCTCCACATAACATAGTTTGGTATTGCTTCTGTCAACTCAACATGATCATATTTTGTAGTGAGATGATTTGTTTTGGCAAACATAAAAACATCTATTTCGCCGAGTTGACAAAATAGATGTTCCTTCTTAAAACCTCGTTATATCAACATTTTGATCCTTTAAAATAAACTCCCCATACCTTCACCCCACGCAAACCCGCATTCCACCGTTGCCGTTTAAAATAAAGTCACACTATCTTTCCCTCATTTTCACACATTTTTGATCACGTTTTGCACGTTTTTCGCCCTTTTCACACTCGTTTTGTTCAAGCTTTTTTCGATTTAAAAAGAAGTCGAGTAATAATAAGGGTTCAGGAAACTGAGTATTGACAAGGGTTTCGGCATTTTTGGATACAGAACTTTATTTTAAACAGGTTTTAAAAGATGTTGCGACTTTATTTTAAAGTACAGGGCTTTATTTTGGAGCTACATAGTAAAGATAAGGATTAAGGGGTAGGAATTATGCTGAAATATGATCCTTTACCTTTTTCAATTGTTCTACCAACTCAGATATATTGAAGCTAAGTATTCTGTCTATCTTACTTCTTGATGCTAAGTGTTCAATTTGTTCAATAAACTGTTCAATATAAGGTATCTCTTGTGAGTGAAAGTCTTCTGCATTTGATACTCGCAGATACTTATGATGCAGGAAACCTGTTAAATGGTTTACAAAGTTATTATTGTTGATCACATATTCTTCTACAATATTTAGTTCGATTAAATATCTAAAAAAGTTCTCTTCATACTCAATTTTTTTATAGGTTTCAGCATTCAAATCACCATCTATAACTTCCGTTATCCATTGCGTAATGTTCTCCTTTACTTTTTCAGATTTAAGGTTTTTACTTTTTTCAATTAAGGCACTTTTCATTTCATAGTAAAAATCTCCTTGCTTTTCGCTTTCTCTCCAATGAGGGTATTCGTAATTATCAGGTCTCCATTTTTGCAAAGCAATTTCAAAGCCCTTCTTAAATATACTATCCTTGTTTACTTCAACCAATATAAGACCTATTTCTTCAAAGAACGAAAATAAACTATACATCCCCAAATATTCACTTGCCAATAATTCTCCATTCTCTATTTTCTGCAATAAATTTTGTTGTGCTTCTTTAACCCTGTCTTCACTATACATTCTAAAATCATGAAGAATTTGTATAGGGTCCAACTCTTCGCCAGAACGGTTTGCTCTTTTCCATTTACTTAGATAGGTTAAAACCTGTTTTTCGTATTCCTCCATATCAGTAAAGCCGTCCAAAATAAATTGCGTTATGGCCTCGAAAAAATAAACATATTTATTTATAAAATTACTTTTCCCATAATAACGGTCAATAAAGTTTTTTTCGAATGATACCTCATCTTTTTTATTAATCGTTTTTGAGAAGTAGATACTTTCGCCATGTGCGAACGCCATTTGATCCACTGAAGCGATATTTCCTTCTTTATATTCTGCACTTATAATAAGTATATTAAGAAAAACCGTTTGCATAATTCTTTCTAAATCGGATGGATCCTTAACAATCTGTTTTGTTTGATTGTAAAAAATGTTAAACGTATCAAAGACAAACCTAATCGTTCTTAAATTTAATTTGGGTAACACAAAATAAACTGCTTCCAAGATATTTTCTTTATTACCTGAAAAAAGTTCCATAAAGTCTGTTTGTTCTTTATAAACACTGGTGAAGATTTCTTCTACAATATCCGAAGAGATATTTTTAAATGAAAGGGTTTTGCTAATGATTTTTTCTTTGGTCAGATTGTATGCTTCTTTTTCATATATTTCTTCATCATTCGAAACAAAAATTACTTTTGCATATTGATTCTCTAAGTAGTTTGAATTTATATAACCAAATACTTCTTTAATTGAAAGTGTGTCACTGATTCGTTCCAAATCATCAAAAATAATAACATAATTGGACAATTCATTCGTAGCATTAGTTTTGATTTTTTCACTCGTTGTCTCAGATATTCCCTTCAAAATTTGGTCACTAATTTCTTTGAACGGACCCGCAAAACTGGTCATTGTTAATCCATATTTCCCTACCATTTTCATACCTTGAACAGCAAATTTATTTTTTGTATCTGCTAATTCAAAAAATACTGCTTCCCCAATCTGCTCTACCGATGAAAAACCATTCAATGATACATAACACACTTTATACCTTGGAGTAGCGTCATTATCATTTTGCACTTCTGCAATGATATCTGGCAGTGTATGTGTAATGTAGTGTGTTTTACCGATTCCCCATGGTCCATTAATTTGAATTGCATAATTTGTCTTTGGCAGGCTTAAATAACTAAGCACTACGTCACTTAAATGTTTCACATCTCATACTCCTCGTATTCACCGCTTCTCTCACCTCGATGACATAATCATCGTCTATTTCAACGATCTCTGTGTCAAAATCCGCTTCAACCTTGGTATCAGAACCTATAAGCAATATCTTCTCCTTGTTTTCCTTTAGGGCCACTCACTGCCTTTACAAAATAAGAGCCTGCTAAATAGGGACCAAATTCTCTATATGATTCGGTTGCATCTAGTTTACCAATCTTAGTATCA
>Ga0079226_10000851_pt1 | contig 22570 bp, 31 predicted proteins | sample Poulit2014_FD_76345 | JGI IMG/M metagenome (GOLD analysis project Ga0079226, IMG submission 76345) | Agricultural soil microbial communities from Georgia to study Nitrogen management - Poultry litter 2014 | ecosystem: Environmental > Terrestrial > Soil > Agricultural land | place: USA: Georgia...
GAAGAAGAAACTTACGTTTTAAAAGCCTATGATAAAGTACAATCCGACTCAAAATCATATAAACATGATAAAACCATCACTGGGGATTATTCATCATTCTACCTTAATAAAGAAGGGTCTCATATTGGAACGAAAAAACTATTTGAAGGTGATGGTGAGTAATAATGAAACATTTGGAAAAGCGTGACATTGTAACACCAACACTTATCATCATTAATATCCTGTTATATATTTATAACTACGCATCAAACAAACAAGATGCTATTAATGGATTGAGTGTCAAACAAGCGAACGAATTAGGTGGTATGCACTACCAATCAGGCTTTCTCAGTTATGTGACATCATTGTTTATTCACGGAAGTTTATCACATATTATGATGAATATGCTGGCACTTTATGCGACAGGTTGGGTCATCGCTCAATTTTACGGTGCATGGCTTTATGTTATCGGTTATTTTGTTTCAGGTACGGTTGGTAACATGCTTGTTGCCATCATCGAGCCAACCAATAGCTCAGTCGGTGCATCAACAGCGATATTTGGATTACTTGGTTTGATGCTCGTGGCATCATTCATGCCTGAAAAATACAAAAACGGGTTGGGTTTACAACCGTTATATACATTAATGATTGTAATTATCGCTATTGTTATGCCAATGATTTTAGGATTAACCAACGTGAACATTTTAGCTCACGTCACAGGCTTAATCAGTGGTATGGTCTACGGTTTAATCACAATGGCTTGGATAATTTACAGTCATCGCAAAAATCCTGAATGATAAAAAATTCAGGATTTTTTCATGTTTATTGTTGACATATATAAAATATTGTGATAATTTATAGATGATAAATAGGATTCTAAAATAGAAAGGAAGTGGTTAAAATGAATATAATCATTAGTATTGTTTTGATGGTGCTAGGATTCATCTTTTTCTCATCAATGAAATCATCATCAGGCGAACACAAAGTGAAGAAAATTGCATACGGGCTTGTGTCATCAGGATTTATATTCATGTCTGTATTGAACTTCCTATTAATTATTGAATCGTCTATGAGTTAGGGGTGCAACCATGAAAGATTATTTCAAATATAACTGGCTGATATTACTCGTATTTACGATTCTAACTGTTCTTACTTTCTTTTTAATGCACAGTATTACAGGTTTTATTGAATCGCATAACAATTCATACAAACCGATTGCTGAAGATTTTTCAACGAACGATGATGAAAAGGAACGTAAGGACATTAGTTCTAAAAGGAATATCAGCTTTCTCATGTTAGGTATGGACGAACCGTCCGAAAAATCAGAAAAAGTTCGTACAGATTCTATCATTGTTGCAACATATAACAGTGATAGTAATAGCATTAAAATGGTTAGAATACCAAGAGATTTATACGTGTTATATGATGGTTATAAAGGTAAGATTAACGGTATTTATGAAGAAAAAGGTTTAGGTGAACTTAGAAAAGTCATTGAAAACTATACAGGTGTGCCGATTACCAATTATGCCATTACTGACTTTGGTGGCTTGAAAAACATTGTTGATACCATTGATGGTATTCGTATCAAATCGGATATTACCATTGACGATAGTAACAATAAAGAAGTGGGCAATGTGAATATTGATAAAGGTATTACGAACATGAATGGTAAAGAAGCCTTAGCTTATAGTCGTATTCGTTATATCGATAATGATATAGAACGTGGTAAGCGACAAGAACAAGTCATTAAGGCAATTCTCACGAAGATTACATCACTGAATCAGTTACCACGTGTTGAACAGAATGTTCGAGAAGTTAGCAAACATATATCGACAGATATTCGTATACGTGATGTATTGAGCTATGCAACGAAAATTAAAGAAACACCAAGTATTGATAACATTTCATTTGAATGGAATGACTTTGAACATGATGGTGAGTCTTACGTCAATATATCTGAAGCTCAACGAGAAACGATTAGTCATGATTTACGAGACCATCTCGGTATTCGTCACTTAGACAATTTAGAAAACGAAAAGTTAAAACCTGACAAAGAAGATAAAACAAATGATACGTCAGATGAAGATGAAGAAAAGGCACATAAAAAACACAACGATGAATGATGAATGTCGTTGCTATTTCACGGACATAGTGGTACTGTAAGATTAAATTCCACATCGTTTAAGTGCGAAAAAAAGGGGTGTTAAAAATGACTGAAAATGTAGCACATTTTTTCCAAACGATATTAGATAAATTACAAGGTTTGCTAAACAAAGGTATTGATACATTAACGCATTTATTAAGTGATGAAAAAACTATGTTACCTGTCATGGTTATTATATTAGTAATTATGTTCTTCACTTACTTTATGCGGAGATAATTTATATTTATCAGCAATGCTATGGTTATCATAGGGTTGCTGATTTTTTATTGACAAATAATAAATACAGTGATATATTTTAAATAGTTATAGAAAGGAAGTTGTTAGACATGGCACATTTAAAATCAGTTATCATACCAACGTTACTCATGTTTTCAGGCGTTGTTGTGATTATCAATATGATGTTATCAATGCACAATCGAACTGCAATGTGCCTAATTCCACCCATCATAACCATTGCAATAATAGGGATTGTGACGATTTGCAAGAATAGTGACATAGAAGAAAGGGGTTTTAATAAATGAATAAAAACGGTCTACAATCCGCAGTTATCATATGTTTGTTAAGTGTAGTAAGTGCTTGCGTACTCGGTTTTCAATTGTACCAACAAGGTATTGCAACGGGGCATTCACCAAATCCAAGCAATCCCTTAATTAATCAATATAATAAGGCGGTAAGTCATATAAACCAAGACAAAACAAAAGATGGTCATAAAGATGAATACTTGACGATTCATGTGCCACCTAAACGTGTTGATGTTGCAGGTCACAAAAACGAGAAAGCCAATGGTAATCCTGTAAATATTCATATTTACAATATTCATAAAGGTAAAACAAGAGAAATTACGCAACAAGGTGATATAAGTCGCAGCGAACATTTCTTATCTTGGCGTAGTGATAACACATTGTCTCAAAAACAACAAGACTCAATTAAAAAAAATTCTGTTGCTGTTGTCACATACGAATACAAACATAAAGACAAAACAAAACATTATTTAGAAGTTAAGAAAGATTTGTAAAGTGGTGCGAGACATCACTTTATTTTTTATTGACTTTTTATATAAAATGTGATATATTATTGGTAATATATTGAAATGAAAGGAGTTATTATATGAACACCATATTACTCTCAAAGGAAGTCGATTCACAGACCGCTCTCACATCTTTGATGGCAGGGCATGATTTGTATTGTCAACAAGATAAAGACACAATAGAACAATGGTCACTCGGTTATCAAGAGAATTTGACACAAGTCAAAGTCCGATGGATTCAAGATAATCAATACTTAGATGAAGTTTCAAGTCGAAATTTAACCGATGTGATTGCAAGTGTTCAAACCAATACCAACATTCAATTTTATTTACCCATACGAGTAGCAGACCAAGTAGAATTGGCAGTTTTAAATCAAAGTCATACGTCAGCTAGTCATAATACATTATTAGATAAAATAGATAAAATTTATCATTTATTGACACAAGAGAAATTAACACAAGCACAAGAGAAATACGATGATTTAACAGCAAAACATGAATCTCAAAATGTATCAAATACAGATGAAAAACCATCTTATGATGAGACTGTTGATAAAGATGTTGACGTTCAAAAACAATACAAGACTTTAACATCATCTGAACATGGAACGTTTATCCAATTTAATGTAAATGATGTTTTTGATTTAACACAAATGGCAAATACTAACCGCCAACGTCAAATTATTGAAGATGTTCACTTGCCATCGGGTATGTTCGGAATCGAAGAGTATATCGCAGTTATCGGTGATAAATCAGTTTGTATGAATAATGGTATATCGGGTTATCAAGAAGATATAACAGACAAGATTGATGTGATGCCTGCTAATGCCAATAAAGTTAAAGTTGTTATCAACAATGAAGATTTAATTCATTTGAAAGACCATCGTATTAGTTTATTGATTAATGATTATCCTATTAATTTTGAATCTGATGACAAGTCCAAAAAAGATGAAGCAATATCACCAACGTCCAATCAAATCGAACAATCAACATTTGTACGTGTATCGAATGACTCATCTGATTTCATGACAGTCGAAGTAAGCCTACCACCAAAATCATCAACACTTGCGAATGATATATCTAAAGGTTTAGAAGGCTATATTAAAACGCATCGTATATTGAACACATCAGATACAATTAAGGCAGTGGCATATAATAATAAATCACTTAAACGTGTTAATGAGATGATTGATACCATTTATATTTATGATGAACATACGATTTATTTCAAACTCAAAGCCGTATCTCGTCACTTAGGTCAGAAAATTTCTTTAACATTACGTTTCAAATCTGAAAAACAAACTATTAATGTTGGGGATAGTCGATTATCACTTCAAGAAGTTTCGAAAAAGAATGCGGGTCAACAACCTGAATCCGATTTTGAACAGATTAAACAATACTTATTGTATATCCATCAAAACGGGTCATGGTTCGGCGATACAATCTATGATAAAGACAAACAACCATTAGCCATTATTAAGAAAAATTATATTGGTATTATTACGAAATCATTGAACCAATTCTTTAATCGTAAAATCACACGTTATTCTAAAACATTGAGAAACGAGATTGTGCATCATAAAGACAAGAAGAAAAATCCACCTGTTGTGGCACTGGTCTCAGACGGTATGCCAAACAACAATACACAATCAAGAAGTTATCAATGTATTCGCTTGAGTACAAAATTCTTACAAGAATCTCAAACATTTAATTTATTCAAAAATAAAATGTATAAATCATAATGCGTAAAGGAACTTTTAATTAAGTTCCTTTTTTTGTTTGTTGACATCTAATTAGCATAATGATATATTATAATTAATCAAATAGACATCACATCGCAATCGTGTGATAGATAAGAAAGGAACGTATCTTAGGTAAGATTGCTATAACCTATGATACAAGGTGTCAAATATGTATAAAAATAAATTCCCACAAAATGTGATTGCCATAGAGAAATCCAATCAAAATGGACGTAGCGTTATTGAAAAACTTGAATCTATCCCAGCGTTAGATTTAGACATTGACGAAGAATTCGAAGTGATAATTACTTACGGGGGTCAACAAATGTCGCTATCGAGTATTCCAAATGAAACATATATTATTATTGATGAATCCAATCAGTCGTTGTATCAATTACCGAGATATACATTTGAAACGGTATTCGAACCTATGACAAAAGCAGAATCTACAACTCAGTCAAAAGACGATACACAACAAACAAATACATTTACGTCATTTAAAGATTATGTTGAAAAACGATTGAAAGAAGCAAACAAGAATATACCATCAAGTGAAGCACTTGCTGATATTTTAAATCAAAGTAAAAAAGAATTGAAAAATAAAAGAGATGCGTTAAAACAAAAACGACAATCACAGCAAGAGAAAGAAACATCAAATGATGTTGATGATGTGGCACAAACATTGTTTGATTTATTTGGCTCACAAGATGATACACATCATGAACAAAAAGAAACAAACCGTGAACAAAGCCAAACGAACCGTAATGACAATATCGATTTAATCGAAGCGATTCTCAAAAATTTCAACAAATGAAAAAGGAAGGGTTATTTTATGTATGAACTAATAAAGATTGGCAATAATATGGCATTTTCAAAATCTGAATTAGCCAAAATTGCAATAATGGCAACGAAAATTGATGATTTATTCGGGGTTTCTGAACGTAAGAATGAGCCTGAAAATCAACCATTATTCCAAGCATTCCATTTATGTGTAAATAATGTTGTGAACATTATGAAAAATACAGATGCACATACGATTAAAGGTATTACAGCTAACTTTAATGAGTTGATTGGTTTAAGTATGAAAATCCATGAACTAACAAAATCCGAACCAGCGGTTGCTAACGCACCAATTTATCAAAAATTCGGAAAAACATTAAACATGTGGCACTATAATGAAAATGGGGTGTTGATACGATGAAAGATATTGAAATAGCATACAACCAATTTATCGAACAAAAAATACCTGTTTTCGAAAAGTATCAAGAACAATTAGATGAAACGATTCGTGAAAGTCAAAGTATTTCATTATATGACTGGAATAACGACATCTTCTACCACCACGCACATCATATTGCATTGAAGAATGAAGTGAATGAATTTATTAATGAATGTCGTGATATTTGGAAGTATTGGAAAAACAAACCTGTTGATATTGATGCACTAATTGATGAATATGTAGATATAATACACTTTGTTTTACTTATTCATAATAAAGATTATAAATCGTATCGTGCGTCTATTCGCACATTTCGTGAGATTGTGTTTCAACAAACCAAATCTCAGTTATCAACTGGTGATTTCTATATTGAATTGCTGTATAAACTTGAAGGGTTATCACATATTCAAGATATACTCGCTCATGCAACATTTATTATTTTGGATTATTACCAATTTAGCGTTGATGACATCGTTCAAGCCTATCAACGTAAAAATCAGGTCAACATAGACCGTCAAAATAACAACTATTAAAGGAAGGGGTGGTCGTGATGACAGCAAATGAACAATCGCAATTTGAATTTGACTTTGACGAAACTGAAGATGAACAAGTTGATGATGAGCAAACAGACGTATCTGAACAAGTTGATGATGGAACTACTGACTATACACCAACTGATGAAATTGATATATCGGTAGGTTTAGATAATTTAACATTGGACGAACGTGTGCGTTTAGCTGAAAAGGGTCGAAAATCAGATTTAGATGTTCTCGTCCATGATAAAGATTACCGAGTACGTGAGTTAGTAGCTCATCATGGGTACGCCACACATCTGAATAAGTTAGTGAAAGATGAAGATATTTACGTGAGATGGGAAGTCATTGGTCATCGCAGACAAAAAGATATAGATGTTCTCATTCACGATTCCAATCCTGAGTTAAACATTTATGCGAAACAGTTAAACTCAAGTTCGAAAGGGCGTTAAACCATGTTTCAGTCATTAGTTATCCCTATATTCTTTATGGTGGTACTTATTATCTTTTTATTCAGATTAAGAAAAAAGAATAAACAAAAATTAGATGAAGCCATTCAACGATTTACCAAAAGTCCTGAATTCGAGTCACTCGACTTACCATCATCTGAAAACTTAACCGAATATCACAAAATCAAAATCAAGTCGGCTTTGGTGATGCGTGATAGATTTTATTACCGACTCGAAGGCTTGAATGACACGTATCGAAATATATTGGTATGGTGCTATATCACACTCGGTTATATCACAATGAGTTACGGACATATCATTGATAGAACAGCCACACTCAATTATTTCATCATCATTGCGATTGCGTCTATTGCTGGTTTTACCATTACACGGTTGTCTTATCCGAGTGGTAAAACAAAATCAGGTCAAAAAGCAGATTTCACATTCCTAACATTTACGCAAATTCCTTTCGCATTGGCACCTTTAGCAACGTTAGTTATTATGTTCTTTTCTCAGAAGTAAGCATTATCTTAATGTTTGCTTCTTTTTTTACTTATTTTTTTTTGACAAAAACATTATAATGCGATATATTATAAGTAATAACGGTTACTATAGCTTAAAGAAAGGACGAATGAAGATGGTAAATGATACAAATACAAATAAACGCAACATACTTAAAACAACGAAAAAGGAACGTGAAAGTATGAAGCAAAATGGCATATCCGCTTCCGTATTTTCACATCGTGTCAAACGACAAGGTTGGGATAGAAAACGAGCATCGACACAACCTCCACATCCAACCTTAGATTAAATCATCAACATATAAATTTTACAGAAAGGGTTTTTTGTTATGATGAAATTTAATTTAACAAAACAGGAAATCGATATGTTACAATCGTCCAACATATCTCGACAAGCGTTTGCTAATCGTATAACACAGTGCAAGTGGTCTAAGTTAAAAGCACTTCATGAGCCAATCATGGAGCGTCAACTCACCACTCAGGAAGAACGTGAACTGATGAAACGTAATAATTTATCATCGACCACATTGAGCAAACGCATCAGTCGGGGTTGGAGTCGGTATCAAGCATTACGAACACCTGTGAGAAAAAAAGCATTACATACCGTATCTTAAAGGTGGTTAAAAAAGAAAATCAGTTGACATCACTGGTTTTCTTTTTTTATTGAATTAAATTATTGACATTTAAAAACTAAAATGATATATTAAAGATAATCAAAAAAAAAGGCAAAGGAGTTTTAGCATGACAAATGATATAGTCAAATATAACCAATCAAATGCAATTCAAGAACTTGATTTAAAAGATGTAACTAAATCAGAAGCGGAAATTATCGAAGGGGCTAATCAGATTGATATTTTTAACAATGATTCGATTTTAACAATCGGAAGTGATAGTCAAAATGAATTATCTACAATGTCTGATGAAATGCTACGCAAAACAGATAATGATGAACAAGTTAAAAATATTGATGCAATGCTTGATAAACTTGTGAAAAAGATAGAATCTAAAAGCCCTGAAGTTTTAGAAAAAGAGCCAAGTATTTTTAAACGTATGATGAACAAAGGGAAAGAAGTCTTATCGGAACATATTAAAGAATTTAATAGTATCAATGCCGAAGTAGATAAAATCAAAAACGAGATTGTTAAAACCAATGATGCGATTCAATCAGATAATGAATTATTAGAAGATTTCTTCAACATCAATCGTAATTACTATTATGATATTACGAACGAAATCGCAAGTGCTGAACTAAAAAAAGATGAAATCTTAAAATCTGTCATTCCTGAATTAGAAGAAGCATCTCAAGATGGTTCTAACGAATCATTCCAAAAATTACAAGATGCGAAAGACGGTGTGAACACACTCGATAAGAAAATCACAGATTTGATGTCAACACGAGCGGTGGCAGTTCAATCAGGTATGACCATTCGCATGATGCAAAACATGAATAACGATTTAACAAGTAAGTTATCCAATGCAGTCACGCAAAGTATTCCATTATGGAAAAACCAACTGACACAAAACATCGCACTGGCTCGCCAACGTAGTGCGGTCAAGGCAGCGAACAGTTTACAACAACTAACAGAAGAAATGATTGTCGATAACGCTGAGAAAACGAAATATAACGCAACGCACTTAGCGAAATCTGATGGTCAAGGTATTGCAAGCGTAGAATCATTACAAGAAGCACAAGACCGATTAAACGAAGCGGTTCAAGAAACCATTCGTATTAATGATGAAAACGCAAGAAAACGTCAAACAGAAAAAGAAAAACTTAAAGCAATGACACACAACAGAAACCAATACAGTACCACATCACTGAAACATTTCGCAGCACAACCTTCAATGAAATCACTTGAAAAACCTAATGCAGAAACATCAAATGATGAAACACAAGATGAAGTGAATGAACAACTGCATACGCACTGAATATTAATGTACATGTTTTAACGAAAGACGTTCATAGATACTATAAATCATGTTAAAATAGAAAGTATCAGTAGATAACATAGACGTGACAACCAAAAGGGGGTGACTAAGAAATGCGTGATGAAAAGTTACTGAATACTATTAATCTCAAAAATTTATCATATGAAACATCAATGCCGAAAGATTTGATGAAACGTCCAGCATTTTTATACTTAGATGCGATATTGTTTCAAATCTTAACAGTTGCAATTATTTTGTTATCTAAATATCAAACTATGCTTTCGGTTATTGCTTACGTGACATTGCTCACTTGGTTTATCGTATCGGTTGTTTTGAAATTTAATAATATCAGAAAAATATCTAATGATGACCATCAAAAATCATATACGACAAATTCAGAAGCGACACTCAATATTATGAATGAACTTAACAAAGTTATTATTGAAAATGATAGTGTTGTGAAACGTGCTTATGAGTATATTAATCCTGATTTATCAGACTCAGAAACGATTGTATTAACGTATGATGATGGCAATCATTTAGTTTATCTAAACGATACGTTATGCAGTGATGATGAAAAATTAGAAATTATTGAATATGCACCAAACGTTTTCAAACTTAACCATATCGTAATGCTGAAAGATGCTTTAGACGATTTCCAAGACAGTAAAAAATCATTATTTGATAATTATGAAACCAGTGATGGTTTAGGTATTATCGATAAATTTAATCAAACGTCCAATCGTACCAAAACATGGGCTGAATTTGAACATCAATCACATAAAACAGAAAGGAATGAATTATCATGACTCAAGATTCAAGAGAAGTCATTGAACTAACTAAGGTCAAAAAACATGATACCCAAACTGATACGCATACCAATACGAAAGACGAAAATAGAGACAAACCTAAATTTTATGATAATTTTATAACAGGTTATAGTTTAATGTTTAAAGAATTATCATCATTTATTAAGAATTACGCCTATCCAAAACCGATTGAAGATTATAAAAAGAAAGGTAAATTCATGCTTATTTTCATGGCAATTACGTTCTTTTTAGCACCATCAGTCTTTATATCAGGACTTGCATTATCATCTTTAATCATTGCTTATATGTTAGGTCAAGTTCATCATGATGAAAACAGTATCGTTCAAACACATACGAATAAAGACAATAAAAAACAAACTGAAGAATCCATCAATATTAACTCACTTACGGATAAATTGAATGAAATTGTGGTTTACCGCAACGGTAAAATCAGACGTAAGCATGATTTAATTGATATTGAAGCATCAAACGTTAACCAAATTGTTTTAACGTACGAATCACCTATTAAAGAATCATTTAATGATGCGGAATGGAATGTTGTCGTAACAACATGTCCGTCACCAAAACTGACAATTGAACAAGTAGGGGACTTCATTAAAAAGTTAAACAACATTCATAAACAAAATGAAGAAATCAAAGCAAAAGAAGCCTATCGTAAAGCTGAAGCAGAATATCAAAACGAAAATAATGAAACAGAAACGTCTGTATCTAATAAATTAGACCACTTACTCGATAGTCAACAAGCAAAATTAGATGAAAATTTCAATCAATATAAACAACAAATTGAAGCAGATTATCAAAATTATGAGAACCAAATGAAACATTACAATAATGAAGTCGAGAATGATAACAAAAATGTTGATACATCAAATTTAGATATAATGAATATATTTAAAGGTGGGGAACACTATCAAGATTTAAGTGATGAATTAAGCAAAACGGAATCAATGGATAAAAATGAAATAAAACAAGTAATAGAACAAAAAATGAAACATCGTGAACCTAAAGTGACTTTTAAATCATCAAAAAATGAAACAGAATCAAATGACAAAGCAAATGATGATGTTCAAGATAAGTCATCTAAAGAAACAAACATTGCTAAAGGCGAACAAAGAAAACGTAATATAGACAAGAAATATCAAGATAAGTCATCTAAAGAAACAAACATTGCTAAAGGCGAACAAAGAAAACGTAATATAGACAAGAAATATCAAGATGAGTCATCTAAAGAAACTGAATCAAATGACAATTCTGACGAACAGAAATAAAAGTCACATAAAAATAGACGTATACCTAAATCAAAGGTATGCGTCTATTTTGCGTTTTAAGCCATTTCTAAGCTCATATGTGAAATGACATATTAATTATCCTATTTTATATTCAAGTTCAATGTGAGCGTTCTGTGAAGCACTCAGATACTTATTTAGTTATTTTTCAATTCGTCACGCACATGTTGATTGAACAATACGCCCCCTGAAAGTTCTTCTTTGGCATAAGAACTTGTACGTTCACCACTTGAATTGTATGAATACGATACAATACCAATTACACGCCCGTTTTGATTAAATATAGGTGAACCTGATGCACCTGTACGAACAGCCATTTTATTAACCATACCTTTTTGTCGGAATCCAATCTGAGTATCACTAAGATAGAACCCGTTACCTTTTGATACAGTGTAACGACCCCCGTAACGTGTTTTAGGATAACCAATGTGGAAAATCTTATCTTTATTTTTTAAATGAGACATATCACGTTGGTTTGCGAACTTCACAGGTTTAACATCTGACATTGATTCCTTTGTTTTAACAATAGCTATATCTAAGTTTGACAAAGGTTTAATAGATTTAGCGTGAAAAACATACGGTTTTTTAAAATCATCACGTGATGGTTGAAATGTAATTTGTTTGGCAGTGGATAATTGACCTGATTTTTCAGATACCACATGTGCATTGGTTACAAAGGTATGCTTATCAATCACAAATCCTGTTCCCACATGTTTTGTCTTTTTATTTTTTCTCAAATTTTCAACACGACCCACACCCGAGAATTGAGATGTTTTAATATTGGGATAATTTTCAATTTGAGCCTTTGACGTATCGAGTGATTGACCTTTCTGATACGCATAAGATTCAGTCACATTGCTCACTGTTGATTTTGACAATTTGTGTAAATCTATACCACTGGCAGTGAGTGTCAAACTAATACTCAACATGATTATCACTTTAAGTAGCTTCATATTATTTTAACCTTTCTGTAATACGTCACAGCCTATCTATGACAATAATTCTGTGTTAGAATCTATTATAGATTATATCAGATTTAGGCATATTTGAGAATGTTCGATAAGAATTGACATTAATAATATATTTTGATATAATGAAAACCAATTAAGTGAAGGGGGTATTACATGCCTATAACATTTGAAATCAATGACAATTTCATTGATAACGCACTCAACCAATTCTTTGTTATCGGTATTTTTGTTCGTGATTTCACACAAGAAGAATATGAAGAATATCGAGAAGCAGTGGTTAATCGGGGCGATTTTCCAAACACAGATACTTTTGATGAACAATTTCCTGACAATCCACAATTTGTCTACGAGTCATTTGTTTTTTCAAATTTCGATGAGCTAAATGATTTCATTGCTCGAAACGAAAAGATTGTCCCTGATAATTATGAACTTATTTCTTGGTATCATATCAATGGCTTAGGTCACGTATTAGAAGAAAACTTCATTCAAACAAATTAATAACTAAGCACTCATTTTTGGGTGCTTTAGTATTAAAATCTTCATGAAAGAGCAGGTGATAAACATGTCAAGTTATGGTGTGTCACGCATCAAAGGATTTTTCGAAATTCTTTTTTCTGTTTTTGTATTCAGAAGGTTAATCGGAATTATACTTTATGATGATGGAGCTAATCGCTATTCGGCAACTTTTGAAATTGGTGTTTTATGCTTTTCATTATTGACGATTGAGTTAGCATTAAATCTCATCATATATTTAAAAGACGATGAAATGAAAATGCCATTAAGCACCAAAATGGAACTCATCAAGAAACACAAGTCGGTTCATGGTGTTATCGTTTCATTTGTCATAACACTTATTTTTTTATTTTTATTTATATATTCAATGTAATTAAAGTTAAAAGGTGGTTAAATCAATGATTAGAAAAATTTCAAATATGAGTGTTGTTGTTGGTTTGACCATCTTTTTTACCATTCCAGCAACAACTCATGCTGATATGGAAACGCAACCTAATGTAAATCAAAATAATCCGATTTACAGTCAGGAAGATAATGACAGCAACGAACATAACGACAACGAAGATAATGACAGCAATCAGGAAGATAATGATAACGAAGATAATGACAGCAATCAGGAAGATAATGATAACGAAGATAATGACAGCAATCAGGAAGATAATGACAGCAACGAACATAACGACAACGAAGATAATGACAGCAATCAAGAAGATAATGATAACGAAGATAATGACAGCAATCAGGAAGATAATGACAACGACAATAATAATGATAACGACAACAGTGATGATGACAACGACAATAATGATAACGACAACAGTGATGATGACAACGACAATAATGATAACGACAACAGTGATGATGACAACGACAATAATGATAACGACAACAGTGATGATGACAACAACAATAATGATAACGACAACAGTGATGATGACAACGACAATGGTCAAGATAATGGAAACAATGACAATGGTCAAGATAATGGAAACAATGACAATGGTCAAGATAATGGAAACAATGACAATGGTCAAGATAATGGAAACAATGATGATGGTCAAGATAATGGAAACAATGATGATGGTCAAGATAATGGAAACAATGATGATGGTCAAGATAATGGAAACAATGATGATGGTCAAGATAATAATAACAATAATGATAACAACAACAGTGATGATGACAACAACAATAATGATAACAACAACAGTGATGATGACAACGGTCAAGAAGATAACAACAATAGCAATAGTCAAGAAGATGACAACAATGACAACGGTCAAGAAGATAACAACAATAGCAATAGTCAAGAAGATGACAACAATGACAACGGTCAAGAAGATAACAACAATAGCAATAGTCAAGATAGTGGAAACGACAGCGAAGAAAACAACGAAAATAGTGGAAACAACGGTCAAAATAATCATTCAGACCAAAGGGAAAATCATTCAAATCAAAATGATAACTCGTACTCAGGTCAACATGATGACAACCATTTAAATCAGAATCGTAATCATGGTGGAGGTGTGAGTCATCGTCCAAACCGTTTTGATGATAATACAAATCAACAAAACCGTGATAAAATTATACCCAGCCAACAAAACCAACAACGAAATCGTAATCAAACCAGTCAACTCAATCCATATGAACAATCAAAAACAACAGAAAATCAATTGAATCGTCAATATCAACAATCATCACAGAATGATTCATCATCACAAAATAACCAAACATCTCGCTACGAGCAATTTGTTGAACGTTATAACGATTATTTCAAACCGTCAAAACCGCATTACTCAAAAGATGATTCGGATTATGTTCAAACCAAACAACCCAATGATAAATTTGAATCACCGACTGACGTTTGGCAACAATATAATCGGTACCACAACAACAAATATCTGAAAAATAGCGATTATAAGGATTCACTCATGCCTTTATGGTACAAACGCAGTGACGATAAGGGTGGAAAAGATGGTAAATCTAAAAACACAGCAGGTGATGATTATCCATTCTTCCAACCGACAGGCAACACATATAAAACATTTTCAATCATCATGATTATTGTTTGCTCAGCACTCCTATTCAACATTTTATTTTTCGATTCAATTCGAACAAAAAGACGCAAATAAAAACACACGCCCGATAAGGACGTGTGTTTTTATTACAGAAAGGGTGTTTCTCTCAATTCCAAACATATATCATGTGTGGTATGGAAAAATCAAGAAATGTTCGTGATGTAACGGATACTTATCACGTTACACGTAAATTATACCACGACTTTAAAAATAATTCATTCGCAGATTGGAAAATTGTTATATTGAGTTGACAATTGTTAAGAAAAAAGATATAATTTAGATAAATTCAATTGATAAATAAAGGAGTAATTAAATATGGGAAGAACAATTCTTACACTTGAACATGAAACGAAAGCATATTTCGAAAATGAAAGACAGGACGAAGGTCAATCGTATACGCAAACGATGAACCAAATCCTTACAGATATTATAGACGGGAAATATGATTGTTATGAAAAAGAACCTAAAGAAAGATGGGTGGTTATGTCTGACACTGATTATACAAAAATGGCTAAAAGACAGGCTCAAACCTTAGGTTATAGTAATCTAAGCGAGTTGGTCAATGACATCATTTCAGACAAAATAAAATCCTTACACAATTAATTGCGTAAGGATTTTGGGCATTGGATTTATTTGACAATTTGATACGTCATTTAATTAGAGTTTATCAATAACGTATGAGAATGTCAATATACACATGCGAAATAAATAAAGAAGGTGAAAAGATTGAATAAAACTAAGCAAGATTTGTCGATACTCGACAGGCTTCACGTATATTGGCAATTATTAACAACCGCTGACCGAATATTTGCTGTCAGTATCCTTGCGATTGCAACTTTATTACTCATTGTATTCATCATTCGGTGGATTCAATCGAAAAAACATTTAAAATATACGCTCTTTACCACTACGTGTCTCATCATCATACTATCCATAGCTTCATCAACCTTATTTTACATGTTTGATGACTATGTGAAATATCAAGGACATGTTCATGTAACTGATATTAAAGATGACAATGTGGATTACAAAGGACAAACATCAAAAATGAAACAAATCGTTTATAACGACAATCCACATGATATTAAAATCAGAATGACACAACAGGAGTTCAAAAAAGCGGATATACAAAAAGATGAAACATATTACATTCGCACACAACCAATGATTGATGATGGTGATAATCAGGTTTATCTTAAACATCAAGACATTAAAAAAATAAAAAAATCGAAATAGGAAGGTGTTTTAAAAATGAAAAAATTAATTGGTACAGCATATGTTGAAGCATTGTTAAACGCAGATTTAGATAGTATGGACGAAGTGAGACGTGATTTTCTCGAAAATGTAAATACATCTGAATATCCTGATGATAAAACATTAATCATTAAACTGGAATGTTCAAATCTCATTAACCAATTTCTAAAAAATGAAAATCGAGATTACAGTCATCACTTAAAATATCTATTTGAAAATCTAACAGGCAATGCGTCTATCAATCATTTTGTATCAATACTTCGCACATATGATAATCCACAAATTGAACGAGCATTAATCCTTTTAGGACACGATAGTTTCAACACACTATCTATAGATGAGAAATACTATTCACTTGAATACATTAAAATGTTAGGACGTATCGTTCAAAATACCAACATTATCGTAGTATTTAAAAATAGAAGTCCATTACTTACATTCAAATATAAACCTAAATTCATTGTTCCTATCATTAAACAACATTTAGGGTTCAATGCCGTATTAAGTATCAACGGGATTGAGAAAACGAGTATATTTGAAACAATGCTTGATACATTAACTGATGAAGATAAATCAAAAATCCGTCAGAACTTACATGACCGTCCAATGATGTGGCATACGATGCTACCCGAACGTGATTATTATGTTGACAACATGCTACATGATTATAATCTACTATTTGATGATAATAAATAAGGGGGAAATAACTATATGACACAACAGAGATACCACGTGTTTCAAATCCGAACACGTAACAAAAAATATGATTGTAAAATAAAGTTTAAACTCGGAGCTGAACAAATTCATAAAAAAGTGGATAACGCTCTTGTTCAGATGGGGTATATGGCATGGTGTGAGAAAAAAGATTTAGACCCTATCTATCGTTGTGATTATCTCGGTGATGAAGTAGGTGAAGTACATGAATAAAAAACATATTTTTGCATGGCTTTTCATCATTGTTGCAATTGGTGTAGGTATTACACTGTCAACAATAAGTATAAGTTCATCAACCTATAACAAATTTGATTTGAAAGATGGTATTTTACAAAAAGATGCTATTTTTGATGGTAAAGCTGAGAAATACGAATTGACATTAGAGAAACCTATCTCATCAGAAGCAAGCTACTTTGTACAACCAAATCAGAAAGTTGATGAAATTCTTGATTATCGTGTTGAAGATATTGCTGAAAATGACGTGACTGATGATTTCAAAGCAGAACCAAAACACAAAAGCTATATGAACTTGTCACCAACGAAAAAAGCAGTTGATGAAGAAAAATTAATTCCACAAAAATATACTGTCTATCTTAAAGTAAAATATAAAAAAGGCACACGTATTAGTAACTAACCTTAAAGAATGGGGCGTTTGAAAGAACGTCCTTTTTTTCTAAGACTAAAGTTGACAATTATTAATAATAATGATAATATGGAATTAAATTCGAACGAAAGGATTGAACTTTATGTATAAAAAAATATTAGCGAGTGGTATTACAGCTTCAATGTTAATAGTTGGGGGAACGTATTCATTTGCAGAAGCAGAACAAAACGATAATCCACAAACTGAACAAGTACAAGATAATAATATCCAACAAGGTAATGACCAGCAAGATAAACAAAACAAAGATAATGATAAACAAGGTAAAGCCGATGATAATAGTAAACTCAAGAATAAACTATTCATTCGTGGCGGGGATTTATCTGAAAATGAACAAAAAGATACCGAAGATAAACTCGATGTAAAATCAAGTTTTAAAGAATACACGGTTACAACAGCAGATGTTCAGAAATACACAAGGGGTACTTATGATTACATTCATTCTAGTGCATCAATCGTACCTAAGAAGTTTAAAAAAGGTGTAGATGTTGAGATTAAAACACCTGAGAATATTACACGTATTACCAAAGAACAATACATCAATGCTGCCATTTCATCAGGTATTAAAAATGCGGACATCGAAATCGCATCTGTTGATAAAGTTTCAGGTGAAGGTGCTTTAACAGGTATCTATAAAGGTTTAGAAAAAGAAGGCGTGGAACTTAATGATGATGATATTCATAACGCCAATGATGAAATGGATAATCTCGCTGACATCAGTGAAGAAAATGATGATGTTAAAGGTTATTCAGATGAAGCGATGAACAATGCGGTTGCAGATATGAAAGAACAAGTTGCCGATAAGAAAGACAAAGGCGATGATGTATCTGATGAAGATATTCAAAAAATTGTTGATGACACACTAAAAGATAAAGGTTTAGATGACAAAATTAATGACAATCAGAAAAACAAAATTGTCAATATCATCATTAATGTATCTGATTCTGATGCTATCAACAAAGACCCTGACGCTTACAAACAACAAACATCTAAATACAAAGATAAACTTGAAAAGAGTGCAGGGAAAGCCTTAGATAAAGCAAAAGATATGAATACAAAAGAAAACAAAGATAAAGCTAAAGGCTTCTTTAGTAAAATCGGCGATTTCTTTAAAAACTTATTTTAGTATATAATCATAGTACCAAGTCATCAAATGAATAATGGCTTGGTACTATTTCGTTTAAATGTATTAACAAATGTTCTCAAAAAAAGGGGGTTGTAATTTTGATAATACCAAAACAATTAATAGACGGTTTTTTGACCTTACTTGAACCACTTATCACCAATCAAGTTTACAACATTATACTTGGCTTAATCGGTGTTGTGTTTATTGCTGTATTTTTCTTTTACGCATACCGTACGTTTAAGCGTATAAAAACAAGACAAAGCGGTATTATTGCTAGTATTTCACTCATCATTAGTGTGATTATTCTAGGATTGATTGTTATTGCTCAATTAGAATATCAGCATCGATTAGATGATGCACCGAGTAATACCGCAGTGATTGAGAAAGCGGAAAAAGTGAATGAAAAAGGTCATGACCGTTACTATAAACTCAAACTGTATAATCATGACCAGCATTACAATGTGACCGCACAACGTCAATTAAAAAACAACGACTTGATTCACTATAAAGATGCGGGTCGTGGTATTGTATTTGAACCATCTGATACCAATCGAAAAGATGTATTAACCAATAAACACTTCCACAAAAACATCACAAAAGGCTGGATTGACTCAGATGATTTCACAGACCGTGATTATTCGAATATTCAAATGGTCATTCCACAAAAATATGATGTGTCTGATTTCAATCAAAAAAATATTAAAATTAAAATTGTAGGAAAATCAGATAGTACACGCGAAACGATTGATGTAACTGATGATTATGAAAATTTAAGCACGGTTGATAACAATGATGAGCATCAGATTAATTTCAAAGCAACAAATTTCCAAGAAGTAAAACAAGCAATTAAAGATTATGATAAAATAAAACTGTGTTTAGATTAGTCAGGGGGTCAACACAATGAATATTAAAGAATATGTTAAACGTGTATTCAATGACATGGCATCATTGGAAATTAATTCACAGAACTTTTGGTTGATGATTGGTTTATCATTTTTCCTGAGTTTGATTACAACACCTATCGTTGGCATTCCACTATCAGCAATGATAATTTCACAACGTATTCAAAATGAATAAATGATACCTTAATGCAATGTTGTTAAAAACATTGCATTTTTTTATTTTCAATTGACATTTGTTAAGTGATATGATATGTTTTAATCAATTGATATAAAGGGGGTTTATTCATGCAACAATTTGAAAGTAAAGTCACCGTTGAAACAACGGAACATAAACAGATTATACAATTGAGTGGCGATGCTGAATTTATTGAACACTATTTACCGATAATTATGGCAAATTACAGTCATTTTCATACAGATGATACCACGAATGATGTTCAGGCTTTTCATGAAAATGCGGGTTATATTAGTAAAACAATAGAGTCCGATTTTGCGGGTGTTAAAAAGAATAAAGATGGTTCTAAGCGATACCAATGTTTTTATGTATGCCCGCATTGTTTAGATAAAGGTAAGTATTTCATAGCTCGAGACCAAGCGACGATTCATTGTCGCAATTGTCACGCACCGCTCAAGCCCAAACAAATACTCAATCATTCAGGCATTAAAATGGTAGATAGATACGGGAATCACTACCAAGCGGGTGATTCATTAGTCCTGACGAAAATAGGTGATAACTATGAGTTTAATTGATAAAATACATCATTTTTATGATTCATTCCGTGACTCATTTTCAGATATACAGATTCACATGTGGCTAGTATTGACGATTGCTATCATTTTCTTACTATTACATGCGTTGAGACGATTGCCGATTATCTCAAACATTAAAATCATATTTGGTTTCATACCAACACTCGTCCATGAATTAGGTCACGCAATCGCATCGACTTTAACAGGCGGTCGAGTTAATGATATACACATCGTTTTAACCAAACACGGACAAGAGAAAACATCATCAATGGGCTATGTAGATACACAACCACGTGGATGGCTAAGTTCAATTATTACATTGTTATTTGGTTATATGATGCCACCGATTATTTATGGGTTAGGATTTTATTTTGTATCGACCAATCAATCGTTTATATTTGTAGGCATCTTATTTATTTTAGGTATTTACTATTTAATCAAATCTCGACAAAAATGGATTCCAATTATTATTTTAGGATTGTTGGTTTATCTCGGTTACGATTTAAAATTCAATGATGTGTCGATGATAAGTGAAGTGATGTTTATGGGTTATAGTGTCATTTTAGGACTTCTATTAGGTGAAATCGTACAAAGTATTATCATCACAGCTCAAACATCATTTGATAGTAGTGATACATCATCTGATGGCAAAAAATTACAAGAAAAAACAATGATTCCTAAAGTTATATGGTTTATCATATGGTTAGTTATCGATATATTTGCGATATGGCAATCCATTACATTACCAATTTAGAAAAGGAAGTGATTAAATGACTGATTCAGTCAGTACAACGAATCTACAACAATCGAATGAAAAGAAACCGACAGGCAGTCGATTTATGAGTGTTTTACTCGTATTATTTATGGGTTATATTTTACTTTCCATACCGATGATGTTATTAGGTATGCTCGTAGGCTTTCAAGTTGATGATGATATGAGTTCGTCAACTTGGGTGTGGTGGCTCATTGCTATTATATATGTAGGTGTGACGTATCTCATTTGTAAATGGGTGTGGCGGACATACAAGAAACGTGCATATGAAGATTACACACAGAAAATTCGTAAACGTGATGGTTGGATAAATATCGCATTCGCTGCGGGTTTACGTGTCTTAGTTTTTGTAGGTTCATATTCAATGATAGCGATTTATGGTGAAGATATGTCAGCCAATGATAAAGCGTTATTTGAAGCATTGGGTATCGATAAGTTATCAGATATTAATGTGACCGCATTACTGGTTATATCTATTATTATTTTTCTTATCCATATTACCTTTGTTGCACCATTCTTAGAAGAATTGATATTCAGGGGTATGTTTAAAGAACGTGTATTCAGACAACACGCTTTTTGGCTCCCATTGATTATTTCATCAATCATCTTTGGTATGGCTCATATGGGCGGTAATGTGATTGCATCGCTCATGTACATTGGTTTAGGTGTAATTATGTACCTTGCTTATAATAGACGGGGTAATATTAAAGACAGTATGATGGTTCATATGATTAATAATGGTGTTGCGTCAATTTCCATTATTGTTATTATATTCACATCATTATAGAAAGGAAGGTGTTTAATCATGATAGACATATTGAAAAATCAAGGTTATACGATTGGGTTTACAATTATTTTAATTTTGCTTGGATTGACAATTAAAGTGAGCATTTTCAGTGTGATTATTCCACTCATCATTGGCGGAATTATCTTTTATTTCATTTACCGCACGCAAAATCAAAACAAACACTCAATTGAAGAAGCGGAACGTAGAAAAGCCGAACGTAAAGAAGCTGAACGCAAACAGCAAGAATTGGAAGCTGAAAAAGAAATCAAAAAACGTGATGGTGACATCTAAAACACACATGAGAAGAAGATTAAGTTCTTCTTCTTTTTTTATGTAAAATGTTGACAAATATTCAGTATAATGATA
>Ga0079226_10000852_pt1 | contig 22560 bp, 22 predicted proteins | sample Poulit2014_FD_76345 | JGI IMG/M metagenome (GOLD analysis project Ga0079226, IMG submission 76345) | Agricultural soil microbial communities from Georgia to study Nitrogen management - Poultry litter 2014 | ecosystem: Environmental > Terrestrial > Soil > Agricultural land | place: USA: Georgia...
GCAGAGCTAGAAAACTAACGCTGCTGCAAACGTGTTTTATAACTGCGAATAAACGCTGCTAAGCCTTGCACATCACGCAGCGTTAATTGCCCAACGAAACGCCCGTATTTTACTACTTCTTCGAATCGATAATGGCGGCTGCTTTTGATATCCACATAAGAAGGTTTTTGCAGCCCTGCCTGCCACCATTCTTGAATAGGGTAATATTGAGTTTTGATGAAACGTGATTTTGTGTGGTATTGACTGGTGATGGAATCGAGCACCACGGTCTCTATGCCCTCGCGCCCAACCTCAACCACGTAACGCTCTTTGCCGCCTTCGCTATCTTGATAAGCCACGAAAATACGGTAAATATCCCCTGTGGCCATTAGCTTTCCTCGCGCTGATAAAATACACCTTCGGCATCTGCCACCATGCTTACCGTTGGTTCATCGGTGAGCTCTGCAATGTTTTGCAAGTCAGCTAGCATTTGTTGCCCTAGTTTTTCTCGGCGGGCTTGTTCTAGCTCCTCAGCCATGGCTTGATAAGTCTCGTAACTTAATACCACCGCTTCAGGCGTGTTATTAGTGAATACGAAAGCTGGCAAACGTGACGCTTTAACGCTTTCCAACACCCGCGACCATGATTTACGAATATCCGTGGCGGTAACAGTTGCGCCTTCTATATGGTTAAATATAGCCACAAACCTGACTCCTTATTTGAATACAAAAACAACACTAAATATACCCACAAACAAAAAGAACTACTACTTTTTTCATTAAAAATACTGATTGGCGCCTATAGTGCTGTCATTACGAGCAGCAAGCTCACTGCTATTTACAAGAGCTACAAAGCTGAAAAAATAAAAAACGCCGCATAAAGCGGCGTTTTTATCGAACATCAAACAAGAAAATTAGAAGTAATACCCCACGTTGATGTTGTAACGGGTGTTGTGTTTATCGTCAGGGTTACCCATGGAGCCGCCAATAAAAGGTTGGTTTTTAGCATTTACCACTTCCACATAGCTAAACAAACCGCCAGCGGTAATGGCCACACCCGTGGAGTTCATCCAGGTGTCGCTTAAGCCGCCAGTTTTATCGGTGACGTAGCTGTAATCGTTATAAAAAGTAAGGTCGCTAACGGGGCCAAATTGCACCGGCAGGCTGTAGGCCACGTTACCTAAATACGTGCTCGCTTTGGATGAAATTTCATCATAAAACGCATAAGCGCCCACCACCATGCGCTCCCAGCCATTATCCATATCGTAATTATAGTGCGCGGCTTGCAGCTGAATTTTCCAACGGTCGTAGTTACCCACCAAGTGCGCGGCATAGGCGTACTGCTTACCTACGCTACTGCCAGCGCCATCCACGACACCGCCGTATTGGCCAGACACGCCCACTTCGGTGGAAAACGCCGTATCGTGGCCGAAGGTCCAAGCAGCACGCAAGTTACCCACATTGTTGTCATGGGCGCCGAAGGCATCGTTATCCTCAGCCGGGTCGCTATCAAAATCGCCATCCGCCTTCTTCACTCCCACAATGTCGTAGGAATAACGATGATTAGAACGATTCGCTGCCCCCATTTCATCGTTAAAATAAAACGCAGCCTGTAAGTTAAGCGGGCCATCATCATGAATCAGCTTGATACCAAAATCGTAATCGTCCTCAAGGCCTAAATAATAGTTACCGCTAAAAAAGAAACCGTGGGAAGCATAAGGCTGAATACCAAAAGGCACCTGGTTAATCCCCACTTGGGCTTGCAAGGTATCGCTAAAGTTATACCCCACCCAAGCGTGGTGAATCACATCCATATAGTCGTAATGACGGTACTCTGCAGAAAGGATAACGCCGCCAATAGAACCATCAAGATTTAAACGAAAAGTATCCATTTCCACGGCGCCATCGGTGCGCTTGCTCGCGGCATTATATTCTTCGTACTTGGCATTAAAGCGCACAGCACCGCCCACGTGGATTCCGTCTTTATTAGCTTCGGGTTCAGTGGCTGCTTCTAAAGCATCGATTTGGGCCTGCATTTGTTCTAATTGTTGTTGCAGTGCAGTAAGCTCGGCGTCTTCTGCTTGAGCGGGCGCGGTGATAATGATGCCGCCCAATAAGGCAGCAAGGCGCAACGGCTTTGGCATTTTTTTCTCCTATTAATACGACAAAAAGCCCTCGCCTTGGTGCTTTTTTTATACAACAAAAAAGGCACTCCCCAAAGGCAAGAGCTTATCCAACGCCAATAAGCCTAACGAAAACAGTAAGAAATTTCAGGGTTTTTAACGCACCACGCCTTCCATAGGAGAAGAAGCACTCGCGTAAGCGCGCTTAAACATGCGGCCTGCTAAGTGAGCTTTGCGCCCCGCTTCCACCGCAGCGGCCATGGCCTCAGCCATCAGTACAGGCTGTTCCGCCATGGCAATGGCAGAGTTGAGCAGCACCCCCGAGCACCCCATTTCCATGGCTTTAGCCGCATCGCTTGCGGTGCCAATACCGGCATCCACAATCACGGGCACCTTGGCCTCTTCTATAATCAAGCGCAAGTTGTGAGGATTTAAAATACCAAGCCCAGAACCGATTAAAGAGCCTAAAGGCATAATGGCCACACAGCCCATTTGCTCCAAAGTTTGCGCGGCGATAGGATCATCATTCATATACACCATCACCTGAAAGCCATCCGCCACCAGCTGCTCTGCCGCTGTTAAGGTTTGATACATGTTGGGATAAAGGGTTTTATTATCCCCAAGAATTTCCAACTTCACCAAATCATGGCCATCAAGCAATTCCCGCGCTAAGCGGCAAGTGCGCACCGCTTCTTCCGCAGTGTGACAGCCTGCGGTATTTGGCAGCAAGGTATATTGCTTGGGGGAAATCACATCGAGCAAATTAGGTTCATTCGCATTTTGCCCAATATTAGTGCGACGAATGGCCACTGTAACAATGTCAGCGCCGCTCGCACTAATAGCCGCTTCTGTTTCTGCGAAATCTTTATATTTACCTGTGCCCACGAGCAAGCGTGAGCTAAATGTATAGGTACCAACTTGCCAAGTGTCTGAATGTGCCATGAGCTATCCCGCTATTAAAAAAAGAAGTTCCAACAAAATGAAAATCAGCCACCGCCAATGGCTTGTACTATTTCCACTTTATCGTCTGTATCAAGCTGATATTCTTTGTGACCATGACGGGAGATAATTTCGCCATTCACTTCCACAGCTAAACGTTGCCCCGCCAGGGAAAGTTCCACCAGAAGGTCGTTAATAGTAACACCCGCAAAGGAATAGCTGTCACCGTTTAATTGAATGTTTTTCATCATAGCCTCCACGCAACCCAAGCAAAATATAGCCAAGCGGCCATCATGGTTAAACCACCCAAAGGTGTAATGGGCCCAAGCCAACGCTGGCCTGTAAGCACCAGTAAATATAAGCTACCACTAAATAAAGCAGCACCCACTGCCAATAAAATGGCCGCATAATTAAAACCTGCAACCTCTGGAAACAAACGCCACATAACGCCCATCAACAGCAGCCCTAAGGCCGCATAAGTATGGTAATCCGTGGCTGTTTTCCATACGCTCAGCTGTTCAGGCCCCACATGCTTAGCCAGGCCATGGGCGCCAAAAGCACCAAGCGCAATCGCTAACGCCAGTGCCAAAGCGCCTATCACAAGCCATGTTTTCATGCGCAATACCCTCACACAAAAACGCCGCCCAAAGGCGGCGCTTCATCATCAAAGAACAACGATTACGCCATGGCTGTGCGCAGCTTTTTCATAGCGGCACTTTCAATTTGACGAATACGCTCCGCAGATACTTGATATTGATCTGCCAATTCTTGCAATGTGCTTTTCTCATCGGTAAGCCAACGACGCTCTACAATCTCGCGGCTACGATCATCAAGCTCAAATAGTGCCCTAGTAAGATGTTGACTGCTTTGTGCGTCCCAATCTTCCTTAGCCACAATATCGGCTGGGTCTTGTATCTGGCTTTCTAAATACTGCGCTGGGTGATAAGCATTGTCGTCATCGTCATCCATAGGACCATCAAACGACGCATCATAAGAGCCTAAGCGTTTTTCCATCTCTTGCACGTCTTCTACACGCACGCCTAAATCCTCAGCCACGCGCTTAGATTCATCAAGCGTTAAACGTGCTAACTCTTTTTTAGCACCGCGCAAGTTAAAGAAAAGCTTGCGCTGCGCTTTAGTGGTAGCGACTCGAACCACGCGCCAGTTGCGAATCACATATTCATGGATTTCAGCTTTAATCCAATGCACAGCAAAGCTCACTAAACGCACACCGACGTTTGGATCAAAACGCTTTACTGCTTTCATTAAACCCACGTTGCCCTCTTGCACTAAATCAGCGAGGGGCAAACCATAACCTGTATAACTGCGTGCGATGTGCACCACAAAACGTAAATGCGCTAATACCAAGCCGCGCGCGGCTTCCACGTCCTCGTGGTCAAACCAATTGCGCGCAAGTTCTTGCTCATCCTCCACCGAAAGCACAGGCACAGCACCCACCGCTTGAATATAAGCATCAAGGTTGGCACCTGGCGCAAGTAAAGGCACAGCTTCCCACTTTTGTAATTGTTGAGTCATGTGCGCTCCTTAAAATACATGTAAATAGATTGCTAGTTAGCACTCCCATACACAGAGTGCTAAAAGTAGCAAAAGTTCCTTAAAGCTACAACTTTATTAGAGCAAGTAAGGATCCACATCTTGAATATGGCGAGACACCGCCAACCAAGCGCCTATCAGGCCTAGCAGGCCAGCAAAAACAGGCACTACCACTACATTGCTCCAGCCAATTCCCACTAATGCAAACTGACTTTCATACAGCAAAATAAGCTCGTCCACTGGCTGGCCTACCCAAAACAAAGCCAGCTGCACCAAGATCACGGCTAACATTCCACCGAGCACACCGTAGCAAAACCCCGTGTACAAAAATGGGCGACGCACAAAACCATCGGTGCCACCCACAATTTTGACTACCACGATTTCTTCGCGGCGGCTTTCAATGCCTAGGCGAATGGTATTCACTACCACCAACACCACGGCCACAGCAAGCGCCAGGGTAAGCACGCTCACTATGCGACCCACAGTTTCTAGCATGGCATGCAAACGTTTCACCCACAGCACATCGAGTTGCACCAAGTCCACGCCCTCAGCTTTTTCTAACTCCTGGCTGAGCTTTTCTAAGGCGATGGCATCGGTGCTGTTAGGGTACACCATCAACAAAGGTGGCAAGGGGTTTTCAGGCAAGGCATCGAGGGCGTCACCAAAGCCAGAAAGCGCCTTAAATTCTGCCAAGGCTTGCTCACTGCTAATCACCTCCACTCGCTGAATATCATCGCGCTCGCGCCATGTATCCGCCAAAATATTTTGCGCTTGAGTAGAAACCTGCTGCTTTAAAAATACCGACAAATGCGCATTGCCATCCCAATCTTGGGTGGCCTGTTGTGCGTTTGTCAGCAACACGCTTAACCCTGCGGGCAGTGCCAAGGCAATAGCAATCACTAACACCGTCATAAAAGTAGCCACGGGCGCTTTTAACAATCGCTGCCAAGCATCACGCGCCGACGCCCTGTGATGCAACTGCCATGCCCGCAGCTGGTCTTGCCAGCTTTGTTCTGTGCGGCGAGCCCCTTTAGGTTGGGGCGCACTTTTTTTATGACTTTGACGCGTCATGTTTACTTCCTTACGAGGCCACTAAGCGCCCTTGGGCTAGCTGCAAGCAGCGGTGCTGGTATGCTTGAATAAGTGCCAAATCGTGAGTCGCGATCAATACCGTCACCCCCACGCGAGCAAAATCTTGGAATAAATCCATGATTTCTGCTGATAAGGCTGGGTCTAGGTTACCTGTGGGTTCGTCCGCTAACAGCAAAGACGGCTTATTTACCACGGCACGCGCAATGCCCACGCGCTGTTGTTCACCCCCCGACAGCATTAAAGGATTTAAGTGCTGTTTATCGAGCAACCCAACTTTGTCCAAGGCAGCGCTTACACGGCGATTCGCATCTTTCGGCGAAAAGCCCGCAATAATCAATGGTAGCGCCACGTTATCGTGTACGGTGCGATCAAAAAGCAATTGATGATTTTGATGCACCATGCCTATTTTGCGCCGCCAATACGGAATACCTGAGGTATTGATTTGATTGAGGCTTTGCCCATGCACACGGATATCGCCTGCGGTGGGTCTTTCAATCATCATAATGAGTTTTAACAGGGTGCTTTTGCCCGCGCCTGAGTGGCCAGTGAGAAACGTTAACTCCCCCGCATTAAGGCGCACGCTCACTCGGCTCAAGGCATCACGGTAACCGCCCGCCACGGGGTAACGTTTACTCACCTGCGAAAACTCAATCATGGTATTTACTCCATGTTTGCCACAACGTCATCGAATAACGCATCCACAAAGGCATCGGCATCAAACGGGCGTAAATCCTCCAACTGTTCACCCACGCCAATAAAGCGAATGGGCAAACCAATGCGCTGCGCCAAGGCAAACAAGATTCCACCTTTGGCTGTGCCATCAAGTTTAGTCAGCACCAAACCTGTAACACCTACGGCCTCACGGAATTCTAAGGCTTGGTTGATGGCGTTTTGGCCTGTACCTGCATCAAGCACGAGCAAGACTTCGTGAGGTGCATCGGGGATTTGTTTTTTCATCACTCGCGTTACTTTGGTGAGCTCTTCCATGAGATTGGCACGGGTATGCAAACGCCCTGCGGTATCCGCAATCAACACATCTACGTTACGGGCTTGAGCAGCTTGCACGCCGTCATAAATCACGGACGCGGAATCAGCACCGCTGTGCTGAGCGATAACGTTAATTCCGTTACGCTTGCCCCACACTTGTAGCTGCTCCACCGCTGCTGCACGGAAAGTATCACCCGCCGCAAGCAGCACCGATTTCCCAGTACGGCGCAAGCGCATGGCCAGCTTACCAATGGTGGTGGTTTTGCCTACGCCATTCACGCCTACCACTAAAATCACATAAGGTGACACATCCGTTGGGAGCTGAAACGGCTGATCCACAGGCTTAAGCAAGGCACGCAATTCTTCTTTTAGCGCTGCAAACAAGGCATCAGAATCAATCAGTTCTTTACGGCCAACTCTATCGGTAAGGGCCTGAATAATAACGTCTGTGGCTTCCACGCCTACATCCGCCACTAACAGCTGTGTCTCAATTTCATCAAAAATCTCATCGTCGATTTCTTTGGCGCCCACCAATAGGTCGGCCATGCCTTTACCAAAACCTTCGCGAGTTTTGCCCAACCCTTTACGCATACGACGCCAAAAGCCGCCTTCTTTTTGCGTATCCTGATCATCTACTTTAGAAACTTCGTCTGTCATAAGAGGTCTTTCAACAAGTCATCAATAAAAGACGGCGACACTTTTACTATGGCGTGTCGCCGAGTGGTATCCTATCACCCGCAAATGCACCAAGCACTTAGGCGGCTAGAAGAGAATGTAACATAAACGCCTAAAGGCGGCTGTTATAAAGTGTGTTCAAATAATGAATAAGGAGGCATGGTGCCTAAACGAGTCTTATTACTAGTGTTATTTTTTGCCCTGCAAAGCACTTTTGTATGGGCTAGCTCAATGTCTAAGCCCCCCACCCACAGCTACACTTTGGATAACGGCCTTGAGGTTATTATACGCGAAGATCACAGAGCTCCAGTGGTCACTGTGATGGTGTGGTATCGCGTGGGCAGTATTGACGAACCCGCAGGCATGACAGGTATCAGCCATATGCTTGAACACATGTTATTTAAACACACCAAGCACCTTACGCCTGGCGAATACAGTGAGCTAGTGGCGCGCTACGGCGGGCGCACCAATGCGTTTACCTCGTATGAATACACCGGCTATTACCAAGAATACGAGGCGAGCCGCTTACCTTTAGCACTAGAGCTTGAAGCGGAGCGCATGGCCAACTTGGAAATCCATGATGACGAGTTTTATCGTGAAGCCAAAGTCGTTCATGAAGAAAGACGTCAACGCACCGATGACAATCCCAGTGCGCTAGCTTGGGAAAAATTTGCCGCTATCCTACGCCCTGGCACCGGTTATGCCCACCCCGTAATCGGTTGGCAACGAGACATCGAAGGCTATGAATCAAGCCAAGCCATGCGCTGGTACGAACAATGGTATGCCCCCAACAATGCCGTTGTGGTCATCGCTGGCGATGTAGATCCTCAAGAAGCACAACAGCTTGTGCAAAAATATTTTGGCGCCCTAGAAGCCAAAAAACTACCTCACAGGCCTAAACCTCAACTGGCGCCCGCTGCGGGCGAAAGACGCCTCAACCTTCAATTAGCAGTACAAGTTCCTACTTTATATATGGGCTGGAATGTGCCTTCACTCGCCACCGCTAGCGATGATGAAGATTTTTATGCTTTGCTCATGCTCGCTGGCGTTTTGGATGGCGGTTATAGCGCTCGTATCGAAAGCAATATAGTGCGCGGGCAGCGGTTAGCAGCAGGAGCTGGGGCTAGCTACCAAGGCATAGCGCGCGGAGATGGTCTGTTTACCATGAGCGCCAGCGCCAATCCTGGTATCTCCTTGGAACATTTAGAAAAACAGCTACTGGCCGAGGTGCAACGCATTGTGGATGAACCCCCAAGCCCCGCTGAACTGCAACGTGTTCGAGCACAAGTGGTGGCGGCTGATGTTTATGGTAAAGACTCGGTGTTCGGCCAAGCCATGGAGCTCGGTTACTACAGCATGGCCAACGTGCCTTGGGAAATGGCGGAACAACTGGCCGAAAGGCTGGCGGAAGTAACGCCTGAAGCTGTAAGTGCAGCGGCCAAACAATGGTTAGTAAAAGAACGTAGCGCCGTGGCCCATGTTCAACCTCTCACCACAACAAAGGATGACTCATAGTGTCTGCAGTCCGTTTACCTCTTATATTTTCACTCGTCTTAGCCCTAACAGTGGCGCTGGGTGCCGCGGCGTTTATCGCTGGCTCTGTTGAGCAGCCAGAGGGCTCGCCAGCAGATGAGCAAACTGTTTTTCCCACCTCACTCACCGAGCTGCCTAACACTGCTGCGGCGCCTGAACTGGATATTTTAACGTGGCGCACCGAAGCTGATACACAGGTGCTTTTTTTGCCCACCCACCAGTTGCCTATGGTGGAAGCGCGCTTTACCTTTAACGCTGGCGGAGCACGCGACGGCGAGCAAGCAGGTATTGCCTCACTCACCAACGCCATGCTCGACCAAGGCACATCGAAATATAATGTGGATGACATCGCCGAAAACATTGAAAACCTCGGCGCGCAGCTCGAACTAGGCAGCTATCGCGACATGGCCGTTGTCTCGCTCACATCTTTGTCTGAACCAGAACTACTGGCCCAAGCAACGACACTATTCACCCATTTGCTGGCCGCGCCCAGCTTTCCCCAAAACAGTATAGAACGCTTGCGCACCCGCACTGTACAGCGCTTAAAAATGCAATTACAAACACCAGGGCCGCAATTAAGCCGTGCTTTTCAAGCTGAGCTATTTGCCCACCACCCTTACGGACAGCCCACACTCGGCACAGAAGAAAGCCTCGCCGCCATCACTCGTTCCCACCTGCAAGCATTTCATCAGCGTTACTACACCGCCGCCAATGCCACGTTAGCCATCGTGGGCGACTTAACCGAACAGCAAGCGCGGCAACTTAGCGAGCGCCTTAGCCAAGCATTGCCTCAGGGTGTGGCTGCTCCCGAACTGCCCATGGCAACAGTGCAGCCAAGCAAAAATCTGCACCTGCCCTTTGATTCTAGCCAAACCCACATTACCTTGGGCAATCAAATGATTCATCGCGGCCACGCTGATTATGTACCGCTCTATGTGGGCAATCATATTCTGGGTGGCAGCGGCTTTAGCGCCATTTTAATGAACCAGGTGCGCCAACAACGTGGCTTAGTGTACGGCATTTATTCTAGTGTTAGCCCCATGGCCGCTGCGGGCCCTTTCACTTTGCAGCTGCAAACCGCCAACGAAAATAAAGACAAAGCACTCACGCTCACTTTGTCTTTACTGCAAGATTTTGTGGCCCAAGGCCCCACCGCTGATCAGCTAGAACTGGCCATTAGTGATCTCACCGGCGGTTTTGCCTTATCCACCGCTTCCAACAGCGCATTAGTGGGCCAGCTCAGTGCCATTGGATTTTATGATTTGCCGCTAGATTACTTAGCCGATTTTCATCAAGCGCTGGGCAAAGTGACCGCCGAAGACATTAAAGCTGCCTTTGCGCGCCACCTTGATCCTGATAATTTAGTGATCGTAAGTATTGGCCCAGAAGCGCCCCAGCGAGTGGTAGAAGATGAGTAAAAAAAACAGCAGCAGTGTACGCATTATTGGTGGTCGCCATCGCGGGCGGCGCTTGGCCTTTACTGACACCACGGGCGAGGTGCGCCCAAGCAGTGATCGCCTGCGTGAAACGTTATTTAATTGGCTGCAATTTCAACTCCACGGCGCCAAGGTGCTCGACGCCTTTGCAGGCACCGGGGCATTAGGCGCAGAAGCTGTTTCTCGCGGGGCAAGCCATGCCACTTTTATTGACGTGTCGGCGCAGCGGTGTGAGCAACTAACGCTATCCTTGCCACCAGTGCTAGGTGGGCAGCACACTATTGTTCGTGGCGATGCAGTGAATTGGCTGCAGCAACACACCCCCACCGAACCTTTTCACTTGGTGTTTGTGGATCCACCCTACCACTTAAATTTACAAGAACCGTTCTGCCACGCTCTACAACAGTACGCTTGGTTAGCAGATAGTGCGCTGATTTATGTGGAAAGTGATCATCGGCACCCTGAACCCAAGGTGCCAAGCCAGTGGCAGTTAGAAAAAACCGCCACCATGGGGCAAATTCGTGCGCAGCTGTATCGCTGCGTCAGTTGATGGTTTTTTTAATATATGTTGCCACTATTTTTTAGACAATACTTCCACATCAAGTACCGCAGGCAAATACATTTCGCCAGAGATTTTATTGTGGGCACCATAGTTTAACGTAGTACCACGATACTGCGGGCTGCCACTGTAAGCTTGTAATCCGAGCTGATCCCCAGGCTGCAAACGCACTGCTATTTCCGGCAATCCACTTTCTTCACCCACCCACACCGGCTGCTCTTGTTCGTGTACGGGTTTCCACTTGGCAGAGCCAGCAGAACGTTTAACCAGCGCTAGCATTACTTTCTCGACCTCAGCGGAACTGCTGCGAAGTTCAACCTTAGGCGTACCCACTAATACTTCTTGCTCAGTGGCTGTATGCAATGGCCAAAACGCGGGCTGGCGGCCGCTGTCAGTAGGAGTGTCGTATTGTGCTGCCAATGCTGCCTTGCTACGCAGCCCTGCACCCCACCGTTGCGGTGAGGTCCAAATGGTTCGGCGTTTGCTGCGCTTGCCATTTAATTCCACTGGCGCCAACGCTATGGCTTCGTATTCCGTTGGCCACTCTTGTAAGGCTAAGCCCCAGTTTTTCGGGCTGACACAAATAGACGGTAATTCTGGTGCGGAAGCATGCCGCAACTCATGATTCAACCACTCTTTCATCACTGTGATCAGCTTTACTGGTTCATCACCGCAATAGAGTTTTTTATCCAAGGCCCAGCCTGGTAATTGACTAGACCATTGTCGGCCGGGCAACAAATGTGCGTCGCGCACTAAAATCACATTGGTTTGCTGGCCGGACTCTTGGGCGCATTGCTGCATGGCTAAACTATGGGATGGGGTAAACAGCACATCACGAAAGCCTTGAACCAGAAGCATGTTAGCCTGCGACCCGTGACCTTCAGCGCAATGCATTGACATCTGGCTTTGGTCGAGCAACTCCCTTACTTGTTCAGACACTTCGCCTTTTTTAGCTGCCACAAATCCTGCTCTTACTTCAGGAGAAAGTTTGCGTGGATTCACCCAATCCCCTAATAATTTTAGCACCCGCAACCAGCCACCTTTAGGTACTTCTGCCGGCGCTAAGGCAAATTCCAAGTCATACCAAGTGGCGATAGGTATTAAAGCACGCAATCTTGGTTCTTGAACGCTAGCTAACAATTGCACTCCGCCGCCATAGGATTCACCAATCATGCCCACCATTATGCCTTCTTCATCGTAACTGAGGTTCGGTAATTGCTCCTCTGCCCAATCTAATAAGGTGGTCACATCTTGTACTTCTTTATCCATGGCCATTAAATGAATTTTGTCGTCGCTGCCGCCATGGCCACGCTGATCCCAACTGATGACCCAATAACCTTCTTGCCACATTTGTTTCGCAGTAATACCAGAAGCCAGCAAAGTGGCATAAAGGTTAGCTCTGCGCTTCATGCGTTTAAGGCCAAAACCATGGGTATGCAACAGTAGCGGGGCGGTTTCACCGACAGCTAATTTTGGCTGCCACACAGTGGCATATAAGGTTTTACCGTCATCGGTGGTCATGCTTACCTGCCAGCGTTTGGCAGATAATGCCGCGCCTTCTTCAGTGACAGGCAAAGCGGTGTGAGTGGCACAGGCGGTGAGAAATAATGTTGCTAGTAATACAATGATGAGTGAACTACGCACATAACATCCTTTCATTAGTGAGGTATTTTCATGGTAACTTCGCTTTCCCAGTAACCGGCGGGGACGGCGATGCGGCCAAAGGTTTCAGAACCATAACCCACTCGCCCCACCAAGGGCTCTGGCCCGCCAGCGGAGCCAGCAACGGGGCCACCAAAAGTGGCAGTGGTGCCAAATAGTAAATCGTTGCGGATGGTAAGGCTTGGCTGGCCATCATCAGTGTTCTGGCCTGACTGTAATTGAAGTGTCCCGTCGCGCCAACCTACGCGCCCACTTACCTGATCTATTTGGAAGCTGGCATTGGGATTTGAGGGCTCAATAATGCGTAGATACGCTTCGCCATCAAAATCTAGCAGCCCGGCAAAAGCGATGGGAACATCTGCCGTGGGGCTAGCTGGCACGGTGGGAGCCATGGCAAAAATAAAGCGATGGGTGGACAAGTTAAGATCCAACAACGCCATTTTCACGGGTTCATTTAGCGCCATCATTTCGCCACCGCCCAACAACCCTCGTAGTCGATAAGTGGCGCCGCCTTGAGCATCCAACCAAATGCCCGCGGGCAATTCTGGCAACATTGGATCACCAGTGGTTAAACGCAAATACACATCACGCCCTTGCCACCACAAATCACTGTTCACCAGCCCCACGCCGAAACGACTGCCTTGCTGGCCTACGTTGGTATCCGCCACCATAAAATGGCTGCCCCTACGCCAATCAGTGTCCGCATAAGCTTGCCAGCGCAACGATGTATTTTGGTGTGTGGCTTGCTGCCAGAACCCTGGGGTTTGTGTGATTATAGTGCCGTCGAAACGCAACCCCGTGGCCGCCTGATTAACACCACCCGGATAGATAAACATATCCGCATCCAGCCGCCCCAGCGTAAACACCAAACCCCAGTTAAGCGCAGTAACTGGCTGTGCGCTGGTGGGATCAAGTACTTCCACTTGGGTGTTATAAGCATGTAGATGTGCATTGCGCACAAACATGCCCAACGCGCTTTCATCGCTGGCTGACACCGATGGCACCCAATCTCCGTTACAATCTCCTGCGCTAGCAATCATAGCACCGGCGCCTGCACAGAAGCCGCCCTGATAATTGTGTACCACATCAAATATCATCGGCCACTGAAACATGGTGGTATTGCTCGCAGAAGGCCCGCCCAAACGGGTCCAGTTATTAAACCAAATTTGCGTTTCATTGCCTCCTGCTTGACCAAGCAACAAAGCAAAATCAGTATCGAAGTTCCACTTCGCTAAGCTATGTAAACCGTCTGAGCGAACGCCGGTGAGTTGGCCGTCGTCATCGCGTAATGTGCCTACCACGCCATACCCCAGCCCACCTGAGCCCAAGCGAAACTCAGCATCGGTTAGCCCCGCCAACCAACCCATTCGCCACAAAGCCAAGCGTTCGTCTTTATCCCATGCTTGTTGTGGGTGTTGCGCAAACATCACATCGAAACGAATATCCGCCACACTATGGTCCGCACGCATAAACCAACCGGATTCGTCAACACCCCACGTGCCCCAGCCAAGCTGCTGACCGTTGACTGCACCTTGGGTAAAGCGTAAATCAAACTGCAAATCGCCCAAACTTAATTCTGGCGTACCCACCTCGCCCTGACGATAAAATAAGTCGCCCTGATGCTGCCATTGCAACTGAGCTTGTTGCGCGCCGCTGTTAAACAACCCGCCGTGGTTTATCAAACCAAAGCTGCCACTAGAATCCAGTGCAAAAGTACCCACAGAACGTTGCCTAGCATCGTTATACTCACTGTGATAACTCAACCCGAACTGCCACCGAATTTTCTCCCAGGCAAGCTGCATGCCTATGGCGGGAGTTCCACTAGCGTCACTACCCCAATCCAGTTCCAGTGTAATGCCATCTTGTGCTTGTAGCTGAACATCAGAAAACACCGTGCAGGCATGCGGCGCATCACCGCCACTCGCCGTGCCACATTCGCTTGCCACACCACTACCAACGTCTGTTTCCCAAACAATACTGTTCGCTTGAACCGCAGGCGCATGAATATCTAGCACTATGCCATCTTGACCGTGCACCGCGGCCAGCTGTTCATCGTGCAACGGCACTAAACCTCCGGCGAACGCAGGCAGCGTTAGGCTGAGCAGAGTAGCTAACAGCGCTACTCTGGGCGCCGCCACGGACGCTTTAGCAAAACTGTGCAGAGCCATAACAGTTACTCACTGGCAGCATATCTAGTTTAGGGTTATCGATGTGTAGCTTACCTTCCGCGCCCAAAGAACTGAGCAAGGAACCAGCGCTAAGGTGACCCACATTAATGCGTTGATCTGGTTGAATGTTAAGCATTTTCACCCCCGGCGCATATAGCGACCAACCGGTGCTCATTGCCGTGGCGTAAGCACTACTGCAGCGCGCTGAAGCCTGACCGTAAGCGGGATTGCACATATCAAAAGGAACATCGTTAGCAGGCGCCGTTTTACTGTAATTAGGCCAGCTCACCGGTTCACGCTGAAATGACAAGAAAAAATCAGCCGTATCGGGAGCCACTAAATAATGAATCAAACGCGTGTCTAGTTCTAGTTGGCCATAACCTTCGTCCACCAATAAATTGGCGAACAACTGCGCAGGGTTACACACTAAAAAATTGAAAATATTGCATCCCAGATCAATGTTGGCAATCTTTAAATTAGCGGCGGCGACGTGCAACGTACCCAAGCGTGTGCCCGAGGATTCCACAAAAAATGGTGTATCAGTGGTTTGACAACTGGCAAAATCAATACGACCAAAACAACCGTCAATATCGGTGGTAATAAAACCCATAATGTTAGCGCGCGCTTTAAACCCAGCCGACAACTCCATGGTGATTCCGCCACTCAAGCTGTTTACTCCAGAGTGACAACCCTGCACGCCGGTGGTGGCGCTAGGATCACAATGCATGCCAGTGTCAATATTATGTCCCAGTTCGTCCGCAACACGGCCTATACTCAATGCACCATTAATACGCTGCGCGCCGATTTTTAAACCGGCCACCTCACGATGTGCTGGGCTATCATCATTCTTAATCGCCAACTCGAAATATGGGCGAATCATTTCAAAATGGCTGTCTGGGCCCTCTTCAGAAGGTCTGTCACCTGCGGCGTTAATGCCCATGAAACGTAAGTAATCAATATCTAGATCACACCCTGGCCCACCGCTTAAGGCATCGTTAATGCCACCGCAACCGAGCTGCAGCTTGCTCAAGTTCATATTTAAATCGAGTCGTGCGTCCAAACCCATGCGGTAAAAAGTAAAATCATTGAACACTTCCCCCGCTGGCATATCACCGATACTTAACTCTTGCGGGCCAATCACATCAGTAACAAAGAGGCTGTGTTGACCCACTACGTCACTGAGCTCCTCTTCAGTGAGTGGCGTTAAAGACAACCCATGGGCGAAGCTGCCCAACACAAGCAGTACGGCTGCTTGCCACAATTTAGAAACCAAACACATAAGCCCTCCCATCAAATCTTGCCTGTGCAGCTGCATTCGGCCCCTGGGAGTTACTCAATCGCATGCCTAGCACGCTCACACCGGTATCCCGCATATAACCCGGCACACAATCTGCAGCACCACCGCAAGCAACGGGCAAGTTGGCACCCACTGGCGTACTGCTATCGTATTCCAGCCCTAAACGACCGATATTAAAAAACAAACTCACATTAACAGGCCGCTGATCATCGTTAGGATCAGGATCAGAATAACCCATTATCAATGCTGGCAAACCCGCCAAATCGCTAGCCGCACAGGCACCCATTTGGCCAGTGAGCAAGCAGCGACCTTCTTCATTAGAGAAGCGGCTGTAGTCCGCAAAGGAGGTAGCGGTGCTAGGTAAGAACTCTGCATCAATTCGAAAGTCACTGATCGTTAAATGGCCGTAATAGTCTTTTAACATCAGCCACACACCTTCACGATCAGCGAACTCAAGGCCCCAGCGGCAATCATTCAACTCCCCTAGCTCACCACAGCGGTGCTCGCCAGTTTGAGTATTAAAATTATTAGTGAGGTCAAGACTTAGTAGCACGCCATCTTGGCCTCGCACATCGCCCAAAGCGCGATCAGAAAGCGGCTCCATGGCCTCCACCAAAGCTAAAGCGCCAAGCAATAAAAAAGTAAGAACTAATCGCATACACTGCCTCCACCTGGTTTGGTGACCGCGCAACTAGTCAGGTTAACGTACTGCATCATCATGCCTTCTAGGCGCGCATCGCCGATGTTGGCGGTACTCACTGCCATACGGTTTTGCGTGTAAAGTTCGCTGGGCAAGCGGCTGCAATTGGCCTGCACCGGACCGTCGCCACTAGGATCCATGCAGCCATAACTTTGGTTGCGTTGCATGCTTTGCTGCGCACCGATGCCGCCATTGGCGCGCTGTCGTACATCCACTCGCAACGGTCGGTAAGCATAAGTATAAAAATCATCACAGCCTTCACAGGCTTTAAAAACAATACCTGATGAAGTGTCGTCAGCAGCGTTACGTGTGGCTCCTACGCTCCCCTCATAATCTGGAAACCAATCACCCCAACGGCTGTAACCGTGAGTTTTTGCATATTCTTCGGTGGTGTAACCTTCTCGGAAAGCACGACGTGCAGTGGTGTAACCCTCGGTATCGCCGGGCAACAAGCCATAATGGGCTTCGTACACGGCGGGCACATTTGGCAGCTGCGGAATTTCTAAATAAAAGCCGCCCCCAGTACCCAAAGCCCCCACCACTAAGGCTTGGTAATAAGGCTGACCAAAAGGAATGTAAGCGTCCACGTTGCGGAAATGCAGCCCTTCTTGTTCGTCGAAACGCACCGGCACACCCACCTCATCGCTGTGATAGCCTTCTTGCTGAGCCACGCTAAAGCGGAAATCCCCTTGCAGGTAACTGTGATAAGTTAGGCCGAAGGTTTGATTATCGGGATCGGTGAATTGAAACAGCCGAAAAATACTGTTGGCTGCATTGCCTTGAATTAGTGTTTGGCTTTTAAGTAACTCTTTGCGAGTGCCTTGTTGTTGATCCCAAGGAGCGAGTGGATTCGGCTTGCGCCCCACTTCTATTTCACCCCAAAAACTTAAGCTGTAGTGTGGCTGTTGCGAGGGAGCCACAAACTCATAAATAGATTTGCTAGGGTCGGCAGGATCGCCGGTATTAATGCCTTCGCCACCCACACCTAATCCATAAGGAGCAGCGGCACGGATGATATAAGGATTATCAAAGGGCGCAAACCAAGGCACCACACCGCCCACAGCGCAAGCTAAGCCACCGGCTTGGCAAGCGCTACCGTCCCAGTGCTTGCCCAATCCAACACCCGACAAACTGTAGCCGTACCAACGCAAATCGCCGCGGCGCCAGCAATTTTCAGTATTACCCCCCGTACAAGCATTCAACGGTGTGTTACCCACTTGCTCAAAGTAACTTCTAGGGGTCATGGTGAAACGAAATTCGTCTAGCCCAATGGCGAGCCCTTCGCCGGTAACGTCGGAAAGCTCTGCATCATCTAATGCCTTCATCGATGCGGTGCTTAGCGAGGCCACTAAACACAGTGCAACAACATGGATTATTCGACACCAGCGCATGTTTCTATTCACACCATTATTATTAATTTTTTGGTGTTAATAGCTTGCTAAAACCCTCTTAGAAACCCAATGCACAAAAATCGCCAAGAATAGGACAATCACTGCCATTCAGGGCGAGTTTTTCAGGGTACGGTGTTTTGATGTGCTTGTCGGAAAGCCGCGGGGGTAAAACCTGTCCATTGTCTAAAGCGGCGATGCAGAGAACGGGCGCTGGTGTAGCCCAAACGAACGCTTATCTCTTCCACAGAAAGGGAAGAGGTGACGAGATATTCCTGTGCTAAGCGTGAGCGCGTACTGTCGAGCATTTGTTGCCAGTTAATACCTGCTTCGGCAAGACGACGATCTAATGTTCGCAAAGACATGCCCAACTGCTCAGCCACTTGCTTTCGACCTGAGGCCCCACTGGGCAAAGAATGCCGTAGTTGTTGACGCACCACGCCGAGTAAATCTTCTTGTTGCTGCACCTGTTGTAATTGCTGTTCAGCTTGCAGTTTAAGCGCATCGTGAATAGTGGAGTCATAAGGATTAATCCCCAGCTGACAGACTTCAGCAGACATCTCGATATAGCTTTTCGCTGAGCCATAATAAATGGGGCAAGCAAAAAACGCTTCGTATTGCTCTCTTAACTCACCCGACAACGGCTCATGTTCTAAATAAACAGCGCTGACGGTTTGTTCTTTACGGCCCACTGCCAAACGCAAAAATTGAATCGATAATGCCAAAACATTTTCAGTAATATGCCGACGAATGGCCTTGTTGGTATGGCTCATTTGCCAGTACACGCGCTGCCCGCCTTGTGGCATTTTTCGCACCAATAGTTGCCCCATGTTGCCCACTAATCCTTGGTATTCAGCCACTACTTCAATAGCTGCGCCAATGGTGGTGCTACCCAAAGCCAAGTGCCCAATCACGCCATAAGCGCCGGGAATCACGCGTTGCCCCAAGCGAAAACCAAACAACGTATCGCCACTAGCGAGCAGCAAATCCATTAGCAAGGCTTCATACAGCAACCCAGAATAGCGGGTTAGCGGATGCGCCTCGGCTAAACTTTCGAGCTCGTGCTTGGCAATTATTGGGCCTGTTTTTACACCGAGACGCTCAGCACCACGTAAAAAATGTGCCAGCGTAATGCCAGTAACGTATTCCACCGAACACTCCCTTTCCCTTGATGCTTAGCATCGCAATAGCATTAACAATATACTAGCGAGCTAAATGGTGTGCCGCTACTCACTCACTGTGGCACAAAATCCGCACCACCTCTGCTCAATAAAAGGCCTGGATTTGCTGCAACCACTGTGCTCTTAAAACCATAGAAGAATGAGGAAAAAACCATTGCCACCACCTCAAAGCTTCGCTCCATTGCACCGCGCCGCGAGCACTTACCTGCTCATCCAAACGCGTATATAGCGCTTTTTCTAGTACCAACTCTTTTGCCAGTATGGTTTTTTTAGCCTCACCACTCAGATGCTCTCGTTGTTGCCTCAGCCGAACCAGCTGTTTTTCCACGGGGGCAACATCAGCCACCAACTTATCAGCTAACTGAGCGTCAAAAGAGTGCCCTATAGAAGCCAGCCAAGCGCCCAGTAAAAAATACACCACCGGCCCCTCGGTACGCTGAATGTCCAACGCCAGTGTTTCAATTTCTTGATGCTCCCACAGCGTTAACGCAAACGCCCAAAATGGCTTCGCCATGTATTATCCCCAATGTGATTGAATCGGTGTGCTGCCTCAAAGATGCATAACTCGCCTTCTGTGACTACACTGCACCCCATTAAACTCACCTAACAATACTAGATACCTATGCTGCGTTTAGAAAACATTGCACTACGCCGAGGCACTAGCCTACTGCTTTCAGAAGCCGATGCCACCCTACACCCAGGCTGGAAGGTGGGCCTTACGGGCCGCAACGGTTCGGGAAAAAGCTCGTTAATGGCGTTATTAAATGGCGCGTTGGAGCCCGACGCAGGGCAGTTTTTTCGCCCTGAGGCGTGGCGCATTGGCACCATGGCGCAAGAGGTGCCGGCCTTAGCGCAGCCCGCCATTGAATACGTACTCGACGGCCACGAACCTTACCGCCATTGGCAACAACAACTCGCGCACGCCGAAGAACAAGAAGATGGCCACGCCATTGCTCAAGCACACGGCGCTTTAGAGGCCATGGGCGCTTGGTCTATTCCTGCTCAAGCAGCCACTGTTTTAGCGGGTTTAGGCTTTTCTGAAGCCAGCCAACAACAAGCCGTGGCTACCTTTTCTGGTGGTTGGCGCATGCGTTTAAATTTAGCCCGCGTGCTCATTGCCGACGCCGACTTATTATTGCTCGACGAACCCACCAACCATTTGGATTTAGATGCCGTGCTGTGGCTAGAAGATTGGCTGCGCCACTACCCCGGCACCTTGATATTAATTTCTCACGACCGTGATTTTCTCGACCATTTATGCAGCCATATACTGCACATTGAGCACCAACGCCTCACGCTTTACACCGGCAATTACAGCACCTTTGAAAAAATCCACGCGCAACGCCTTACTCAACAAGCAGATGAGCACCGCAAGCAAGAAGCCCAAGCAGCGCATTTACAAAAATTCATCGACCGTTTCCGCGCCAAAGCCAGCAAGGCTCGCCAAGCGCAAAGCCGAATTAAAGCGCTCGAACGTTTACAGGCACAGGCCCCGCTTAAAGCCGACAGCGGCTTTGAGTTTCAGTTTCACGAGCCCGAAAGACTGCCAAACCCCATGGTCCAATTGCGCGAAGTGAATTGCGGTTATACCAACAAAAACAGCAATAGCACCATTCTATCTGCCGTGAACTTAACCCTAGCACCCGATTCACGCATTGGTTTACTGGGCCCCAATGGCGCCGGTAAATCCACGCTCATAAAAACCTTAGTGGGCGAGTTAGCGCCTTTGGCGGGCGAACTCACCTATGGTAACGATTTAGTGATTGGCTACTTCCATCAACAACAAGTGGATGCCCTGCCACAGGAGGCCCATCCACTACAACTCATGCAAACCGCTCAGCCTCGTTGGGAAGAAGCACAGGTACGCAGCGAGCTTGGGCGTTTTGGCTTTCATGGTGATGATGTATTTGCCACTGTGGCTCGGTTCTCGGGGGGTGAAAAAGCGCGCTTAGCGTTAGCTTTATTAATTCAAAAAAAACCTGCCTTGTTATTGTTAGACGAACCTGCCAACCACCTCGATTTAGAAATGCGCGAAGCCTTAATTTATGCTTTGCAACAATACACAGGCGCCATGCTACTAGTATCCCACGACCGTCACTTGCTCGATACCACTGTGGATGAACTATGGTTGGTGGCTGAAGGTGAAGCGAAGCCTTATAGCGGTGACTTAAACGGTTATGCTCGCTGGTTAAAAGAGCGTTTTCGTAACGCAGAAGCAAAACCGAATACCAATACCCAAGAGGACACACAGGAAGAACGTCAAGACCCACGCGTGAAGCGTCAACAAGCCGCCCAGCGCCGTGCGCAACTCAAACCTTTAAAACAAGCCATAGATAACCTAGAAAAAGCACTGGCCCAATGCGAACAAGCCTTAAACCAAGTAAACGAACAACTTAATGACGAAACACTGTATCAAGCGGAGAATAGTGAGCTATTACAAGCCACACTAAAGCGCCAAGGCGAACTTAATAACGAACATGAAACGCTAGAGGAACGCCTGCTCCTAGCCATGGAGGAACACGAGCAGGCGGAACAGGCGCTTAATTAGCGTGCGCCAAACGCAATACTTCCTTGACTAGATTGTTAATCCCCTCGGCCGCTTCGCGAATGCGAGTGGCCTCCATATAAGCTGGTGTCGTGACTAATTTATTAGCTTTATCCACAGTGACCTCGTGCACCTGCTTGGCTTCATGCACGGCCCCCATGGCCTCCACCGCAGCCGCAGTGTCTTTATCTGTACCTATGGTGCAGCGTACACCTTCGCCGAAAATAGCGGCGCTCATAGTGGGCGCAATACAAATCAATCCCACAGGTTTACTGGCTTGATGAAACCCTTGAATAAAGGCTTTCACTGCTGGGTTCATCTGCATGTCTGCGCCTTTGAATGCAAAATCGCACAGATTTTTTGCCACGCCAAACCCGCCCGGCACAATAATGGCGTCGTAATCCTCCATCTTGGCTTGGGCCAAATCCAAAATTTCGCCCCGTGCCAAGCGGGCAGCTTCCACCAGCACATTACGGTTTTCACCGGGCATTTCTTCTCCGGTGGCATGGTTAATCACATGGTGCTGAGGAATATTAGGCGCAATACACTGATAGCTCACATCCGCTTTATCTAACGCTAAAAGAGTCAGCGTGCCTTCATAAATTTCTGAGCCGTCATACACACCACAACCAGCTAATAACACGGCTATACGCATTTTATTTCTCCCGTTGAGTTACTTTGAACTGAGCAGCTGGGCCTTTTTCAAGCAGGCCAAACACTTGCTGTGTACCTGCTCCGCAGGC
>Ga0079226_10000853_pt1 | contig 22548 bp, 23 predicted proteins | sample Poulit2014_FD_76345 | JGI IMG/M metagenome (GOLD analysis project Ga0079226, IMG submission 76345) | Agricultural soil microbial communities from Georgia to study Nitrogen management - Poultry litter 2014 | ecosystem: Environmental > Terrestrial > Soil > Agricultural land | place: USA: Georgia...
GTGATAGACTTCTCCACGAAAACTATCTCACACAGCGCCATGGCAAAGCGGCCGGGTGTGTCAGTAACCTTTCGCTTCATCGCGTGTTCTTAAAGTCCAACATTAGATATGTTACATGAAAAGTTGTGACAAATCAAGCTTTTCAACAAAAGTTTTTATACTTTTTGTCTAACACATACCTTGTTATTGTACTTGAATAATACACGCACTTCAACCTTTTTTGAATTTTTTTTGAATTTCTTTTGATTGAACTCAATATAACGATTGCATATTATTATAGAAATCTGGCTCTTTGTTTTATAATAAAATATATTAGGTGGTGATTTATAATGAAAAGTGGCATTCGAACTACGCTTATTATTTTGAGCGTCATTCTAGTAATGGGAGAACTCATTTATGGTATTCCGTTTCTTGGAGGCAGTCTCATTCTAAGCTTTGGTTGGCAGCCATTACTCATCAATGCATTACTTTATTTTGTAATGTTGATTATATTAATAGTTGATAAGCAAAATTCTATTAAACCAATGATGTTTGTTCCATTATTAGGCGTGATCGGTTCATTTATTGCTTTCTTACCTGTAATTGGTATGGTAGTACATTGGATTTTATTCTTTTTAATGCTCTTCTTTATATTGGTACTTTTCTCAGCGCCAATTTATGTACCAAACAAAAATGCAAAAGTTATATATACAGAATATAGACAGGATCGTAAGTAATTAAACGCTTATTTTCATATTAAAATATGAATATCCTTTGAAAAGTGTTTTATAATGTATATCTGTCGTCACACATTTATTATATTGAAGTAATTGAGTTGAGAAATCGATGTGCTTCAAATGATTTTAGAATTTAGCTAAAACACATTTAATGAAGAAACTCGTTTTCTATTCCTATATAATATCCCTTGAGTGCTGGTGAATGACACAATTCTAACGTATTTCGAACTATAATCTTTCATTGAAATATAAAAGCACATTGTTTTCGTCGCTATGACGTTAACAATGTGCTTTTAATTTATCCGTGAACGAATACAAAATAAAGTATGAATAAAATCATTAGCCCATACATTATTGGATGCACTTCTTTATGTCTCTTAGATATCAACATTGTGATTGGATAGAAAATAAATCCACAAGCAATACCAGTTGCTATTGAGTATGATAAAGGCATCATAATAATCGTAATAAATGCTGGGACTGCAACTTCAAATTTTTTCCAGTCTATTTCTGCAAAGTTTGCAGCCATTAATACACCAACAACTACAAGTGCTGGGGTTGTAACGGCACTTGTTACCACTTCCATAAGTGGACTGAAGAAAATCGCTAACAAGAAACAGAAACCTGTTATAACACTGGCAAAACCTGTTCTCGCACCAACTGCGACCCCAGATGTCGATTCAATATACGAAGTCGTTGTTGTAGTACCAAAGACTGCACCGACAATCGTTGCTAAAGAATCTGAAAAAAGCGCACGTCCTGCTCTTGGTAATTTATTATCTTTCATAATACCAGCTTGGCTGGCTACTGCTACAAGTGTCCCTGCTGTATCAAAGAAATCTATAAACAGGAATGTTAAGATAACAATTAAAAATTGTACAGTAAATAATTGACTTGGATCGTTAAACGTTTCTAATGCCGCTCCGAAAGTTGGTTCAATACTTGGTACTTGTCCTACAATTCCACTTGGTGTATTTATAAGACCTGTTAACATTCCAAGAATTGATGTAATGACCATACCAATAAATATTGCACCTGGCACTCTTATTGCATAGAGTACTACTGTAATGATAATACCTATGATTGTTAAAAGTACAGGTCCATCAGTAATCTGTCCTAGCGTGACTAGCGTAGAATCATTTTTAACAATAATGCCTGAACTTTGTAGACCAACAAATGTTATAAATAATCCGATACCTGCTGACACTGCCATTTTCATCTGGTAGGGTATTGCATTAATAATTACTTCTCGTAGACCGGTCAAAGTCAGAATTGCAAATACTACACCAGAAAATAGTACTCCAGTAAGACCGACTTCCCAAGGTATACCCATCGTTAGTACTACTGTAAACGCAAAGAATGCATTTAAGCCCATACCTGGAGCCAAAGCAATTGGATATCTTGCTATAAGCCCCATAAATAATGAACCAACAAAAGCTGCGAGTGCAGTGGCAACAAAAATAGCACCTTGATCCATTTTCATATCATCAGACACGCCATCTACGCCTGCTAAACTAAGCACTTGGGGGTTAACAGCTAAAATATAAGCCATAGATAAGAATGTTGTAAGCCCACCAAGTATCTCTCTTTTATAGCTTGTTCCATGTTTATCAAACTTGAAATACTTTTTCACGGTTAGTTCTCCTTTTTTTAAAATACCTTCATATTCTAATACCAAACTAAGTATTTTACAATACCAAACACGAACTTTGTAAAATTATATATATATTTCGTTCGATTATTTTAGAGTTTTAAGTCTTTTAATGCATCTTGGAATGGGTTGTTTTCTAGACCTTCATCTTTATTCATATATTTTCTCAAGTCTTTTTTATTTACTTTATCTGACTTTTTGTTTTTATGGCGTTTATCCATTTGTGCCTGAGTTTCAGTATGACCGCAAACGCAACGATATACGGCATCTTTACCTCTACCAAATAGCGTCATTTTTTTACGACAATTTGGGCAACGCGCATTCGTCTTTCTTTGGACATTCTTTTTTGTTTTACATGTAGGATCTTGGCACACTAACATTTGACCATTCTTTGTTTTGATTTTTATCATAAATTTTCCGCATGTGGGACATTCAGTAGTAGTTAAATTATCATGTTTATAGCTTTGTTCGCTTTTTTTAATCTCTGATACTACTTCATTAGTAAAGGATTTCATTTCAGATATAAATTGATTTACATCATATTTACCTTTTTCAATGAGAAGTAACTTTTCTTCCCATTCAGCTGTTAATAAAGGAGATGTAAGTTTTTGAGGGGCTAATTCAATTATTTGCTTACCTTTAGAAGTCACTTTGATTTTACCCTCTCTTGATTCAATAGCATTCATATTGAACAGTTTTTCTATAATATCAGCTCGAGTTGCGACCGTTCCAATACCACCTGCTTCTTTTAAAGTAGCATTGTGCTTTTTATCATTTATTGCAAAGAATTTTTGAGGGCTTTCCATTGCCTTCAGTAAAGTCCCTTCATTAAAATATGCAGGAGGAGTAGTCTCATGCTGTTCAATAACTACATGTGTGACTTTAAGCGTCTCACCTTTCTCCATTTGTGTTATCTGTTCATTCATTTTTTCTTGTTTATCATATACTGCTTTAAAGCCTAATTTAGTCGTCAGTTTATCTTTGAAAGTAAATTTATATTCTCCAACAGATAAATCAATAGATAACGCCTCGTACTCATGAGGTGGCATTAAAATTTCTAAATATCTCTGTGCAATCATCATATATATTTTAGACTCTCGTTGACTTAACTGATTCATATCTGGTCTCACTTCTGTTGGAATAATAGCATGATGATCTGATACTTTACTATTATTAATAAATCGTTGTTTCACTGAAAATGTTTGATTCATCTGCTTTTTAGCAAGATCTTTTAATGATGTACCCATAATCGCTTGTAATCGATCTTTAAGTGTATCTATCATATCATCAGTTAAATAATTAGAATCTGTACGAGGATATGTCACAAGTTTATATCTTTCATATAATATTTGTAATGTATTTAATGTTTCTTTCGGTCCTAACCCATAGCGTTTATGGGCTTCTTGTTGTAAGTCAGTTAAACTAAACAGTTGTTGTGGATATGATTTTTTACATTTTTTCGTGATAGCTTCAATCCTTGCTGTTTGCCCTTCTACATTTTGCTTAATACTTTCAAACAATTTCTTATCATGATGTGACTGAGGTTTAACACATTGAAAATTAAGATTACCTGCTGCCAATTTCATCGTATAATACGTTTGTGGTTTAAATTCCTTAATTTCATTTTGACGCATTTGTACTAACTGAATCGTTGGTGTTTGTACACGACCAAGTGATAATTGCGCATCATATTTCGTAGTTAATGCACGTGTAGCATTAATACCTACAATCCAATCTGCTTCACTACGCGCAAGTGCAGCTTTATATAAATTATTAAATTTGCGTCCATCTTGTAATTTATTAAAACCATCTTTAATTGCTTTATTCGTAACAGAACTAATCCACAAACGTTTAATTGGTTTTTTGTTATGTGCTTTATCCAATATTAATCGTGCAACAAGCTCTCCCTCTCTACCTGCATCTGTTGCAATGATGATATCTTTCACATTATTATGCTTAATTAAAGTTTGAACTGTAGAAAATTGCTTTCTTGTCTTATTAATTACAACAGTTTTCATTTTATTTGGTATAATAGGTAAAACATCAAGTTTCCATTCTTTATATTTATTATCATACTGTTCTGGAGTTGCATTAGTAACTAAATGTCCTAACGCCCAAGTAACAATATATTTATTATTTTCAAAATAACCATTGCGTTTTTCTTTAATATTTAAAGTGTTAGCAATGTCTCTGCCTACTGAAGGTTTTTCAGCAATAATTAATGATTTCATAATTTCGCCCTTTCAATTTCAATATACTATATATTGTAACATGTATATAACACATCAAAACTTTCATTTATATCAAAAAGTTCATATAATTAATATAATAGGTCACTAGACGGAGGTATATTATGAAAACAATCAAACTAGACGACTATAAGCAAATCGACGAATTTATAAGCGATGCAGATTATCGATCAGCTTCTTATTTATATAAATTACCGCAAGCACATGAAGATTTCGGGGAAAATATCAAAAAAGTCATCGCAGACCCCGGCGTTTTTGCACAAGTCGATGATGAAGGCCAAATCATTATGCTAATTTCAGCATTCCAATACGAAGACAATAAGTATAAAGTCCTTGGTCCTTTCGTAAGTAAAACAGCTACATCATCAAGCTCAGATTTTCAAAGTTTATTTGAAACATTAGCACAAAGTAAATCAGAGGCCACTACTTTTAATTTTTCTTTTGAAAAATCGGAGCAAATTTATTTAGATTTCATGAGTGATATCCAATCTTCTTATAGCTTTACAGATTACCATTTAGTAGCTTCTCAAGATGTTGGAAACACAGAGTACACCAAAAACATTACAGAGTATCAACCAGCGTATTATCGTTTATTTAACAAACTACACGAACATACTTTTAAACATGATGTCATGACGGCTGATGAAATTGTCGAATCTTTAGATGAAAATAATCGTTTATTTGTATTTATGTCTGAAGGACTGCTGAAAGGTTATCTTTATCTTCAAATATATGAAAATAGTCACAAAGCAGAAATTAAATATTTTTCATCGCATTCTGATTATAGACTTAAGGGTATTGCGTTTGATTTATTAACGCATGCGCTTCACATTGCATTTGCAAACTATGATATAGAAAAGATTTTCTTCAAAATACGTAGTAAAAATACTAAACTCGTAGAGCGTTTTAATGAATTGGGCTTCGATATTAACTATGAATATAAAAAATTCAAATACGTTGCTGCACACATTTAATTCATTTATGAAATTTAATAAGCTTAAATAAAAAATATAAAAGTATATAAGAAAAACACTCCTGTTATTTTACAGGAGTGTTTTTTCGTGATTGGATTACACCATATACTCATTGTTTATACAAAAAAAGCTTGGTAAATATATAATATGATGATACTAATAACAATCGTTAAATTAGTAACCATGCCTACAAGTGGTAATGTCTTATATTTAAATTGTATTGTATAAGGTATGATTGCCACACCTACAGGAAGTAACCATGTAACTTGTAAAGTAGTCTTAATCATCTGATCTTCTACTGGTAAGAAAAAGTACACTAGCAATCCAGCGATTAATCCTAAACCATAATGTAATGTAAGATATTTTAATGCTATTGGTAAAAATCTTTTGTCTATACTAAAGTTAAGCATTAAACCTATCAATATCATTGATAATGGCATATTGGCACTAGATAAAGTTGAAAAGAAATCAATAACAGGATCAGGAAATTGTATATGAAGCATATTCAATACAAACATAATAATATATGTCATTAAAGGGACTGATTTAAGAAGGTTTTTCCATAAATATTTGAAATCAAAACTGTCCCCTGCACTACTAAAATAACTTGCAACAAAGTAAGTAACCCCAAACATAATGACTGCACCACCAATATCAGCCATACCAAAATAAATCATTCCAATTCCAGGCCATATCGTTTCAACAAGCGGATAAGCGAACAATCCTATGTTAAGTGAAGCCATCATCATACCCGTTGTGCCTCGAATATTATTGTCATACTTTAAAAAGAACCATATCATGATAATTTTGGTTACTACACCGTATATAATCATCATTATCGGTAAAAGAGAAAGTGATAAATCTAAATCAGCATCATTTAAATTTACAATCACAAGAGAAGGCAATGTGACGTTTAACACTAAAGTTGAAAAAACTTGGCTATCATTTGCTTTAAAGTAATTTATTCTTTTAAGTGTATAACCTAATGTAATAAGTAAAATAATTATGATAAATTGTTGGGTCACAATAAGCCTTCTTTCATTACGTCATTTCGTTTTCATTCTATTTTCATACTTTAACATATCTCTCGTCTATTTTAGAAGCTTTCAATTTCATGTTATACTTTTAATTAAAGTAATACGAGTTCTCTCGTAAATTAAAAGGAGTGCGCACAATGGATTTAAATGAAAAATTAGCTGAATTGAAACATGATTATGTTAGATTACAAGGCGACCTTGAAAAAAGAGAATCAGTCAATCAACAAGTTGACCCATTATTACGACAACTCGAAGAAATAGAAAAGGAAATTGCTTCTGTTCGTTCAGAAATTAGTCAAAAAGAACGTAAATAACATCCTAGTCAACCCTATTTTTCCATGCTAAGATTAATAGCATACATAGAAAGGATGTAAACTAATGCAACTTTACCTAATCTTTTTACCAATACTATATCTCATAGTAAGTTACATAAGCATATTTAAAATGCCTACCGCCATTACTCGCATTTTACGTATCATTATGGCCTTACTCTTATTATTTGTTGTAGCAATTACAACGTTATCGTTCCCCGCACTAAATTGGTGGGTCTTCGTCGTATTACTACTCATCATCAGTAACGTAGAAATAACAGCTTTCAAAAACAGTAAGCAAGACGCAAAAGCTGTTCAAATATTAAACCTCATTACTGTTTTACTATTCGTAGTATACGCTATATTAACATTAGTTTTATATTAAAGTTGGTCATTCATCGATGGAGTATTGAAGTAGTTAACTATTTCAATACTTTTTGTTTTCTTACAAAAAAGTTAAATTCAGACTTATGATAATGTTTTATTTCCAATAAAGTACACAACTATATACAAAAAACTGCTGACAGAGCCATCAAGCTTTGTCAGCAGTTTTTATTAAGCAAACTAAAATTAATACATCTTAATTCCTACTATTAAATTATATTATTTCTTCCTTTTCTGCACTTTATTTACTAATTTTAATTTTAAAGTAAATAAGATTTCATAAATGACAGGTACGACGATTAACGTTAATAGTGTAGATGAAATTAATCCACCTATTACCGTTGCTGCCATCCCTTTTGAAATTATAATGGAGCTATCTTGACCAAATAACATTGGCAATAATGCACCAATGGTAGCTAACGCCGTCATAAGAATTGGCCTAATACGTGTTCCACCTGCTTCAAGTAATGCTTCTTTCATTTCCATGCCTTGGTTTTCTTTATTAATAACTCGATCTACTAACACAATTGCATTAGTTACTACAATACCTATAAGCATGAGCATACCAATCATACTTGGTACTGATACTGTTTCACCAGTGATTACTAACGCTAATACTACCCCTATCACTGTATATGGTAACGAGAATAAAATGGTAAATGGTGCAAGTGCGCCTTTGAATGTGAGTACGAGTACTAAATAAACAATAATTATTGCTGCTAACATGGCTAATACTAATTGGGATACAGCTTTGTTAATGTCCTCATTAGCCCCACCTACTTTTATATTTACATCATTAGGCTTATCTATCTCATTAACTTTTGATATTACTTTTTGACCCATACCACCAACATCATCATTAGTTACTTTTGTAGAAACTGTTGCAGTATAATCACCCGCTTCTGTTTCAATTTTGTTTGGCGTAGATGATTTCTCCAATTCAGAAATCTCACTTAATACAATAGATTGACCTGTCGGAGTCTGTATTTCTGTACTTTCTAATTTTTCTTGCGTCCAGTTCTTCTCTTTGTCTTCTTTCACTTTCACATCTATAGATTTGCCATTCTCTTTAACCGTTGTTACAGTCTGTTCAGGTGTATTTTGATTCAGAGTCATCGCTAATTGTGACGCTGACAAACCATAGCTTGAAGCTTTGTTTTGATCTACTTTTATGTTGAACTGTTCATATGTTTGAGTTAAATCTGACTTAACGTTGGCCAGACCTTCTACACCTTTCATTTCGTCTTCAACTCTTTTAACAGTGCCTTCAATTGCATCTAATGATGGCCCTGTTACTGCTATTTCTAGCGCGTTATTATCTTTTCCTGTACCCATATCCTGATTGCCCCATTCGCCAGGGTGATTATATTTTTCGATATGTTTAAGTACCTTATCTGGTTCTTCTTCAAAGTTAGGCGTATTATCATCATATTCTACCATGATAGCCGTGCTATTTGAGTTACCAGTAGGGTCCGTAGGTGTAGCGCCGCCAACTGAATATTGTACAGTATTCACTTTATCTTTTTTGTTAAGGTACTTTTGTACTTCTTCTGCGTGATTAAGTACACTTTCTTGCGTCTCACCAGGTTCAGGTGTATAAGTTAAAGCCATATACTTGTCTTCTCCTGTAGATATAAAGCTAGTTCCCAGTTTAGCTGTGCCTAGTCCAATACTAGCTATCAAAATAACTGTGCTGACTATTATTACAATCCACTTATGATTTAATGACCAATTTAATAGTTTTTTATAGTTAGAGCCTATTAACCCGAGTTTCTTTTCTCTTGCCTGATTAATTCCTTTTTTAAAGAATGTAGCGCTGAGCGCTGGCACAATTGTGATAGACACTAAGAGTGAGGCTATTAAACTAAATGCAATTGCCATTGCAAATGGTCTAAACATTTGTCCCACCGAACCTGTCACAAAAGCTAAAGGTAAGAATACAATGATAGTCACAATAGTAGATGACATGATTGGCTTAAATACTTCGCTTGTAGCACTTATTATTAATTTGTCACCTTTTAACTTCTCTCCTTTATCAGAAAGACGTCTATATATATTTTCAACTACTACAATAGAATCATCAATCACTCTACCTACCGCAACCGTAAGTGCTCCTAGAGTTAAAATATTTAACGAGACATCAGTTAGTTTCAACGCTGTCATTGCGATTAAAATAGACATTGGTATAGATACGACTGAAATTGCTGTAGTTCGAATATTTCTTAAGAATAATAAGATAACAATAATTGCAACCATTGTACCTAGCGCAGCTTTCTCAATCATCGTGTAAAGCGAATCTTCAATAGGTTTAGCCGTATCCATAACTTTAGTGGCTTCGATCTTCGGATTATCTTTTACAAATTTATCTATTTCTTTCTTTGTATCTTCTGCTACTTGTACAGTATTTGCGTCTTGCGATTTAGTAACTTGTACGTTCACAGCATCTTTTCCGTTTGTCTTAGAGATAGACTCACGTTCATCACCGACAGAGACATCAGCAAGATCATCTAATTTTACAGTAGGTACATTTTGCCCTTGTGCGCTACCGCTTGCACCTTGCATTGCAGAACCTTGTGAAGCTGATGCACCACCTTGACTTTGACCCACACCTTGTTGACTAGAATCACCCCCACTCTGTCCTTGAGCACTAGAAGCTCCACCCGCAGACAGTGGAATATTTAAGTTTTTCAATGCATCAACTGATGTAAATTGACCATCTATAACAACTGACTTTTCTGTTGTATCAAATTGGAATAAACCAAGTGGTGTTTCACTTGTAGCGCTTTTTAAATATTGTTGCACTTTTTCTTCACTTAATCCGCTTTCTTGTAACTTGTCTTGATCAAATTTTATAGATACTTCACGTGATGTTTGACCATTAAGTTGTGCATTTTGGATACCATCAATTGTTTCCAAGCGCGGAATTAATTGGTTATTCAATTTACCTGTAGTATCTTTAAGGTTAGATTCCTTATTAGTAAATGAATAAGCTACGATAGGGAATGCATCCATTGTACTTCTTGTTAATTCTGGTTCTTCAACATCTTTTTCAAACTTTATTTTATCTATTTCTTTTTGCAAATCATTTTCTGCTTTATCCATATCTGCTTTTTCATCAAATTCTACAGATACCATTGAAGCATTTTGCATCGATTGTGCACTTACACTTTTGACATTAGCCATAGACCTTACTTGATTATCTATCTTGTCACTAATGTCTTCTTTCACCGTTTCCGGAGTTGCACCAGGCAATGCTGTCTGTACTGTGATAATAGGTGGTTCAGTGTCAGGCAATAGTTCAAGTTTCATTTTCGAACTTGAATATGCACCCGCTAATATAACTAACAAAACCATTAGAAAAATCGCAAATTTATTTCCTAATGAAAATTGTAGTAATTTTTTAATCATGCACTTAGTCTCCTTTCGTACTTTCATTCACTATATCCAATTTACCATAACTCACTCGTTTACAATATCATATAAGCTAATAAATTTATAAAATATTTAGAATTGTTAAATTTATTAACCATATAAAAAACACACAGAATAAAGTTTCCAAAATTTTAATTCAAAACTTTATTCTGTGTGTTATTAATTATGATTTATTTACCTTTTAGTTTACGAGATATTTTGATTTTAGTATTAGTGAGTTTCGGTTTTACATTTTCAATAATTTGATAAAGTGGCTTGTTTAACACGTAGTCAAACTCGCCAATTTTTTCACTTAAATATGTGCCCCACACTTTTTTGAATGCCCACAAGCCATAGTGATCAGAGTCTTTGTCAGGATTATTATCTGTACCACCAAAGTCATAGGTAGTAGCTCCATGTTCTCTAGCATATTGCATCATAGCAAATTGCATATGATGGTTTGGTAGAAATTCACGGTACTCATTTGAGGATGCACCATATAGATAATATGATTTATTGCCTGCAAACATTAATAATGCTCCAGATAAGTACATGCCTTCAGGATGCGATACCTCTAATTTTTCCATTTCATCAATTAGCTCTTGGGTTTTATTGATTTTATTATTTACATCATTAATTTTATTTAGTGTTTTTTTATCTTGCTTTTTCTCACCTAGTTTAACTTTTTCTTGTTCAAGTTGAAGTAAATCTTCTCTTAAGTCTTGTAGAACTGGTTTCGGTTCTAATTTCACTAGGAAAAGTTCCGCATCGCCATCTGGATGTAATGCATCATATATAGTTTGAAAATAACTAATATCACGTGTTAAAAAGCCATCACGTTCACCTGTAATTTGCATTAAGTTAGCAAAAGTGTTTAATCCTTCTCTATCAGAACGCTCTACAGTTGTGCCTCGTTTTAAGGCTAATCTTACTTTTGAACGATTACGTCTTTCGAAACTTTGTATTAGTTCTTCATCTGATTTTTCGATAGGTGTTATCATCGTCATTCTTGGTTGTATATAAGCCTTAGATAAGCCTTCTTTAAACCCTTTGTGTTTAAACCCTAATGACCTTAAGTTTGTTAGTGCCTCAGCACCTTTATCTACTTCGACATCTGGGTCAATCTTAATTGCATATGCTTTTTCTTCTTTTGCAATTTGCATGGCGTATTCTAAAAGTGCTTCTAATGCGAGTTTATTACTATAGTCAGTTACAAATCCTCTTGAAATGTAACATAACGTATAAGGTAACTTAGGCACTTTTTTAAACAACAATTGCGCTACGCCTTTTATTTCGCCTTCTTCACCAACTGCGATGCGTTTTGAATACCATCCAGTTAGTTTTTTTGTCTCTGCCCATTTAGTTAATTGTAATAAATCTCCCTGTGGATGAGATTTAACAAATGCATCGTGTTCTTGATTTGTGATATTCATTTTTTCCATACAATCGATATCTCCTTTATCAATTCAATACTTTGATATTATACATTGCTTCCTCCATAATTTCATATAGTAATGATTCAATTACTATATTATATTTAAAGAAAAAACGAGGTGTTTTTATTGCGTATATTTATTATTGGATTATTGATGCTTGTAAATCTATTCTTTGTAGTTCAAGCTTTAGTCGAACCTCTTACAATCTCATTTCTAAGTTTAAGAATTATTTTAGCAGCATTATCATTTGTAATATGTGTTTATTTATTATTGTTGCGTACACATAAATTATCTACGTACCTAACTATTTTAACACTTATTATTTCTTTGATACACATTTTCATTATTTGGAAGAGTGCATATGCCTATATTTTTTAATCTGCCTCAAATTGGTAACTAGTCCCTCTAATAATTAAACTATAAGGTGATGAAGTTTTATCGTCATGAATGATGATTGATTTATATCCTGAGTGTTCTCCATCATAAATGCGATAAACGACATCATCATTTTTCAGCTTTAAATCTGTATATGCTTTAGTTTCACTTATTTTATCCATATCAAACCAGTATTCCCATTTTTTCACAGTATGTTCACGTTCTTCACTTTGTATATTAATGGTATTAATCGTAAATTCCTTTTGTTTAAGTGGGTCTAACTTTTCATTTCTAACTTCTTCAGCTTCATCCCACTGTATGAAAAATGGCGGCTTTAATCTATAATCTGGATCAGCAATATATAACAATTTCCATACAGTTTTATTGCCTTTCACATTTTCTCTATGCATAGTAATAGGTCCTATGACCTCTACATTTCTTGTTTCTAAATCTTTCTTCAATTGCTCAATATTTTGTGTACGAAATGCTAACGTTTTAAGACCTTGCTTATATTTATCCTGTAAGATTTGAGAAGGGAACGAAACTCGACCTTCTTCAGATTTTATTACCTTTTGCAAGACGTCAGAATTGTACACGTCTAATAATTCAATATATGCATTATTTAAATAGGCTAATCTATTATAAGTTCCTAACTTTTCATGCTTACCACCGTTATGTAAAGTAAATAGATGTCCTGGATATTTAAAGTTATCTAAGTGATGAATATAATGAATAATATGATCTAATTTTAAATACTGCATTATGTATCTCCCTTATTTTAGCTTTAATTATATTTTAACAAATTGTACACTTCTTTACTTGTCTTAACCTATACACTCCATAAAATTTCTCTTTCCTTATTTATTTCCTATAAAAATTTACATAGTCTGCTATTGATTTTTTAATTATAAAGGATTAGAATAATTACGTTGTGATTTAAGTTAGCTAAGCTAACTATTTTAGGAGGGCATTATGGACAATAAACTTATATTTAATAGTCTTACTGCAATTTATAGACCATACACTAAGTTGTTCCAACCGATATTTGAAGAATTCGATCTTTATCCTGCGCAATGGTTAGTATTTAAAGATATAGCTTATAATGCGCCTACTACATTAGTACAAATTTCAAAACGTCGAGCAATTGAGAAACCAACTACTCGAAAAATTCTAAAAGTATTATCAGAAAAATCATTATTGAACATCGAATCTGGCAAAGATAAAAGGGAAAAATTATTAACTTTTTCTGAAGAAGGTCAAATATTATATGACAAAATCAGTGTTCGAATAGATGAAATTCAAGATCAAATTATCGAAAATACAGGTTTATCTGAAGACGCACTTAATCAAACAATTAGTACCATACAAGCAATACATGAAGAAATTACGAAATTGGAGGAAATATAATATGACTCAAGTCTCATCAATTAAGTCACCCATTTGGACTAAAAGTTTCAACATTAATTTTTTAACCAATTTTTTAATATACTTATGTATGTACTTACTTATAGTTATTATTGCCAGTTATACTAAATCTGAGTACAATGCTTCAGATAGTGTAGCTGGCCTAGTAACAGGCCTCTTCATCATTGGTTCTTTAATTGGCCGCTTCGCTACAGGTAAGTATGTAAATAAGATTGGGCCTAAACGTATCTTATTAATAGGCTTAGTGTTTTTAATTTTTACACAATTATTTTATTTTATAGAAGGTTCATTAGCGTTACTAATGTTCACTAGATTAATCAATGGTATTGCCACAGGAATTACCACTACAGCTACAGGCACAATTGCAGCTTATGTCACTCCTAATGAAAGAAAAAGTGAGGGTATTAGTTTATTTTCATTAAGTCTTGTAATTGGTGCAGCAATTGGTCCGTTTTTCGGATTACTTCTTGTCAATACATTTCCAATCAAGTTTTTATTTTTAATTTGCCTGATTTGTGGCATTGTTAGTTTTGTAATTTCTATATTTGTAAATTTACAATTTGAATTAGATACTTCTAATACTGATGCTCAAAAAGTAAAAAGCAAGAAATTCAATATCAATAACTATATTGCTAAAGAAGCAATACCTGTAGCTGTTATTATGTTAATAACTGGTTTAACTTATTCATCAATACTTACGTTTTTACAATTTTTCGCCCAAGAAATTAATTTAGTAACAATTTCTAGTTATTTCTTTATTTTTTATGCCATTGCTTCCTTAATTACTCGTCCTATTGCTGGTCGACTAATGGATCAACAAAATGAGAATGTCATTGCATACCCTGCATTTTTATTCTTAATACTTACATTCCTTACACTTAGTATTACAAATAATGGATGGTTACTTATTCTTGCCGGCTTACTTTTAGGCGCTGGCTTCGGAAATATATCTTCCTGTATGCAAGCCATTGCTATTAAAGTATCGCCACCAGTTAAATATGGAATTGCAACCTCAACATATTTTATAGGTTTAGACTTAGGTCTTGGCTTTGGCCCTTACGTTTTAGGATTTATAACTTCATCTGTATCATATGCACAATTATATGCCGTCATGGCAGTTATTGTATTTATTGCGGCAATCATTTACTTTATTTTACATGGAAGAAAAGTTAAATATCTTAGTTCCTTCTAATAAAAAAAGTATCAATCAGTAACTTGATTGATACTTTTTTATTATTATTGTGGAACTTTAATATGCTCAATTTCTCTAATAATATCATTAAGAATTTTAGTCTGATTATCATTAAAATAGTAGTACACTTGTCTTTCATCTGTTTCAGAACGAACTTTAGACATAAGTTCTTTTTTATAAATTTTCCTTATAATGACATCAATCTTACTTGTATCCCATAACATTTCAAAATGCAGTGTATCTCTCAATTCCTTCCCACTGATCTTTTGAGCCTCGTAAACTTTATAGAGTACTACAAACTCTTCAATGGACAGTCGGTGTATTGTTTTCAACCAGTGCTTTAATTGACTCAATGCCCTTTCAGACATTATAAAATATGATACTTTACTTCCCATAATAATGGCCTCCTCGACGTTTTCTCTTGTTGTTAAAATGGCTTTATAATGAATAAGCTTTTAAAGTATTATATAACATCCTGTTCATTAAATCTATTATTTTAATTGTAATAGATAAATATTTTCTACTATTAACTTTGTTTTATATTGCTCATATATTCAACTACCACTTTTGTATTTAATTAAATTTCAAAACTGAATATTAACAGTATTAATAAATAGATTGTCCTGAAAAATAATTCGTCTTTTTAATTGTAATGAACTATTATATCCTCTTAGTTTTAACTGTACTTAAGTAGGTTTTATTTCATAATTTATAACATAAAAAAACACTGGAAATATGCAAGCTTGTGAATGCTGTCCCAGTGTTATAAGTTGTTGTGCTCAAGTAAACCTACTTAAATTTAACCACCTATATAATTCATATTAATTTTTTTACGTTGCCTATTGGCTACTGTTTGTTCTGTACGTTCATCTGAGTATCTATCGTCTCTAACATTCCACAATAATTTGAATTGCTCGAATAGTTCAACATCAGTGGCCCCATCACGCATAAATGACTTAACATTAAATCCTTCCACTGTACTAAATAAGCAACTATAAAACTGCCCATCTGATGAAAGTCTCCCACGGGTACATGTAGAGCAGAATGATTGAGACACGCTCGTAATAAGACCGAATTGGGCACCATTATCTTTATGGCGATAATATTTAGCAACTTCTCCAAAGTATTTAGGTTCAACAGGCTCTATATCAAATTCATTTTCAATCATATTTAACATTTCATCTTTTGTAACAACCTTACTGAAATCCCAACCATTATCATTTCCAACGTCCATAAATTCTATAAACCTAATTTCGACTTTTTTATCTTTGAAATATTGAATCATTGGTAAGATTTGGTCGTCATTCACACCTTTTTGGATAACTACATTGACTTTTACATGGAATCCAATAGAAACAGCATAATCGATTTGTTGCAAAATTGTAGAAGCTTTTATATTTCTATTATTAATAGCTTGAAACACTTTATCCTCAATCGCATCCAAACTTACATTAATGCGTCGTAAACCAGCATCATATAATTTTTGACCGTGTTTTTTCAATAATAAACCATTTGTAGTGAGACCAATGTCTTCTACACCGTCTATTTGATTTAATTCATAAATCAATTTATATAAATCACGTCTGAGCAATGGTTCACCACCTGTTATGCGTACTTTTTTAACGCCTAACCACGTATATACTTTGGCAATACGTACCATTTCGTCAAATGTAAGAAGCTCATCTTTTGGTAAGAAAACAAAATCATCACCAAATATTTCTTTTGGCATACAATAATCACAACGGAAATTGCATCGATCTGTAACTGACAATCGTAAATCACGAATCGGACGCCCTAGCTTATCAGTGATTTGTTCTACCATTTTGTTAGCCTCCTTATCTATTTATAATTTCATGTCGCAATATGTCCAAGTCTTGTTGGAAATTTATATTTTTATACCAATAACCAGGTGACTCAATTTCGTTAACATCTAACCAGTCACTTGCAACTTTTGTGTAGACATTTTTCAAACTATAATCATCTGATGCCAATGCTTTATCAATGTAATTTAACGTGTGAGGACTGTAGAAGGCAAGCGTTGGTATTGGTCTACCATCTTCTTGAAATCCTGCGATATCTAGCTGGTCTTCGATAAGATGCTCGACCATAAATTGGTATAATTTGCTTATTGCTTTTTGTGTAATCATTGGAGTATCGACGGAGATTACAAAGAAAAGCTCTTCTTCTTCAAAATGGCTCATGACTGATCTAATACCTGCCAAAGGCCCCTTATCTTTATTTTTCTGTTCATCAATTACTATATTAGGGTAATCGAATTGACTCGCAAGGTCTTCGTTAGTACTTATAATAATTTGATTAAACATATTAGTTGCTTCTAACACATCTATAATCCGTTCATAAAACGATTGTGATTCAATCTGTGCAAAAGCTTTAGGTTCACCGAATCTCTCTGATTGTCCCCCGGCAAGTATAATTGCTTTCATCTTTTCTTTACCCTCCGCTAACTGGTGGAATTAATGCGACAGTATCATTTGATCGTACAATGTCGTCATTTTTCACAAATTCTTCATTTACTGCTATTTGGAATTTTTTATCACTAATCATAGGATACTGTTCAAATAAATAAGTAATAAATTCATCCACAGTAATATCATTACTTAAGTCTATGTCTTCAGATGGTTTAGCTAAAATTTCTTTTATTTCTGCAAAATAAAGTACTTTCATGATTGTCCTCCTTCAAACGCATCTTCATAACTACCATGCTGATGGCCTTGCCATTGCGCACCATCTTCCCATATTTCTTTTTTCCATATTGGTACAACTTCTTTAATACGTTCAATTGCATATTCATTTGCACTATACGCGTCTTTACGATGTGGAGAAGAGACGCTAATGAGCACTGCGATATCTGAAATTTTTAACGGTCCAATTCTATGTACGATTGCTGTTTTTGTACCTGGCCATTTTTGTGAAATTTCTTCACCTATTTGTGCTAATTTCTTTTCCGCCATAGGGATATACGCTTCATATTCTAAATATTCTGTTTTAACACCTTTAGTCCATTCTCTGACGTGACCTGTAAAAACGACCACAGCGCCTTGATGTTCATCAAGTACGTAAGATCTATATTGTTCGGTTTGTATCGGTTCACTTATCACTTCAAATTGTTTCATTTAATTCATTCCTTCGATATTAAAAAAAGATAGTAACCATTGATCATACTGTTGTAATGCAGCTGATTCGTTAATGTTAATAACATATTTGATATTTGATAAATGGCTCAATGCTTTACGTTCATTTTCATTACGATAAACAAGCACTTTGTCAAACTGCGCTTCTTTAAAACCTTCTACTAATATGATGTTACTGTCTATTGTAACAGATTCGCCAATGATTTCATCAAGTGTTTTGTTTTGTGTTCTCATTACACTTTGTTGATAAAAATGGCCTTGCACGATACTTTGATCTGCGCCTGCATGAAAGTGTTTCATATGATCCACACCATCGTTTTGCAGTGTTATATCGTTATAATGCTGATTGTCATGATGTCCGTGATGTTTTATAGTTACCACTTTAAGTTGATGTGCTTTTAACACTTCAATAGTGTGTGCCATCAATGTTGTTTTACCCGAATTTTTCAACCCTACAATTTGTAAAATCATATAAAGCATTCCGTTTCATAAGCTTGAGATTCAGTTAGTATGACATCTACGGTATAGCCTTTTTTATATCCTCTTGTTCCACCAGGCAACATAATCATTGCATTACTATGTGCAATAGCAACAACTGCACCAGATTTATTAAAGCCTGACGGTACCACTGTCATCTCTTTACCATTAAATGTGGCTGTCGCACGAATAAATCTTGTAAACGGATTTGGCTTTGTGAAATCTTCCATCAATGTAGCTTGTACCACTTGAGGGTAACACGCATTTGCATGCATCATATGCTGCACTGCAGGTTTCACGTACAATTCAAATCCGGTAAAACATGCCGAAGGGTTACCTGATAGTCCAAATAGATATTTTCCCTCTGCTACTGCTACAGTAGTGACACTACCTGGACGCATTGCTATTTTATTAAAAAGTACTTTCGCATTTATAGATTCATATATCTGAGGTAAATAATCAAAATCACCGACCGAGACACCTCCCGTAGTAATAACGATATCATGGTGTTGCATCGCATTGGCGACTACTTGAATACTGCTTTCTAAATCATCTTGTTGAATTTGGTAATTCTCAACTTGTAAATTCAAATTATTTGCTAACGCTGTAATCATTGGACCATTGGAATTTCTAATTTTTCCTGGTTCTAAGTCATCATTTACATCTAATAGTTCACTACCAGTAGCAATAACAGCCACACTCGGAATCTTAAACACTGGCACTTGTGCGTAGCCATATGTAGCCAATACAGCAATTGCACCTGGATTAATTTGTTGTCCTTTTTGTAAAATTACATCACCTATTTGTGTTTCTTCACCTTTTAAAGAAATATTTTCATTTGGTTTAAAAGGTTTTCTTAAACTAAACGTTTTTCCATCTTCTACCGTTTGTTCCAGCATAATTACAGCATCTGCGCCGTCAGGTATTGCTGCACCTGTCATAATTCGCACTGCTTCAAATGCCCCCACCGTTTTCTCTGAAACAGAACCTGCGCCAATATGATCAATCACATTAAATGTGAGGCGATGATCACCACTTGCGTTTACCGTATCCTTACTTCTAATCGCAAACCCATCATAAGGTGATTTGTTAAACCGTGGTATTTCATACGTAGCTACAATATCTTCAGATAAAATGCGGTTTAAACTCTTATTCAACGGTACTTTCGTTTCATTCATAAAAATATTTTGGCTTACTACACGTTTAATTGCTTCAGTCACTGGGATTGGATTTCTTTTCTCTACAGGCATTTCAATCTACTCCTTACATAAATTAATTTCGTGATATACTAGAAAACAATTAGGAGGGATATTTTGTCTGAATTCACACATATTAACGAACAAGGTAATGCTAAAATGGTAGATGTTTCTGAAAAACATATTACCAAGCGTACTGCAATTGCGCATTCTAGCATTACAGTAAATCCAGAAATCTACCAACAAATTGTTAAGTATACAAATAAAAAAGGAAACGTTCTTAATACCGCACAAATTGCAGGTATTATGGCTGCTAAAAATACCGCCGATATTATTCCTATGTGTCACCCCTTACCTTTAACAGGAATTGATGTTGAATTTAATTGGCAGAAGAACGCGTCATCTTTTACATTAAATATCCAAGCCTCCGTTTCAACAACTGGCAAAACAGGTGTCGAAATGGAAGCATTAACTGCAGCTTCTGCCGTGGCACTCACAGTTTATGACATGACTAAAGCCTTAGACAAAAGCATGGTTATTGGTGAAACTTATTTATTATCTAAATCTGGCGGTAAATCAGGTGACTTTCAACGCCCAGAATAATTAAATAACAACATTTAATTTTTAGAGACCATTCTGCGTTGCCGTTTTGGTCTCTATTTATTTAGTCAATTCTTTCACAAGATGATTTAATTCAGGTTTTATTAACTTGTTCAATGCTAATTTAACAGCACCCGTAGAGCCAGGGAGGCTAAAGATGAGTTTATCCTCTACTGTCCCTGCAATTGCTCGGGATAATAAAGCTCTCGTGCCAACATCTTCAGTAAAACTGAGGTATCTAAATAGCTCTCCAAAACCTTCAATTTCTTTAGTGAAAAATGAGGAAGTCGCTTCTATTGTCACATCTCTTTTCGCAATGCCTGTTCCACCTGTAGTAATTATCACATCGACATCTGCTTGCAACCACTGTTTAACTTGTGATTTTATTGCATCTTGATCATCTTTGACTATTTTATAATGCTCCTGTTTTATCGAAACATTTAAGTCCGACAACAATTCTTTTACTAATTGTCCACCTTTGTCTGTATCGTAACCCCTTGTATCAGAAACTGTTAATACAGCACATTTAATATCTCTATCTAACTTAACGTTTGTATGCATTAGAGCACTCCTTTATCCAAAAAGTTGATTAATTAAAGTGATTGCTTGTTGAGGATTTGTCATCCCATGTATAAGCAACCTTCCTCCTTTGAAGCTAACAATACGATATCCTTTATATTCAAAATGAATCATATATGGATTGCGTTGATATGCAATTGTTTGTTGTGTTAAAAATTTTTCTAACATTTCCTGGGAAATATTCGCATTTTCATATTGAACAGTATCTCTACCGCATAAGCTAACAAATTGTCGTTTTGTTTCATTTAAGTATGGGTATGTAGGTCGTTGACCGCAAGTTGGACAATCTACTCTTTGTAGTTTATTAAATCCAAACGTAAAATGCGTACCTTCCCATAAATCGCCGTACGTTACCTTTGTGGACAGTGATTGTTGTGTTAATATCTTTAGCGCATCCCTTGCTTGCAAACTTGTAGTCATTGTTACTGCTGGTTGTATAACACCAACCGTATCACAAGTCATATTTATTGCTGGTAATTTTGGTACTAAACAATTAAAACATGGCGTTTGACCCGGAATAAAAGTTGCTTGTACATAAGTACTTTGCACTACTCCTCCATAAATCCATGGAAGATCATTTTGAAAAGCAAAGTCATTAATTAATTGCCTCGTTTCAAAATTATCTGTGGCGTCTAATATCAAATCAACAGCTTGTGCATTATCTTCTAAAAACTGACGATTTACATGTGCAATATGGCTATGCACTTGCAAATCTTTACGGATATCCATTAATTTTTGCTTTGCAGCAATGACTTTTGGCAAACCTTCTATAGCATCTTTTTCATTAAATAATGTTTGTCTTTGTAGATTACTGAATTCTATATAATCTCTATCTACAATAGTTAACGTACCGACCCCTGCCCTCACTAAACTTTCTGCGAGATGAGTTCCAAGTGCACCCATACCCACTATAAGCACATGAGATTGCATAATTTTATCTTGTCCTTGTGGACCGATTTGTTTAAATAATGTTTGTCTAGAATAACGATCTTTTGTCACTACAATAACCCTCTCTATACATCATTGTATTCATTATAAATCTTGACCCCTTATGTAACAACGGATTACCTTTATAATTAAAAAAAGTAGTGAATTCCCTATGTTATAATCTGTTCTAAAAATCAATATGATTAATAAATGATGCATCGCCATTTGCATTTATAAATAGCCTGTAACGTTGGTATAAGACATATCCATTAAATATAAGTTCGTGTTACAATAAATTAAATATCACATGGAGGTGAATCAATGGCACGTTCAAAAGACTATGCACAACAATTAGAACATGCAAAAGATATTGTCATAAATTCAATTGGTGAAACAATGGATCTTTATGGTGTTAATCGTAGTGTAGGCAATTTATACGGTACGATGGTATTTGAA
>Ga0079226_10000854_pt1 | contig 22539 bp, 24 predicted proteins | sample Poulit2014_FD_76345 | JGI IMG/M metagenome (GOLD analysis project Ga0079226, IMG submission 76345) | Agricultural soil microbial communities from Georgia to study Nitrogen management - Poultry litter 2014 | ecosystem: Environmental > Terrestrial > Soil > Agricultural land | place: USA: Georgia...
CAAAGATTCTCGCTTTTAATACTGCCAACTCAACATCAGCAATAAACATGCGAGTATCAATACTCTCGCATGTTTCTATCTGTGTTTCGTTTTTTCTATCAACAACCGTAAAAAACTTTTTGCAGCTACAGACCAAGCTGAAAAACTTTTTTAGCTAAAGCTTACGCTTTTTGCTGACAGAAAAATGGCTGTCAGTATTAAGTCGGACACGTCGAAAGGGAAAAAAACACCCTTTCGGGATACCTTTCGCATAGTCGAAAGGAATTCAAAAAACTACTAAAAATATTTTAAGGAGTGGGAATTATGAGTTATGCAATTTTAGAAAAAGAAAAAGGCACAAATATTACTATTGATATTATATGTGAGTATGAAAGTTATAGTAAAACTGTTAATGAGTATTTAAAATCTAGGTTAAAAGATTATTTAAGAATAAATTCACTTGATGAATTATTAGAATTTAATGTTTTTCAAGAGTATCAGCAATATCAAGCTTTAAAAGATATACTAGATACAGAAGAAGTTAATTATGATGAATATAAAAAAGAATTTCAACGTATTATAAACAACTATGATAAACATAAAGATATTATTCTAATAAAAATTTAAAGTATATACGCTCAATATTTTAGAGCGTGTATACTAAATAAAGGAGTGCATATAGATGTTTAATTTAAATAGTGGTTATGTTGGTTATTCTCGTTCGGTAAATAGTGAAAATGCAATTGCAAATTATGAAGTACCATTAAGTTTAATTAAAAGAACTTTAATTCAAAATTTTATAAATAAAAATCAAGAATATAAATCATTAGAAGATGTTTCTGTAGCTGTATGGAAATACGTTGCAAAAAAAGATAATCCAACAAGTTGGCATCACACAAGTAATCATTATAATAAAACAAATCACTATTCTTTATTTTCAATCGCAGAAGATTTATTAGAGAATAAAGAATATTGGATAGAGTGCTATCAAGAGCATTTAAAAGAGCAAAAAGAAGAAAAGCAAAAAGAGTTAAGAAATTTAAAACTAACAATTGTTACAGCAGAAATATGGGGTGGTACTAGAAAATATCCAAAGTTATTAGGGCATGAAAAAGTATTATGTATTATCAAAGGAAGTTTTGCATATCCAGTTAGTGAAAGTGAGAATTCAAGATATAGTTTATATGCAAATAAAAATGAAATCGGTAAAGAATATGAAATTGACGAATATTATGAACTTGTTAAAGAGCATAAAGAATTTAAAAGTATGAAACGTCAAGTCAATAAATTAGCTAAAATTTTATCAAAACAAAAATAAAGGAAGATGTAAAAATGAACAAACAAGTATTAGAAATCAAAGAATTATTTAATGTTGGGAATATTGATATTAACGACGAATTTGAAATAATCGAAAAAGAATATGTAGATGGATTTGAATATGAAATCGCCCACCGAATGACTGACAATGAGAGTATTAAATTAGTATTCCCAGCACATGAACATTATGCAGAATTAAAAGAAAAATATGATATGGGTGAAATTGATTATGATGAGTTTATTAAACAAGATAATTCAAATGAACTTAGTGATCAATATGACTATTACAATTTAATAGCAATAATTATTGATGAAGAAAGATACGATTTTTAAAGATAATATAATCAGATAAATAAAAATACAAGTAGCAATTTTTCTTTTTGTTACTTGTACTTTTTATTCATAGTAAGGAGATAATCAATGAAAGTAATTTTGGATTTAACAGAGGAACAAGTAAAACAATTAGATATTGCTCATAGGTCGACTGGTCATAGTTATGAAAAATTGTTAATGGATTTTTTCTGTAATTATGGTCAAAGACCAGCAGAAATTATTGATGAATTATACTACAATAATGAACTAGAACAATTTTATAAATTTGGAGAATTACTAACTCATTACTTAGTCGAATCATATAAGGATTTAGAAGAAGTATCAAAGAGTAGTGAGGCTTATGATACAGATAAAGCAATGTTAAAAGTAATGGATAAACTAATTAATGAGCATTTAAAAGATGCTAATTTAATGACGGATCTTTATTTAGAATTTAAGAAATATTTTAAAGATGAATTATAGATTAAAGTAGAAAGAAATTTTTAAAATGGTTAATAAATTAAAAAATTTTTCAAATAAATTTAAAAGTGACTTTCGGTCTTATTTTATTAAACTACTAATACTATTATTAGAAATATTTCTAAGGAAGATACTAGTAAAAGAATGAGTGATATGAATGATATATTCTTATTAGCTTTTGTATTAATTACTCTATTATAAACGCCTAAATTTTTATTAAGTCTAATAAAAATTTAGGCGTTATAAATAGGCAAAAAATCCTAATATCATAATTAAAACTCCAACTGGAATTGAAATAACTAAAGAAACATAAAAACAGTTTTTAATGGGTATTAGAAAAAATGTTACTACTTTTAAAACTAAAGTAGTAAATATAGAAAACAATATAGTTGAGATAAATCCTGCAAATACACATTTAAATATTATAGGTAAAACTCCCATTTATGATCCCTCCTTATTAAAATAATGATATTCAACTAATTCATTTTTTAAAATAAAGTAGTTGAATATCTTCTATTATTCACATCATTAATTATTAAATGCTTGATTATTTTCTTCATTATTCGTGCTATCTTCTTTTATTTCTTGATTGTTAATTTCATCTAATTCAAATAAATCATTTGCTATTTTTTTAGCATCAGCAGAACTTGTAACTTTTACTTTGTTCAAGAACCAACGACCAAATTTTTCATACTCTTCTTTTTGCTTTTCTTTAATTTCTAATTCTAATTGTTCTTTCTTTTCAATAAGTTTTTCAATTCTACTCATATTTTATCCCCCTAATTTTTTCAATTTTATCTTGTATATATTATATCATTTTATCATACTAAACCTCAATAATTAGCACAGAATAAATCAAATATTCAAATAATAGTCTACATACCCTATTACTTGACAGACTCTAAAATTCGGGCTATAATCTAGTTAAAAACCCGTAAGGGCGCATCTACACGTCGTAAACGACGTCATGCGAAAATTTATTAATGCTTACAGCATAAAAATTTTATTTTTTCTCGCCTACGCTCGAAGTTACTATAAGAGGGTGCATATAAATGGCTATGTATTATTTTGATAATAAGATCGTATCAAGAGGTAAAAATCAAAGTTCAATATCTAAATCAGCATATAATTCAGCAAGTAAAATTAAAGATTATAAAACAAATGAAATTAAAGATTTTTCGATCAAAGAATGTGATTATAGTAGAGTGATTCTTCCTGAAAATGCTCCTGAAGAATTTAAAGATAGAGAGTATTTATGGAATTCAGTTGAACAAGTTGAAAATAGAAAAGATTCAAGATTAGCGAGAGAAATTGTAATAGCATTACCGACTGAATTAGATAATCAAAGTAACATTAAGCTTGCTGAAGAATTTGGAGAAAGTTTAGCTAAAGAGGGTATGATTGTAGATATGAACATTCATCATATAAACAAACAAAACCCTCATGCACATTTGTTATGTACATTAAGAGGTTTAGATAAAAATGGTAACTTTGAGCCAAAAAGAATTGGAAATAAAAAAGTAAGAGATTGGGATAGCAATGAAAAAAATTTAGAGTGGAGAAAACGCTGGGCAGATATTCAGAATAAACATTTAAAATTGAATGGTGTTAAAGATAGAGTTTCGCATAATTCATATAATGATCAGAATATTGATCTTAAACCGACTAAAAAAGAGGGTTGGAAATCTAGAAAATTTGAAAGAGAAACTGGAAAAAAATCTAAGATTTCAAAGTATAATGATGATATTAGAAAACAAAATCAAGACATTATAAAAAATAAATTCATATCTGTATCCGATAAAATTTCAACTAAAGAAAATGTTTTACCGTACTTAAATAAAGAAGATACTATAAACTTAAAAAATCTTGCTAAGACACTTAAATTATATGTTAATCCTATTAATATATATGAAGAAAATGAGAAAGTTTCAGATTTAAAAAATAAAGCTTTATTGTTAGATCCTGATAAAAGAGAAATCAAATTAAATGAACTTGATGATAGAAGTGAACAATTAAATCAAGTAAAAGATATATTTGAAACAAGAGCATTAAACTTTTTTAAAGAAAACTATCCAAAACATATTAATAACTTTTCGAATGATGAAATGATATATATAACTGATCACATTTTAAATAATGAAAGTGAAATACCTGATTCAAAAAATTTAAATTCTATTGTAGATGAAAAGAGATATTTAGAATCACAAAAGAGTTTAAATATTATACTTGGTAATAGAGATATAAGTTTAGATTCTATAAACAAAGAAGATAAGTTTTTCAGTAAGAAAATTAATAACTTATTAAAAGAAAATAATTTAACTATAGATGATGTTTTTGATAAGTCATATAAGAATTTAAAAGTCGCACCAAAGATAGATTATTATATGAATAAAATACAAGACTTAAAGAAATCACAAGATATAATTAACGACTATTACTCAATACAAATAAAGAAATTCTTTCCAAACGAAAAAGAATTTAACGCATTTAATAAAACAACAACACCTGAAGAAAAAGAAGAATTGATTGATATGAGTAAATTTTATGGAAAAAAACATACGATTGATATTATAAAAAAAGGACAATTAATACCAAAATTTACTAAAGAAGAACGAAAAGAGATCACGCATAATATTTCTTTAATAAAAGAGAAAGAAAATAAAACAAACCTCACTCAATTAGATAAATTTGTTATACAAGATTCAAAAGAAAAGCTATTAGATAAGTATAATATTAACCCTGATTCATCAAATGATTTAAAATATATATCTTTAGAAAGTGAAATTGAAAATGATGAAGAAAGTTTAGATAATATTAAATCATTTACTAATAAAAATAATATTAAAAATAATGATAGTCAAAAAAGTTTTGAAAGCGACAATTCCAGTAATAAATTTTTCTTACCAATTTCAGCATCTCAATTTACAAATATGATGTATGCATTTTCTGAATTGTTTAAAGAAAGAATGCCAAAATATATTAAACAATCTGATCAATCGCAAACTAACACTTCAACTATGAGTGAAAAAGAAAAAAGAAGAAGAAAAGAGAGAAACAGAGGTGGAGATATTAGCTTATAAAATAGGCTAAATAAAAAGTAGTAGTTAGAAAAAACTAACTACTACTTATTTTTATTATAAAAGTTTATTAGATATTTAACTGTGTCAGACAAAGAGAAATTATAACCCTCTCTATTTCTTATATCTCTTTGAACATCACTTAGTTCATTTCTAATTAATTTTTCTATTCTAATACTCGTACTTCCTGATCCATTCATAAAATCTTTTTCAAATTTTGTTGTTGATTTATTAATATTTTTATCTTTCAATCGATTTGTATTAAGTCCCATGATTATTCACATATCCTTTCTAACATTTCATAATTTAAATCATTAAATCTTCTTAAAACTACTTTAGACCAATATTCATTTTCGTCTATACCATGATTGCTGAAATAGTCAATACGATCACTATAATCGACAAAATTATTGTACGTTAAATCCTTATAATGATCATAAATTAAATTATAAACTTCTTTATGTTTTAATTTATTTTTATCTGTTAAAGTTCTAATCACTCCAATTAAATTAATATCGAGTGAGTTTTCATGAAGATAGCTATTTAACCAACTAATCAATTTTTCTGATCCAAAAAAACTTGGCATTTTAGTTTGTACAACTATATTTATATCTGTACATACTTCTAAAGCTAACTTAATGTTTATATTAATTGACGGTGGAACATCAATAAATATAAAGTCATATTGATGTTTAATACTATCTATCTTTCTCTTAAAAGAATTAAGTATATGTTTATTAGAATAACTTGATCTATTTATATCATCTAAATAAACGTAATTAAGCGAAGAAGGTATAATATCAAGATTATCTGTAGCAGAAATAATTGCTTTTTCTATTTCTACACCATTTAATAAAACATCAGATATATCATATTCAAATTCTCTTTCCTGCAATAAAAATTCTGTTAAATTCGCTTGTGCATCATTATCAATTGTTAAAACTTTAAATCCATTAAGTGATAACTCATATGCTTGTAATACTGTAGTAGCAGTTTTAGAACTTCCTCCCTTAAAATTCATATTACTTAAAATAATCGGAGTTTTTAAATGCTCTTTAAATCTATCGTATAAATCAACTCTTTCAAGTTGCTCTAATTTCATTAGTAAAACCTCCTTATTTGTTATGTATATTTTATGTATATATATTGTATGCAAATGAAATAAAGGAAAAGGGATAGAGGAGCCCTATCCCTGTGGGAATATTAAAAACTACTAAAATATTTCCTATATATAGTATAACATAAAGTATTCTTTTTGCATACATAATAATATATAAAATATATACAAATTGCATATTTAAATAATCAAATCTTGTTTTCACTAATGAATCTTTCTTCTGCTTGTTTTAAAATATCATATAATTTAACGTCAAAAAGATCACACATACTCATAAGAGTACTCATAGAAATCTTACTGTACATATTATTTTCTAGCCTTGAAACATAGACTGATGATGTATTTAAATATTCTCCAACTTCTCTTTGACTTATTTTCTTTTTCACTCTAAGATCTCTTAAAAGTTCTATTGTATAAGTTAGTATTAAGTCATTTTTATCCATTGCATCACTCTTAACTTTTAGGTTTTATTAATCTAATAATTATGATACAATAAATTCATACAAAAAAAGCAACAATCTCTGCAAAGATTGTCGCTCGTGAGTTTTGTAAAAACTGTTTAAACATATGTTCTTTTATTTATATATATATTATATATTACAGCGATTATAAATACAAGCACATTGATTGTTTTACATTTATTGTTTTTACAAAACTCCCAAATAATATAAAGGGAGTTTTTATTATGTCAAAAAGTACAACATCTTATAGAAGTGTAAGAAAATCACATTTCACTCAAGTTTCAAACGATCTATTAAATGACAACTCATTACCATTAGAGGCGAAAGGTTTACTTTCAATATTTCTATCTAATAATGATGAATGGGATTTACACATGAGTGAAATTATAAAAAGATCCAAAAATGGTCGTGACGCACATTACAATGCTTTAAAAAAACTAATTAAAGCAGGTTATATTGCTAGACTTCAATATAAACAAATGAATAACAATCAATTTCTACATCTGGAATATATTTTTAGTGATAATAAAGAAGATGTAGTAAATGGTATAAAAGAAGCCCAAAAAATTGCTAGTCAAAATGAACAAAATATTGTTTTGACTTATAAAGACATAGAAAATCATCTAGTTGAATCTACTTTCAATTTTATAGACAAAAATCCGTATACTGAAAATCAGGACACGGAAAATACGAATACGGAAACCCAGTATATTAATAATACTAATAATAATAATACTAATAATAACAATACTAAAGATAATAATGATTTGAATGATATGAATGATAGAGAAGAAGAAATTAATAAAAAAGATATTCAAACAAATCATACAAACCATTCAAGTCATAATTCAATTACAGATGATGAAGCTATAAAAGATTACTACTTAAACTCAGAAGCACTAGAAGTCTTACCAAAAATTAAAGGTATATTAAGCAGTTTTAAAGGAACAGACATTAAGATTATTCTTGATACGTTATGGAAAGCACTCTCTTCTTTTGAGAAAGACTGTGAAGAAAGCAACTTAGATAAAGGATATTTTGCAATTGAAGATATTGAAGATGAAATAGAAGGCGTTTTAAGACGATTTAAAGGGGCATTACACGTTAAGAAGGAAAATGTACAGTCAATGCAAAAATACCTTATGACGAGCCTTAAAAGAGCCTTAGAAAAGCAAAGAGATATATTAAAATCAGAAGTTAATTATGAAGTAATGAATAATTGGTTAGAACAATAAAAAATAAGTCTTACAATTCAGTAAGACTTATACTTTTCCTGTTTTATATTCTTTAACAGCATGATCTAACAAAACTCTGCTTAAATGTGAAACACTAACAAATCGGTCATCTTTCTTTGCAATTTCTTGGATTTCATCTTTTAGTTTAGCATCAACTGTAATATGCATTGAAACCATATTTTCTTTACTCATTAAAATACCTCCTTATATGTATTAAGTTTGTTATCATTTTAGCATAACATAACATGTCATGTCATAAATTTTAGAGAAACTATGTCAAAACATGACATGACATGTAAATGTATGTTATAATGTTATTAACAGAAACGGAGGGATAATTTGAACTATAAAATGTATGCAGATAACATCAATAAATTAAAAACAAATCAAAGGAAGTTATCGCAAAGTGAATATGACAAACAATTCAGCTTAAATAAACGTCAATTAAAAGGATTAGATGTTAAAGGTATAGCAATAGATCCTAAAAATCAGAAATTATTATTAGCTAAAGATAGGAAAGCTAATAGAAATTTATTAATCTATGGTAACCCTAAAAACAAGTTTTATTATTTATCATCAGGTAATTCTGACAAAAATACTATAAATTCTCTATTTGGAAAACTTGCTAAGTATGAGATAATAGAAAATAATTTATTTATTTATAATGAAAAAAATAAATCATTAACAAAATTTGATCAGTTAGAAAATTTCTATAATAAACAAGAAGATTTAGATTTTACTACACCAATTGAAAAAGATAGAAAATACAGATTGACCGATTTAAATAAAGTTGATACATCAGCTAAAGAAAAACTTGCATTAAGTTTAGGTTTAAGTAGCAATGCTTTTAATAACAATGAAATTAAAGTTAATGATGTAGATGTTATTGATAATAATAAAGCATTACTAACTATAGATAATCCTAAATCAAACAAGGAAGAACATTTTATATCAAATTTTAAAGATGATTTTATAAATAAATTACAAATTTCTTTAAAAACAAATCCCTCTGTAAAATTAGGATTTGAAGAATTAAAGAATGCATCTAGTCAAATTGCAATGGGTTTTTTAGAATTTTACGGTGCTGAATTCAATGAAGATACTTTAGAAAGAGATCCAAAAGTTATTGTTGATGAAAAAGGATATAACGTTTCTAAAATTGATAGGCAAGGCAATAGAAATGATATAACTACAAAAACCAATTTAGAAAGTGCTATTTTTGAGGCGAAACAAAGTAAAAATATTGAAAAAGATACTTTTAGGGAATTAGAGCAAGTACAACAATCAAAAGGAAGTGGAGATTATGCTTAACAAATTTTATTATTCATTATCTTATGTAACGTTTTTATCATTAATTTTTACAGCAAAAGTATTTGGTGCTGAGGCAGATCCTGGTGCTAAGATTGAAGAAGGGCTTAATCAAGTACAAGGTTTCTTAACTGGTATTATTGTTATCGTTGGTATCTGTGCTGGGGTATGGATTGTTCTAAAAAAACTACCAGGAATTGATGATCCAATGGTTAAGAATGAAATGTTTAGAGGTGTTGGAATGGTACTCGCTGGAGTTGCTGTGGGTGCAGCAATGGTGTGGCTCGTACCTTGGGTATTTAGCATTTTCCAATAATAAATAATAATCAGCTACATAATTTTTAGTTGTGTAGCTATTTTTTAAAAAATACAGTATGCAATAAATATACAATATGCATATTTTAAAGAAAGAGGGTTATATAATGTCGAGTAAACATGATATAAAAAAAGGTTTATTAGACTTGCTTGGCGAGGATCGAACAATATTACAAAATGAGATACCAAGAAATGTTAATAGTTCATATAAGGTTTTTCTTGATCTAAATATGAAAGAATTATTAATTGTTTTTACTCCACCTTTAATATTTATGATTATTAGTGGACTTATAATGGCTTTGTTAGATTCATTAAACATGTATATGATTTTTATAATTTTAGCCTTAGGAATTTTTGTTTGGTTTATATTATATGGATTACTTACAATTACACCAATTTCTGAAAGAAAAAATATCCGAAAGCTAGATACGATAAAAATGAATCAGAAGTTTAATAATAGACAAAAGGTTTTCTTCTATGAAAAAGATAATAATAGTTCAACAACAAGTGAGGATGATTAGATGTTTAATTTTAAAAAGAAAAACAATCGTAATGAAGAACAAGAATTTGAAATCATTAATCGTTACATTAAAGGCGACGGAAGAAATAAAAGTATTAAAGAAGATAGTTTAATTTTAGGTTTTTATAAAGATTATGTAATAACTAAAGACGGTTATATTTGTGGAGGATTAAAAATTACGGGAGTTAATACAGAGCTACTAACAAAATTTGAACAATCAGACCTATTAGAAGAGTATTCCTCTTATATCAGTACAGCACTAGATGATGAGCCAATGATTAAAACTATTACAGAGCCAGTAGATATATCTAGTTACTTAAACAGTTTATATCGCTCCGTTCTTATAGATATGAAAGAAAACAATGGAACACCTAGTAGACGTGGTCAACTAATAGCAAGTCGAATTTTATTTATTGAAAATCAGATAGCAAAAGGCGAGATGAGTACCAAACAACACTATATCTACTTTAAAGAAAAAATTAAAGAAAACAATGTGATCCAATTAGAACATGCAGTTAATAGCTTATATGAAAAAATAAATATAAATAAAGAAGCATTAAGACAAGCATTTTCACATTATGGATTAGAAGTTAGACCAATATTACAAGAAGAATATATTAATCAGTTTTACGCTATTTATGACTATAAAAATTACAATGAATATTCTTTAAATCAATAGTAATGGGAGTGAATTAAATGCTAGATATTTTTAAGAGAAAAGATAAAAAAGATAACACTATTGTAAATAATGAATCGTTTGAAAAACTTTCAGATGCGATTGATACAGAATCGATTGACAGCATATATCCTTTTTCTTGGTTAGAGAAAAAAGGACATATTGAAACGGGAGAAAATTATCTAAAGACATTAGTCATTGTCGATTATCCTCAATCGGTTAAAGGTGCGTACTTATCCAATTTATTAAGAAAAAATGGAAACGTTGAAATTACTCAATTTATTAGACCAGCAAATATTGAAACAATGATTAATCATTTAAATAACTCAATTAAAAATAGACGAGCAGAATTAATAAGAGTTACTGATCCTAAAAGAAAAGCTACGCTTGAAAGAGAGATAAAGAGTAGTGAACAACAACTAGATAAATTTTTAGATGAAAAAACTGGTTTCATGTACCTATATATGTACATTACTTTGAAAGCCGATAGTTTAGAAAAAATAGATGCTTTAGAAAGTGATTTAAAACGTATTTTAACAAGATTACGACTTAAAGCACATACACCAACAAACGCTATGAGAGAAGCATTTCATACAACTTTACCATTAAACCAAAACTATTTAGGTAACTTTACTCAACAAAACATGGATACTAAGACAGCAGGACATTTCTATATGTTTGACGATTCAGAAATAATTGATCTATCAGAGAATACAACTCTATTTGGTGTAAACAAGAACACAGACTCACTTGTTTCTATTGATTTTACAAACAGAAACAAAACATTAAATAAAAATATGACAATAATTGGCACAAGTGGTGTCGGTAAATCAACACTAAACATGAGATTAGTTCTTGATTATATAAAGAAAGGAACAAAAATATTTATCATTGATCCCGAAGATGAATTTACAAATATCACAGAATATTACGGTGGAACAGTAATTAATGTTTCAACAAGTTCTGATATTAGAATTAATCCATTTGAAATATTTTCTGAAGAGCTTTTTGAAAATGAAGATGAGGATAATGTTCATGAAGTTCAACAAGAAGATGTATCTATTGAAACTTTAGTTCGTTCTAAAATTGGTAAGTTAAAAACGTTCTTTAGAGTATTGAAAGATGAAATCACACAATCAGAAATATCAGTATTATCTTCAACGCTAAGAAAAATTTATGAAGAAAAAGGATTTACTGGAAATGCGAAGTTAGAAGATTTTAACACAGAAGATTATCCAACATTAACTGATTTATATAACAAGATAAAAGAATATAGAACAGATGACCAAGAGAAATATAATGTTTTAAAAGATTTATTCTTAATCATTGAAGATTACACAGTAGAGCATGGAACAACAACAATTTTTGACGGCTATACTAATGTTAAATTAGACAATCAAATTGTTACCTTTAATTTAAAAGCACTACAAACTGAAAGAGATGTGCAAAGTGCCTCATACCTAAATATATTTAGTTTCTTATGGGACGAGATTACTAAAGATAGAACTACAGAAGTAGCATTAATGACAGATGAATTACACTTTTTAGCAACAAACGAATATAGTTTAGATTTCTACTATCAAGCTTATAAACGTATCAGAAAATACAATGGATATGCGATTGCTAGTACACAGCAAATTAAAGATATATTAAGAACATCAAGAGATATTGGATCGGCAATTATAGAAAATAGCCATACTAAATTCTTCTTTGGAATGGATAACGTCGGTGTAGATGACGTAATAAATAATGTTGGTTTAAATTTTAGCGAACAAGAAATATCTCACTTAACTAAAAAGAAACGTGGAGAGGCTTTAGTTATTTATGGTACTCAACGTGCATTTATCAAGATTGATTTAGATAAAGAAGAAATTAGATTATGGGATAAGAAACTATATGAAAAGTTATTTAATCTTCCTGCAGAAGAAGAAGTTAATTATGTAGAAAAATTAGGTTTAGATGATTTAGATGTTGCTGAATTAGAAGAAAAAATCCGACAATACGATTTAATGTATAAAAAGGAAGAGGTGTAGTCTATGAAAATCAGCAGTTTTAATGAGGGAACATTAATTAAAAAGCATAATCACTTAGAATATGTTGTTAATAAAGATTCTACTCACGCAGATAAAGTTTCTGATTTTGAATACGACTTAACAAAAGAAAATAAAGACTTTTTTGAAGTGAAAGATATTAATGAAGAAAAAGGTAGTTTTCATATTGTCTATAACTTAGATGAAGATTATAAATCATTTTCACAACTTAAAAAAGAAAATAGAGCATTAAAGCTTTCATTAATGAAGCATTTATTAAATGTAGATCCTTTAAAGCGTGAAATTAGCTATTTACACCCTATGAATGTTTATTTTAAAAACATTGAAAATATAAAGCTAGGTTTTAGAGGTCATAGATTATTACCACAAACAAAAGTAAATAATTTAGAACAATACAAATTATTAATAATGAGTACATTATCAAAGTATTCGTTTGATAGATATTCAAGAAATAAATTTGAAGCATTAGCAAAAGAAAAAGACACATTTTTATATAACGTAAATAACGCAAATAATTTAGAAGAATTAAAGGAAATCGTAAATAATGAATTGAATGAAGTACAAACAGAATATCTAATTAATGAACGTGAAAGAAAATCTAAAGAGAAAAGTCAATTTATTAAGTATCTTTTAGCTAGTGTTGTTGCTATAGCAGTTATTACAGCAATCGCTACATCAATGTATTTAAAAAATTTAAATACTGTAGCAGAAGAAGAAATAGCAAAAGCTGAGAAAAGTCAAAATCAAAATTCTGTATATCAACAACTTTATAACGGTAATAAAGAAGAAAAAGAACAAGCGATTAATAATATGAAAGAAAACGAAGATTTATTTGATAAGGCAGATGTGTTAAATGCATTAAAAAAAGAAAGAATGTATGAAGAACTCATAAAAGTAGATCCAGATTCTGTTCCAGAGGTAATTGAAGAATTATACAGCAGAGAAGATGTTGATAAAATCAGAGAATTATCATTTACATTTGAAGATAATGAAATATTAAGTTTTGAAAGAAAATTAATTGATGATGATGTTTCTATATTCCATTCAGGTAATGAGGGTCATTATGAAAAACAAAATAAACGCTTTGCCTTAAAAGCAGTTGATAATAATAGATTAAGCATGGCAAAGAGCATAAATGATGAATTAAATGATAAAGAGGTTTCCGATTATATCAAGCAGAGAGAAATTGCGAATAAAGAAAGAGAAATTAAAGACGAAAAAGATAAAGACAAGAAGAAAAAACTAGAAAAAGAATTAGAAGAATTAAAGAAATAGGGGTGTAGATTATGTTTTCTACCCTACTAAGTGGAGCGAAGTTATTTCTAAAAAGTAAAACACTAAAGAAAATATTAAGTATAATTATTCCTTTGATTTTCGGTGGAATATTCCTCGTAATGTTCTTGTTTATCTATGTCGGAGGAAGTTTAATCGAATCATTAACAACTTTTGGAAATAAAGAAATTCAATCACAGGAAGAGAATATTACTGGTGGTATCGTTCAAAACCCTAAATCTGATTATGCAGATAATGAAGTTCCAAAAGAATTTAAAGATATTTATAAAAAGATTGCTGATAAATATGGAATTGAATGGGAATTACTTGCAGGAATTCACAGAGTAGAAACAGGATTTAGTAGTAATGTAGCAACGAGTAGTGCTGGTGCAATTGGACACACACAATTCATGAAGTGTACGTGGGTTGGTTGGAGTTATAAAGGTTGTCAAGGCGGGCTAGGAGATGCTGATATACCTGATGAAGTTTTAACTGACCCCAAAAAAATTAAAGAATACGGAGGACAAGGTGTAGACGGAAATGGTAATGGAAAAGCAGATCCTTACGAATTATCTGATTCTCTTAGTGCAACTGCAAAAAAACTTAAAAATGACGGAGCAAATGAAGATTTAGACGGTGCAATATTTTCATATAACCAATCAGATCAGTATGTTTCTGACGTTAAAAAATTCTATCAAAATTACAAAGATGACGTTAAATTCGTTAAAGCTGGAATTGAAAATGCAGATGAGTTAGGAAAATCAAGAAGTGGAAAAACATCAGAAATAGTTGGAGATATGGCTTTACCAATTAATAAAGATACATTCCTAAACAAAATGAGTTTTGGTATTGGAGATTATGAGGGACACCCAGGATATGACTTTGTTACACCAATCGGAACTCCAGTATTCTCAATGACAGACGGAGAAGTTGTAGATGTTCAAAAAGGAAAACCTGATAAAAGTCCAGTAAGTTCAGGATTTACAACTAATCCAAGTCAAAATGGATTAGGGAATTATGTAAAAGTAAAACCGAAAGATGATCCAAGTGTAATCATTAGTTATTTCCACTTGACACAAAATAATGGTGTACATGTAAAAAAAGGCGATACTGTTAAAAAAGGACAACAAATAGGATTATCAGGAAACTCAGGACAAACAACTGGACCACACCTACATGTAGATATGTTAAAAGACGGAATTTATGATATTGATCATGCTGTACATTGGTATCCTAAATTTAAGAAAAAAGTAGAAGCAGAGGGTTGATATAGTATGAAAAAAATAATTGTTACTTTTGCATTGTTACTCCCACTCACTATTTTTGTGAGTGGTTGTAACGATGATAAAAACGAAGATGAAGATAAAGAAGATGAACTTTCTATTGAAGAAAAAGAGAAAGCAGAACAAGAAGATTTTGAAGAAAAATTAAAAGAAATGCTAATTGATAGTTATGAAAAAGAAAACTTAAAAGATTATCGACATGTAGATTCTTTATTAAGTAAAGATATGACAAAAAGAATGAACGAGCAATTAAAACAAGATAATCACGAATTTTTTGAAGAAAGAAAAGTAGAAGAATTTGAACTATATAAAAGTGAAGATAACGAAAATAAATATATTTATTACATGATAGTCAGAACTACAGATAAAAAAACAAAAGTAAGTATCGACACTAATCATTATGGAGTAGTCTATTTAGTTAATGAAAATAATAAAAAGAAAGTAGATTACCTAATGGAAATTGATGCAACAGAACGTCATGATGAAAACGAAAGGTAGTGTTATACATGGATTTAATCTTATGTGAAAAACCCTCACAAGCGTTTGATATTGCAAAAGCCTTAAAGAAAACAGATAAGAAAAATGGCTATTTAGAAGTGTCAGATCAAGACTTAAATATAAACGGTTATCTGACATGGGCAGTCGGACACTTAGTAGAATTACAAGAGCCACACGAATATGATGCAAGATTTAAAGAGTTTTTTGAATATCCAATTCTTTTAAATAAAAACGAATTTAAAATGAAAGTTTCAGAAAATACGAAAAAACAATTCAATATTATTCATCAATTATTTAAAGATAATAATATTGATAGAGTTATTATTGCAACAGACCCTGCTAGAGAGGGAGAAAATATTGCATATAAGATTTTGAATGAAATCGGTGTTACAAATGAAGTTGAGATAAAAAGATTATGGCTATCTAGTAAAACATTAAAAGCTACAAGAAAAGCATTTCATAATTTACTCCCACAAGAAAAGACAGAATCTCTTTATAAGGAAGCACGAGCAAGAGAATATTCTGATTGGCTAGTTGGTATGAACTTAACTAGACACTTTACAAAAAAAGCCCATGAATTAGGAAATAAAGATGTTATTCATGTGGGGAGAGTTTCTTCTCCAACTTTATATATGGTCTATGTTAGAGATAAAAATATAAATAATTTTAAAGTCGAAACTTATCATAAAATAAAGGGAATTATTAGAAAAGATAATATTACTATTGAAACAGAACTAAAGAATAAATTTAATAACGAAGAAGAACTAAATCGTTATTTAGTTGAAAATGGAATTACTGATTTAGAGCAAATAGGACAAGTTAAAGATATAGATATAAAAACGGGAGAAACCCTACCACCAAAATTTTATGATTTATCAGCATTACAACAAGATATGAATAGTAAATATAAATTAAGTGCTAAACAGACGTTAGACATTGCTCAAAATTTATATGAAAAGAAATTAATCACTTATCCGAGAACAGATAGCAGATACATCACAGAAGATGAATATAGTAGTTTAAAGAACGTAATTAATTATATGGAAAAAACATTTAAAGTCGAATTAAATAAAGAAATCACTAATAAATCTTTAATTAACGAAAATAAAGTTGATGATCACTACGCTATATTAATAACAGAAAATGATGTGAATGATTTTGAACTAAACGATAATGAAAAGAAAGTATATAACAGTATTTTAAAAAATATTGCAATGAATTTTATGGATAGGGAAAAATTTGAAAAAACAACTGTGAAAGTGAATGTTAAAAAATTAGAATTCAACTTTACTGGTAAAGTCGTTTTAGAAAGAGGATTTAAAAGTTTAATTAAAGAGCAAGAAAAAGATAATATCTTACCTAAATTTGATGAGAATGAAGAAGTACCAATCACTTTAGAAAATGTTGAAAAACAAACAAGTCCACCTAAACGCTATACAGAGAACTCTTTACTTAAAGCTATGGCAAATCCAATGGAAACATTAGAAGATGAGGGGTTAAAATCTACCCTTAAAGAAATTAAAGGTTTAGGAACATCTGCGACACGTGCTGGAATTATTGAAAATCTAAAGAATAATAAGTATATACAAATACAAAAGAACAATATATATATCACAAACAAAGGAATTTTAGCATGTTTAATTCTTGAAGATACTTTATTAACTAAGCCTGATTTAACTGGAAAATGGGAACAATATTTATCTGAAATTGGTAAAAATAATAAAGATGATACAACCTTTATTGAAAACATAATAAAGATGATCAGACATACAATACAACAAGAAGTACCTAATCAAGAATTAATTAAGAAAATTGCATTAAAAAAAGCAGAATCTATTAATATTGCTAAATGCCCAAAATGTCAAAATGGCTACATTGTAAATCGAAAAAAGTTTTATGGTTGTACTGATTATGACAAAGGTTGTGATTTTACATTACCAAAAAAACTTTTAAATAAAACTATCACATCTAAAATGGTTAAATCTTTATGTGAGAATAAAATAACTCATGAAATTAGAGGCTTTAAATCTAAAAAAAGCGGAAAAGAATTTAACTGCAAATTATCTCTAGATGATAGTTTAAATATAAAGTTTAAATTCGATTAGCTTTTAAAGAGAGGTAATATCATGAAAAGGATAGCTATAATATTAGTTTTAAGTATATGGCTATTGCTTGTATATTTAGTACAATCAATAGCTTATGTACTTGAACTATTATCAAATACCGAAAAAGAAGAAAAGTTAGATGTGTTCAGTAATCTTGGCGAACATATCATATATTGTTTGATACACCCAATAAGTACAATAAGTGAACTAATCGCCAATAAATCAGTTGTTTTTTTAGTATTAGTCATTATTGTAACTATTTTTCTTCTATATATTGTTATAAAACAATTCTTAAGTAATGAGGATAACACTAGTAATCAAAATTATAAAATAGCTAAACATGGATCACATGGATCAGCAAAGTTCGCAACTGATACAGAACTATTTAATAAAAACCACTATAAAAAGGTTAAAGAAAAAGATATTAAAGATATGGTATATGCTAGTTTAGATTTTGATAAGTTGAAAGGAATGAATGATGATGACAACAGTTTTAGGGAAACTAAGTAATAAATCAAAATCAAATTTAATTGTACAAGATTTCGATTCTGCTTGTCCTAATCGTAATATATTTGTAGTTGGAGGACCGGGTTCTTTTAAATCAGCTGGTTACGTTATTCCAAATGTCATCATAAAAAATCAACAATCAATTGTTGTTACAGACCCAAGTGGAGAAGTTTTTGAAAAAACAGCTAATATAAAAAAAGCACAAGGTTATGACGTACGTGTCGTAAATTTTAAAAACTTTTTAGCATCAGATAGACAAAACTTTTTTGATTTTATAGAAAGAGATAGTGATGCAAGTATTGTTTCAGAATTAGTCATTAAATCAAGTGGCGATTCAAGAATGATGCGAGATGTTTGGTTTAAAGCAAGTGTTGGATTATTAAATGCTTTAATTCTATACGCTAGATATGAGTTTGAGCCAAAAAAAAGGAATATGGAAAATATTATTAATTTCGTTATACAAAATCAACCTAAAGAAGATCAAGAGGGATCAGCGGAATTAGATAAAAGATTTGATGAATTGGAAGATGGACACCCTGCAAAAAATATGTATAAATTTGGTTTTGATGTTTCAGAAGAAAGAACAAGAGCTAGTATTCTTTTAACCTTTGTTTCTGATTTAAGAAACTATCTTGATCAAGATATTAAAGAATTTAGTTCAGATAGTGATTTTGATTTAAAAGATGTAGGTAAAAGTAAAACAATAATATATGTTATGCTACCCGTTTTAGGTAACGTCAACCAATCTTTATCATCACTATTTTTCAGTCAAATGTTTGAACAATTATATAGATTGGGAGATGACAACGGAGCAAAACTGCCTTATCCTGTAGATTTTATTTTAGACGAATTCCCGAATATCGGAGTTATACCTGATTACGAAGAAACTTTAGCAACTTGTCGTAAATATGGTATTGGAATATCTACTATTGTTCAATCAATTTCTCAATTAGTAGATAAATATAATAGAGATAAAGCAAATGCGATTATAGGTAACCATGCCATTATATTATGTTTAGGAAACGTAAATAATGATACTGCTAAATATATTAGAGATGAATTAGGAAATACAACTGTAGAATTTGAAACAAGTTCAGAGGGGAGTTCAAAAGGAAGTAAAGATAGTCGAAGTCGTTCAAGTAACAAAAATATTAGTTATTCAAGTAGAGCATTATTAAATACTGATGAGATTGCTAATATGGATCAAGAAAAAGCTATTTTAATTACAAAAAATAGAAATCCAAGAATAATAAATAAAATAGCATATTTTAAAATGTTTGGAGAATTAGTAGATAAACTAATTGCCAAACAAAATGATTATAAGCGTTCTAAAAATGAAAGTATGATCCAAAAACATAAACTTTTAGAAGAAGAATGGAATGCGAAAAAAGAAAAAGAGAAAGCAAAGAAAGTAGAACAAGAAAAGATAAAATTAGAAGAAAAACAAAAAGAAGAAGAATATAAAAAATTAAGAGAAGAAGAAAGAGTCAAAGCAAAAGTTATATCTCAATTAGAGAATGAATTCATTAAAGAAATGAATAATGATGATAAAGAACAAGAACTTTCAAATGATAATGAATTAGAAGAACAAATAGATGTTGAAGATGAAGTTTCTGAAAATGAATTTCCATTTGATGATATAGATGTAAATAAAACAGAAGATGAAGATAATTCAGTTTTAGCTATGATTAATGAGAATGAGGACAAAGACAACTAGAGTTATTGACACGTTATGACATGACATGTAAGGATATTAATGTTAAAATTTAGTTAAGGTGGTGGAGAGTTTATGGACTGGATAAAAGATGCAATCGAAGATATGACTAATGGTATTGCAGAGGGTTTAACAAAGCTATTTCTAAATATCTTATTTAAAGCGTTCTATGAACCATTAAAATTTTTCTTCGATTTACTTGATGTAATATTAGTTGATCCAAACGATATAATGAGTGATTATGTTTCTAATGCATCAGTTTTAATAAACAGTTTAATTACAACACTAGCATTATGTATATTTGCTTTTAAAATTGTTCAGGTAATGAAACGTAATGCTGAGGGTACAGCAGAAACTCCTATGTATTATGTATCGCAGTTACTACCAGCAAGTTTATTAGTTGCGGTATTGCCATGGCTAGTAGATATATTAACAAAAATATCCTTTGCTGGATCACGAGCATTAATGGATGTTGGAGAAAAAAGTTATTTAACTACTATTTCTGAATGGAAAGACTTAGAGGGTGCTAAAAAAGGATTTGCTGAAATGACAAAAGTTCTTGGTGCAACAGCTGGATCAATACCTATGCTTATTCTTTTTGGAGTAACACTTTTAATTTTTACAATAATTTTTATATTTCAATTCGCAAGTCGTATAGCTGATTTAATTGTTATGAAATTAGTTGCACCATTAGTCGCAGTTAGTATGTTAGCAGATCAGAATAGTTATTTAGATGTTTGGTGGAGAGAATTAGTAGCTATAAGTATTCAATTACCTTTACAGATGTTTACATTTTTTGGAGGAATTAACTTAATATTTGGGGCTAAATTAGATGCACCAACATTATTATTAGGATTTGGATTAATGATAGTTACAGTAAAATCTCCCTCTTTTATACGCTCAATGGCTTATTCAACGGGATCAGGAAGAATGGCGACCATGGCAGGTATGACTGCTACAAGAATGTTTGCTCAAAGAATATTTATGAAATAAAAATTGAATTTGATTATTTACAATCTTTAAGTCTATAAAACGACCGTTTTATAGACTTTTTCTTTAGGCATTTTAATGTTGCTAATATAGTATATAAACTCATTTAAATATCAAAGTATATATATATTATAATTTAAATGAGTTTTTAGACAAATAAAAGATAAAAGGAGATTTATAATGGCTAAAATTGGATATGCAAGAGTTTCAACTTTAGATCAATCGTTAGATAGTCAAATTGATATGTTGAAAGAATATAAGTGTGAAAGAATTTTCTACGAAAAAGTAAGTGGTAGAAAAGAAAGAAGAACAGAGTTAGATAAGTGTTTTGACTATTTACGTAGTGGCGATACTTTAGTAATAACAAAACTTGATCGCTTAGGTAGAACAACAAAACAACTTATTGAACTTTCACAAGAATTAGAGAATAGAGATATTCAACTACATATATTAGATACTAATATAAATACGAATACAGCAATGGGTAAAATGTTTTTTACAATGATGAGTGCATTTGCCGAACTTGAAGCAAATCTTTTAAGTGAACGTACAAAAAAAGGGTTAGATTCTGCAAGAGCGAGAGGTAGAAAAGGTGGTAGACCAGCAATAAAATCTAGCACAAAAGAAAAAGTAAGAAAATTATATAACAGTAAAGAGTATAGTATAAAAGAAATATCTGAAATGACTAATGTTAGTAAAGCATCAATTTATAACATTATTAATAAAAAGATCTAAAAACCCAGTAATTGATTAAAAATTAATGAAATTTGAGTTCGCTAGAGGCGATTTATAGGCTTATAACTTTAATAAGGTGGGTGTTTATCCAGTATAAGCCTATAAATCGCTTTTCTATTATCCAAAAATCGCCCAAAAAGGTAAGAAAACTCCGTTTTCTTTTGATTATAAGCTAAACGGATCACATTGTATTTACAATACAATGTGTGCTTTTTAAATATGGTTTAAGTGTCGACAATCGTCTAAACGCTTTGCTTTAGAGATAAAATACAATCTCCAAAGCAAAACGTTCACGACTAAATCATAGATTTTTGTCGATACTTAAAAGAGTAATGAATAAAGATATTGGTACATATTGCACGTATGCAATATGTACGCATTTAAGCATTCATAATGTATGAACAATTACTTAATTTATTAAGTAATTGGAATGATTTGTATGAAATGCATGGTAGAAATGCGTAGCATTTCTAAGATCTTAAGTTTAGTGTTTTTTTTCCTTTCGACTTTGCGACACGCTCGAATCAAAGATTCTCGCTTTTAATACTGCCAACTCAACATCAGCAAGAAACATGCGAGTATCAATA
>Ga0079226_10000855_pt1 | contig 22535 bp, 20 predicted proteins | sample Poulit2014_FD_76345 | JGI IMG/M metagenome (GOLD analysis project Ga0079226, IMG submission 76345) | Agricultural soil microbial communities from Georgia to study Nitrogen management - Poultry litter 2014 | ecosystem: Environmental > Terrestrial > Soil > Agricultural land | place: USA: Georgia...
GATATTAAAGATGAACATAAAAATATTGAGGGAGACCCTCTTATTCAGTCTAAAATGAAAGAAAAACAACGGGAATTTGCCATGAGACGCATGATGAGTGATGTGCCAAGTGCGGACGTAATTATTACAAACCCAACCCACTTTGCAATTGCAGTGAAATATGATGAGGAAAGGGCCAGTGCTCCATATGTTGTTGCAAAAGGAATTGATCAAGTCGCACTTAAAATACGAGAGGTCGCTAAAGCGCACAATGTCCCGGTGGTGGAAAACAGACAACTTGCCCGAGCATTATATGATTCCATCGAAATTCAAGAAGTAATTCCTGAAGAGTTTTATCAAGCCGTTGCAGAAATTTTAGCGTATGTTTATCAAATTGACAAAACAATGTAAGTATCGGAGGTGTTCATAGTGAAAGCAAGAGATTTATCGGTTTTATTAGGGGTAATATTAATTATTATTATGCTTGTAGTTCCACTTCCTGGGTGGTTACTAAGTATTTTAATTTTAACAAATATAAGTTTGGCGTTAATTGTTATTTTAGTTTCTATGAATACCCAAGAAGCACTACAATTTTCTATTTTTCCATCTCTTTTATTATTACTTACATTGTTTCGTCTCGGACTAAACGTTTCGACAACGAGATCCATTCTTTCTAAAGCAGAAGCTGGGGGGGTCGTAGATACGTTTGGTACGTTTGTCATTGGAAATAACCCACTCGTTGGTTTTGTCGTCTTTATAATTTTAGTGATTATTCAATTTATCGTTATTACCAAGGGAGCGGAGCGTGTTTCAGAAGTTGCCGCCAGGTTCACCCTTGATGCTATGCCTGGGAAACAAATGAGTATAGATGCTGATTTAAACGCGGGCCTTATTTCAGAAACTCAAGCAAAAGAACGCCGACAAAAAGTTGAAAGTGAAGCAGATTTTTATGGAGCAATGGACGGAGCAAGTAAGTTTGTTAAAGGAGACGCCATTGCAGGCATTATTATTGTTCTTATTAATATTATATTTGGTTTAATTATCGGAATGGTACAAATGGGCTTCACATTTTCTGAAGCTATTGAGACATACATGCAATTAACTGTTGGGGATGGGTTAGTTAGTCAGATTCCAGCATTATTAATTGCGACAGCTACTGGTATTGTAGTCACACGGGTAACAACAACTGGAAACCTAGGAAGTGATATCACCGGACAACTACTGCAGTATCCAAAACTATTATTTATCGCTGCTGGTGCTATATTTCTACTTGGTCTCACACCAATCAATTTCTTTTTAACGACGACGATTGCAGCTGTCCTAGCGTTTAGTGGATATATGCTTTTACAAAACGAACAAGAAGATGAAGTAGATATGGATGCAATGGAAGAAGAAGCTCAAAGCAGTTCCCTAGAGTCATCTGAAAATGTCATTGATCTATTAAGTATGGATCCAATTGAATTTGAATTTGGCTATTCGTTAATTCCTTTAGTGGATGCGGATCAAGGAGGAGATTTACTAGATCGGGTGATTATGATTCGTCGCCAACTAGCTATTGAGCTTGGAATTGTTATTCCAGTTGTGCGTATTAGAGACAACATTCAACTTCATCCAAATGAATATCGCTTGAAAATTAAAGGAAATGAAGTGGCGTTTGGAGAGATTATTATTGATCATTATTTAGCAATGACACCTGATATGGAAGACGATCTCGAAGGAATTGACACGAAAGAACCAGCCTTTGGATTACCTGCAAAATGGATTCGTGAAGAGCAAAAAGATGATGCGGAATTATCTGGATATACCGTTGTCGATCCACCGTCTGTAGTATCAACACATTTAACTGAAGTCATTAAGCAGCATGCGTACATGTTACTTGGCAGACAAGAAACACAACAATTGATTGATCATTTAAAGGAAGATTATCCGATTTTAGTAGAAGAAGTTACACCTGATCCATTAAAAATAGGAGATATTCAAAAAGTGTTAGCAAACTTATTAAAGGAAAACGTCTCTATTCGAAATTTACCTGTTATTTTTGAGGCACTTGCTGATTATGGAGTGATGACAAATGATCCAGATTTACTTACTGAATATGTGCGACAATCACTATCTCCACAAATTACAAAACAGTATGCACCTGAAGAAGGAAGTTTAAAAGTTGTTACTGTATCAGGTGGGGTTGAGAAGAAAATAGCTGAGAATATTCAGCAGACTGAACATGGAGCATATTTATCCCTTGACCCAGAAAGTCAACAATCAATTATTCAAACCATGCACGAACAACTTGAAAAACTAACATTACAAGAAGAGACAGCAATCGTTTTATGTACTCCTGCAGTACGTATGCATGTTAAACAGTTAATTGATAGATATTTACCACATGTAGTTGTCTTATCCTACAACGAACTAGAACCAACAATTCAAGTTGAAAGTATTGGGGTGGTGAACGCGGCATGAAACTTAAAAAAATTATAGCACCAACGATGCCTGAAGCGATGCAACGCATTCGAAAAGAACTAGGACGCAATGCAGTGATCTTACAATCAAAGGAAATCAAAACAGGCGGGATTCTTGGTTTTTTTCAGAAAAAGCAAATGGAAGTAGTTGCTGCTTTGGATCCAGAACCTTTGCCAAAAGATATTAAGCGTGAGAATGGACACGTACTCGCTGATTCCTTTTCATTAGATGAAAAGAAACGTCCTTCCTACGAATCAGGAAAAAGTGAACAACCACACATACTAGCTGAACTTAAACAGATGAAAAAACTATTAGAACTTTCTCGTATATCAAAAACGGGTCCTCAATCATTATCAATTGATTATACGGTCCCTTATCAATATTTAATCGATCAAGAAGTTGATGCAGATTTGGCCGAAGATATTCTATTATCGATTCAACAAACATATGATCAAGACCTTATTTCAGCTGGAGCTATTAAATCATCTGTCCAAAAAGAAATCGTGAGAAGATTAAAAGACGTGAAGACATCGGGAATTACGTTTGATGAGCATATTGTCCATTTTATTGGTCCGACTGGAGTAGGAAAAACAACCACTCTAGCAAAAATTGCAGCTAAAGCGAAATTGGAAAACAATAAAAAAGTAGCTTTTATTACAACAGATACATATCGAATTGCTGCCATAGAGCAATTAAAAACATATGCACGTATATTGGAAGTTCCTATTAAGGTAGCTTATTCAAAAGTAGAGTATGATGAAGCAATTAAAAGTTTTTCTAATTATGATCAGATTTATGTGGATACAGCAGGTAGAAATTATCGAGAACATCAATTTGTAGAAGATGTAACACATTTAATCGAAGGTGAAGATCGTGATCAAGTGACAATGCTCGTATTATCTTCCTCCTCTAAGGCAAAAGATGTGTTAGCAATCTACGATCAATTTAAACATATTGGTAACCAATCCGTGATTTTTACAAAAGTTGACGAAACGAGACAATTTGGCAGTTTATTAAACATATCTCTTTTGAAAGATAACCATATTGCTTATATGACAAATGGACAAGATGTACCAGATGACGTGATCGAAGCTCACCCAGAATCTATAGCGTCATATGTAATGAGAGGATATGACGATGAGTGACCAAGCGAATAAGTTACGCAGGCAGATGAAACAATCTGAAGAAACACCTCGTGAGGCGAAAACCATTTCTTTTGTAAGTGGTAAAGGTGGTGTCGGTAAATCCAATATTGCAATTAATTTCTCGTTAGAACTATCTAAACTACATTACAAGGTACTCATGATTGACTTAGATGTTGGGATGGGAAACATCGATATTTTGTTAGGGGTACAGCCAAGGTACACAATTGTAGATATGCTAGAAGAAAATCGTAGTATGGAGTCAATTGTAGAAAAAGGACCTGGAAATCTTTCGTTTATTGCTGGCGGATCAAGTCTCTCGAATCTCTTTGCATTAAGTGATCATCATATGCATTATTTTTTGTCAGAATTTGGTATACTAGTACAAAAGTATGATTATATTATTTTTGATATGGGAGCCGGAATTACAAAAGATAGTCTGTTTTTTATCCTCTCATCAGATGAAGCAATCTTAGTTACAACTCCAGAACCAACGTCTATTACTGACGGCTATAGTCTAATTAAACATTTGCATAAAGACGCGCCAACGATGCCTGTCCATGTTGTGATGAATCGATCCTTATCACATAAAAATGGGACTAAAGCACTTCAGCAGTTTGAACGAGTTGTTCGTAGATTTTTACAACGATCAATCACTAAATTAGCGATCATACCTGATGATAAAGTTGTGAGAGAAGCTGTAATGAATCAACGGCCTTTTACATTGTATAGGAAGAATTCTAGCGTCTCAAAATCAGTGCAGTCAATGGTACAGCTGTATGTAACAGGACAAGAGGTTTCTTCAACAAAGCATCCATTATCCTTTATACATAAAATGAAACATTTCTGGAGAGAGAGGAGTTATTAATGGAAAAGGTTCAAGTACTCGTCATTGATGATTCGGCATTTATGAGGAAAGTCATTTCTCAATTACTTTCTGAAGACCCTAGAATTCAAGTGATTGCAACTGCGCGAAATGGGGAAGATGGACTAAAGAAAATTGAACAATTTCAACCAGATGTCGTTACATTAGATGTGGAAATGCCCGTCATGGGTGGCATAACGACCCTTAAGTACATTATGAATAAAACACCTACCCCTGTTGTAATGGTATCTAGTATGACAGCTAAAGGTGCCGAGTTAACAGTGAAAGCAATACAATTAGGTGCAATTGATTTTATTCAAAAGCCTTCTGGGCCTATTTCTTTAGATATGGATCATATACAAGAAAATATGATTGAAACAGTGATTGCCGCATCAAAGGCCAATGTTAAAGAGAAGAAAGTAAAAAAAATAAAAGTGTTAAAAAATAAAACAGAACATCGATTTAATCAGTCCCTTTTTGCAATTGGAACTTCTACAGGTGGTCCAAGAGCACTCCAAGCAGTGCTGACCGCATTACCAGCAGATTTTCACGCACCAATTGTAATTGTGCAACATATGCCAGCTCAATTCACAAAATCGCTAGCAGATCGCTTGCATGCATTATCTTCTATTCAGGTGAAAGAAGCTGAACATGGAGAATTGCTTCAAAACGGTGTAGCTTACATTGCACCTGGTGGAGAACATATGCATATTAGACAAGTTGGTACAGCATTAGCCATTGAATTAAATAAAGAACCGCCAGTACTAGGACACCGCCCATCTGTGAATGTCATGTTAGAATCCATTGCTTCTTTAAAACGCTTAAACAAAATTATCATCATTTTAACGGGTATGGGCAGAGATGGAACAGCAGGAATTCAACAAATCAAACAAGAAGATCCGAGTGCATTCATCATTGCGGAATCCAAAGAAACAACTGTTGTAGACGGAATGCCGCGATCAGCACTCCAAGCAAATGTCGTGAATGAAGTAGTTCCTCTGCAAAGTGTTTGGAAAGTTATGGTTGGTAGTTTAGATCGAATAGGGAGGTAGTTTACATGGATACATCACAATATTTAGATGTTTTTATTGAAGAAAGTGCAGATCATTTAGAAGTATTATACAAACAATTGTTAGAACTTGAAAAACATCCTGAGGAAAAAGCAATTATTGAAGAGATATTTAGAGCTGCTCATACATTAAAAGGAATGGCAGCAACGATGGGATACACTGACTTATCCGATGTTACCCACCACTTAGAAAATGTGTTCGATAATATTCGTTATAACAAAATATCAGTACATCCAAGCATGGTAGATGTTTTGTTTGAAACGGTAGACTATTTAAATGAAATTGTAGAAGATATTTCAAGTGGTGGAGAAGGCAAACGTAATGTGACTACTATTTTAGCGAAATTAGAAACTTTGAATCAAGAAGATGTCATGCCTGTAAAAGATCCTTCTGAAGAAGTGGCTAGTACTATTTTATCAACAAATGAACTGAGCCATATAGAAGAAATAGATGAATTTGAATTAACGATTTTAAAAGAATCTATGGAACGTGGATTCTCTAATTATGAGATTCATGTGGAATTAAGTGAGGATTGTCTATTAAAAGGTGCCCGAGTATTTATGGTCTTTGAAGTGTTAGAGCAACTTGGAGAAGTCATTAAATCTCAACCACCTGTTCATGAGTTAGAAGAAGAGCAGTTTGATCACACGTTTACAGTTTTATATGTATCTAAGCAATCAAAAGAAGAGATTGAGAAAAGAATTCATAAAGTTTCAGAAATTGTCCATGTTGAAGTTCATCCATTTTCTGTAATAGATTACACAGCTAAGAAACATGAAGCAGAAGACCAGGCGTTGAAGTTAGAAGAAAATAAACAAGAAGAGACTAAAAAATTAGACCCAACGCAAAGTAAAAAATCGATTTCTCGTAAAACAATACGTGTCAATATTGAAAGATTAGATATATTAATGAATTTATTCGAGGAGCTTGTCATTGATCGAGGTAGGTTAGAAACCATTTCATCAGAATTAGATCATGCAGATTTAAGAGAAACCGTTGAACGGATGACTCGAGTCTCCGGAGATTTACAAAATATTATATTAACTATGCGTATGGTACCTATTGATCAAGTGTTTAATCGATTTCCACGAATGATTCGACAACTTGCCCGTGATTTACATAAAAATGTAGAAGTTGAAATCATTGGAGCTGATACAGAACTTGATCGAACAGTTATAGATGAAATAGGGGATCCTCTCGTCCATTTAATCCGCAATGCTATGGACCATGGTATCGAAGTTCCTGAACAACGGATTAAGAACGGTAAAAGTGAACAAGGAACAATTACCCTAGAGGCATACCATAGTGGAAATTATGTCATCATCGAGATTAGTGATGATGGTGCGGGGATTCATAAAGAGAAAGTTCTGGCAAGTGCTATTGAAAAAGGTGTAGTGAAGCAAGAAGAAGCGCATTTATTAAATGATCAACAAGTATACGAACTTATTATGGCAAGTGGTTTTTCAACATCGGAAACAATTTCAGAAGTCTCAGGCCGAGGTGTTGGATTAGATGTTGTTAAAAATACAATCGAAACGTTAGGTGGAAGTATTTCAATTGATGCTTCTCCAGGTAAAGGTTCAACATTTTCGATTCAATTGCCCTTAACCTTGTCTATTATTTCTGTCCTACTTGTAGAATTACAGAAAGAAAAATATGCTATCCCATTATCTTCAATTATTGAAACAGCAGTCATTCATACGAAAGATATATATAGTGCACACCATCAAAAGGTGATTGACTTCAGAGGTCATGTCGTTCCATTAGTATTTTTACAATCTGTATTTGAAGTATCTAAAACAGAGGGTACTTCAGAAGAATACATTTCGGTAGTTATTGTGAAAAAAGGGGATAAATTAGCTGGTCTTGTAGTTGATTCCTTTATTGGTCAACAAGAAGTTGTATTAAAGTCATTAGGTGCATATTTAACGAATACGTACGCAATCTCTGGAGCAACCATCCTAGGAGATGGGGAAGTTGCTTTAATTATAGATGGAAATGCACTCATTAAATAAAGGGGGATTTTAACGATGTCAGTAGAAGTCGAAGCAAATAAAAAAGTAATTGTTTTTCAATTAAAAAATGAAGAATATGCGGTTCCCGTAGAACAAGTAAGCTTTATTGAACGGATGGAACCAATTACTCGTGTTCCTAGAGTTGCTTCTTTTGTTAAGGGAGTCATTAACTTAAGAGGAGTGGTTACACCAATTATTGATGTCCGTAATAGATTTGGAATGCCTGAAAGTGAACATACCGATGCTACGAGAATTATTATCATTCAGTTTGATGAAATGGAAGTAGGGCTCATTGTTGACGCTGCCAATGATGTAATCGATATTCCGATAAACATTATTGAATCAGCTCCAGAAATTGTTGGATCATCTAATGTAGATTATATCGAAGGAGTCGCAAAACTTGATGATCGTTTATTGTTATTATTAAATATCCAAAAAGTGTTAACACCTGAAGATATGAATGAAATAAAACAAGTTGAAAGTTGAGATAATATGAGTGGAAAACCTTTATCGTCTATCCAAAAAGATGCTTTAAAAGAAATAGGCAACATTGGTGCAGGCAATGCCACTACGTCATTGTCAGCTCTCGTTGATAAAAAGATTCAAATGGAAGTTCCTTCTGTCAAAGTCGTTTCCTTTGATGAAATGATGGATGTTATTGGTGGGTCAGACCAAACAGTAGTCGGCTTATATTTTAGAATTACCGGAGATACTCCTGGGGCAGTATATTTTATTCTGACGATTAAGGAAGCTCAAGCATTACTTGCGAAGATACTGCCTGACACCCACGTGGACTTACTTCATGAAGGAACACCAAATGAGTATGCATTGTCCGCATTAAAAGAAGTAGGCAACATTGTTACTGGGTCCTATTTATCTGCCTTATCGGATTTTATGTCATTAAACATGTCTTATTCAATCCCATATTTAAGTGTAGATATGGTAGGAGCTATCATTACTGTTGGATTACTAGAAATATGTGAAAAAACGGATAATGCAATTATTAATAATACAAATATAGGTGATGAAGAAGATCATCATATCCATGGACAGTTTATCCTTTTACCAGACCCAGAAGCTTTTTATACTATTTTTTCATCATTAGGAATACAGACCAATGAAGCATGAAAATGTAGTTCGCGTAGGAATATCTGATGTGAATATTGTCAAAGCTCCACAATGTATACGAACATCTGGACTAGGATCATGTGTAGGTGTCGTAATATATGATCAACAAAATAAAATAGCTGGATTAGCACATATAATGCTCCCCGATTCCACGCTATCTAAACAAAAAGAATTGAATCCATTTAAATTCGCAGATACAGCAATCCCTTATGTAGTGAACAAGTTATGTGAACATGGTGCTCGGAAGTTTGCATTAAAAGCAAAAGTAGCCGGTGGCGCTCAAATGTTTCAGTTTGAAACAAACTCATCAATGATGCGAATTGGCCCTAGAAATGTAGAAGCGGTACTAGATCAATTACATAAATATCGAATTCCGTTGATTGCCAAAAGCATAGGTGGTAGCAGTGGCCGGACGATTGAGTTTGATCCTAGTACAGGGAAATTATTTATACGGACGGTTACTAAAGGTGAATCTATCATTTAATTGTGATGAAGGAGGATAACAATATGGTCATCGAAAGCCCTTATCGTGAACAAATATTGTGGGAAGATTGGCTTCTAGATAAAAGTGAAGAATCTGAAAGCAAACTCATCGAACATTATATGTATCTCGTTACTTTTCATGTTGATCGAATAGCGGTTAATTTACCAGTGAATGTACATAAAGATGACTTAATTAGTTTTGCATACATTGGTTTACTTGATGCGATTCATAAATTTGAACCAGATCGGGACTTGAAATTTGACACGTACGCTTCTTTTAGAGTTCGGGGATCAATTATTGATGGTTTAAGGAAAGAAGACTGGTTACCAAGAGCCCAACGTGAGAAAACGAAAAAAGTCGAAAAAGCGACAAAGGCGTTAGAGCAACAATTGCAACGCACTCCTACTGTTGCAGAGATCGCCGAGGAGCTGCTGATCACGAAGGAAGAAGTTGAAACATTAGTAAAAGATATGATGTTTTCAAACGTTTTATCCATAGATCAACCGATGAAAACAGAGGATAATGATGCACAGGAGGGAATCGGTTATACGATTCCAGATGATCGATCCATACAACCGGATGAAATGATCGTTGATACGGAAATTAAAAAAGAACTTGTGGAAACGATTAAACAATTAAATGAAAATGAACAATTAGTCATTAGTCTATTCTATGATGAAGAATTGACAATGACAGAAATCGGAGAAGTGTTACAGTTAACGACTTCTCGAATTTCACAAATCCATAAATCGGCTATTTCAAAATTACGCATACATTTAGAAAAATTATAAACGAATGAGAACGTATGAAAGGAGGAAACGTGTGGATATAACAGACATTTTTGTTGTGAACATATCGGATAACCGAATGAAGGCAGAAATCGACTGTACTGAGACGTATAAACAATTTTCTGGTGGGATTTCTAAAGAGCAACTCAAACAATTGTTAACCTTAAAGCAAATTGTCCATGGAATAGATTTTAATATATTTACTTCAATTATTGAACAAGATCCTACACTTGAATTTCCAGTAACGATAGCGTCCGGTACGTTACCAGAAGATGGGTTAGATGGGTATGTAACTTATACGTATGATGAGAACGTTGAATTGAAAGAGAATTCCAAGTCCAAAGCATTTGATTTCAGAGATATTATGCGAATCCCATCGGTTAACGAAAATGATGAAATAGCTGTAGAAACATTACCGACAAAAGGTAAACCAGGAAAAAATGTTTCTGGTATAACAATAAAGCCACGTCCAGGGAAAAGAAAAAATGTACGAGCGGGGAAAAATGTACGTTACGATGAAAGTACTCATACGTACTACGCACGTGCGGAAGGTCAAGTAAGCGTACAAGGAAGAGTTATTGAAGTACATGATTTATTCGTTGTTACAGATACGTTATCCATGAAAACCGGAAATATCGACTTTGTAGGATCTGTAGAAATTCATGGGGACGTTCCAACAGGTTATACTGTAAAAGCAGGAGGAGACATACGTGTTTTTGGACTTGTTGAAGCAGCCACATTAATTGCCGGGGGTTCTGTGTATATTTCTGAAGGATTTGCAGGCCTACAGAAAGGTGAAATTAATGCCCAAGCAGACGTGCATGTTTCATATGTGAATCAAGGATGTATTCAAGCAAATGGATCTATATATGTCGAAAATTCTATTCTACATAGTGATTGTTCGGCAGAAAATGCGATTACTTGTAAACGTGGTGACATTATTGGTGGAATAATAAAAGCAGGTGTTCATATTCAAGCGAGAGATATTGGCAATAGAGTTCAAACAAAGACTAAAGTCATCATTCATCAAGATGAGCAGATTTATGAAAAAGAAGCAACCTTAAAAGAAAAGCTTAAAGAGGTTCGAACAACCATCCGACAGTTAACACTCATTGGTGAAAACCTAGAAAAAAGTACGCATAAAAATGATCCGAAAATGCGTGTAACATTGCTACGTCAGAAGAGTTCGTTGCAACAAGTGCTTGATCAAGAAGACAATCTTCAGGATGAGATCAGCTATCTTCAAATGAATTATTTTCATGACGGAGAGGCAAGCGTTAATGCTTTACAAACGTTACATGGGAATGTAACCATCGCCTTTGGAAAGTATGAACAGACAACCCAAAAAGAATATGATGATGTACAATGTCGTTTTCATGAGAATGAACTAACGATTTTACCATTATCGTAAATGTAGGAATTCCCCTTTTGCACGTACATGTATATGTTATACTACATATACAAAGATGAAATCGCGAAAACATTCCAAATAAGTTATGATAATCATAAAACTTATACAGAAGGGGAAGTGACATCAATGGGGTGGAAATCTGTTGACTTACAAGTGGCAATCCCACGTACGTTAGACGCCAGTAATTTGCAAAACCAGATGACAAAGCAACATCAACGCTTCCAAGAATCCTTAGCACAACACCAATTAAGAGAACAACTTCAAAAAAGAAAACAAGTCAATGAGTATGAAGACACAGAACGTTTACAACCTAAGAAAGATGAAAGTTCCAGTAAACAAAACCAGCAAGAGAGGCAGCATAAAAAAGAACAACAACAAAAAGAAAAACTAACGAACCACCCTTATTTAGGGAACCGATTCGATTTAATAAGATAGCGGGGATAGTAATGGTAACTTTTTTCATCGTTATAAGTTTTTGTATACATGCATTATCTTTAGCTGCGATATATGTACTTTACAAACAAGGACAACAACCAAATAATAAAGAAATCAATGAAATTGATCAGTTAATGCATTCGTATGTAACGAAAATCCAACAAGAAAATAATGATCTACAAAAAGCCCTTCAGGAAAAATCAAACCTCACACTAGAAAAACAGGATATGAATGAGTATATTTCATCTGATAAAAACGGAACCACTGAAAGAAAAGAGGAGACAAAGGAAGAGGCGGAAAAACAATGGGATCCAGCAACAATTATTGAGCCCACTGAAGATACGATTGAAACTTCGCTAGAATCACGTGTGCTTCAATTACACAGAGGTGGTATGTCTGTAAATGATATTGCTAAAAAATTACATTGTGGTAAAACAGAAGCTTCGCTTATTATACAATTTCAATCAAAAGATTAAACCTTGTTAACATACACGATCCTACTCGTACATCATCATAGCTTCACATTGCTTTCTATGTTAATGAAAGACATCATGCGGATTTTATGTTATATCCATCCAACATGTAATAGTTCCATAGGTCGATTCAAACAGACAAGTTGTATTCAAGTTGCTAGTTTTGGTACTTATGAAGTTCATTCATACAAAAAAAATAAAACTTTGCCAAGTACTATGAATTATGGTATAGTTATTAACGGTATAAATGCTATAAGCTTTTTTGAGAAAGACGTATAGATTTATAACACACACGTCTAGAGTTCTAAGGATACAAGGTGCCTTTTTTATAAAGGAATGTATCTTTGTAACGGCCTAGGCGGAGGAAAAAACCATATAGGAGGACATAACATGTCAGTAATTTCAATGAAGCAATTGTTAGAAGCAGGGGTTCATTTTGGACACCAAACACGTCGCTGGAACCCTAAGATGAAGAAGTATATTTTCACAGAGCGTAACGGAATTTACATCATCGACTTACAAAAGACGGTGAAAAAAGTAAATGAAGCGTACAATTACGTAAGAGACGTTGCGGCTGATGGTGGAACAGTACTATTTGTAGGTACGAAAAAACAAGCACAACATTCTGTTCAAGAAGAAGCTACTCGTGCTGGAATGTTTTTCGTGAACCAACGTTGGTTAGGTGGTACATTAACAAACTTCCAAACAATCCGTAAACGTATTAATCGTTTGAAAGAAATCGAGCGTATGGAAGAAGACGGTACTTTCGAAGTATTGCCTAAAAAAGAAGTCGTTAATTTATTAAAAGAAAAAGATCGTCTAGTTAAATTCTTAGGCGGAATTAAAGAAATGAATAAATTACCTGATATTATGTTTGTAATTGACCCTCGTAAAGAGAGAATTGCTATTGCAGAAGCTCGTAAATTAAACATTCCTATTGTTGGGATTGTTGATACGAACTGTGATCCTGATGAAATTGATTACGTAATTCCTGCAAATGATGACGCAATTCGTGCGGTTAAATTATTAACATCTAAAATGGCAGATGCTATCTTAGAAGGTAAGCAAGGCGAAGAAATGGAAGAGCCAGTTGGAGAAACAACTGAAGAAGCTGCTGTAGAAGAAAAAGAAACAGTAGAAGAATAAACGAACTTTAAAAAGGATGGGTGATAAGAGGATAAGCCTTTTATCACCTTTTTTAAAGAATGTGCAATCAACAAAACAACGATTTTTAGGAGGAATAGTAATGGCAGTTACAGCTAAATTGGTAAAAGAGCTACGTGATAAAACAGGTGCAGGAATGATGGATTGTAAAAAAGCACTTGAAGAAACAAATGGTGACATTGAAAAAGCAATTGACTACCTTCGTGAAACAGGTGTTGCTCAAGCAGCTAAAAAAGCAGACCGTATCGCAGCAGAAGGATCAACGTATATTGAAGTTTCTGGAAACACAGCTGCACTTCTTGAAGTAAACTGTGAAACAGACTTCGTAACAAAAAATGATACATTCCAAACATTATTATCTGATTTAGGAAAGCACATTGTTTCACAAAAACCTGCAAATGTTGAAGAAGCTTTGGCACAACCTTTACATGGAGAAGGAGAAACAGTAGAAGCTTATATTAATGGTGTTGTAGCAACAATTGGTGAAAAAATCTCTTTACGTCGCTTCACACTTGTTGAGAAATCAGATGCAGATGCATTTGGATCATACCTACACATGGGTGGAAGAATTGGTGTACTTGCATTACTAGAAAATAGTGAAGAAGAAACTGCAAAAGACGTAGCAATGCATGTTGCGGCAGTAAACCCACGTTATATTTCACGTGAAGATGTAAACGAAGAAGAAGTAAACCGTGAAAGAGAAGTATTAAAAACACAAGCACTAAACGAAGGTAAGCCTGAAAAAATTGTTGAGCGTATGGTAGAAGGTCGTCTAGGTAAGTTCTTTGAGGAAATTTGCTTACTTGAACAAAACTTCATTAAAGATCCAGATAAGAAAGTAAAAGCATTTGTTGAAGAAAACGGTGGATCTGTAAAACTTTTCATCCGTTATGAAGTTGGAGAAGGACTAGAAAAACGCGAAGAAAACTTTGCAGAAGAAGTTATGAGCCAAATTAAAAAGTAATTGAGTAGCAGAAAAGGGAGGGCACTTGTTGTGCCCTTTTTTGCAAAATACATCTGTTTATGAAATAGGATATAAAGGAAGAACTATTCAGCTAGTCAGAGTGAACAATGTACGAATCATTGTATAAAAAATCTCTCTTGACTACCTACATCATAAACATCCTATAAAATTTGCTTTATTAGAGCAAAATACACTATATGGAGGTTACTATGACAACGAATCATTACCGTCGTGTTGTATTAAAATTAAGCGGAGAAGCTTTAAGTGGAAAAGAAGGTTTTGGCATTGACCCAAAAGTTATGCAATCCATTGCTGCACAAGTAAGAGATGTAGCTGAATCTGGTGTCGAAGTCGCTGTTGTTGTTGGAGGCGGTAATATTTGGCGAGGTAAAGTCGGAAGTGAAATGGGAATGGACCGTACGACTGCCGATTATATGGGAATGTTAGCTACCGTGATGAATTCCCTTGCCCTACAAGATAGTTTAGAACAGTTAGGCATTCAAACTCGCGTTCAAACTTCGATTGAAATGCGTCAAGTAGCTGAACCATACATACGAAGAAAAGCTATTCGTCATCTTGAGAAGAAACGAGTCGTTATTTTTGCGGCTGGTATTGGAAACCCATATTTTTCAACAGATACAACTGCAGCATTACGTGCAGCAGAGGTTGAAGCAGATGTAATTTTAATGGCTAAAAACAATGTAGATGGTGTATATTCCGATGATCCACAAATCAATAAAGATGCGACCAAGTATGAGCATTTATCCTATAAAGATGTTTTAAATGAAGAATTAGGGGTCATGGACTTAACGGCATCCACTTTATGTATGGATAACGATATACCACTTATTGTATTTTCAATTACTGAAGAAGGAAATATTATGCGGGCAGTGAATGGTGAAACCATTGGTACAACGATAAGGGGGAAATAATCATGACTGAAATTATGAAGGAAACAAAGAGTAAGATGGAAGATGCTGTACAAGCATTTACTAAGAACTTAGCAACTGTTCGTGCTGGACGAGCAAACCCAAAAATTTTAGATAGTGTTACTGTTGAATATTACGGTGCTTACACACCACTTAATCAGCTTGCAAATGTAACAGCGCCTGAGCCACGTTTGCTTGTTATTACTCCTTATGATAAAACAGCAGTTGGAGAAATAGAAAAAGCTATTCTAAAAGCAGATTTAGGATTAACACCTTCAAATGACGGTGAATTAATTCGAATTAGTATACCTGCATTAACTGAAGAACGTAGAAAAGAACTTGTCAAAGTTGTGAATAAATATACGGAAGAAGCCCGTGTGCAAGTTCGTAATATTCGTCGTGATGCTAATGACCAGTATCGTAAAGCTGAAAAAGATGGAGACCTTACTGAAGATGAACTACGCAATGCAGAGGATAATGTTCAAAAACAAACGGATCATTTTGTAGGTGAATTAGAGCAATTATCTAAAAATAAAGAAGCAGAAATTATGGAAGTATAAGGATAAAATTAATGTAAAGATGCATAAATAGGAAGAATATTGTCCTATTTAGTCGAGTACAACACAAAATGGCTCTCTTATTGAAGAGAGCTTTTATTTTTTTGTTAAAATTTAATGGATATAGTGATATAATAAGAATTCAGCTACAACCAAATACACTATTTGAAGTAGCGAAATACACGATATCATTAAAATTACGTAATCAACTGACCTCCTTTCATATTGTGTAGGATGTATGTGTGAATGTATTTATATATACATATGCATCCATATAGTAGGAAAGTGATGGAACGATTTAATTGCTGAAAGCATATGTTACTGTTGAGTTATGAATCGTATTCGGAGGACAAATAATGTCAATAAGACTTCCTTTTTTTAGAAAGAAAAAAATACATAAAAAAACCAAAGATGAAACATTTACAAATATCCCACATCATGTTGCAATTATTATGGATGGTAATGGGCGTTGGGCAAAAAGTAAGGGACTTCCACGTATTGCTGGTCATAAAGAGGGAATGAATAATGTTACAAAAACGGTACGAGCTGCAAATAAATATGGTGTAAAAGTATTAACACTTTATGCTTTTTCCACAGAGAATTGGAAGAGGCCCAAGTCTGAAGTAGATTTTATTATGAAATTACCGAAACAATTTTTGCATGTGTACTTACCAGAAATGATTGAAAATAATGTTCAGATTCGAACGATTGGTGAATTTGAAGCTCTCCCTGCACATACAAAAGAAGCTGTTGGGTATGCAATGGATCAAACGAAAGATAATGATGGATTAATTTTGAATCTTGCATTAAACTATGGGAGTAGATATGAATTATTACGGGCTATGAAACAGGTGATGACTGAGGTAGAGGCGTCATCTTTAACACTCGAAGAATTAGATGAAGAAATGCTTTCGTCTTATTTATATACAAATGGCACGAGCGATCCAGATTTATTAATTCGCACAAGTGGTGAAAAGAGAGTAAGTAATTTCCTCTTATGGCAGATTGCTTATGCAGAGTTATGGTTTACTGATGTCCTATGGCCAGACTTTGATGAAGATACATTTGTTTCTGCATTAAGAGATTATGAACAGCGTAAGCGTCGTTATGGAGGAATTTAAGGTGTTGATGAATCGATGAAGACTCGTATTATTACAGCAGTTGTCGCATTGCTTTTATTTGTTCCAATTGTACTGTATGGGAACTGGCCTTTTACATTATTAGTTTTTGCAATGGCAACCGTTGGATTACATGAACTACTAAATATAAAGAAGGATGTTAAAAGCCTTCTTCCAACTTGTATATCATTTCTTGCATTGTGGGCTTTTTTGTGCAAAAACATAGAAGTGTTCGAGCAATGGATTCCATTATCATTTATGCAATTATTAATCATCTTTGTCATGCTTTTATGTGTCCTTACCGTCACAAGTAAAAATAGAATTTCTATTGAAAGTATTGGCTTTTATTTTATTGCTACGATGTATATTACTATTGGATTTTCATTTCTCGTACAGGCAAGAGAACATGGAATATCCTTCATATTGTTTATATTATTTATCATTTGGGCGACAGATTCGGGAGCATATTTTGTTGGAAGTTCTTTAGGGAAGCACAAACTATGGCCTTCTATTAGTCCAAATAAAACGATTGAAGGAGCCATCGGTGGGACGCTGATAGCCCTTCTTGTAGGAATAATATTTCACCTAGTGCATCCTTTTGAATATTCCTTATGGGTAATTGCGCTTATATCAATTGGCATTGCGGTTGTTGGACAACTTGGAGACCTTGTTGCCTCAGCCATGAAACGTCATTTTTCTGTCAAAGATTTTGGTTATGTATTACCTGGACACGGGGGAATCATGGATCGATTTGATAGTTTAATCTTTGTTTTACCATTTTTATATGTTGTACAATTTATTTAATCATATTCGTATAATCTCGGAATTATCGTATATGATGAATAGACAACTGAATGAAAAGCATACATACATGTTTGCTTAAAAAATGATGTTATTTTGTATGTGTATTCCATGAAATTAGAATGAATAGCTGAGGATGGTGCTGTTTTGAATACAATTATTGCGTTTATATGCATGTTTGGTTTGCTTGTTTTTGTCCATGAGTGGGGACATCTGATATTTGCAAAGCGTGCTGGAATGCTCGCACGCGAATTTGCAATTGGATTTGGTCCAAAGATATTTTCATTCACAAAAAACGAAACGCTCTATACGATTCGCCTTATTCCTGCAGGGGGATATGTTCGTGTTGCAGGGGATGATCCTGAAATTATCGAGTTAAAACCTGGTCACCATATTGGCATTACGTATAACGACGCAGGTAAAGTAAATCAAATAATTGTAAATAATAAAGATAAACATCCAGACGCGCGTGTGATTGAGGTAGACCGAGTGGATCTAGATCATGAACTTGTAATCGAAGGATATGATGTAGGGGAACATGATGAGAAGCATGTGTTTGAAGTAGATGAAAAGGCATTTTTTATAGTAGATGAGACGGAGACACAGATTGCCCCATATAATCGTCAGTTTGCTTCAAAATCAGTTCGTCAACGTGCCATGCAATTATTTGCTGGTCCAATGATGAACTTTATATTAGCCATTGTACTTTTTATTATTATAGGTGTTGTCCAAGGAGTACCTGCTGAACGGGCACTTTTATCTGATGTTGTTGAGGGAAGTCCGGCTGAAGAAGCGGGCATTCAAAGTTCCGATGAAATCGTAGAAATAGAAGGAACTCCTATTTCTAAATGGGAAGCTTTTACTACAATTGTACGTAATAATCCTGATAAGCCATTAGACATGGTGATTGATCGGGATGGGGAAAAAATTAATGTAGTCGTTACCCCTAATGGTGTTCCAGATGTGCTTGATGAGTCGGTCACTGTTGGTCAAATTGGAGTTTATCAAGGATTTGAAAAAACAGTGTTAGGTACATTCACATATGCATTTACAGAAACATATGAAACAACAAAAATGATTATTACGAGTCTTGCGAAACTCATTACAGGACAGTATTCACTGGATATGTTATCAGGTCCAGTTGGTATTTATGACGCAACAGATAAAATTGTTCAAACTGGATTTATGAACTTTCTATTATGGACAGCAATGTTAAGTGTGAATTTAGGAATTATTAATTTAGTTCCATTGCCAGCACTTGATGGTGGTCGCTTAATGTTTGTATTAATTGAGGCTGTTCGCGGGAAACCAATGGATCCACAAAAAGAAGGAATTGTTCATTTTATTGGCTTTGCGCTACTATTTTTATTAATGATTACTGTTACATGGAACGATATTCAGCGTTTATTCATGTAATGTAATCAACGATTTAGATACGGTTGAGTGAATACCCTTGTCCTACGTAGACAAGGGTATTCTTACCAAGTGATGATGTTGGAGGGGGAGCTCATGAAACATACACAAAGGGAAAAGATGCAACTTCTTTTGAAGCAAATGCAACTTCCAAGAGAAATGATACAGACGTATTTTAATGATAGTTTATTAGTAAAATTAGAAGTGTTTAAACTAAAAAAGATATGGCATTTTCATGTACATGTTGAAAAAATGTTACCACATGACGTTTATACATATTTTATGGAACGATTAACAGAAACATTTTCTACTATTGCTACAGTCGATCTATATATATCAACTGAGAATGCTATGATTGAATCCGAGCAAATACAATATTACTGGCAAACGTTCATCCGTACAATGACAGACTTATCACCTGCGTATAAAGACTATGTAATGCAGCAAACTCCACAAATCAATCAACATCAATTGATAATCGCTGTTCGCAACAATGCTGAACGTCATGCACTTGAAAAAAAGCTTTCAGATCCATTTAAGCATTTTTGTAAAAAAGTAGGGAATCTACAAGCGACACTCCAATTTGAAGAACAAAATGAAGAAGCAGCCATTCAACAATTTAAAGAAGAGCAAGCGAAAGAAGATCAAGCAATTGCGCTTAGAACGGTACAGGAAAAACAAAAGAGAGATCAATCCCCTGAAATGGACCGTTCAAAACCTCTTCAATTAGGCTCTATTATTCAAGATGAACCAATGATGATGGAGGATGTAGAAGATGAAGAACGCCGAGCGACAGTACAAGGATATATTTTTTCAGTTGATATTCGCAAGCTCCGTTCCGGAAGAAGTTTATTATTAATAAAAGCAACAGATTACACGGATTCGTTAGAAATTAAGATGTTTTCTAGGGATGATGCCCATGCAGAACAATTTGAGCACGTTAAAGAAGGTATGTGGATTAAAGCCCGCGGTCGAATCCAAACAGATATGTACTCCAATCAACTAGGCATGATGGCCAATGACTTGCAAGAAGTATCTGTACAGATGAGGGTAGACGATGCACCTGAAGGAAAAAGAAGAGTTGAGCTACATGCCCATACAACAATGAGTCAATTAGACGCAGTTTCATCCCCTAAAGAATTGATTACTCAAGCGGCTGCTTGGGGACATGAAGCAATCGCGATTACAGATCATGGTGCTGTTCAAGGATTTCCTGAGGCACATGCTGCTAGTCAAGAACACGATATTAAAGTAATTTATGGGGTAGAAGCAAATTTAGTCGATGACGGTGTTCCAATTGCATATAACGAACAAGACATCGATTTATCTAAAGGTACGTATGTTGTTTTTGACGTGGAAACGACTGGTCTTTCAGCGGTATATGACACGATTATCGAAATTGCAGGGGTAAAGATGGTTGATGGTGAAATTGTAGATGAGTTTGAATCATTTGCTAATCCACATCGCCAACTGCCAGATATTATCACTGAAATCACTGGAATTACGGATGATATGTTAGTGGATGCTCCAGAAGTAGATAAAGTGTTACAAGATTTTTATACATGGATTAGTGATAGTATACTTGTTGCTCATAATGCTTCCTTTGATATGGGCTTTTTAAATAATGGCTTACACCGAATTGATATTGAACCACTTGAAAATGCAGTCATCGATACGTTAGAACTTGCTCGATTCCTACTTCCAGAATTAGGGAATCACCGCTTAAATACGTTATGTAAAAAGATGGATATTGAGCTTACGCAACATCACCGAGCAATTTATGATGCGAGAGCTACAGGGTATTTATTCTGGAAGTTTTTACGAATGCTATTAGAAGATAAGGTTACTAATCATAACGTTTTAAATGACCAATTAGATGCATCCCAAAGTTATCAACATGGAAGACCGCATCATGCGACCATTCTTGTAAAAAATGAAGAAGGCTTAAAAAACTTATATAAACTAATCTCACATTCGCATATTGATTACTTTTATCGAGTTCCTCGAATTCCTAGATCCCTTTTGGAACGATATCGTAAAGGATTACTCGTAGGTTCTGCCTGTGCTGATGGGGAAGTATTTGAAACAATGTTACAAAAATCACAAACAGAAGCTGAACAAGTTGCTCATTTTTATGACTATATTGAAGTGCAACCACCTGAAAACTATATTGGTTTAATAGAACGAGGAGTTGTACAAAATAAAGCACAACTGCTTGAAGTAATTACAAATGTTGTGGACTTAGGGAAGAGTTTACATAAAAAAGTAGTTGCCACTGGCAATGTGCATTATATTCATGATCATGAACAAATGTATCGTAAAATATTATTGGCTTCCCAAAAAGGAAATCCTTTAAGCCGTCAAACATTACCTGAAACACACTTTAGGACGACAAATGAAATGCTTTCATGCTTTAACTTTTTAGGAGAAGAGCTGGCTCGGGAAATAGTCGTAACAAACTCTATAGAAATATCACGTAACATCGATAAGATTGCTCCATTAAAAAGTGACCTATACACACCTAATATTGAAGGAGCAGAAGAAGAGGTACGATCACTTGTATACACAAATGCAAAAGCATTATACGGGGAAGAATTACCTGAAATTGTCGTAGAACGTATCGAAAAAGAATTAAAAAGTATTATCGGACACGGATTTGCGGTAATTTATTTAATTTCTCATAAACTCGTAAAGCAATCACTAATAGATGGGTATTTAGTAGGTTCTCGTGGTTCTGTAGGATCTTCACTTGTTGCAACAATGACTGAAATTACAGAAGTGAATCCACTACCTGCTCACTATATTTGTGAAAAGTGTCATATCAATGAATTTTTCACAGATGGAACATATGCAAGTGGGTTTGATTTACCTGATAAAAATTGCCCGTCTTGTAACGAACCATTTATGAAAGATGGACAGGATATTCCATTTGAGACGTTTTTAGGGTTTAAAGGGGATAAAGTTCCAGATATTGATTTAAACTTCTCTGGAGAATATCAACCGACGGCTCATAACCATACAAAAGAACTTTTCGGAGAAGAAAAGGTGTTTCGTGCAGGAACGATTGGAACGATAGCTGAACGTACGGCGTATGGGTATGTGAAGGGCTATGCATCGGATAAACAGTTGCATATGCGAAATGCTGAAATTGATCGGCTCGTTCATGGGTGCACAGGAGTAAAACGTACTACCGGACAACACCCAGGTGGAATTATTGTTGTTCCAGACGATCATGATATTTATGATTTCACACCGATTCAATTCCCAGCTGATGATCGCAAAAGTGAGTGGAAAACAACCCACTTTGACTTCCATTCCATAGAAAATAACTTATTGAAA
>Ga0079226_10000856_pt1 | contig 22531 bp, 24 predicted proteins | sample Poulit2014_FD_76345 | JGI IMG/M metagenome (GOLD analysis project Ga0079226, IMG submission 76345) | Agricultural soil microbial communities from Georgia to study Nitrogen management - Poultry litter 2014 | ecosystem: Environmental > Terrestrial > Soil > Agricultural land | place: USA: Georgia...
AGTTACAACATCATCTAAAACTAGAACTCCAGAGAGACTTAAGATTTTATATGATAATCTTGATAAGATTATAAAAGAATATAAGCCAGATGAATTTGCGATTGAAGAATTATTTTTCAACCAAAATGTTAAAACTGCAATTACAGTTGGACACGCTAGAGGTGTTCAAGTTCTGTGCGCCCAAAATAATGGGCTAGATATTTATGAGTACACACCCTTACAAATAAAGCAAGCTATAACAGGATACGGTAGGGCTAGTAAACAGCAGATGCAGCTTACAATTACAACACTTTTAAATCTAAAGCAAATTCCTAAACCGGACGACGCTGCAGATGCGCTTTCAGTTGCCCTTTGTCACGTACTAAGCCAGAGATTTAAAGAACAATATAGGATGAATTAATGATTTCATATATAATAGGAGATATCAAGGTTATAAGTGAAGATGGATTTGTAATTGAAAATAACAATATAGGTTATTTTATAAATTCTACCTTGACAAGCCTTGCCAATATACAAATAAATAACGAATATAAAATTTATACATCTATGCAAGTGAGAGAAGATGATATATCTATATATGGTTTTGTTTCTAAAGAAGAACTAGAGATGTTTGTATTATTAATATCGGTATCAAGTGTTGGACCAAAGATTGCCTTAGGCATGCTATCATCTATAGATGCGGATGACATAAAAATCGCCATAGTTAACAATGATATAGATACACTAACTCAAGCCAAAGGTATTGGTAAGAAAACTGCTTCAAGAATCATCTTGGAGCTTGTAGATAAGGTTAAGAAAATGGCTATGCCACAAAAGCTCAAGTCAGAAGAAAGCATAGCTATAGATAATGATAATTTCGGTGTAGCAAGAGAGGCTTTAAAAAACCTAGGTTATGTAGAAAATGATATTTCAAGTGTCTTAAATGAGCTTAAGGGATTAGACCTAGGATTAGAAGAGCTAATTAAAGAAAGTTTGAAAAGACTTATTTAGGTGGATAAATGTTTGATGAAAACCAAAGAATAGTAGGATCTAACGAACAAATTGAAGATTTAAAACAAGAGAACACAATCAGGCCTAGGTGGCTTAAGGATTATATCGGGCAAGATAAGGCTAAAGAAAAACTCGATATATTTATTAAATCATCATTATCAAGAAAAGAACCTTTAGACCACGTTTTGCTTCAAGGACCTCCAGGTCTTGGGAAGACTACCCTATCTACAATTATTGCTAATGAATTAGGAGTTAATCTAAGAGTTACAAGTGGCCCTGCTATAGAAAGGCCATCTGACCTTGCAAGTATTCTTACAAATCTTGCAGAAGGGGATGTTTTATTTATCGATGAAATACATAGGATAAATAGGTCTGTTGAAGAAATATTATATTCTGCTATGGAAGATTTTGTACTTGATATAATTGTAGGAAAGGGTCCAAATGCACAATCTATAAGGATTGATCTAGAGAAATTTACACTTATAGGTGCAACCACTAGGGCAGGAATGCTTTCGGCACCACTTAGAGATAGGTTTGGAGTTTTATTGGCACTAAATCTTTATAATGAAAATGATTTGACCACAATTGTTAAGAGATCTGCCGATATTTTAAATATTCCAATAGATGATATGGGAGCGGTTGAGATTGCTAAAAGATCCAGAGGAACTCCAAGAATAGCCAACAGGCTCCTAAAAAGAGTTAGAGATTATGCCATAGTTAAAGCTGATGATAAAATCGATTATGAAACAAGCAAAAAAGGTCTAGAGCTGCTTGAGATAGACCCAATGGGTCTTGATAATATGGATAGGAAAATTATCCTTACCATGTATGAAAATTTCTCAGGGGGACCTGTAGGGGTTGATACCATTGCGGCATCAACCGGCATAGAAAATGTAACAATAGAAGATGTTTACGAGCCATATTTATTACAGATAGGCTTTCTCTCAAGAACTCCAAGAGGAAGGGTACTTACAAAAAAGGCATATGAACATTACGGATTAAGATTTGAGGATTAGATGAGAACTAGTGATTTTGATTACGATTTACCAGAAGAATTAATAGCCCAACATCCATCAAGCAAAATAGATGAAGCTAGGATGATGGTTTTAGATAAAAAAACTGGTGGTTCTGAAGATAAATATTTTTATGAGATAATTGATTACCTAAAACCAGGGGATGTTCTTGTTATGAATGATACAAGGGTAATTCCTGCAAGACTTTTTGGTCATAGACCAGAAAGGGAAGAGAAAATCGAGGTATTTTTATTAAATAATACTGAAGATACAAAATGGGAAGTCCTTGTTAGACCTGGCAAAAAGATGAAAATTGGCACCGAAGTTATTTTTTCTGAAAAACTCAGCTGTAAAGTGACTGATATTAAGGAAGATGGAAATAGGATAGTGGAGTTTTATTTCGATGGAATTTTTAATGAAATTCTGGATAGTCTTGGTAATATGCCTCTTCCTCCATATATAAAAGAAAAGCTTAAGGACAATGAGGATTACCAGACAGTTTACTCTAAAAATCCAGGATCTGTTGCAGCTCCAACCGCCGGCCTTCATTTTACAAAAGAATTATTAGAAAAGATTGAAGAAAAAGGTATAGAACTTGCATACTTAACACTCAATGTAGGTCTTGGTACATTTAGACCCGTAAATGAGGATGATATTAACGATCATAAAATGCACTCAGAATTTTATACTCTAAATAAAGATACTGCTGAGATAATAAATAAAGCTAAAGACGAAGGCAGGAGAGTAATTGCTGTAGGCACAACATCGATAAGGACTCTTGAATCAGTTTATAAAAAGAATAACAAAATATGTGAAGATTCTGGCTGGACTGATATTTTTATTTATCCAGGCTTTGAATTTAAGGTAGTGGATGCAATTATAACTAATTTTCACCTACCTAAATCAACTTTAATCATGTTAATAGCAGCATTTACAAGTAAAAATATAATCTTAAATGCATATAATAATGCGGTTAATAAGAAATATAAATTTTTCTCCTTTGGAGATTGTATGTTCATAAAATAGGAGGGAAAATGCCTTTAAAATATGAATTAATAAAAAAAGATAAATATTCAAATGCAAGAGTAGGCGTAATTCATACCGCCCATGGTGATATACCAACACCAATTTTTATGCCTGTAGGGACTCTGGGTACTGTTAAAACAATGACAGTAGATGATCTAAAAGATATGGATGCCAAAATCATTTTAGGAAACACCTATCATCTTTATTTAAAACCTGGCATGGATATAATGGAAAAAGCAGGTGGACTACACAAATTTATGAATTGGGATAGGCCAATCCTTACTGATTCTGGTGGTTTCCAAGTATTTTCCCTAGCAGATAATAGGAAAATAAGTGAAGAAGGTGTTATGTTTAGGTCTCATATTGATGGCTCTAAGCACTTTTTTACACCAGAAAAAGCAATAGAAATACAAAATACTATACATTCTGACATCATGATGAGTTTTGATGAATGTGTAGACGCTCGCGCGGACTATGATTACGTAAAAAACTCAATGGAAAGAACCCTTAGATGGGCTAAAAGAGGACTTGATTATCATAAAGAAAACTCCTATCCAGACCAGTCTCTCTTTGGAATTGTACAAGGCGGACTATTTAAAGATTTAAGAGAAATATCTGCAAAAGAAACTGTAGCTATGGATTTTGATGGATATTCAATAGGTGGGCTTTCTGTTGGTGAAACAAAGGAAGAGATGATTGATATCTTAAACTTTACTACACCATTATTACCAGAGGATAAGCCAAGGTACAACATGGGAGTAGGAACACCAGATTACCTTTTTGAATCATTTGAAGCTGGCATAGATATGGCAGACTGCGTCCTACCTACAAGAATAGCAAGAAATGGAACGGCTATCACTTCTGAAGGTAGAGTTGTTGTAAAAAATGCAACATTTAAAGAGGAGTTCTCACCTCTAGATCCAGAATGTGATTGCTATACATGTTCAAACTATTCTAGGGCATATTTAAGACATTTAGTAAATGCTAAAGAAATCTTTGGCGCAAGACTTCTTACCTATCATAATTTATATTTCTTGCTAAAAATGTGTGAAAACATAAGGGAAGCAATAATGAATGATTCTTTCTTAGACTATAAAAAAGAGTTCTATAAAAAATATGGTTACTAATGAGGCTTGAATATATTATTTTAATAATCCTAGCTGTTGGATTTTACTATATAAATTTAAATGATTTTAGAAAAGATAAAAACAGAGAAAATTTTATCAATGAGAATTTGAAAGAAGCATCTAAAGTAATAACAAAGTCAGGAATCATTGGCTATGTAAAAAAGATAGATAAAAATGAAGTGATAATTATAACGGGTGAGGGTGATAATCTATCATACCTTACTATTGAAAAGTCTTATATTTATAATATTTTAGAATAGGGGCGTAAGCCTCTTTTTCTTTATAATAATTTATAAAAGAGTATAATTTAAAAGAAAGGAATATATGACAAACTGGTTTATTTATAACAAAAAACAAAACTATATAAACAATCTTAAAATTGGAAATATATCTAAATTAGATGCTTTAATCCTAGCAAACAGAGATATAATTGATCCAAATAAAATTGATATGTACTTAAATCCAAGCCTTGATAAGCTTCACGATTCATTTTTGTTAAATGATATGGACAAAGCAGTAGAACTAATAATAGAGACAATGAAAAAAGGTGGAGAAATCAGGATTTTTGGAGATTATGATCAAGATGGAATAGCATCTGTAATGACTCTTATGGATGGACTTTTGTTTTATTATGATAATATATCCTATGATATTCCTCATAGAGTAGATGAAGGTTATGGAATTTCATCTAAAATGAGTGATAAGGCTATTGAAGATAAGGTCTCCTTAGTTATTACCTGTGACAATGGAATCACAGGTTTTGATCAAATAGACAATTTAAGAAAATCAGGAGTTGACATAATTGTCACTGATCACCACCAAATCCATAAAGAAGAAAATGGCGAGTGGGTAGATCAAATACTGCCAAATGCTAATGCAGTTATTAATCCTAAAAGGCTTGATTCAACCTATCCTTTTGATGATTTATGCGGAGCGGGGGTTAGTTTTAAATTAATACAAGGCCTTTATAAAAAATTAGATGGTGACGAGCATTACCTATATTCTCTTTTAGAGTACGTTGCCATGGGAACCGTATGCGACATTGTATCTCTTACGGATGAAAATAGAATTTTTGTAATCGAAGGACTTAAAAGATTAAATCAAACAGAAAAAATTGGCCTCAAAGCTCTACTCGATGAGTCTTCTTGGGATAAAGAAGTAGATGAATATACCTTAGGTTTTATCTTAGGTCCTCTTATGAATTCAACTGGTAGGCTTAAGAGTGCAAAACTTGCAATTGATCTATTAATAGAAGAGGATATTGACAAAATTTATAAGATGGCAGCTGACCTAGTTAAACTGAACAACGAGCGAAAAAATTTAACGGAAACTGCGCTTAATAAAGCTATGGAAATAATTAAAGATAATTCCTATGATAAGGATGATGTCATTGTTATCTACGCTCAAGGTTTAAATGAATCTGTTTGTGGTATTGTTGCAGGAAGAATCAAAGAAAAGTTTTACAGACCAACCATAGTACTAACAAATGCAAAAGAAGATGGGATTGCCAAGGGATCTGGTAGGTCTATAGCTGCTTACAACATGTATGAAAAAATATCGCCCTACAAAGATAAGTTAGAATCTTTCGGGGGCCACCCAATGGCATGTGGGTTATCAATAAGAATTGATAAAGTTGATGATTTCAGGAAATACTTAAATGATACATCAAAGCTAAACAAAAATGATAAAAATAAATCTATCAATATCGATACACAGATACCTATTTCAAAATTATCCTTAGAATTTGCAGAAAATCTTAATAAATATAGGCCCTTTGGTAAAGACAACGAAAGACCAGTATTCGCTAATAAGGATGTTGATATTGCATCTATATCAATGATTGGAAAGGATAAAAACACAATGAAATTATCCTTATTCCAAAATGGAATATTCTACAATGCTATTAAATTTCAAGCTGAAGATGACTTTAATTATTTAAAAGAAAAATTCAATGGTAATATTGTAGGTAATAAAATAGACATAGTATATTACCCTGATGTAAATGAATTTAGGGGCAACAAATCTCTTCAGCTAAAATTAATAGATATTAGGTGATTATATGCTAACCGATTTTAATAAAGAATATATAAAATTTAAAGAAGTAGTTCTACAAAATAACCCTCAAGCTGATATGGACCTTATAAAAAAAGCTTACGACTTTGGAGTTATCCATCATGATGGACAGAAAAGAAACAGCGGAGAAGATTATTTTATACATCCAATTGCTGTTGCGACAAATTTGTCTAATATGAAGCTTGATGATGAGACTATTTGTGCGGGTCTTATGCATGATGTTCTCGAAGATACAGATGTAACTCGCGAAGAGATGCAGAAAGAATTTGGAGAAGAGATTACTTTTTTAGTTGATGGTGTAACCAAGCTTAAAAATTTAAACTATACTTCTAAAGAAGAAAAGCAGGCTGAAAACATAAGAAAAATGGTAATGGCTATGTCTAACGATGTTAGGGTCGTACTTATTAAGCTTGCTGATAGACTCCATAACATGCGAACTCTTGAATACATGACTAGAGAAAAACAACTTCAAAAAGCGAATGAAACTTTAGAAATATATGTACCTCTTGCCCATAGACTGGGTATATATTCTCTAAAATGGGAGCTAGAAGATTTATGTTTTAGATATCAAGAACCAGATAAGTATTATGAACTTGCTGAAATGGTTAATGTAAAAAGACGAGAAAGAGAAAATTATATCAATGAAATAATCGATATGATTACTAAGTCACTTGAAAACACCAACATCGAATTCGATATTTCTGGTAGGCCTAAATCTTTATATTCTATAAATAAAAAAATGCAGAGAAATAACATTGCCTTCGAAGAAATTTATGACCTTACAGCAATTAGGGTTATTGTAGATACTATCGCAGAATGTTATGCAGTTTTAGGTAAAGTTCACTCACTTTGGAGACCAATACCAAATAGGATTAAAGACTATATTGGCCAGCCAAAACCAAATGGTTATAGGTCTTTACATACTACAGTATTTGGTGATGATTCAAAACCGTTTGAAGTTCAAATAAGAACAAGACAAATGCACAGAGAATGTGAATTTGGTGTTGCAGCCCACTGGAGATATAAAGAGAATAAAACTACCAAATCTGAATTTGATGATGCTATGAGCTTTTTAAGACAAATTGTTGAATGGCAGCAAGAAGGAGGTAAAGACGTTAATAACCAGGAATTCATGGAAACCCTTAAGACAGATTTCTTTTCTAGAGAAATATATGTATACTCACCTGCTGGTGAAGTTTATCCTTTACCAATGAATTCTTGTTCTATTGATTTTGCCTATAAAATCCATACGGAAGTAGGTAACTCATGTGTAGGAGCTAAGGTAAACGGTAGAATGGTTCCAATAACTCAACCCTTAAAAACTGGAGATCTGGTCGAAATAATAACCAGTAAGAACTCCCAAGGACCGAGCAGGGATTGGCTTAATATCGTAAAGAGCAACCAAGCAAAATCAAAAATAAAACAATTCTTTAAACGTTACGATAAAGATGAGAATATTGAGATGGGAAGGTTGGCCGTTGCTAGAGAACTTAAGAAATATAAGCAAAGCTACAGGTCACTTCTGAAAGAAGAATGGCTAGAACAAATTGCTTCAGATCTTGGGTTTCCAACAGAAGATGAGATGTATGCCTCTGTAGGATACGGAAGAACAACTGCAGAACAAGTTAGTCAAAAGCTTATTAGATATGATAAGGAAGAACTTAAGAAACAAGAACTTAAGAAGCCTCTTGATATAAATAACAAAGAGATAAATACTCAAGCAACCAATGAAATACGAGTCTCTGATCTTGATGAAGATGTTGAAGTTAAGTTTGCTAAATGTTGTACACCAGTACCAGGTGATCCAATTATAGGATTCATAACTAAGGGTAATGGAATTTCTGTGCACGTAAAAACTTGCCCCAATATCATCAACTCAAAATCACCAGAGCGTTTGATTGATGTATACTGGCAAAACCTATCCACAGATAAGTTCCCAGTTAAAATTCAAATAATTTCAGTAAATGGACCAGCAATTCTATACGAAGTATCAAAGATGCTATCAACATTTGACGTAAATATTTTAAGTATTAATGCTAGAACAGATAGTGATTCTGGGATTATGGATTTGATTATTGAGGTTAAGAGTACTAAGCAATTAGATGATGTTATTAGAAAATTAAAGACAATTAAAACTGTCGCAAATGTATTTAGGGTGAAAAATTAATGAGAGCAATTATTCAAAAAGTAACTAGTGCAAGTGTAAGAGTAGATAGCGAATTAATATCTGAAATTGAAAATGGATATATGATTCTACTTGCTGTTAAGGAAACAGATACTGAAAAGGATTTAGATTATATAAAAAGAAAAATTACCAACCTTAGAATCTTTGAAGACGAAGAAGGGAAGATGAACTTAAGTCTTAAAGATACTGGTGGCGAGATATTGTTAGTCAGTCAGTTTACTCTTTATGGTGATGCCAGAAAGGGCAATAGGCCATCATTTACTATGTCTGCAGGACTTCAAAAGGCCAATGATTATTATGAAATACTAAAAGATGAGCTTATTAGTGAAGGCTTTAAAGTAAGTTCTGGAGTCTTCCAGGCTCATATGCAAGTAAGTTTAGTTAATGATGGACCGGTTACAATAATTCTAGATAGTGAAAGGATTTTTTAATGCAAATAAATAAATTTACCTTAGGGCCTGTTATGACCAATTCGTTTGTAGTACATGAAAATGGCAAAGGTTTCATTGTAGATTGTCCATATCCGTCAAGTATTCTTGATAAGTTCATAGAAGACAATAAAATAAAAATAGAATTTATTATATTAACTCATACGCATTTCGATCATGTAAGTGGCTTAAAATACTACAAAGATAGGTTCGGAGTGGACGTATATGCTTCAGAAGATGCAAAAGATTTAGCAGAAGACCCAAATTACAACCTAGGTCATCATATTAATAGCCTGGAAGTACCTATAGATTACTTTCTAAACGATGGTGAAGTCTTCAGCGAATATAATATAAAGGCCATTAAAACTCCGGGACATACAATTGACTCTATGTCCTTTGTTTTAGGAAAAGATGTTTTTACAGGAGATACCTTATTTAGGTTATCAGTTGGTAGGACAGATTTCCCGGGTGGATCTTTTGAAGAAATTAAAGATTCAATACTAAATAAACTCGGTAATTTAGATAGGAATTGCAATATTTATCCTGGTCACAATGAAAATACAAAGCTAGGATTTGAGTTAGATAACAATCCATTTTTACAATAATGGGAGGAAATATGGAATTTAAAAGAACACATATGTGTGGCAGTCTAAGAAATAGTGATTTAGGTAAAGAAGTGGTACTAATGGGATGGGTTGCTAAAAAACGTAACCTAGGTTCTTTAGTATTTATTGACTTAAGAGATAAAACAGGAATAAGTCAGATAGTTATAAGAGAAGAAGATAGTGAAAATTATCAAAAAGCTCGTGAAATCTCACCTGAGTATGTGCTTGAAGTTAAGGGAAAAGTTTACGAAAGAGAAAGTAAAAATCCTGATATACCAACCGGAGATATAGAAATAATAGCTTATAAGATAAATATTCTAGATAAGGCAAAAACTCCACCAATTTATATCAAGGATGACGATGATGTAAGTGAAAATCTAAGATTAAAATATAGGTATCTTGATATGAGAAAACCTTCTGTACAGAAAAATCTCAAATTGAGATCTGACATAGTAAGAACTATGAGGGAGTATTTTTATGATAATGACTTTACAGAAGTAGAAACTCCTTTCCTAACAAAACCAACTCCAGAAGGGGCTAGAGACTACTTAGTTCCGTCAAGGATTAATGATGGTAAATTCTATGCCTTACCTCAATCTCCACAATTATTAAAGCAAATTCTGATGATAGGTTCCCTTGATAGATACTTCCAAGTTGTTAAGTGTTTTAGGGATGAAGATTTAAGGGCAAATAGACAGCCAGAATTTACACAACTTGACCTTGAGATGAGCTTTTCTAACCAAGATGATGTAATAGCAATGAATGAGGGTCTTCTTAAAGTTCTTTTTGATAACTACACAGATTATAATTTAGAACTTCCAATCAATAGAATGGACTATAGCGAAGCAATGGAATCATATGGTTCTGATAAGCCAGATTTAAGATATGGCTATAAGATTAAAAATGTAACTGATTTATTTGTTGATAGTGAATTTAAGGTATTTGCAGAAAATACTTCAGATGGTAAATCAGTAAGAGCTATAAATTTCAAAGGTTTGGAAGAAAAGTATTCAAGGAAGCAACTAGATAAGTTGACTGACTTTGTTAAAGATTATGGTCTAAAAGGTTTATCCTATATTAAATTTAATGACAGCATGCAATCTTCAATCAAGAAATTCTTAACTGATGAATTAATAGATGGTCTAAGAGAGAAGCTTGATGCTGAATGTGGAGATTTGATTTTCTTAGCTGCTGATAAGGATAGGACCGTCCTTGAGGCCTTAGGTGCACTTAGAGTAAAAATCGCAAAAGATAATAAGTTATTTGAAAAAGAATATGCCTTAACATGGGTAGTAAACTTCCCAATGTTTGAATACAGTGAGGAAGAAGATAGGTATGTAGCTCAACACCATCCTTTTACAATGCCAAATGAGGAAGATATTGACTTCCTGCTAACTGAGCCAGAAAAAGTAAGGACTCAAGCCTATGATATCGTAATTAACGGAGATGAGATGGGCGGAGGATCTGTAAGAATTAATAACTCAGATCTTCAGAAAAAAGTTTTTGAGGCCCTTAAGTTAAGTGATGAAGATATTAAAAATAAATTTGGATTTTTCATTGAGGCCCTTCAATACGGAACACCACCACACGCTGGGCTTGCCTATGGACTCGACAGGCTATTAATGCTCTTTGCTAAAACTGATAATATAAAAGATATTATAGCATTCCCAAAGACACAATCAGCTACATGTCCACTAACAGAAGCCCCAGCTCTCGTAGATGAAAAGGCACTTGAGGAACTTAATATTAAATTGAGGTGATTTTATAAATGACAATGACTAAAGAAGGTTTAGTCCTTGAAAACAACAGAGGCAATTTAAAAATAAAAGTTGATCGTAATAGTGCTTGTGGCTCTTGCGCCGCAAGCGGATCTTGTGCAGAAAGAAAGACTACTATTGTCGAAATATTTTCAGCAGAAAATATAGATAAAGGGGATATGGTAGTTTTAGAAAGTGATGCAGATAAAATAAACAAAATATCTGCCATGGTATACATTATTCCAGTTGTTCTTGTAATGCTAGGAGCACTCGCTCCAAGCTATCTGCTCAAAAATACAGGATATGATACTAATCTTATAAGTCTGGCAGCTGTTATTATTATGCTAGGTATATCAGTTTTATTCATTAAAATGCTTGATAGAAATTCTAAAAAAGATCAACTTATGAAAGTAAGGAAAATTAATTAATTTGAAGTTGATATTATATTAATATCAGATATGGAGATAGAAATGGCTTTACCAATTGTAACGCTAGTAGGTAGAACTAATGTAGGCAAATCTACATTGTTTAACCGTTTAGTTGGAAAAAGAAAATCAATAACTGAGGATATATCTGGAGTAACCAGAGATAGAATAGTTGATAAGGCTGAATGGCAAAATAAAGAATTTTTGATGGTTGATACTGGTGGTATTGATATATCAAGTAAAGACATGATGAACCTTGAGATAAGGGGACAAGTAGAAAAGGCTCTACTTGAGACAGATTTAATTTTATTTGTAGTTGATGGAAAGGAAGGGATGAATCCTCATGACGTTGACATTGCAAATGAAATAAGAAAATACAATAAACCAGTAATAATAATTGCTAATAAAGTAGATAATATGAAAATGCCAGATGATTTATATGATTTTTATTCATTTGGATTTGATGACTTATATATGATTTCTGCTGAACAAGCTAAGGGACTAGGAGATTTACTAGATGCGGTTGTCTCTTATATAGATTTTTCGAAATATGAGGGCCTAGAAGATGAAACTAGGATCGCGATAATTGGAAAACCTAATGCTGGAAAATCATCTTTAGTAAATCTATTATTAAACGAAGACAGGATGATTGTAACAAACGTAGCAGGAACAACAAGAGATGCTGTAGATAGCTATTGGCAATACAATGATCATAATTATGTTTTAATAGATACTGCTGGTCTTAGGAGAAAATCAAAAGTAAAAGAAAATGTTGAGTACTATGCAAACCAAAGGACCTTTGATGCAGTGGATAGTGCTGATATATGTTTATTTTTAATTGATGCCACAGTAGGCGTGACCGAACAAGATGCAAAAATTGCTGGCTATGCTCATAATAATAAAAAGGCTATAATAATTGCTGTAAATAAATGGGATTTAGTTGAAAAAGATACTTATACTATGGCAAATATGGAAAAAGATATAAGAAACACCTTATCTTTTGCCCTATATGCACCTATAGTTTTTATATCGGTTAAAGAAAACAAGAGGATAGATACACTACTAGAAATGATTGAAGTAGTTGACAACAACTATAGAATGAGGATAAAAACAGGAGTATTAAATACAATACTTCAAGATGCTATGTTATTAAACCAGCCTCCTCAAGATAAGGGTAAGAGGCTCAAAATATATTATATGAGCCAAGTTGGTACATGCCCACCTAAATTTATGCTGTCGATAAATGATAGAGAGTTGTTACACTTTTCATATACCAGGTATCTAGAGAATCAGATTAGACAAAATTACTCTCTAATAGGAGTACCGTTTAGTTTTGTATTTAAGGAACGTGGAGACAAAAAATGAAATATCTAATTGTTGCCTTGATATCATATATATTAGGAAGCTTGCCAGCTGGATACTATATTGGAAAATTAATCTTTAAAAAAGATCTAAGGTCTATGGGATCTGGCAACGTGGGAACAACAAACGCCTTTAGGAACTTTGGGAAGTTAGCTGGATTTTTAACATTTGCTTTTGACTTTTTAAAAGGAATTTTAGCATGTTTTATTGCAAATAGGATAGCTGGCCAAAGTGGGACATACCTAGCCATGGTATTTGTTGTCCTAGGTCATATGTATAGCTTTGTACTTAATTTCAAAGCAGGCAAAGGGATAGCTACAGTCTTTGGGGCCCTAATATATATTAATCCTACTTTTGCCATGGTAATGTTACTTGTCTTCTTAGCTGTATTTCTAGCATCAAGAATTGTATCCTTATCATCTATAAGCGTATGCATAGTTGCCATAATAGCAAGCTTATATAAATATGGCTTTACAGCTTTCAGCCTAAGCTTATCGGCAATAGCAATCTTAATTATTATCAAACATAGGGATAATATAAAAAGACTTTTAAATGGCGAAGAAAAAAAGATGTTTTAGGAGATATAATGACTATTTCTATATTAGGAGCTGGAACTTGGTCTACTGCAATAGCTGACCTTTTAGCAGAAAAGGAAGATGTTCTAATATATGCAAGAGATAAGAGATTGGCTGATTCGATAAATAATGATCATATAAATAGCAAATATTTTCCAGAAAATAAATTGAATGAAAATATTAAAGCTACAAGCAATTTAAAAAAGATATTTGAAAATAAGTATATAGTTAATGGAATACCTACCCAACAAATTAGGAATGTCCTTAATGAATCAAAGGATTATTTAAAAGATGACCACGTAATAATTAATCTCTCAAAAGGTCTCGAATTAAAAAGCCATAAAAGAATCTCTGAAATTTTTAAAGAATTTAATGAGAATATGTCTTACGTAATTCTAAGTGGCCCATCACACGCTGAAGAAGTAATTTTAAAAATGCCTACAACAGTTGTAAGTGCAAGTAGCGATAAAAAACTCGCTGAAGAAGTGCAGCAAATTTTTGGAAGGGATTACTTTAGAGTTTACTCGTCAACAGATGTAATTGGTGCAGAGCTAGGGGGTGCCATTAAAAACATCCTAGCCTTTGGTATAGGTATGGCAACGGGGCTTGGATATGGTGATAATGCTAAAGCAGCTCTAATTACTAGAGGCATCCACGAAATGAGTAAGTTTGCAATGGCATTTGGTGCTGAGTTTAAAACAATAAATGGACTTTGTGGGATTGGTGATTTGATAGTGACTGCTACAAGCGAGCACTCTAGGAACAATAGGGCTGGAAGGCTTGTTGGTGAAGGATATACTATTGATCAAGTTAGCGAGAAAATTAACATGGTTGTAGAAGGAATTCCTACTACAAAATCAGTATATGAACTTGCAAAATATAAAAACATTGAAATACCAATAACAAATGAAATTTATAATGTATTGTTTAACAACAAAGACTGTAGTGAATCAGTAAATGATCTAATGATGAGAGATATAAAAAGTGAATTTTAAACTTTTACTTTATAAACAACTTAGTATATAATAATAGTAGATAAAACTAGCAAAGGATGATTTAATGTTTGACAAATTTAAAGAGTTCATAGGTATCGACGATAATTATGATGACTACGATGAAGATCAAATGTATTATGATGACGAAGATATAGAAGAAGAAGGTGCTAGGAAAAGAACTACTTATAGCGATTTATTTGATGATGAAGAGAAGGAAAACACTTATTCTTCTGATTCATTTACCACAAATAAGTCTGGTAAATCAACTTACTCTGATGATTATTCATATAATAATAGCTATGATTCAGATAAATTAGGAGATAATGTAGTTAGCATCAACAATAGTAACTTTTCTAGGAGTAGCAAAATGAGAATATCAATACAAGAGCCTTTAGACTATGATAATGATGGGCCAGTAGTAATAGAAGAAATCCTAAAAAATAGAGTGGTAGTATTAAATCTTGAAATGGTAGATAATGATCTTAGAATGAGATTGTTTGACTTTGTAAGTGGAGCAGTTTATGCTCTTAAGGGTAATATGAAAAAAGTAACAAAAGGAATTTTTGTAATCACTCCAAATGGAGTTGAAATAGACTCTTATGTAGCAGATCAAATTTCAGATGGAAACTACAACCAGCTATAGATCGATTAACATCGATCTTTTGTTTTTATGGCATTTGAATATAATTTAGACCACATTAGTGATAAACAGAAGAAAACTAACATAAGAAAAGCCTTATCCATCTTAGAGAAGGCTTTTTATAAGAAAATAGAAACGGTGAGTTTTTTTCTAGATCCTTTTGAGCAAAAAACCATTTTAGAGATTGCAAAGAAAAATTCAATAGATATTATCTTCATAGGTGGGAACGATAATTGTGAAAGAAAGATATTTGTAGCAAATTTCTATTACGAGCCTCTCCACACTCCAAACTATATAAGTGTATTGGAGTTTGAAAGTAGGGACATTAGCCATCCAGATGTCTTGGGTGCACTTTTAAATCTCGGCATAGATAGAAATTCTATTGGTGACATTTCAATTTTAGATGAAAAAGTAGAATTTGTAATCGAAAAAGATATAGCAAATTTTGTTGAGTTTAACCTTATCAAAATTAGAAATGAATCTGTAAAGTTAAGAGCTAGAGAAGATGCAACAATTGAGCTATTAAAACCTATCTATGAAGAGTATACCGGTTTTGTATCAAGTCTTAGAATTGATAATATAGTAAGTTTGATAGCATCAACATCAAGGACAAAGGCTAAAGAAATTGTAAAATCAGGATTTGTTAAAATTGATTTCCAAATTATCGAAGAACCTTCTTATCAAATAGGAGAAGATTCTCAAATCTCAATTAGAAGGTTAGGAAGGTTTATTTTTGACAGTATCGATGGCTTTAGCAAAAAAGGAAATTATCACATAAGCTATAGGAAAGTAAAATGATTTATATATTAATAATTATAGTAGGGCTCATCTTAGATAGGGTAACTAAGATTTATGCCACTAACAATTTTATAGAAAACCCAGTACAAGGACCTATAATTAATCTAACATATTTAGAAAACAGGGGAGCTGCTTTTGGGATATTACAAGATAGAAGGATATTCTTTATTTTAATAACCGTAGCCATTGTCTTATACCTTTTATATTATTTCTATAAAAGTTATAAGACAAATCCAAATATACTAAATATTGCTCTTGCTATGATAATCTCGGGAGCCCTAGGTAACTTCTACGATAGACTTATAAACGGATATGTAGTTGATTTTATTGAATTTTCCTTTATAAATTTCCCAGTATTTAATATAGCAGATATATTTGTAACCCTTGGCTGTGCATTGATGATAATATATATAATTTTTATCCATGATGATAAATAATGGATGGGACCATATTCTAAAAAACGAATTCGAAAAAGAGTATTACAAAAATATGATGAGTTTTTTAGACAGGGTCTATAAAGATAAAACAATATACCCAGATAAACATAATATATTTAAAGCCTTGGAGCTTTCAGATTTTGATGATACCAAGGTTGTGATTTTAGGGCAAGATCCTTATTACAATTATGGACAAGCAGAAGGCTTATCTTTTTCTGTAAAGCCTGGTGTAAGCATACCGCCATCCTTAAAAAATATATATAAAGAACTTAAGAATGATTTAGGACTTGAAATTTCAAACAATGGTTCACTTACAGCTTGGGCTAGACAAGGCGTTTTGTTGTTAAATGCAAGTCTTACAGTAGAAGATAAGAAACCCAATTCACATAAAAACATTGGATGGCAGATTTTCACTGATAAAATTATATCATCTCTAAATTCAAGAAAAGAACCTTTAGTTTTTATTCTTTGTGGAAACTTTGCAATATCTAAGAAGGAATTGATTAATAATCAAAACCATCTTATAATTGAATCATCCCATCCATCACCTTTATCAGCCAGGAGAGGTTTCTTTGGATCAAAACCCTTTTCGAGAACAAATGATTTTTTAAAAAGTCATAATATAAAAGAAATAGATTGGAAAATAGAGAATCAGCTGTGATTCTCTATTATTTTTTTACATAGATTTAGTAAATTATGATAATTGTATAAATTACTTTCTCTAATAATTAGCAAATTATCATTAATCTCAATATCAGAAATATTCTTGATAGCAAAATTATTTATAGTTACAAAACCGGTGATATTATTATTAAATTTTCCAAACAAAACATGGATATTTAATTTAATGATATCATCCTTTATAATTAACTGATAATTATTTTCAGCCACGTACAAGTCATCCAAATGTTTATAAGCCCTAAATTCAAAGTTTCCTATATCTTTATTTATGTTAGCATTATACAAATAAATTTCACCAATTTTTGTGCTAACACTTAATTTTTTCTTATATATCTCTTCTATAGTAGCTAGTGCAGCTGTGGATATTAGGTCATTTTCGTTGTGCTTAATGATAGGGAAGGGATTTTCCCTTCTTATTAAGTCATTAGTTAATTTACTAATAACCTTGTACCTACTAGGATCCTCTCTTTCTATTCCAATTAACTTTTCTATATCAACTAATCTCATAGAATCGTAGGAAAAGAATTTAGAATTCCATTTTATCACCTTATAAATATCTAGACTTTGATCCGGAAATACAGGAAATAATTTATGGTCAATTAATCTCGCATTTAAAAACCTTATATCAAAATTATCACCATTAAAAGTTATAAGTCTTCTATCTTCAACTTCCCTGAGATAGATATTTAAAAGTCTTGTTTCTTCATCATCATTTTCCGCAAAATATTGGTAAATATAGGTTTTATTATCATCTCTTTTCACAATACCTAGTAGAACTAGCTTATCTCTATTTATGTCAAGTCCTGTTGTTTCTATATCTAAAACTAAGTCCTTTATATCAAGTTTATTATTATAGATTCTTTTTTTTATACTTATCATAATAAGATTATACTATAAAATGCGATAATAGACTTATATCTGAGAAAGTTAAGGAATTCTTGTAATCTTAATAAGGTCTAATATAATTATATAATCAAGGAGTGTTTATGATATATTTAGATAATGCTGCAACTACAAAAATGAGTGAAAAAGCACTCGATGCTTATGTTGATGCTTGTAGGAATTTTTTTGCAAATCCAAGTGCTCTTCATTCATATGGTATGGAAGCAGAAAATTTAATTAGAGAAACAAAAAAATACATAGCAAGTGTTATATCTGCAAGTGAATTTGAAATATTTTTTACAAAATCAGCTACAGAATCAAATAATATAGTTATAAAATCATTTGATGGATTGGCTATTACAAGTAAAATCGAACATCCTTCTGTATATGAGAGTTTTAAACACAGTAATTTTGAAGATGTTTTATATATAGAAAATGACAGGTATGGATTTATTGATGAAGATGATTTAAGGAATAAATTGTCTGATAAAGTAAGCTTTGTTTCTATTATTTATGTTAATAACGAAACAGGAACTATCCAGAATATTAAAAAACTTTCAAAGATAATAAAAGATTATAAAAGTGATATTGTTATTCATATTGATGCAACACAAGCAATGGGTAAAATTTCTTGCGATGTAAATGATTTAGGTGTAGATATAATGAGTTTTTCTGCTCATAAATTCCATGGTCCAAAGCAACTTGGTGGACTTTATATTAGAAAAAATGTCCAACCTAAGATTAAACCGATATTAGATGGTGGCTACCAAGAAATCATATCTTCAGGAACTAATAATTCCCCAGCTATATATGCCGCAGGAATTGCTCTTAAGGAACAAATTGAATCTAGAAAATATGATTATATAAAATCTCTAAACACTTATCTTAGAGAACTTATAGAAAGAAATATTGAGGATGTATATATAATATCACCAGAAAAGTGTGTTTCACCATATATTTTAGATGTTGCTTTCTCAAATATTAAGGCAGAAGTCTTACTCCATATGCTAGAAGAAGAGGAAATATATGTTTCAAGCGGATCAGCATGTTCAAAAGGTGAGGAAAGTAGGGTACTTAATGCCTTAGCTGTTGATAAAAAATATATTGACGGAGCTATAAGATTTTCTTTTTCAAGCGATATAAGTAAAGAAGATATAGATTTTACGATAGAAGTATTACAAAAAAGTATAGAAATGATTAGGATGGTTATGTGATGGAATGGATGATAGCTGTAAGCTTTGGAGAAATATTCCTTAAAGGGAAAAATAGACATGTATTTTACAAGGCTGCAATTAATAATATAAAAAGAAACCTAAGAGGTATTGACTACCAAGGTATGTATTCAGAATCTTCAAAACTGTATATAGAAGCTGATAGGAAAGATTTTGAAAAGATTAAAGATAATGTTTTAAAGGTATTCGGCATATCTTATGTTGCCTATGTAATAAAGACAAATAAAAATATTGAAGATATATATGCTGCGTGTAAAGAAGATTTGAGCGAATACTTTTCAGACAAAAATTATACTTTTAAAGTCGAATCTAAGAGAACAGATAAAAGTTTTAAATATAAATCTCCTGAGCTTTCAGCGAAAATTGGTGGTTTTATTCTTAGAGATTTTCCGAATTTGAGTGTAGATGTACACAATCCAAACTTTAGAGTTTTCATTGATGTCAAGGATAATGTATATATCTACTCCAAGAGGTTTAAAGGACTAGGGGGACTCCCAATAGGTTCTTCAGGTCATGGACTTCTCTTATTATCAGGTGGTATTGATTCTCCTGTTGCGGGCTTTATGGTTGCTAAAAGAGGAATGAAATTAGATTGTATACATTTTCACTCTTATCCATTTACTTCAAAAAGAGCCTTACAAAAAGCAGTTGATCTTGCTGAAATTATGTCTTCTTATACAGGGAAAATGAAGATATATTCAGTAAATTTAGCAGATATATATAAGGCAATAAATCAAAATTGCGATAGGCGAGAGACAACAATTTTATCAAGAAGATTTATGATGAGAATAGCTAATAAAATAGCAGAAACAAACTCATACCAAGCCCTAATTACTGGTGAATCATTAGGCCAGGTTGCTAGTCAAACTATTGAATCAGTATCTGTAATAAATGATTCGTCAGAAATTCCAATTCTCAGACCCCTAATAGCAATGGATAAGAAAGATATCATAGATATTTCTCATAAAATGGGATCTTACGAAAAATCCATAGAACCATATGATGATTGCTGCTCGATTTTTGCACCAGATAATCCTGTTACAAAACCAAAACTAAAATATATTAAAATGAGCGAAGAAAAATTGGACATAGAAGCTTTAGAAACTGATGCAATAAATAATATGGAAATAATTGAAATTGCTTGACAAAGCGATAATTCTAAAGTAATATATATGAGTAGACCGCTCAGCTAGGGTTCTGATCCCCGAATGCTGGCGAGAATATAAAAATAGGAGGATTTCCATGTACGCAATTATTAAAACAGGTGGAAAACAATACAAAGTATCAGAAGGTGACTTAGTAAGAGTAGAAAAACTTGCTTACGAAGTTGGTGACACTGTAGATTTTGATCAAGTACTATTAGTATCAAATAATGGTGAACTTAAAGTAGGTTCTCCAGTTGTAGAAGGTGCTAAAGTATCAGCAACTGTTGAAGATCAAAATAAAGATAAGAAGATTGTTGTTTATAAGTATAAACCTAAAAAACAATATCGTAAAAAACAAGGCCACAGACAACCTTATACTTTAGTAAAAATAAATAGCATAAGTCTTTAATGATTAATGTTGATTTATTAATCAATAAAAATGACGAAATAATAGGTTTTGAAATTAAAGGTCATGCAGAATATGATGAATATGGCAAAGACCTTGTATGTTCGGCTGTTACCATACTTGCCTATAGCTGTGTAAATAGTCTTGATAAATACTCTGATGATGTTAAGTTTTCAGATGATGATATAATAATGTCTGTCTCAATAGAAAAAGTATCTAGAGATACAGATGTCATATTTGAATATTTTAAGACAGGTATTGAAACTCTATTAGGTAATTATAGCAGCTACATCAAATTAAATTATAAGGAGAAATCATGATAATAAATATTAATTTACAAAGATTTGCAAGTAAAAAGGGAGTTTCTTCAACAAAAAACGGTAGAGACTCTAGAGCTAAAAGACTTGGTGTTAAAAGAGCTGATGGTCAGTTTGTAAACGCTGGAACAATCATTGTTAGACAAAGAGGAACAAAAATCCACCCAGGTAACAACGTTAAAAGAGGTGCTGATGATACTCTTTATGCTAAGTGTGAAGGTGTTGTAAAATTTGAAAGAAAAGGCAAAAGCAGAAAACAAGTATCTGTTTATGCACAATAATTGATAAAAAATTAAGCTTGCCTTTGGCAAGCCTTTTTTTATGAAAGGATAATTATGATAGATTATGCAAAAATCAACCTAAAAGCAGGAGATGGCGGTAATGGTGCAGTTGCCTGGAGAAGAGAAAAATATGAACCTACAGGAGGACCTGCTGGAGGAGATGGTGGAGACGGTGGTTCAATTATAATAATAGCTACTAGGAATCTATCCACACTAGAAGAATTCAGATATAAGAAAAGCTTTAAGGCAGAAAATGGAGAGCAAGGTGGAAAGAGTAAAAAATTCGGCAAAAAAGGTGAAGACCTTTATATTAGAGTTCCTGTAGGTACAGTCCTTAGTGAAGCAGAATCAAATACCATTATAAAAGATATGAAAAAAGATGGTGAGGAATTTATTATAGCTAAAGGAGGTAGGGGAGGACGAGGAAATGTTCACTTCAAAAACTCAGTTAGACAAGCTCCAAGATTTGCTGAATCAGGTAAGAAGGGTCAAGAAATAGATTTAATATTTGAGCTTAAAGTGCTTGCCGATGTTGGTCTAGTAGGCCTACCTAACGTAGGAAAATCTACACTCCTATCTGTTATAACAAAGGCTAAGCCTAAGATCGCTAACTACCACTTTACAACTATAGATCCAAACCTTGGTGTAGTAAATGTAGACCGTGAAAGAAGCTTTATAGTTGCAGACATAGCTGGTCTAATTGAAGGAGCAAGTGAAGGGACAGGATTAGGGCATGACTTTCTAAGGCATATAGAAAGATGTAGGATATTAGTGCATGTTCTAGATATATCTGGCCTTGAAGGTAGAGATCCGATAGAGGATTTTCTCCTTATAAATAAAGAATTAGAACTGTACAATGAAGGGCTTGCAAATAAGCCTATGATTGTAGCCCTAAATAAGTCTGAACTTGATCATAACGATAATGCTTTGAAATTTATTGGAAAATTTGGAGATAAATTTAAAATCTTCAAAATTTCTGCAGCAACTACAGAAGGAATCAAGGAATTGATTGACTATGTTACAGAAGAACTTGATAAGACTGAGCTCGAAGAATTTGCCCTATACGAAGAAATTGATGAGGACTTTTTAGAGGAGTTCTACAACAAGGAAATAGACTTTGATCTTAATATAAGAAAAGAAAATGAAATATA